>ENA-UOOI01003591-UOOI01003591.1-fermentation-metagenome-genome-assembly--contig:-NODE-3591-length-11436-cov-9.486073_pt1 | contig 11436 bp, 12 predicted proteins | sample MGYA00245779_ERZ724027 | MGnify/ENA primary metagenome ERZ724027 (study PRJEB28704, sample SAMN03018318) | fermentation metagenome | biome: anthropogenic terrestrial biome; feature: soil; material... | reverse complement strand
CAAAAACCCAATTAGCACTTTCTGAGTTCTCAACACCCCCCAGGCAAAGCGTCCTTATTTAATAAGCTAACTTTTTATTTCAAATATTAAAAGGAACACCAAAAATGGAGTTCCCTTAATTTAAAACGATACAAATTACATAATAAATACACTGGCAATTTTAATGATTAGAAACCACCGCCACATAAGCAGCAGATTAGGATAATAATAATAATTATATTACAGCTATTATTATCACTTCCATCTCCACATCCACCACCTAATATGCCATCTAATCCACCACCTAAAAAGCCACCTGAACCACCTGAACAGCAAAGAAGTAAAATTATAATGAGAATACAAGAACTTCCCATTCCACAACCTCTATTGTCCATACATTCTCTTTCTCTGCCGCAAGATGTAATTGAAAAATCACTCATAAAGAGCCTCCTAATTTTTATCACACTATATGATATGTAAGAATGTTTGCCCAATTTCCACTTTCTTCTCATAATTTTTTAAAATTTAACCTCATTAGGGAAATCCCCAGCTTACAGAAGCAGGGGGACTTCCCTGTTTTAGCAAAGGTTCAGCAAAGATATAAATTATTGTCGAATATATGAACCAATTGTCACCAGAGTTAATATGATAATATATGTAAATGCATATTAAAGATTTTAAATAGCGGAATATAAAGTAGATAAGCAAAGCAGGTGCTAATAAATGGATATAATCTCAGGTATTAACTTTGATGAAATTAATTATAATCTAAGAAAAAGAATGTATAGATATATTGGTTCAGGGTCTGGAAGGCAAGTATTTGATTTGAATAATGGATATGTTGTTAAGGCAGCGAAAAATAGAAAAGGAATTGCTCAAAATCAGGTTGAATATGATATTGCATCATTAGATCAATCTAACCTATTTGCAAAAGTTCCAAATGTTTCAGAAGATTATAACTTACTTATAATGGAAAAGGCAGAAAAGGTAAGAAACTTCTCATATATTTTTAAATACTTTAATGTAAAAAATTATAGAGAACTTTTTCGTTTAGAAATGATAGAGTCCAATTTATCCAGGTATAATTTAGTACCTCATGATTTAGCTAGGTCTTCTAATTGGGGTATAGTTAACAATCGTCCAGTTATAATTGATTATGGATTTACCTATACAGTGAGAAGAAAATATTATTTATTTTTTTGAAGGTTTTCATAAGGGGTTGGTATTGAGTTTATAAGGCATAATAAGAAGGAGTATAACAGGAAGGTGTAAAATAAGAAGGAGTATAATAAGAAGGGGCTGTTGCAAAACTGTATTGCTATGAAAGCGTGTCATTCTGAGCAAAAATTCAACGAAGTTGAATTCGCGAAGAATCTCTTTCATTCATTGTGGTGCTATTTAACATTATAATTCTGAGCCCAAAGGGCGAAGAATCTCATTTTAACCTTAACCTCAATAGGGAAGTCCCCCGCTTCTGTAAGTGGGGGACTTCCCTATTTCAGCAGTAGTTTAAGCTGTTTAAGCTCCTACCTCAATGCCACTACTTGACATTAAGGTTATGAGCAAGTAACGTAAGCGAATTACGAATATCCACCTTGACAGTGAGATTCTGAGAGCATAATTCAGCAAGCTGAATTTGCTCTCAGAATGACAAAACTTACTGAATTATGCTCTCAGAATGATAGAAACTAATTAGATTCTTCGCCTTCTAGCTTGGAATGACAAAACTTGCGAAGAATGATAAAATCAATTAGATTCTTCGCCTTTTGGCTTAGAATGACAAAACCTTCTTAGAATGGCAAAACTTTCTTAGAATGACAAAACCTTCTTAGAATGACAAAACTAATTAGATTTTACTTCATTCCATTTATTAAGATATAATGTTTCTGCTTCTTCACCAAGGTAATGGAAGGTTTTGCATCTATCTAATATAGAAGAATCGGGAAAAGCAATGGTGCTGTTTTTAATATCTTCATCTTTAATCATATTTCTTGCTGCAGAATTTGGAGTGGAATAAGTAATATATTCAAAATTCTTTAATGCAATGTCAGGTCTGCACATAAAGTCAATCCATTTTTCAGCGTATTCTTTATTTGGGGCATTCTTTGGAATTACCCATCCATCAATCCATATGTTTGAACCTTCTTTAGGAACAACATATTCTAAGTCTGGGTTTTCTCTCTGGGTGTAGATTGCTTCACCAGAGTAGATAACGCCGATAGGATTTTCTCCACCTATCATCTTATCACGAACCTGGTCAACTACATAAGCATCAACCATAGGGAACTGATCTTTTAGTAAATTTTTAGCTTCTTCTAATTCATCCGGATTGGTTGAGTTTAAGGAATATCCTAAATAAACAAGAGCGATACCAAGAGCATCTCTTACGCTATCAATCATCAGAATTTTTCCATCATAACCATTGGCTTTCATAAAATCTTTGTCAAATAATGCTCCCCAGCTATCTATATCAGCTTTTATCATGGACTTATTGTAAAGAATACCAAGAGTTCCCCAACAGTAAGGTACACTGTATTTATTACCCGGGTCAAATTCTTCCGCACTTTTTAAATAAGTTGGATCAATGTTAGATATATTTGGTACGTTATCGTAATTAATCTCTTGCAATAAGCCTTCTTTAATCATTTTCTGAATCATATAATCGGAAGGACATACTACATCATATTTTGCGGAACCAGTTTGGATTACAGGATACATATCCTCGTTTTGTACGAAATCATCATATTTAACCCTAATTCCGGTTTCCTTTTCAAACATGGTAATTACTTCTGGATCAATGTATTCCCCCCAATTGTATACATATACGGTTGGAGTGTCGCTTTTTTTACAGCCAGTTAAACTAACTACAGTAGTAAGAACCAGTAGTAAAGATAATACAATTTTTTTCATTTTTATACCCTTCGTTTATCACACCTGTTTACACATAATACTCTGCCTGCTGATGTGATACTGCCACTAAATTAGATTGAAAGAAGCATTTCGTGGCATCCTTTCCATACATATATTTTCTTTCAAACTTCCTAACATAATGTGCTATGAACATCTCTAATAATAAGTGAAGAAGTACAACAAGAAAATTCCAATAGATTCCAAAAGATTCTCTTGCCGGAGTTCTTACCAATGTAAGGCTATGTCTTACATTGGGGAAAATTCTTTTCCTTCACATTTTCTACTTCATCATTATAGCACAAAGATTCTTCCTTTTCGCATTTCCTACTTCATCATCATAGAACCGATTTGCAATAATCCATAAAACAGCTCCTACTTAGTAGCTCTGTTTTTTTCGTGATGTTTCATCATGTCACTTCTTCGATTTACAATAATCAATAAAATTAATACAGAAGTAAATAGGAGAGTTGATAGTGCATACATTTCCGGTTTGATACCTTTACGTACTTCTGCATAAATTTTAGTGGATAATGTGTCTATAGAGTTACCCCTTGTAAAGTGAGTAATTACAAAATCATCTAAAGACATGGTAAAGGATAATAAAAATCCGGATAGCACACCTGGAAATATCTCAGGTAATACAACTTTATAAAAAGCATAACTTGGACTTGCACCTAAATCAAGGGCTGCTTCATAGGTGTTTTTATTTAACTGTTTTAATTTTGGCATTACACTTAATATTACATAAGGTATATTAAAGGTAATGTGGGACATTAAAACACTGGAAAATCCAAGGGTATAATTAAAGGCTAAAAATAAAACCATTAAAGAAATACCAGTAACAATATCTGCATTTAGCATAGGAATATTGGAGATTCCCATTAAAATTGTCCTTGGTACTTTTTTCATGCTATTCATTCCAATGGAAGCAGCAGTACCAATTATGGTAGCAATGAGTGCTGATAAAAATGCAATAATTAATGTAGTATAGAGGGCATTCATGATATTGTCATTTTTAAATAACTCCACATACCATTTAAAAGTAAAACCGCCCCACTTGGATCTGGATTTTGATTCATTAAAGGATAATACAATTAATATAAATATAGGGGCATAAAGGAAGAGTAATATAAGTGCTATATATACTTTTTGCCCAAATCTTTTTACCATACACTTTTGCCCTCCGCTTCTTTGTCGTATTTTGCCAGTATTGCCATGCTGATTAGAATAAATACCATTAATACCAGTGAAAGACCAGAGCCAGTATGCCAGTTGTTAATCATTTTAAATTGCTGCTCAATAACATTACCGATTAATACAACTTTACTCCCTCCTAAAATCGTTGAAATAACAAAGGTTGTAAGGGAAGGAACAAATACCATAGTTATACCACTAATAATTCCAGGAAAACTTAATGGTAATATAATTTTTAAAAAGGTTTGAAAATAATTGGCTCCTAAATCTCTGGCAGCATTAATAGTATCATCGCTTATTTTAATAAGCACGTTATAGATTGGTAATATCATAAATGGCAGGAAATTATATACCATACCAAATACAATAGCTGCAGGTGTATTAATTAATTCTAAAGTTGGCAAATGCAGAAACTTCAGAAGGGTATTTAAAACACCGGTGTTCTCTAATATATTCTGCCATGCAATGGTTCTTAATAAAAAATTCATCCACATGGGGAGTATGAAGATTAATATAATAAAGCTATTATTTTTCAATTTCATACTGTTAAGAATCAAGGCTAAAGGATAGGCAAGTACTAAACAGATAAGAGTACTGATAACGGATAATTTTATGGATAGCCAAAGTGCATTACGATTTATCGGATCTGCAATTAGAAATAAATTATCAAGTGTAAAGGTACCATCCTTAGTAGTTAAGCCGTAATAGATAACCATTAACAATGGAATAATAATAAATATAGCCATCCATATAATATAAGGAAATGACAGCCATTTTCTACTCTTCATCCATTATCACCGCCTCTTCATCCTCAGATTCCGGTTTGTTCATAATCTGAATATCAAAAGGATTCACAGAAATTCCAACTTCACTTCCCACTGGAAATAAATCTGTGCTGTGGACTAACCATTCATGGTCATTTGCCCATACATCCATTTCATAATGAACTCCTTTAAAGATTAAAGAAGTAACACGACCTTTAATAATGCCATCCTCCGGTTTTACTAAATCAATATCTTCCGGACGAATTACTACGTCTACTGGGGAATTCTTTCCAAAGCCTTCATCTACACAAGGGAAATTTGCTCCCAGAATGTTGACTAATCTATCCTGTATCATAGTAGCGTGGATAATGTTGCTTTCACCGATAAAGTCGGCAACAAAGGCATTCTGAGGCTCATTATATATCTTTTCAGGAGTACCTACCTGCTGGATATATCCCTGGTTCATAACAACGATGGTATCTGACATGGTTAAGGCTTCTTCCTGATCATGGGTTACATAAACGAAGGTGATTCCTAATTCATTCTTCAGGCGAATTAATTCGTATTGCATATCCTGCCTTAGTTTTAAATCCAGTGCGCCTAAAGGTTCATCTAAAAGAAGAACTTTTGGCTCATTTACAATAGCTCTGGCAATAGCGATACGTTGCTGCTGACCACCACTAAGAGAATCTGGTGTACGATTTTCAAAACCATCCAAATTCACTAACTTTAGAGCGTATTTAATTTTATCATTTATATAAGCTTTGCTTTTTTTCTTAATTTTAAGCCCAAATGCAATATTTTCTGCTATGGTCATATGACTAAATAGGGCATACTTTTGAAATACTGTATTTAATTGCCTTTCATTAGGAGAAAGTTTTGTAATGTCTTTACCGTCAAAGATTACTTTTCCAGAGTCGGGATTCTCAAAACCACCAATGATTCTAAGTGTAGTTGTTTTGCCACAGCCGCTAGGACCTAGTAAGGTTAGAAACTCATTTTCTCTTATGTATAGATTTAGTCCATCCAGTACAGTATTATCATCATAAACTTTTGTGATATCTATTAAATCAATAAGCTTATTACCAGCCATATAATGCCTCCTTTGTATCATTAATAATGTTCTTAAAAACTTGGTGGAGTGGATACCCATATAAGGGAAGCACCACTTTTATCAGATGCAGTAATATAATGCTTCATTTTTGCAGTGAAGTAAAAAGATTCGCCTTTTTTTGCTTTGAAGGTTTTATTACCAATATGGAGTGTTATACTTCCGCTTAAAACATAGCCAAATTCTTCACCTTCATGAGGATTATCCGGATAGGTGGAACCGCCCGGTTCTAAAGTTAAAAGAATAGGTTCCATCATATTTTTTTGTGCATTTGGAATAATCCACTTTATTTCATTCTTTAATTCGCTATCATATTTTTCAAAGTAATCTGTTTTTTTAAATACCACTTGCTCGGAGGAAGAACCAGAAAAAAATTCTTCTAAATTAGTACCGAGACATTGGAGCATATCAACCAAGGTAGCAATGGAAGGAGAGGTTAAGTCTCTTTCTAATTGAGATATAAATCCTTTAGAAAGTTCTGCTCGATCCGCTAATTCTTCTTGGGTTAAACTCTTTTGAATACGTAACTCCTTGATTTTTTCACCAATCTTCACAAAATGCCTCCTTGAAAATATTTTAAAATACTAAACTTTAAGTTTAGTTTTGCTAAACTGAAACAATAATAATTATACACATATTTTCTGTACTGTCAATGTATAAAATATTTTTTTTCGGAGCATAAGAAGAACACGTAAAAGAACATGTAAAAAGAACACTTATCCTTCGATTATGTCTAGGGATAAGTGTTCTTGCATTGAATGTTTTTATTGGTTTATTAATTTTATAGTTTCTCCATCATTTGGAATAAAAAGATTCCCGTGATAAAAGTGTTTTCCTTCCTCCATATAGAGAGTCTTTCTATTTAGTATATTTTTATCTTCTGTATGCCAAAGCAGCAGATTAGGTATCTTGAGTTCTTCTGCTAACTGGCAGGCATCTTTAACAGTACCGTGATATTTTTCATAAGGCTTAAATATTTCTCGTTGAGAATACAAACAGAAAGCTTCGTGGAATAACCAGCTGCTTCCTTTTACATATTCCTGTATGGCTTTACGGTAGGGTTCATCCCCAGTGAAGGTTATCTTATCCCCGTTAGGCTGAATGAAATAAAATCCATATTGCTTTGCTTTTGTTGACTTAATATCAAAAAATGTTATTTGATTACCCAGGATTTCTTTTGTATCTCCATCTTGTAATGGAACCAAGAACATACGGTCATCAAATTTGCAAAACTTTTTTTGAACGATTAATTCTACGATAGTTCTTATTGTATTCACTAAATCAGAATGGCAGTAGACATATAGATTTCCCTCATACTTATTTTGATTCATCAAAGAGCCTATAAAACGAATCATCCAGGGAATACCTAAGATGTGATCTGTGTGCTCATGGGTGATGAATATATGATGAATCTGATTTAACGGTATGTTTTGTTTATTTAATTGTTTTAAGATACCATTTCCACCACCAGTATCTACTAATAAATATTCGTTGCCTTCTTTTAGTGCAAAACAGGTATTATAACAATCTAATGCCTGGGCATTTCCTGTTCCTAATACGATTACTTGTTCCATAGTAAGTTCTCCAATGTATAAGTTTTAGATTATGATTTGAGTGCCAAAAGTCTAGATATAGTTTATTGAATAAATAGTGCTGCATATATATAATATTTTGCTGCCGCAGATGCTTTGCATCTGATACCCTCGCACGTTCAAAACGCTTCGCTTCACAAAATGTGCTCGGATGGTCGACGCAAAATAGTATATATATGCAGTATAGTTTAGTATAAGACTTTTGGTACTCAAATCAGATCATTTTTTGTATATCTTTTTAATATGATCCATTCTTGCTGTCATATTCATAAATAACATATCAACCAATGTAATAGCAGCCATTGCTTCCACCACAACAACAGCACGGGGAACAATGATTGGATCGTGACGTCCATGTATGCTTACTTCTATATTCTCACCAGCTTTGTTGACTGTTTTTTGCAATTTAGCAATCGAAGAGGTTGGTTTTACAGCTGCTCGGAATATAATTTCTGAGCCATCGCTGATTCCCCCAAGAATTCCACCAGCATGATTGGATAATTTAGTTACTTTGCCTTTTTCATCCATTTGGAAATTATCATTATTTTGAGAACCAGAGGAAAGTGCAGCTTTAAATCCGGAACCAAATTCAATCCCCTTAATAGCACCTATAGATAATATAGCTTTCCCTAAATTGGCATCTAATTTTTCAAAAACGGGTTCACCAATTCCAGCAGGCATTCCAGTTATAATACATTCAATAACACCACCTGTGGAATCTGATTCTTTCATCCTTTCTTCAAGAAACTCAGTTGCTAATAAAGAAGCAGTCAAATCAGGCATTGCTACAGGACTTGTTAATATGTTTTCTCTGCTGCAATTGTTATAATCAATGGTTATGTCACCAATAGATTTTGTGTAAGCACATACTTCTATACCTAACTGGTCCAGAATTGCTTTTGCTATGGCGCCTGCAGCAACACGTGCTGTGGTTTCACGACCGGAGGAACGACCGCCTCCCCGGTAATCACGAAATCCGTATTTTTCGTCAAAGGTATAATCAGCATGACCGGGACGGTAATAATTTGCAATATCAGAGTAATCAACAGAACGTTGATTGGTATTCATTACAGCCATGGAGATAGGTGTACCGGTAGTTTTTCCTTCGAATACACCGGATAATATTTCAACTAAATCTTTTTCTTGTCTTTCAGTAGCATATTTGTTTTGACCAGGACGTCTTCGATTTAAATAAGTTTGAATCATTTCTTCATTTAACACTAATCCGGCAGGACAGCCATCAACAACAACACCAATTCCTTTTCCGTGAGATTCGCCCCAAGTTGATATTCTAAATAAATTTCCATATATTGAACCAGATATAATAATCACCTCTTTCATTTAATGTTTTAAGTATATAAGAAAATTAAAATGTATTCAACCTGTTTTGCGGTCAATGGATAAAAAAAATCATATATTGTAATGATTGGTATATAATCAAAGAAAATAATAAGGAGGCGTTAATTTTGGAGTATAATAATTTTAGAAGATTTAAATTAACCGACCAGGTTGAACAAAAAAGCATGGATAATAATCCGTTACCGTCCAGGGTATATAAAAATGAAAAAGATAATAAATTAGATTCTTTAATCATAGATGATAACACAATATATGAAATAGATTTAGACTGTTTTGAAAGGGCAAAAAGAAATCGGGTTAATCAAAGAACAGACAGAGCCAGAAGATAAATTACCGTTCAGCTTGTGTTGAATTGATACCAAGGGACCGAAAGACCTCGGCGGTACCACCACCGTTTAGCTTGTGTTGAATTGATACCGCTAGATTTGCATTGGACAGAGTTAGAAGATAAGTTACCATTCAGCCTGTGGCATCCCATGGTTTGCTTAAAAGGGAAATGGGATGCTATAGGCTGAATGGTAACGAAGATTAGGAGAAAAGCAAAAGCTATTAGAACGCAATGCACTGAGATTAGGCTGAACGGTAATGAAGATTAAGAGAAAAGCAAAAGCTATTAGAACGCAATGTACTGAGATTAGGCTGAACGGTAATGAAGATTAAGAGAAAAGCCGCTGTATCAGCGGCTTTTCTCTTAACTCATTTCAAATTGTTGACTTAGATAGGTTTAATTAGGGCTGGATTAGCAACCGAAACCGAAGCCATTTCCGCCGCCGCATAGGCAAAGAATTAGGATAATCCAAATGATGCTGTTACATCCGTTATCGTTTCCGCCACAACCACCAAATCCACCGCCAAATAAACCGTTACTTCCATTGCAGCAGCAAAGTAATAAGATTATAATCCAAATGCATGAAAATCCACTTTCTCTGCTTTCGCATCTATCGCCGCAATGTGTTGCTGCTAAATCACTCATGTATGAGCCTCCTAAATTGTTTTACATTGTATAATATGTAGCAAAGCTTGACTGCTTTCCTATTATTTTGTAAAAAAATTAGTTCTTTTATATACATAATACGACAATTACAACAATTAGTATCTATTGCACGTAAAAGGCTATATTCCGACTACATCAGAGTTATCGACAATTACAACAATTAGTATCTATTGCACTGGGTTAAGGCTGATGATATAATGACAAGAATTAATTTAAATAGTATATATAAAAAAGTAGGAGTGAGAAAAATGCGAATTAGCCCAAAAGATACACTGGCTTTAATTATTGATATTCAAGAAAAATTAGTTCCTGTAATGGAAGAGAAGGAAACCTTTATTCATAATAGTGAAATTCTGTTAAAAGGACTTAATACTTTAGAGATACCCATGTTGATAACCCAGCAATATTCAAAAGGCCTCGGCATGACAGTAGAACCTATCCAAACTGTCATTGGTGATACCTTTCAATACTTTGATAAGGTAACGTTTAGTTGTTATGATGATGAGGCAATTGCAGAAAAAATAAAAAGTTATCATAAAAACAATATTATCATTTGTGGAATTGAAGCTCATATTTGCGTACTGCAAACGGTTATTGACTGTATTTCAGAAGGTTACCAGGTAATTGTAGTTGAGGACTGCATAAGCTCGAGAAAAGGAAATGACAAAGGAATTGCAATTCAGAGAATGATTCAAGAAGGAGCTCTTGTTACAACTTATGAATCTATTTTATTTGAATTAACAAGAAAAGCTGGAAGTGAACCATTTAAAGTTATTTCTAAGTTAATTAAGTAGGACGAAGGACACTTTGCTTTGGAGTCTGTTAGCTTATTAAAAATTTAGCTTATTAAATAAGGACGCTTTGCCTGAGGGGGTGTTGAGAACTCAGAAAGTGTTGTCAGGGTCTTCATAATGACTTAATTTACGTGTTATCCTAATTTACTTTATTGTAAGTCATTACGAAGACCCAGACAACACTTTCTGAGTTCAATTTACGTTGTGAGGCAAAGCTGTTTATATAATAAACTAATTCTTAATGGTAAGGCTGTAAAAGAAGCTATTTCAAACAAGCTATCTATGTTAGATTTTATCAATTTATTGAGTTTAATTAAAATAGTTTCTATTATTATATTTTCCATCATTGATGCTAATAGATATAAATATACAATTCTATAACTTTTGATGTATTAATGCATAATGACATTTAAGAATCATTGCTCTAATATAGGATACTCCCTCTTTACATAACCCTAGAACAAAGTATTTTATGAGGCTTTTATTACTTAGCTTGAAACATTTTTTAAGAATCTACTTTCCAGCTGGAAGTACTAATTAGAATATAGAGAAGGGGAATATTTTAGACACAGTTGGAGCGAAGATATCCAGGTTGCAACCATTTTTATCCACCAACATCATTTAAGATAACTGTCTAATAGTCGAAAAATTTACTAAAAATATTGATATTATCAAGGCTTGCTAAATTCTTAAAAAGTAAAACATTATCTTATTTCAATACACAGCTTTGCCCTCATAA
>ENA-UOOI01003588-UOOI01003588.1-fermentation-metagenome-genome-assembly--contig:-NODE-3588-length-11451-cov-4.214637_pt1 | contig 11451 bp, 8 predicted proteins | sample MGYA00245779_ERZ724027 | MGnify/ENA primary metagenome ERZ724027 (study PRJEB28704, sample SAMN03018318) | fermentation metagenome | biome: anthropogenic terrestrial biome; feature: soil; material... | reverse complement strand
AACTCTGGTGGGATTGTGGAAGGGTCGTACCCCTTGAGGGTACGTGGATTGAAATTGAATTATCACTGACACTATTTTTTGTGACCGCTTGTCGTACCCCTTGAGGGTACGTGGATTGAAATATTGCAACATAAGCCGCGACTACCCCTTCAATCGTCGTACCCCTTGAGGGTACGTGGATTGAAATCGGTATATGTGGAACGGGATGTTCCAGGGAAAATGTCGTACCCCTTGAGGGTACGTGGATTGAAATTTTATGCATCAGACTGCGAAGGAGAAATATCTTAGGTCGTACCCCTTGAGGGTACGTGGATTGAAATATCCGCGTAGTAGACGAGATACGGGAGTTCCGGCGTCGTACCCCTTGAGGGTACGTGGATTGAAATAACTGGAGAATATATGACTGTTAAGGCTGGTACGGTCGTACCCCTTGAGGGTACGTGGATTGACATCGAAGGAAGCAAGAAATTTAGCGTAAGCGATATAGTCGTACCCCTTGAGGGTACGTGGATTGAAATTACAACAGCAAAGAGTGGAAGAGGTTAAGACAAAGCGTCGTACCCCTTGAGGGTACGTGGATTGAAATCAGATGCCGCAAGATGATGAAGTGGAGGTGTAGAGTCGTACCCCTTGAGGGTACGTGGATTGAAATCAAGCAATGGTAGACTGTTATAGACACTGTTTTTTATCCAAAATCTACCGCACTTGCCTGTCCATGAGTTGACGGTTATAATGGTCATAACCCTACAGAAAGAAAAAGAGCATTCCCCTTTTTGATGCCGTGTTACTAGCACGTCATCGGGAATGCTCAACTCTCTAAACATGATTATTATAAAACATTATCGGTTAGAACGCAAGGAGGCTTCTGCTCTTTTTTATGTAAGAAGCCGAGAAAAGTCCCACTGTCCTTGGTGCGAAGGTACTTTTAAAGTGATTGGCAGCCGCAAAAGAATTCTGTATAGACAGGATGGCTCTGCCCTCTGTTTGGTCATCCGAAGATTGAGATGCACTGATTGTAAAAGAATCAGCCATGAACTTCCAGATGTTGTTGTCCCCTATAAGCGCCATGAAGCTGATACTATTGCCCAGGCAATGACAGAGCCGATCGCTTCTGGTCATGGTATCGGGTATTGTGAGGACAGCACGATTCGCCGTTGGAAGCTATGGTTCTTTCTGCTTCGTGATTACGTGGAAAGTTCTGTCCGTTCCCTTATGGAAATTTTTCACTGTAGTGCTTTCGTCAGACTGCCACTGTATCCGCTCGAATGTCAGTCTGACGGCTGGCTGAAAATCCTTGTCCGGAATCTTGTAAATTCCGGGAGATGGTGACAGACCCGTTTTGCATAGAAGAGACATCTGCTGGGTGATACACTTTCCTTATCAAAGCCATTTGGCTTACATAAGGAGGAGAAATTTTATGGAAAAACAAAGAATGGAAGAAATCGCTGCTAACCGGTTAAAACTGATCAGCCCACTTTTGGATACCGCCCTCGACAGGGATAAAAAGCAGATGCTCAAGGAACAGATCTGCATTCAGACCGGTCTTTCAGAGCGTACAATCCGCCGCTATTTGAATCTATATCAGGAAAAAGGATTTGAGGGGCTGAAACCTCAGAGCAGCGGGCGCAGTGGGAACAGTGTCATTGCCCCGGACGTGCTGGAGGAAGCTATCGCCCTGCGTCGTGAAGTACCAAAACGCAGCATCAATGAGATCATCCGCATCCTTGAATGGGAAGGCCGGGTAAAACCTGGAGCGCTCAAACGCAGTACCCTGCAGGATCAGTTAACGTACAGGGGATATTCCAGCCGTCAGATGCGCACCTATGCATCCTCTGTCACCAGTGCACGCCGGTTCCAGAAACCCTGGCGTAATTATTTATGGCAGTCTGATATTAAATATGGTATTTATGTGAATGGCCAGCCTACTTACATGGTCTGCTTTCTGGATGACTGTACAAGAAATATCATGCATTCCGAGTTCTATCCGACACTCGACCAGAAAATCGTACAGGACTGCTTTCGGAAAGCACTTCTGAAATTTGGTGCCCCGGATTCCGTTTTTTTTGACAATGGGAGCCAATTTCGTACCCATTGGATGAAACGTGCCTGTGGGAAGCTGGGCATCCGGCTTCTTTATGCAAGACCTTACAATCCAGAGGCAAAGGGCAAGCAGGAAAGATATAATCAGACTGCAGACTCATTTCTTCGGGAAGCCAGTCTTGCAAAACCTAAAACTTTAAATGGACTTAACCAGCTTTATCAGGTATGGATGGAGGAATGTTATCTCCACCAGCCACACAATGCATTGGATGGCCATTCCCCATTTGAGGCATACCAGACGGATCCGCACGAACTGCGCCTGCTAGATACCGGTACAATAGCAGATGCCTTCCTTTCCTGTGAAAAAAGGAAGGTTGACAAAAGCGGTTGTATCAGCTTCTGTGGACAAAAGTACGAAGTGGAACTCGGGTTATCCATGATCCACAGAGAAGCAGATGTCGTTTATGATCCCGCTGATATTTCCACAGTTACCGTGGAATGTGAAGGCTTTCCTGCATGCAGTGCAAAACCTCTTGTGATTGCCAGCCACGCTGCACGGAAGCCGAAACTGCCGGAGCATTATGAAAAGAAAGAACCTGACGGATCCCGCCTGTTGGATGCTGCCGGCAGAAGGAATGAAGAACGACAGGAAATTCGCCGTACAGCTATTTCCTTCTCTGGAATAAACGGGAGGTGAGACGGATGTTTGAAGCTTTTTATGAAATGTCAGCCACTCCCTTTGCCCGTGGCATTCCAAGCAATGAACTGTACATGCCGCCTGAACTGGAGGAGGTGGAAAACCGTCTGAAATATGTAGCCCAACGTCAACTGTTCGCAGTTCTGACAGGTGACTGCGGTACTGGGAAGACCACGATCCTGCGCAGGTTTTCAGATGATCTTGATATAAACCGCTACAAGTTTCTGTATATATCAGATTCAAAACTGACACCCCGGAACTTTTACAGGGTGCTGTTGGAACAGATGGGATTTGTCCCTAAATATAACCGTGGAGATGCGAAGCGTCAGCTCCATGAGGAGATCGAGATCATGAAAGCCGTCCATGGTATCCAGCCAGTATGTGTCTGCGATGAATGCCATCTGATGAGCAGGGAGATGCTGGAAGAGATCCGTTTTCTCCTGAATACGCACCTGGACTCCCAAAGCCCAATGGGATTGATTCTTGCCGGGCAGACAGAACTATGGAAGAAACTGCAGCTGCAGGCATATGCAGCAATCCGTCAACGAATTGATGTCCAAAGTGTATTGAATCACTACGATCGTTCACAAACTGGGGCCTACATTCGGAAACAACTCGACTACGCCGGATGTGACCGGGACATTTTTACTGATGCGGCAGTGGATGCTATCCATCAATACACAGCTGGTACTGCCAGGGTGATCGACAAAGTATGCACCAGCCTTCTGCTCTATGGAAGCCAGTCACGTCAACGTCTGCTTGATGATCATGCCGCCAGAATCGTACTGGAATGTGAGTTTTCGTAGGAGGTATCCATGAAATATTTATGCACACCCCAGACTGGGAAGGAAAAGTGGGATGGGGAATTAAAACTTATACGGCGGAACCCGGGCGGCTACGAGGTAGAGATTATTGGCAGAGGGACATACTTTCATGCCATTATTGGCAAACATCGTGATGGTCAATATATTTGTATTCCCAACCATGATGTAGGATGCGAGCTTTCCAATTATTCCGATGCGTTTTGGAACCGGGAACGGCTATCAAAACATTTAAAAAAAGTAGATGCAATAACAGTGGCCTACGCATTATGCCACTTGAAAGAGCTCTAAATCTTTGTCCATCATGGATATCAGTTTAGTAATATCCTGATGGACAAAAATCTCGGATAAAACAGGACAAAAACAATCGGATGATTTTGGACAATTTAAGCCGTCAATAACAGTAGACCGTAGCGCAATGACCCCGAACGTCGTACCCCTTGAGGGTACGTGGATTGAAATTCCGATTATGTGGTTATCTTTGAGATACGGGACTACGTCGTACCCCTTGAGGGTACGTGGATTGAAATAAAGATATGGAATTATTACAGGGTGATTGTCTGGGTCGTACCCCTTGAGGGTACGTGGATTGAAATTGGAAAAATACCGGAGGTGGATTTGCGGATGATGGTCGTACCCCTTGAGGGTACGTGGATTGAAATCAGCAATGTATGCGTGCTGCCATTAGATGTTTCAGTCGTACCCCTTGAGGGTACGTGGATTGAAATCCTCTTCTAACCTTATCCTCATACTTGGGTTTACGTCGTACCCCTTGAGGGTACGTGGATTGAAATCATGTATCGCTGAAAAAAGTTGCCACTGGCTCGAGTCGTACCCCTTGAGGGTACGTGGATTGAAATCCTCTTAAGGAGATTATGCCAGATATCCAAGAGTTGTCGTACCCCTTGAGGGTACGTGGATTGAAATGGATTGATCCGTAAAATGTATTGCCATGCATCCCAGTCGTACCCCTTGAGGGTACGTGGATTGAAATCGGTTGAGGAGCGGCTGCCGGAACCTGAAAAGGAGTCGTACCCCTTGAGGGTACGTGGATTGAAATCAGATGATATTGTAAATTGGTTTATCTCCATGAAAGTCGTACCCCTTGAGGGTACGTGGATTGAAATCAATAGTATAATTAGTATTGGCTGACATATTTTCGTCGTACCCCTTGAGGGTACGTGGATTGAAATCCGAAAAGGAGGCAAGGGTGGAAATATTGCCCTTGTCGTACCCCTTGAGGGTACGTGGATTGAAATTCTTCCACCTTGGCGATTGGTAAAATGGCTTTGCGTCGTGCCCCTTGAGGGTACGTGGATTGAAATATTGCACCCATGAGTGCAATTTAACTGAAAATGAGTCGTACCCCTTGAGGGTACGTGGATTGAAATTGAACCTTATATACGTATAACAGAGGTAAAATAGTCGTACCCCTTGAGGGTACGTGGATTGAAATCGAACGCTCGCCTTTATTATCCCAATCCTGCGTGCGTCGTACCCCTTGAGGGTACGTGGATTGAAATTTTTAGAACGTCATTTCGCTTGTATTCAGGCACGTCGTACCCCTTGAGGGTACGTGGATTGAAATTTTAACACATTTTTGATAATGTGTTCCTGCCCGTGTCGTACCCCTTGAGGGTACGTGGATTGAAATAATCCCGCCACCGAAGAAATCTCCGAAGTAGGACTGTCGTACCCCTTGAGGGTACGTGGATTGAAATTTTCTGGGCTTTCATCTTGGCATACCGTTCGTCAGTCGTACCCCTTGAGGGTACGTGGATTGAAATAAAAGGACTAAGTACCATTGGTATAATAATAGGTGTCGTACCCCTTGAGGGTACGTGGATTGAAATTCTTTCCGCATCCAGCTTTTTGACTAGGTCAGACGTCGTACCCCTTGAGGGTACGTGGATTGAAATCAAAAACCGCCCGAATTAAAAACAAAGAAACGGCGTCGTACCCCTTGAGGGTACGTGGATTGAAATATGGTAGTTTGCTCATCCTCGACATAGTTGCTCAGTCGTACCCCTTGAGGGTACGTGGATTGAAATAAAGTCCGAACTAGGAGAAATCCTTACAGATGTGTCGTACCCCTTGAGGGTACGTGGATTGAAATTGTTTTCTCCCCGGTCTCTTCGTCTTTCACAACCGTCGTACCCCTTGAGGGTACGTGGATTGAAATTGTTATTTGGCACTGCGAATGCGATTGTGGAAAGTCGTACCCCTTGAGGGTACGTGGATTGAAATATTTTGCAGGGGGCACTGGTACAATCAGGGGCCTGTCGTACCCCTTGAGGGTACGTGGATTGAAATTTGGCAAGTTTACTCTCCCCGTTTTTATTATCCCCGTCGTACCCCTTGAGGGTACGTGGATTGAAATATCGTAGTTAATTTGTGCCAGATACCCTTTCGCGTCGTCCCCTTGAGGGTACGTGGATTGAAATATCCGGTGTAGCCACCACTGTATAGATAACTTTTGTCGTACCCCTTGAGGGTACGTGGATTGAAATAAAATTTGGTCGACCAGACAACGGCGGCAGATACAGTCGTACCCCTTGAGGGTACGTGGATTGAAATAATACGAGGTTTACCAAGTACCTCCAGAATATTGTGTCGTACCCCTTGAGGGTACGTGGATTGAAATCGATTACTCCGTCACGCTCTTTCATAAGTGGCAAGTCGTACCCCTTGAGGGTACGTGGGTTGAAATTTAATTTCTGCAACATATCCCAATATACACTAACGTCGTACCCCTTGAGGGTACGTGGATTGAAATCATTACCGCCAATAAAGATTTAACGTCCCTATGCGTCGTACCCCTTGAGGGTACGTGGATTGAAATTCTCCGGGTTATCCCCGGGCTTGCGCATGGTGATTGTCGTACCCCTTGAGGGTACGTGGATTGAAATTCCTCTCTAAACTACGGTTTACATATCAAAGCAGGTCGTACCCCTTGAGGGTACGTGGATTGAAATCTCGAATCTCTTCCTAAGTTTGCAAGTGGAATCGTCGTACCCCTTGAGGGTACGTGGATTGAAATTTAGCATTGCAGGAAAAGGCATCACCACTTTTACGTCGTACCCCTTGAGGGTACGTGGATTGAAATCGAATTTTATATTGAGTCTTAGTACATCCTAAACGTCGTACCCCTTGAGGGTACGTGGATTGAAATCCAGACAATAGTGTTGCAAAGACAAATGGTGATGAGTCGTACCCCTTGAGGGTACGTGGATTGAAATCAGTATGTAAATGGTCATAATAAAATCTATGCCCCGTCGTACCCCTTGAGGGTACGTGGATTGAAATCGAGGTATAATGCGTATTCCAAACAGCATTTAGTCGTACCCTTTGAGGGCACGTGGATTGAATGGAGGGGAGAAAAGAACATGGATGTAATTAGTGAGAAGGTAATCAGGTGTCTGCTTGAAAATGACGGTTATGTAACAACGGCTTCGCTGGCCGATATGACAGGAATATCGGTAAGTAGTATCAAGCATAATCTGAACTGGATCCGGGAGGAGCTTGAGAAATTTCAAATTTGCTTACAGAGCACTCCCAAAAAGGGCTTTTGTCTGATTGCCACAGAGGAGGAGCGTTTCAAGGCACTTCAGAAATTGGAGGAGGAAGCAAGCCGGCATAAAGATTCATTTATATTTAGAAAAGGGTATATTCTGGAGACGCTGTTTGATTTTAAAGCAAATTATACGATTCAATTATTTTCGGAAGAGTTGGCTGTTAGCCGTAATACCATCCAAAAGGATCTGGATCAGATTAAAGAACAATTGGCGCCCCTGAACGTAGATATAAAAAAAGTGCGTAACCAGGGAGTGGTTCTGGTTGGAGAGGAGTTTAATATCCGTCAGGCAATTATTGCGCATAATAACTCCAAATACTGGAACTGGAATCCGGACACTATTTTGGAAGTGGCTGACGGGTTTGATAAGCGTGTCAGCAAGAAGGCGTATACGTATCTTTCCGGGACCTATTCCGAAGTTAACCTTCTCAAAATTCAAAAATTGTTATGTGAGGTGGAAGAGTCACTAGGCATCACGTTGGTAGATATTTCATTCTGCCGTCTGATTGAGTACCTGGCTATTATGCGTCAGCGGATTATGAACCTCAATATGATATCGAAAACGGACCGGGAGAAAAAACTGCCCGAGATTGATGTGCGTTTCCTAGAGACCAGTGAAGACACCGTGAAAAAGCTGGTGCCGAAGATTGGAAAGTCTCTGGAGCCAGAAAGCCGTTATCTGGCAGTATGTCTGTTTGCAAACTATACCTGTGAAAATTCCGAAACTGAGAGCAGCAGCGATTACTGGAAAATGGCGAGGGACTATCTGAGGTCATTGGAACCGGTTTTGGAAATGAAACGATTATGTGAGGATGAAGAACTGGTAAGTGAGCTTGGCTTATTCTTTCGTCAGGTAAAGGTCAGAGAGGAATATCAGATTCTAGTATGGGATGAACTTCACCGCGATATTCAGAAGCAGTTGTCAGGGCTCTATGCTGCCTGTATGGCAAATTTATTTATTGTGGAGGAGCGGATTAACACGATGTTCAGACAGGATGATGTGGCGTGGGTGGCACTGTTGATCCATAATTTTATGACCGATGTGAAAAATAAGACTGAAGCAGTGTTTTTGCATGCAACAGACAGGCATACGGCATTATACCAAAAAAGAAAAATAGAAAAAATGATTCCACAGCTCCGTGTTGCAGAATGTGTCTTTTTTAGTGATTATAAAGGCGGATGTAGCGAGGGTGATGTTATTATATCTACGATTCCAATAGAAGAAAAAAAGAAGAATATCATAGAGGTGACCAAACATATCTATGACAGTGATATTGAGAACATTAAGGTGCAGCTTGAAAAATTAGAGGGACAAAAAAAGGACCGGATGATTAAGCAGCTTGTGTCTAATATTTTCAAAAAAGAATTAATGATTTATGAACTGAATACGAGGACCAGGGAAGATACAATTATAAAAATGAGCCAGGTGCTGCTGGAAAACGGATATGTAAAGGAAGGGTTCTGCAATCAGGTGATTGCCCGTGAGAACTTCTGCCCTACTTCAATCGGCAAAGAGATTGCATTACCACATCATTATGGGGACTACATTATTAAAAGTGGGATTGCAGTAGCCAAGCTGAAGCACCGCATTACATGGCTGAAGATGGAGAAGGTGTCCCTGGTGTTTTTAATCGCAAATAACTTTAATGATTCCGAAAGGATACAGATGCTTTTTAAGTATCTGTACGATATTATTGAAGATGCCGGGCAGATAAAGAAAGTAAAAGAGTCCCGGAGTGCAAAGGAGATGCTCCAAAACATCCTTATCTTATCCTAATAAAAAATATATGGTGCAAAATCAGGGATTATGGGCGGTAGACACTGTTTTGAAAAGTAGATATGATTAATATATCAAGAAGGTCGGCATTCAAAAAAACCATATGCGCCTTATATAAAAGGAGGAAAAGAAGATGTTAGTAAACCTGAAACAGATCTTAGAAATTGCTGAAAAGGAACAGTATGCAATTCCATGCATCAATACACCGAATATTGAGACCGTGCGTGCTGTCATAGGTGCGGCGGAAGAACTTGATACACCGGTTATTATTGATCACGCCGAGGTACATAATTCCTTAATTCCAATTGAGCGGATCGGATCGGAGATGGTGAAATATGCCAAACAAGCGGCCGTACCTGTTTGTGTGCATTTGGATCACGGAACAGATTATACGTTCTTAATGAAAGCGGTTCGCGCGGGTTTTTCTTCCATTATGTATGACTGCAGTGCACTTCCATTTGAGGAGAATGTAAAAAAGGTAAAAGCGTTTGTCGAAATTGCCCATAATTTGGATATTACGGTAGAAGCAGAGCTTGGTATGATGAAATCTGCTGCGGAGGATACACATCAGGCGGATGCTGAGAGCCGCGTACTTACCAATGAGGATATCCGTGAATTTTTTACAGATCCGGAAGAAGCAAAGTCATTTGTAGAGCAGACAGGCTGTGATGCGCTGGCAGTATGTTTTGGGACAATGCACGGAATCTATGCAGAACCTCCGGTACTTGATATTGACCGTGTAAAAGCAATTCGCGCCGCAGTGCCAAAGGATTGTCGTATCGTTATGCACGGTGCTTCTGGTGTGGAATTCAGCCAGATCCAGAAGGCAATCTCTGCGGGATGCTCAAAGGTGAACTCCTATTCTTACATGGCAAAAGCAACGACCAAATTTGTGGGTGACCGTGTAACGGAGACGGAAGGTAAAATAGCCTATCATGAATTACAGGAAGAAGCTTATGTATTCATGAAAGGTTATGCAAGAGATGTGTTAAAAGCATTTAGGAATGGGAAATAGGAGGAAGCGGATATGGCAAAATTACTTGATATTTTAGAGAACTTTCCATTTAAAAAGGATGAAAAAAAACCAATGCTGATTCGTAAGCATGATTATTCTACGGCTCTTTATCCGCCGGATAATGCGCTGACTTCAGATAATACATTCACAATGATTACGACAGATACTTTCATGCTTGGCATCTATGAGTTGGGACCGGGAGGAGTATTTGCGCCTCTCGACATCCATCCGGGAGATGAGTCATATTATATACTGAATGGGCCGGTGGTTCAAAGAAGCGGAAACGGACAATTTGCTTATTTGGAAACCGGGGAGGGACTTTTCATGCCGGAAGGCGCATGGCACTGCTGCCATAACTTCTCGGAGGAGAAAGCGAGAATTCTCTATTTCATAACGCCTAAAGCGTGGAGTGACGTAATTCCCCCTGCCGTGATTCCCAGCGATGAAGAAACGAAGTTTTACAAAGGCCCAAATAACAACAAGTTGCCCAACATGCGTGATAAGATTCAGGACATTTCCAGACAGGGATGTACCGATGATATCGGATGCTGGCCTGTAGATCCAACAGAAGCGAGAAAAAATGGAGCGGTATATGCGGTTCGTGATTTTGAAAAGCTTAATAATGTACATGGGACTGCGCACCCTATGCTGATGCGCTTTATCACCAGCAATAATTATGGGCATTTCGGGGAGATGATTCTTCCGGCAGGTGGATATGGCCCCCGGTGCTCTGATCCGGACAGCCACGCCGGAGATGGTGCACTGTATTGTGTTGACGGCCCGGTAACGGTGAATCTCACAGAACTGCAGGAAAGTTTTGTCATGGATCCTGAAGATACATTTTTCCTTCCTGCAGGAACAAAATATCAACTGGTAAATTTTGAAAAAACACTTGCAAAGGTTGTGTTTGCTATCACGGAATTATAGATAGACAATTATATGCTATCGAAAACAAGAGGGTTCTTTGCAGAAATCTGCATAGAACCTTTTGATTTATATAATAGGGAATTTTGTTTCCTATTATATAAAACCCCTCTGGGGATCGCAATACACGCAAGAAGAAAAAGCCGCTTTATTCTAATAAAAAAGCATGAAAAAAGCAAATTGTAAAACCTTTAACATATTTTTTTATGCAATTATACTCGGTAAAAAGAGAATAAAGATTTAAAATAGACTATTATAACAAAACAAGTGCAAAAAGTGAGCTTATGGCTGGTATCTTTTTCTGAAAAGGCTTGTTAGAATATAAATAAGATAAATGCTTTATAGGGTATTAGCGCGCGCACCTGAAACAGCACTTATCGAGAAGCTATGAAGGAGGCACTCACAATGGGAATTAATGGAATTGACATAGCAGACGTATTGCTGAGAGATCTGATGATTCTGGATCATGATTCCTTTGCAGATAAGGATCAGTTATTTCAATTTATGTCCGAACAATTCGAAAAGAGCAAAGTTGTCTCAGATAAGGAGGCATTCAGGAAATCACTGTTATACAGGGAAAGCCTGGGACCTACCTATATGGGG
>ENA-UOOI01003585-UOOI01003585.1-fermentation-metagenome-genome-assembly--contig:-NODE-3585-length-11461-cov-54.463528_pt1 | contig 11461 bp, 9 predicted proteins | sample MGYA00245779_ERZ724027 | MGnify/ENA primary metagenome ERZ724027 (study PRJEB28704, sample SAMN03018318) | fermentation metagenome | biome: anthropogenic terrestrial biome; feature: soil; material... | reverse complement strand
ATACTTATTTTGAATCAGTTCTTCCTTATCCGCTGGTATGACAACAAAGCTCTTCGACACAAACGGAAGGTTCGCCTCCGCCTGGGCGAAAGCTTTTTTCATGTTGTCCAGCTTGAATTCAAAGGAGCAGATTTCATATTCGCCTCCGTATTCCTCAATGGTCAGCAGATCGACGCCGCCCTCGCGGGCCGCGCATTCAAACTGATATTTCAAAACAGACTTTCGATCCTTATAATGATTCCAAAATGCTTTTTTCAGATCCTTTTCATAAAGGAACAAAACAAACACCACCTAGTTAAATTTTATCCCGCGCCCAAAAACGGCGCTGGATTGACAGCCTGGTTGTTTACCCGAAGCTCAAAGTGACAGTGGGGGCCGGTCGAATCCCCCGTGCTTCCGATTAGGGCAATCACCTGCCCTTTCTTCACAGATGCCCCAGCCTGTACCAGGAGCTGGCTGCAGTGGGCGTAGAGAGTGCTGTATGTGTTGTCGTGCCGGATCAGGATCACATTCCCGTATCCCCGGAACCCGTTGCCCGATTTTCCCATACCGCTGAATTCGACAGTGCCGGAGGCGGAAGCATAAATTTTTGTCCCCATCGGCGCGGCAAAATCGATGCCCTTGTGCATTTCCCCGCCGTCCATTCCGTAGCCTCTTGAAATATGGTAGGTGCCAACTGCCAGCGGGTAAGCGAAAGCTCCGCTTCCGCCTCCGATGGCCGAGTAATAGCGCAGCACATGAGGAACATAATTGACATCACCATAGCCGGTCAAGCCCATTTCCTGTATCTTCATCTGCGAAAACTCGACCGCGTTTCCAGCGGAATATCCGCCGTGCGCCAGCGCCCAGGATATGTAACCGCCGCCGAAATTATATCCCTGCAGCGCAAGGCTGATCCCCGGAATATCCTGTGGTGACTGTGCCTTTGATGCGCGAAGGCAGCTCGCAAAATACATGATGCCGACACGCACGGAGTAATCCGGATCGGAAATCGAATTCGGGCTGTGAGGATATTTCACATTCAAAGGGCACTCCGAACATTGCATGGGATCGCTCCCGGCCCCGCCGCTTTCCTGCTGCATGATCGCAAGGATCAGATCCGCGTATCCGGTGATTCCGTATTCCTCACAATATTTTTCCGCTGCCGGCCGGTACGCCAACACTGCATCGGACAGAGCGCCGCCGCCCCCGTTATATTGACCTTGGGATTGTCCAGCGCCGAAGGCGGCCCCTATCATGGCGGTTAAAATAATCAAGGCAGTGATAATCACTGCCAGCGGAACAAAAAGGATCCCGGAGCCGATTCCAACAAGATGTAAAATCCGTTTGTGCATATCACCACTTACCTTTCAACTTCCTGCTCCGCACGTTCAATTTCCTGCTGCAGCTTTTCAAAGGACATCTGATTTTTCACGCTGGTAAAGTCTTTTCTCAGCGCCCTTTTCAGATCGTACCAACTTTCCTGATAGCTCTGCGAAATATGTTTCTGATACCGGAGCCGTTCTTTTGGATCCCTCATTTTCGGCCGCGCCTTGATTCCACGAACGGTTTTGTCGTATTCCCGAAGCTCTCTCAAAACTGCGTTTCCCATTCTGGTATAAAGCTCATCCATTTTGTTCTTAGAATAATTCTTATAGAGTTCCTCCTTCTTCCCAGCTCCGTATGCCGACATCAAAAATTCCTCCTGTCTATGAAGGCTGTCGGAAAGCTTTTTCAAATCATCCCTGTGATACAGCTCCAGATACATCTTGGAAAACCGGTCGATTTCAGGCCGGACATCGTGCAGCGCGTTCATGCTGTAATTCCACATCCGCTTGTCGGAGGGCAGCTTAGAATAGAGATTCAAAAAGGTGCCGCGCAAATTTTTGTCTTTGGTAGAAAGGTGCTGCCGCTTCTCAGCAACAATATTTTTCCGAATCAGATTGTTTATTTCTTTTAACTGCTCCGGCCGATCAACAATTGAGTTCACGATTTTTGATTTTACCTTTGAGAAGGTGGCTTTTTTCATCGAACCCCTGTATTGCTGCTGCCGTACCTTCTCACCATTTTCACCTTCGACTTCGACTTCCTTCATGCGGCGCGTCGGATGCGGCTCGACGATTGCCAGGTGAACATGGATATGTTTGGTGTTGTAATGGATCGACGCGCTCCATACAGCAGATCCTTCCATGTGTTCGTCTTTCAGCATTTCCTGAACGGCCGTGCGCGTGACTTCCCGGATTTTTTCCTCATCCAGTTGTTTCGTCTTCGGATCATACAGCCCGTTCTGATGAAGGAAATCAGTTGTGAAGCTGATGATCTGCTGCCACATAGGGCTTCCTGCATCCTGAGCAATTTGGAATTGCTTTTTCAAAGATTTCTTTTCATCGAGGGTGAGCCTGTCCTTCGTTCCAGTAAAAAGTGCAGATGTCCGTTCCAGAGTTTCCGGCTGCCTCTTGGAGGCATAAACCGAGTAAAGGGAATAGGCAGCATTCCGGACCGCTTCCGGCCGGTCAATGTAATTGATGTAGTTCGTGAATTTTAAATCAGAAAACACAAACCGGGATTTAAAGACGACACCCGGCGTCACTTTTTCCTTCGGCATTTCATCACCCGATCAATTCATCCTCAGACAAAACGGAGCCGGATTTCTCCGGTTCCGTTCTTGTCTGGATGTTCTTTTTAACCGCCGCATCCAACCGCCTCTGCCGGTAATACGCAATCCGGTCTTTCACAATTTTTCTGGCAGCGGCAAGCTGCGGCGTATCCTTTTCGATCAGCGAATTGTATGACGAATAAGAGAGAAGAGTATTGAGCAGCAGCAAAATAATTTCGCTGTTCCGATCAGCGTTGTTGGTGCCGAGGCGGATTCTGGTCAGCACGTCGCTTAATTTCTCCACCACCTGGCTGGAAAGTTCATCGACTAAATATTTGGTCGCCGGCACATCGTTTTTATGACGATGATCCTCAACAATCCCGGCGAAAGCGCCGGCAAGAGAACCGATATGACGTTCGTCTTTGTACTGCTCCATGTAACGGATTGTCGATTCGTCCAGCAGAAATTCTTTTCTACGTTTCATCGTTTCCCTCCACAACGTCAAGGACTTTTTGCTGTGTGTCCGTATTTTTTTCAATGACAAGCAGACACTTTTCCAGCATGGCGAGATACCGGTCCTCGAAGTTTTTAAATTCTTCCAGGGCCGTAAAGTTTTGGATCATATTGATCAGGTATCGGCTCCGCGATACGTTCTGTTGCAAAGCAAGTTCGTCAATTTTTTTGATCGCCATGGGATCAACCCCACGGAGTAAAATATCCATTTCGCACCATTCTTCCTGTAAAATTACATACGGAATCGACCCGGAATCCATGTGTAAGAACATACGGAACCGGATATTTCCGTGATATCGTCATTTCGTTAGGCTTTGCCTAACCTATCAACCATGTTGATAGCAGAAACCCCTTATGCTCTTAACCTAAAAAGGGCGCGTCTGCGACGCTTTCTTTTTTTAGGTTAACTCCGGTGCCCTGCGGGCGGCCGTTTAAGAGAAAAGCCGTCAGTCCACGGTGACGGGGACGCTCGGCTTTTTCGTCTCGGCCTCGTTTGAATCATCTTCATTTTTTGAATTGGAAGGGCCGGAGGAAGCAGGGGATGCGTTCTGCCCGGGCAGCTTTCCGCTGACCGTATCCTTCAATTTTTGGTTCAGCTTTTGGAGCTTTACTTTGCAATCGCTCACCTGCTGCTGGTAGGAAGCGATTGTATTTTTATGATCCTGAATCTGAGACTGCTTGTTGGAAATGGTGGAATTTGAATCCGCTATCTCTTCTTTTGTCTGATATTTCTGATTCGCTTTGAGGGCGGTTATGTCAAAGTTCAGCTGGCCGATCTCCGTGTTTTCATTTTCGATTTCGGCAGACAGTTGCTTGATCTGAGCGTTGACATCGGCAATCTCATTGTTGACCGACTGGATCCGGTAATTAAGCCCGGACTTCGGGGCAAGCGAATTATTAATGCGGACCTTTCGGATATCGCAAAAGAAGTTCGCGCCTTTGAGGCTGTCGCTGACGTCGCCCGTAATATCCTGGTTGTCCTGAACCCAAAGGGAAATCACTTCCCATTTTTCCGGGACATCCTTAATCTGAAAAATTAAAGTTCCGTCCTGCTGCAGGGCGGTGCTGATATTCAGCGCGCGCCTTTTGTCGGTGTTCGTATGGGCGGCCGGGGTAAACTTCAATTCCTGATCGTCATCACGATTTGTAACATCGAAAACGATCTCCATGTAATGGGCCGCTTTGCTGTACTCCCAGCTCCGGAGCTTCAATGAAGTGTTGGCCGACGTATTGATTTCGGTCCCGGCCGACGTGTTCATGATCTTCACGTCGCTCGGGAGCCAAAGCTTACTAGTCCCGAAGAAAACGAGGAAGGCAAACATCACATAAAGAAAAATTTTATATTTTCTTGTGCTGCCCTCTTTCATTTTCCGGTTCAAGGATTTCAGTGTCGTATCAATTCCCATATCACGCACCACCTTTGAAAAGTTCTTTTTCCTGCTCCGTAATTTCGATGTAGGTATGGAGCACGTCTTCACCGGTCAAGAGGAAACATTCGCCTTGTCCAAATTTCGGAACCTGTTTCAACTGGCTCTCCGTAAGCTGATCCTCGAACACCGTGCGCATAAGAGGAAGGCAGTTGGATTCCTGCTGCATGATGAACTTATACTGTGTCAGTTCAAAAAGGAGTTTCAGCTTTTCGACCGCCTCACTGTCGTTGCTCTGCGGCGCAAAGTCGCGGATCGACTGGCTGGCAAGGGTCAGGCCGGTAAAATATTTCCGGCCCTCGCGCATGATGCTTATCATGTAATCGAGGGCCAGCGGATTCCTGGTATTGATAAATTTATGCGCTTCATCAATCATCAAAAGGAGCTTGGAAATCTGATAAATCGGAGTACCGTCTTCATACATTTTTTTGCTTGGCGCTCCGATCCGGATCATATCGTCGAGCATCATGGACATGACGTTGAACAGCAGAGCATTGAAAATTTCGGATTTAAAATTGCTCACGCTCTGAACGTTGTAAACAATGATCTGCTCGCCGGTAAGGTCGGGCAAGGACGTATGGCCGTCGAACATTTTCCCATAGCTATGTACCAGGTTGCTCAGCGTCAGTTCGATGCTTTCCAGCCTGCGCCATTTGCTCGGGGAGAGGTTCGGGTTGATCCTCCGGGTCTCTTTGTCGATATAAAGATCGCTGCGCACCAGGTCCAGCAGATCGCTGAACGTGGGGTACACCTGCGGCGGAAGGCCCGTTATTTTCTGCGGCTGTGTCGTGTTGCTTAACCACAACTGCTTTACCTCATACAGACGGCGGACGTATTCCTCAAACTCGTTCCGGTCGTCTTCGTCGGCAGCCGGATTCATGAATTTATAGAATGTGTTGAGCTTTGAAAGGTGGTTTGCAAAGCTGATCGCCTCATCTTCATCGGTCCGGAACACTTCCAGATAGTTGATGATTCCTTCGCTGCCGTTGAGGGTAACGATCTTACCGCCCAATACTTTCGCCAATTCCGAGAACTCACCGGTGACATCGATCACACGGATGAAATTTCCGATGATCGCGTTATTTTTCATCAGCAGTTTCATCAGCGTCGATTTGCCGCTGCCCTTCTTCCCGATGATAAGAGTATCATAGGAAAGCCTGTTTTTTGTCTTCCGGAATTGGTCAAAGATGATATTTCCGCGCGTGGAAGACGAACCGATATGAATGCCGAACGGATCGTCCAGCATTTCAAAATTGAAAGGATATCCGCCTGCAAGGGAGATCGCCGGGAGAGGATTCCCGACGCGCTTATTGCGCTCTTTGATCTGCTCGTGGTACGGCTGGAACAGTGCTTTGAATCCGAATTCCGTCTCGGAAAGAAAAACGGCCGCGCGGTAATCGTCGCTTTCCAAATCCTTTATGACGGCCGCGACGCGTTCATCAACTTCCGCTTTAGTCCGGCCGCTGACATACAGGCGGCACTGGATCAGCTTGATGACTTCGCCCTGCGTTTTAACGGACGTCAGCATATCCCGCAACAGCTTGTAATGCTGTTCCGCGTCGATTTTGGTTCCTTCGTCCTGTGCGTGAGAATAGCGCACATCAAGCTCGTTCAGGGAAGAAATGATTTCATCTTCGGCGTCAACTTTTTCCTCTGTCGCCACGTCCAGGACGCAGTAAACGCCGTCTATATTCAACAGGCGTTCCAGCCAGAAATCATAATCTTCGGCCGGGTACTCATAGACCATGATGCAGGAACAATACCCGTCTCCGGTCTTAATGTAGCGTTCATCGTCGAGCCGTAAGTTTCCCTGCGGCTGCAGCTTGGAAATCAACGCCGCATTAAATATTTTTTTAACAGGTTCCTTTTTTTCTTTGGGCTTCAACAATTTCATTATGATCCTCCTACACCTTTACCCTTTTGCACATGTTGTTTAACTGAAAAACAATATTGTCTTTTTTCTCCTTGCTGACCGGCACGATGTTCAGGCCGGAACGGTCAAGCAGCCGCAGAAGGGTTTCGTAATGGTTTTCATTCCGGGCAAAAACCATTACAAACGCTTCCCGGTCTGTCGTATTATCTTCCAGGTATTGCAGAGCCGAAAGCTTTTCATTGATTAAGTCCCTGAATTTTTCCAGGCCGGGCTGCTGCAATTTGTACGCCAGGAATGCCTGCTGCTGCCGGGTGTTGGTCGGGTAATTCAAGGAAATAAATTTCAGATCGGGCTTATAAATCCGGTAGAAAGCTGCCGACGTGTCCACCATGGAATTCACTTCTTCGTCCGAGGCATTGTAATACGACTTGCCGCGAATTTGAAAGATGTCGATCAGCTGGTTATCTTCCGTCAAATAAAAAGGTTCCTGACAATCCCGTATTGGGAATACATCAAGAACCGTACGGGTGATCTTCGGCTTTTTCTTTTTCGGGGGACGCCCGGCCTGCTTTTCTTCTTTGCGGCGCTGCCGGGCAGCTTCCCGGCTTTCCTTTTTCAGTTGTTTCAATTCCGCCCGGCGCTGTTTTGACTGTTGCTTAAAATCGTCTTCCTGCTTTTTCAGCTGATCCCGGTCCTCTTTACTGAGCATGACGATCATCCTCACTTTCCTGGACATGATTCAGAGAATAATACGTGATCCGGTCCCTGCCGAGGAACAATATCAACGCTTCCCAATTCCGCTTTTTGGGGTTGCTGGCCGATGGCTGGATCAAAAAAAAGATAACCGCGATTGCGATTATCCAGTAAGGGACCAGAAGCCAAGCATGGACCAAATTTTTGAACATGAAAAACAAACCAAGAAGAATAACGCCCGTCACCACGTCTTTCAAAAAAATTGTCGGCCGGTCAAAAATTTTATATTCCTCTCTAAGCTGTTTCGGAATGATATATCTCAATTTCATTCACCATCCTTCTTCTGTTCTTCTTTCAGTTCCTGTTCGGCAAATGTCGGATTATTCTGCTTTCTTTCATCCTTTCTTTCCTTCCGTAACTCGTGTTTCGCCTGTTTTTTGGCATCATGGCGGGAAAGGTCAGGCTCCTTTTTCTGCAACTGCTGGATCCGTTCCTCTCTGGCGACCAACTTATCTCCATGCTTCTGCATACTGCCACGGTTAAGGGAATATACGCGGCGGGCGGACGATACAAACGATCCGTTTTGAATCTTCTGTCCTAAAAATCCGCCAACCGTTTCCGGTTCGGAACGGGGACGCCCGCGCTTTTCGGCGGGCTGGCCTGCAGTTGCTTTTTTCGTTGCTTTATCTTCATTATGTTCTTCGCCCTCCGGCGGATTGACCGGCTTTCCGGCAGGGTGTGCGGGCCGCGCGGAGGTTTGTTTTCCTTTATCGGCATTTGCCGTTCCGGATGTTGCCGCCTTTACTGCGCTACCGGCAGCTGATTTGACTGCGCCTGCGGCGGCCGCTGAACCAACCGCTGCAGCGCCAACATTCTTGACGGCTTCGGCTGCTCCGGCAGCGTCACCTGATCCGGCAGCAGCTTTCGAGTCCGTTCCTTCTGCAGCAGGAGGATTCTGCGTTTTCGCCGCCGCTGCGCGGACCGCCTGGACGCGCCTGTGCACGTCGAAGCGTCCGGTCGTAAGCCCAACCGCCCCACCGGCAACACCGCCGCCGAGTGTTCCGCCGACTTTTAAAGCACTCCCAAAGACACCTTTTGCTTTTGCTGCATCTATGAGCTGACGGCCGCCGAGTAAAGCAGCTCCGCCGACCATAGCACCACCTGCGGCTTTGAGGCCGTAAATGGTTTGCATAGCGCCATGCAGCCCTGCATCGACGCCAAATATCTGCTCAAACAGGTTCGGGCCGTCAACTACGGACCAGGCCAGGGCAATCATCAGGATTAGTTTCAAAGGGAAGGGGGTGACATCCTTAATAAATGCCATGCCAATCAGGTACATCTGCAAAAGGAAGAATATCCCGATAAGCGTTGCAAAAGTCGCAAGCAGCATCTGGATACATTTTCTCAGGCGCTGCGCCGTCATGACGTCCAGCAGCGCAATCACCTGCGTGGCCACCTGGTGGATCGCCAGCTCATACAGCAGCCGCGCAATTTTTATGCTGCTCAAAATCAGGGCAACGCCAGTAACCAAAAGCGTAGAAATAATATTGATCCAGTTGATTTTCCAACGATAGTAATAGTCGGAAAGGATCGGGACATCGACAAAGCCGACTTTCCCGGAACCAAGCTCCTGTAGGGTCTGTTTCCCGTTATGATCCGTTACGACCCGGTTCTTCCAGACGTCTTTATTTTTCATATTTTCGGGATCGACCGTTTCGGTCGGATCAATGGTTGTAATTTTCTCGCTGGGCGCGTTGGGAATAGCATAGTAGCTTTTGTATTTGAGGTTGACGGTCCGGAAGCCGTCCGCATCGTACATTGTCATGTCCGTAACATTATCGGTCAGCACATGGTCGGAAAGCGTCTGCATCTTTCCGGACGCGTCGCTGTTGATAAAAGTAATTGCTTCGTCCGCAAAATTGTATCCTGCAGACAGGAGGGTGGGCAAAGCGATTGCAACGGCAACGCCAATAATAAAATTGGAGATGATAGTCGTAAACTGCTGCGGCTTATACATACATATGATGCCGATAAATACAATCAGGACGCCGACTAATGCCTTTGCTATCGGTATGATTTTGTTGTCAGCAATATCTTTCACAGCGGCACTTGTGAAAAAGTCTCCTAAGGCTCCGTTAATGTTATAGACGACGTCTTCCAGCCCTTTGACAAGCCAATGCAGCCCGGTCACAAAGGACCATCCGAAGGATCGGAGGACGCTTCGCCACGCTCTGTTCTCTTCAAATCCAAACTGATTCAGAATGGATTTTGTATCCGCGAATACCGGTACAGACATCACAAAAAGTAATAGGATGCAAATACTAACCGTCCGTATCAATCGCCTGTTCCGGTCTTTACTAGACTTCGATTTCAACGTTTTCATCCCTCCTTTCCCGTCCTTCCTCCAAAGGAGAAAGGGCATTATAAATATCATCATACAGCTGTTGATCGATTCCCCCGCTGTCAAGCTGCTCCTGCAGGAATAGGTCAAACTCCGTCAGTGTCATATTCATGTCAACGTCGATCCCGTTGTCAGACAGAAAGGTTAAAATGGTGGTCCGCTGCTGATCTGACAGCGCTTGATACAGCGGCAGGGAACTTTTGTCTTCCTGTTCCGGCTCTGCCTCCTGATCATTTACAGCCGGGGAATATATGATGTCGTCCAGATTGACATCCTTGTGGAGGCAGGCATCGGAGAGGTTCAATGATTCAAAGGATTTCTGCGTATCAAATACATCGGCAAGATATTCATACCTGTATTTCATAATGGTTTCATTGTGATTGAAAATGGGGTTTGGCCTGATTTTATTGTGGTTTAGATCCTCCCGTTTCGTGACCCTCACAACAACGTTTTCACCGGGCATAAATTCCATCAATTCATTTGGATTCAGCAGCGGCTGGGTGTCGATGTGCTCCGAAAGATTCTTATCAAGTGACAGGGCGGCCGCACTGGATGAATTTCGGGAAGTAACCGTAATGGTCTTGTTTCCAACTAGGCTGGAATACCTTTTTGCAGTGTCCAGCTCCATCGTCAGTAAGTAGATTTGATTCCCGCAGTTTCCGATGATTGTCTTTCCGTCCTGCTCTCCGTAAAGCCTGAATATCTGCGAATATGCCTGTACGATCAAATCAAACCGGATATTCCTGCCGAGGCATACCGTGATGATATTGGACATATCCGGAATGGGAGTGATATTTCCGAATTCGTCCAGCAGAAACACAACCTGCCTGAAACATTTCCCTCCTGGGGAAAGCGAGCTTGTTTTTGACAGGGCATAGTAAAGCTGACTGATGAACATCGTGACGAGAAAATGGTTGGAAGTATCGTAATCCGGCATGACCAGGAAAACGGCGGTCGGGCGGTCTTTGTTGAAACCGATGTCAACCAGATTGACATTGTTTTTTGCAGTCATCTTAGCGATATTGTCCATCGTGAATTTAATCAGGACTGCAAGCGTGTTTGAATAGATGTTTCCTTTGGTTTTGCCGGAAGCGGCGGCAACGGATGCATACTGGATCCGGGCAATATCGTTCAGTTCTCTCTTAGAAAAGAATATGTCGAGCCGGCTTTTTGAAGCGTCATCACCTTTTTCCGTTTCAGGTTCCCCAAGATCGACGAGCATCCGCGTCGCGGAGTACAAATTGATTTTATCGTACCAGATTTCCTTTCCTTTTTTATCCGTGCACTTTTCCGCCTCCGCGCAGCAGTCAATCGTCACCGCAAGGATCAGGGCGTTGGTAAGCGCCATACTCCAATTATTCCAGGTCTTGTCTTTTGCGAGAGGATCACAAAACATGATGTTGGACAGAGTGTTCGCCAAAAGCTGCGCCTCCGCCTTATCACCTTTCAGATATGCTTCCTTGACAAGCTGCAGGGGGTTATACGACATTCCCATAAAATGCACCAGGTCAAAGATCAGGACGTTATAGCCCCGGCGCTCCAATTCCTCTTTTGACGCACTGGCAAGCTCCCCTTTCGGATCGGCCACAATCAGGCTGGTTTTATCTTTCATATCTTTTGCCCGGCTGTAAATGTCAATGGCAGGAACGACAAAAAGTTCGCCTTTGCCGCTTCTGGTCGTGCCGATGATAAGGTTGTTGACAGGGCTGTCATCGATAAAAATCCGGTCTTTATAGCGGGAAATCGGAAAGCCTCCTGCTCCGGGGTACTCTTTCTTAGTTTCCGGAACGCTGCGGTATTCTTTTTGTAATTCCTCCAAAGTTGTAAACCGTCTGCTGCCTTTCTGATGATCCTTGTCAAGCGGGCAATAATTTGCTTTCATCAGAACCGCAAGCCGCCCGGAAAACGCCGCCGTAAAAATGCCGCTGACAAGATAGGCCCATCTTAAATACGGGCGGAAAATAAGCGGATTCGGAAAA
>ENA-UOOI01003584-UOOI01003584.1-fermentation-metagenome-genome-assembly--contig:-NODE-3584-length-11462-cov-2.651179_pt1 | contig 11462 bp, 9 predicted proteins | sample MGYA00245779_ERZ724027 | MGnify/ENA primary metagenome ERZ724027 (study PRJEB28704, sample SAMN03018318) | fermentation metagenome | biome: anthropogenic terrestrial biome; feature: soil; material... | reverse complement strand
CAAAAATATTTTTTCTGCCATAAGCAGCCCATTCGTCAACGACTTCGCCCATCGTTGATGACGGCGTTATGGGATAGATCGCTGCGACCTCAGTAAATGCATAAGATACATGCGCTGCTGCGGTGTTTCCATCCATCGTTCTCATTCTACTCTGTGTCATCTTGCCCTCCTATCACTAAGTCTGATCTGCGACTTATTAAACCTTTTATGTAATCCATTATTTAAATTCATCTATGCCAGCAAAATAGTTATTATTTTTGTACCTATTTTTAAACATACCATTTTTGCTAATGTATTTACTTTATCCTATATCGGCGTAAATGTCAACATGTACAAAAAATAATACAATATACAAGAAACATTTATAAACTACTTATTTTCAAGCATTTATTGCTTTTACCTTGTTCTTTTCTTGTCGAACTCAGCGTACTTATTTGTGAATATCAACAAAATCAATAGGATTGATAGTGAACATTCACAAACAATTACCTTCCACATCAGACGGCCGCTTCTAAAGACCTTTCCATAAAAAAATATCCCATTTCAATTTATTTTTTGAATGGGATATAGCAAACTAATCATACCATAGTTTTTTCCTATGGATAATCTTCAAGAAAACTTATGCTCTGCCTGTGACCGCGGTTTCTGATCTTACCCGCTTATCAGGTAAAGGACGCCTAACGTACCAATTCCAAAGCCCGTACAGATATTGACCGGCAAATGGATTCCAAATCCGGTTCCGATTAGATTGATGACAATCAATACGATGCCGCCGCAAAAGCTATTTATGACTATTTTTAATAAAAATCTGCCCGAAAATGCAAAAAATCTCGCTAAAAGAAATATAATCAGCAGCCCCGCTGCATAAGCTAGAAATATAATCACTTCCATTCCTGTGTCCATATTTTTCTCACATCCTTTGTAATGTTTTGTATAGAATATGTCAGACAGGAACAAAATAGAATTAATTAATAAATCAGAGAAAGGAAAAATACATATGATTCAATTCAGCGGACTGGTTGATAATGCCGGAAAATTTTATAAGAAGCTTACGGGCGTACCGGAGCCGCCTGACGAAAATCAGCGGATTATCTCAAATCTAAAAGAAGTACACAATAAGATTGCCTGTTCAGAATCCATGTTCAATGAACTGACGGACAACGATCTGATAGACTATGCCACTTATGATATTCTGGCCGAAAAAGCCCGGTATGCCTACCTGATCAAACAGGCAAAAAAAAGAAACCTGCACTTTTAATTACAAGTTTCTGCGTCCCTCCATAGCTTTGGAAAGAGTTACCTCATCCGTATATTCCAAATCTCCGCCTACAGGGATGCCGTGTGCAATTCGAGACACGGTTATACCGGACGGCTTAATTAATCTGGCAATATACATAGCGGTAGCCTCCCCTTCAATATTGGGGTTTGTTGCCAAAATAATTTCATGTACATCGTCGTTCTCTTGAAGCCGCTTAATGAGAGATTTCAGGTTAATATCCTCCGGACCGATGCCCTCCAGCGGAGAAATGGCTCCGTTCAGCACATGGTAAAGTCCTTTGAATTCTCTGATTCTTTCCATAGCGGCTACTTCCTTAGGACTTTCTACCACACAGATAACGCTTTGATCCCTGCCCGGGTCGGAACAAATGGCGCAGGGATCCGTATCTGTCAGGTTCCCGCAGACAGAACAATATTTCATGTTCGTCTTTGCGTCAATAATGGCCTGAGCAATGGCAAGAGCCTCTTTGTCCTCCATAGCAAGAATATTGAAGGCAAGTCTTTGAGCGGTCTTATTCCCTATCCCTTGCAGCTTAGAGAGCTCATTAATCAGCTTATTTAACGGTTTTGCATAATATTTCATGTATTCGGCATCCAATCTTTTATTACATTAGTCCAGGAATATTCAATCCTCCGGTGATTTTTCCCATTTCATTCTGAGAGATTTCTTCCATCTGTCTCAAGGCCTCGTTTACCGCAACCATAATTAAATCCTGAAGCATCTCCACGTCATCCGGGTCCACGACCTCCGGCTTTAACGCAATATTGGTAACCTGCTTTGCACCGCTGACGGTAACTGTAACAGCCCCGCCGCCTGCTGTGGCTGTCGCTTCCATTTTTTCGATTTCTTCCTGCGTTTCTTCCATTTTTCTCTGCATAGCCTGCATCTGCTGAAGCTGTTTCTGCATATTACCGCCCATGCCGCCGCCTGTACTAGGCTTTTTCCCGGCTCTCATACCTTTTCCCATTTGTTTTCCTCCTATAAACTATACTAATTCAATGTGAATGCCCAAGGCATTCTCCGCATTTTTCTTTATACTTTCTATATCCATTCCATCCGGCTTTCCGCTGGTCTCTCCCTTTATCTTGCAGGTCAATTCTCTGCGAACGCCCGTATGTTCTGCCATAATGTCTTCCAGCACTTTCTTTTTCTTCTCCACATAGCTTGCAATCGTAGAACTGGACGCCATTACCACAAAATATTTTGAATGAATCTCTATAAGATCCGTTCCTGTTCGGATCAGATTAAAGCTCGCACTGGAAGCTTCCCCTTCCTCGAAAATGGAGTGCCATAGGTCATCCTTATCCACCTCTGCAGAAGTATCCATACCTGCCGCAGCTGCATTTTCTTCTGCGGTTTCAGCTTGAGAAGGTCCGCCGGTTTCACCTGCAGCATTCAGCCCCTGTCTGGCGGACGCCGCAGGCGCCACGCTTTTGCCCACACTTGCCCCTGCGGTTCTCAATACTTGGGGTGGTGCCTCCTGCTGAGCCGGCTGCGTATAGACTGTTTTTTGCAGCATTCCCGTAGCCATTTTGACAATACATAGCTCCAACAGGACTCTGGGCTGAGTAGACCACTTTGCGTCTGCCATGGTTTTGGAAAGCTCGATGATGCCATTATTGATTTCCATCACATCCAGCCTCTGGCTCTGGCCGCAGATTCTGTCCAAATTTTCACAGGACATGTTCAGCATATCCTCTGCATGGTTCACAAATTTAGTGATCAACAGATTTCTATAGTGTGTCACCCAGTCTTTCATAAACTGCCGGACATCTTTTCCGTCTGCCAATACCCGATCCAGCAGCAGTAAGGCTTCTGCCACATTATGCCGCATCACAGCATCTGTGATTTCCAAAAACACTTCTTCTCCGGCAGTCCCCAGTATCTCCAAGACATCTTCTCTTGAAATGTCTTTAGAGCCTGCTGACAAGCACTGATCCAGTATACTCAATCCATCCCGGACCGAACCGTCTGCATTAGCCGCCACAAGAGCCAGTGCCCCGTCATCAATATGGATGCCCATGGTCTTGCAGATGTTTTTCATTCCGGATTTTAAGACGGTCTCCGGCACCCGCCTGAAATCTAATCTCAGACATCTTGAGAGAATAGTAGCCGGAAGCTTCTGGGGTTCTGTGGTAGCCAATATGAACATGACATTTTCCGGCGGTTCTTCTAACGTTTTCAGCAGAGCATTAAAAGCTCCCGACGACAGCATATGCACTTCATCGATAATATAAACTTTTTTCCTTCCGATGGCCGGAGGATATTTTACGCTTTCCTTTAATTCACGGATGTTGTCCACACCGTTGTTAGAAGCGGCGTCAATTTCAATAACATCCATAAAGGTGCCTTCTTTTATGGCCTTACAGTTATCACAGACCCCGCAAGGCCGAATATTTTCTGATGTACAGTTCACACCCTTTGCCAGGAGTCTTGCCGTAGTGGTTTTACCCGTTCCTCTGGTTCCGCAGAACAGATACGCATGGCCTGTGGCATCATTAGCGATCTGATTTTTTAAAATTTTTACAATGTGTTCTTGTCCTAAGACTGTATCGAAGGTTTCAGGGCGATACGCTCTATATAATGCGGTATACATACTTTCATTTCCCCTCTTCCGTCATATCGCAAACGATATTTCCTAATTTCCTATATAATAAAAAGAAAAATGCCCTTTAAAAGCTCCGCCGACTTTGGAGAAGGCTTGTCTGCGGCACATAAGAGCTTCCACTTATTGCTGCTTCCTTCCGGACCTGACAAGGTTCACAGAGTCTTATTGCGCAGGACCCTAACCTGATCAGACGGAGCTTTTAAAAGGCAATTCATACTTATATAGTATACAAGCTTTGTTTTGTAAAGTCAACGGAAAATTATGAGCCAAGAGCGGGCTGCTCTTGGCTCAGTTTGTTCTCCTATTAAGTCAGCGGCATTGCCGTCACTATACAAAAAGATTGAAATAATTCCCCGAAGAAGCCGTATTTGAACTGGCTCCCAAGGTAATCAGATTTTCCTTCAACTTTTCCTGTACATTTTTTTCAATGTCCGAACTTAAATTCGTTACTTTATCTGCAAAAGAATCTTCTCCGTTAAACACCTTTTTCAGATCTTCTAAAGAAGCTTCTTTCATTTCATTTTTATTCATCGTCAGACTTCCGTCCGTAAGTACGGTTATTCCCACATTTTTCAGAGCGTCCTGGTTATCCTGCGCATACTGCTTTAATTGGGACGCAAACTTTTTGTTTTCCGAACCGCCCAGCTTGGAGATACTGGAAAGCATATTGTTATAATGATTCACAAAGTCGGTTGCTTCACTGACCACTGTTTTTGTACTCCCAAGCTTTTCTGCACCGGCAAATAAGGAGCTGTCTCCTGTGGCTGTCAGCCGTTCTCCGCTTTTCTGAATGCCCTGAGTGCTGCTCTGCGCGATTTTACTGTAGGTTTTAAGCTGAACCGTCAATGCGGCATTGCTCGTACCGGAAGAAGATGCCGTTTGGGATGAGGTTACCGCCGTGTTCTTATTGCTGTATCTGGTTACAGAAGAACTTTTCAGTCGGCTGACTATGCCCCGTCCTCCTGAAAAACTCTTTATGTTTCGATAGTTTGTTCCTGATGTATAACTCATGTCATTTCCCCCCTCATTTTATCTGCTATTATAATATATCGGCATTACCTGCCTACAACTTTATATAATTCGTCGCTTTCGGGCGGAAATATTTCGCACAATTTTTCATTTTCACCATCACGGCATAAGATTCCGCAAGCTTTTTCCCTAATCCGGCCAATACAGCTTATAGAAATCCCGGCTTTCTGCACAGCCTCTTCCAGTTGATTTTTATGGGACGGCGGCACAATGATCAGCATACATCCGCTGGAAATCAACCTCAAATAATTTATTCCAAAATGACTGCAAATCTTTTTCGTGACTTTCTTCACCGGAATTTTATCCGCCCAAAGCTCACATCCGGTTCCCGAAATCTGGCACATCTCCCAAACTGCTCCAAGGACGCCTCCTTCTGTAATGTCGTGCATGCCTGAGGTCCCTACTTTCCCAGCTATTACCCCCTCTTTTACCACGCTTACTTTATTTAAAAGGCTTTTTGCTTCCTCTATTTCTGCTTCCGTGCAAAATTCCTTCAGCTGCTCCCCGAAATCAGAAGCAATAATGCCCGTCCCTTCCATTCCGGCTGATTTCGTCATCATAATGAAATCTCCGGGCTTCATCTCCTTTGCCTGCTGAGACTTTCCCTTTTCAGCCTTTCCGATAGCTGTGGACACGATGACCGGCGTGTTGACGGCGGAGGTGATTTCTGTGTGACCGCCTATGATTTCTACTCCCAGCTCTTCTGCGGTCTGCCCGGCCTGCTCCATCATCAGGCTGATGTCTTCCTCTGTTGTGCCTACCGGCAGCATTACCGCCAGCAGGATTCCTAAAGGCTGGATGCCGTTGGACGCAATGTCGTTGCAAGTAATGTGTATGGCAAGCCGGCCTATTTCATTGACGGCTGCCGTAATGGGATCCGTAGACAGCACACATTCGTACTCCCCAAAATCGACTACAGCGCAATCTTCTCCGATTCCCGGCCGTGTCAGAACCTCCGGACTTTTATAGGTTATCTTTTCAAACACTATTTTTTTAAGCAGATCACTGTCCAATTTTCCGACTTTAAGCATTTCCTTTCACCTCGTATTTTTCCATAAATTCTTCTTCGGTTATTATTTCAATTCCCAGCTCTTTCGCCTTTTTATTTTTAGACGAACCGGACAAGGCATCATTATTGATCAGATAACTTGTTTTGGAAGTAACCGATCCGGTCACTTTTCCGCCCTTGCTTTCAATCCACGCTTTCAATGCATCCCGATTCTCAAAATGGTTCAAGGTCCCCGTAATGACAAAAACCATACCGCTCAAAACTTGTTCTTCCTCCGCATGGAGAGGGGCGTCCTCAAAAGTAATTTCCTTCAATATATCTTGAATGATTTTCTGTTTCTTCTCATCTGCAAAGAACTTGACATAAGCCTCCGCCATAATACCGCCGATTCCATCCATCTCCATCAGTTCTTCTATGGACAGCTTCTGAAGTCTTTCCCAGTCATGCCCGCAGCACCGACAGATATTCTTCGCATTTGCCACGCCGATGTTTGGAATTCCCAAGCTGTAAAGAAGCCGTACAGGCGTTGTCACACTGGCCTTTTTAACAGAAGAGACTAGGTTGTTAAAGGATTTTTCACCAAAGCCTTCCATCTCAACAATTTCAGATTTGAATTGCTCCACATGAAATACATCGGCCAGTTCCTTGATCAATCCTTTTGCAATTTGTTTCTCAATAGTCGCCTCTGAAAGACCCTCTATATTCATCGCGTCACGGCTGACAAAGTGCGTGAACGATTTAATCTGTTTCGCCAGACATTCTGCATTCGTGCAAAAAAGAACCTCTACTCCATTGTCGTTCTTTACGGAGGTAGGCTCTCCGCACACAGGACATGTTTCCGGAAGGTCGTCAATGCCGCTTCGAGTCAGGTTTTCCGCAATCTGCGGAATGATCATATTGGCTTTATAAACCGCTATGGTATCCCCTTTCCCAAGCTCCAGCTGGCGCATGATACTGATATTGTGCACACTGGCACGACTGACGGTGGTTCCCTCCAGCTCCACCGGATCAAAGATCGCTACCGGATTGATGAGACCGGTTCTGGAAGCACTCCATTCAATCTTCTGCAAGGTGGTCTCTTTCAGTTCGTCACGCCATTTAAATGCCAGCGAATTTCTTGGAAATTTTGCTGTATTTCCAAGGCTTTCACCATATTGTATATCGTCTATTAACAATACTAGTCCATCCGATGGGAAATCGTTGTTTCCAATATGCGACGCAAACCATTCCACATCCTGATGGATCGTCTCTGCCGTAGTCAGCCTGTGCTGTACCACATCAAACCCTTGAAGCTTCAACCAGTCGAACTGCTCTTTTCTGGAATTTGTCCATGGAGCTTTCTCAGACAGCTTGTCTGAAATGGGATTTCCCGGAGCATCCTCTGCCTGAACCAATGAGAAAGCAAAAAACTGTACATTCCTTTCCCTTGTAATCTGGTTATTTAATTGTCTGACACTGCCGCTGCATAGATTTCTGGGGTTTTTATATTTTGCGCCCGCGTCACTGATCTGTGCATTGATTTTTTCAAACTCCGAATAGGAGATGATCGCTTCCCCTCGGAGAACCAGCTTTCCTTTAAACGGTATGCTGACGGGTATATTGGCAAACACTTTGGCATTGTTTGTTATGACCTCTCCGATTTCTCCGTTTCCTCTGGTAACGGCTTTTGCCATTTTTCCGGCTTCATAGGTGAGCACGATAGTCAGCCCATCCAGCTTCCACGAAAGCACGCCCGTCTTATCACCCAAAAAAGTGCCTAAGGTATCCACCTCTTTCGTCTTGTCGAGAGACAGCATTCTGGAAGCATGGGCTTCCTTGGGCAGATCACTCAATACCTCATACCCTACATTCACCGTAGGACTGCTCGCTAAGGTCACGCCAGTCTCGGCTTCCAGTGCCTCCAGCTCATCATACAGCCTGTCATACTCTATATTCGGCATGATTTCCCGGCTCTCCTGATAGTAAGCCTTCGCCGCCTTATTTAGGCGTGCAATTTTTTCTTTCATCTCCTCTACTTTTGAATCCATACTGCTTTCAACCGGACTTTCCATCTTCTTTCCCCTTATATCTATATTTTTTTAATCGGTGCAATGTCCTTGGCAAGCTTTTTAAGGCCCGCAGAATCGAACATGACACTAATAGTCTTTCCATCTGCGGAAATAACCATACCCTCTCCGAATTTTGCATGGTTTACACGATCCCCCGGCTGGAAGTCCTGGTTTTTATCGGCCGCACTCTGCTTTGAATCTCGTTTAGCGGCTGCCAGCGGATCAAAGGGCATAGCGGGATTGGTTTTGGCGAACCCGTCGTTTCCTCCGGCTGACATGGAGCCTCCCCAACTGCTGCCTATTCTGGAAGCCGGTGCTTTTTGCGCTGCCGTACCGCCGAAACCGGATCCGCCGCCCCAGCTGTTGCCGAAGCTGCTTCCGGCACCGCCTCCAAAGCCAGACGGTTTCTTCTCATACACTCCGTCTCCCGCCAGAAGCTTTTTATCAATTTCTCTCATAAACTGAGATTCTCTGGTATATTCTGTCTTACCATATAATGTACGCATCTGCGCACTGGTCATGAACAAACGCTCCTTTGCTCTGGTCATGCCTACATAGCAAAGCCTTCTCTCCTCTTCAAGCCCGGTGGGCTTTTCCAAAGCTCTCCACCCCGGGAACAGACCATCCTCCATGCCGGGCAGAAATACAACAGGAAATTCCAATCCCTTAGCACTGTGCATAGTCATCAGAACCACTGCATTTTCATTTTCATCGTGATTATCTACCTCCGCGACCAGCGCAATCTTTTCCATAAAGTCCGACAGAGATAATTGCGGATCTTCTTTTTCATAGTCATAGATAACGGATTTGAATTCCATAATATTTTCGATTCGCCCTTCCGCTTCTACGGTTTTTGCATCTTCCAGTGCCTTTAAATAGCCGGTGTTCACAAGAAGGCCGTCATAGATATCCGATACCCTCAAGTTATCCTTTTCTTCACTGTATTTCAGAATTGTATCCACCATCCTGCGCACGCTGTCCACAGCCTTTGAGGGCAGTCCCATAACCACTTCCTCATCCTTAAGAGTCTCAAACAGGTTTTCTCCGCGTACTTCCGCCAGTGTTCTCAGCTTTTCTACGGTTTTTTCTCCGATTCCCCTCTTCGGTTCATTGATGATCCGCACAAAGGATACGTCATCCGAAGGGTTCTGCACCAGTCGCATATAGGACATGATATCCTTGATTTCTTTTCGGTCATAATACCGAAGCCCGCCTAAAACTCTGTAGGGAATTTCCCGGGAAGACAGAGCCTCTTCAAAGTTTCGGGACTGAGCGTTGGTTCTGTATAAAATAGCAAAGTCCTTATACTGCCTCTCTCCTGTGTTAAGCCGGTCGATCTCCTGAGCGATATATCTGGCCTCATCCTTCTCATCATCTGCCCTGTAATAAGTCACTTTTTCTCCCGGTTCCTTATCCGTCCACAGCTTCTTATGCTTTCTCTGCATATTTCGTTCCACTACACTGTGAGCCGCAGCCAGTATATTTCCATAGGAGCGGTAATTCTGCTCCAGCTTGATGACCTTGGTATTCTTAAAATCCTTCTCAAAGTCCAAAATATTGGTAATATCTGCTCCGCGCCATTGATAGATGCACTGGTCATCGTCTCCGACCACACAAATATTATTGTGTGCTTCTGCCAGAAGCTTAATGAAGCGATACTGCATATAGTTTGTATCCTGATATTCATCCACCATAATGTATTTGAACCGATTCTGATAATGGGCTAAGACCTCTTCATTTTCTTCAAACAATCGGACGGTATTCACAATGAGATCATCAAAATCCATGGCATTATTTTTCTTTAAGGTCTTGCAGTATTCACTGTAAAGCTGTGCCAGAATCTTTCCCTTAAAGTCCCCTTCATTGAGTCTCATAAATTCCTGCGGAGTCACCGCCTTTTCCTTATTATCACTGATAACGCTCAAGACATAAGCCGGCGTGTATTTTTTATCATCGATGTTGGCCGCTTTGATGCAGCTCTTAATGACCGTTTTTTGATCTGTCGGATCATATACGACAAAACCGTTCATATATCCTAAAAGCTCCGCATGTCTGCGCAGAATCCGAAGGCAGGCGGAATGGAAGGTCAATATCCACATGTTCAGACCTTCTCCAATCAGGCTTTCCACCCGATCCCGCATTTCCTTCGCTGCTTTGTTGGTAAAGGTTACGGCAAATATGCTGTACGGAGATACACCTTCCTCTTTGATCAAATAGGCAATTCTTCGCGTCATGGTGCTGGTCTTCCCGCTGCCCGCACCGGCGAGTATCAATAAAGGGCCGTCTTTATGTAAGGCAGCTTCACGCTGCTTATCGTTCAATCCTTTTAAATAATCCATCTCTTCTCCTGTAAAAAAGTGGCTGTACCACTACTTCTGCTTGAATAAAAAAAGCCTCTGTGAGGCGATGAGCTCCCATTCAGTTGTATTTTCATGGCAGCTTTTTATAATATCCTATGAGTTATATTATATCACAATTTACCTTTCCTTTTCCAGACCCATCTGAAAAACGTTAAAAATCCTCTTCCATATTCACCATTTCAGGTATTGTTTTAAATAAGGTAAATTTTTCTAAAAAAAGGTAATATTATGTATAATTTTGTGGTATGATAAGAACTGGTGCTTTCTGCGCCGGATCAGAATAGATCGGAAGTCATTTATACTGTAAGGAGATTTGTTTAGAATGAAAAAATATCAACAGCTTATTTCAACTTCTTTAATTATTGTAGGTGCAAACCTTATTCTGGCTTTTTCAGTGGCTTGCTTTATCCGTCCCCACGGAATCATCATGGGCGGAGCAACAGGTTTATCCCTTACTCTGGAACATTATCTGGGACTCAACCTTTCCGTTGCTTTGACCTGTTTAAACATAGCCCTGTTCTTTTTAGGATTCTTTTTTCTGGGTAAAAAATTTGCACTGACCACCATACTGAGTACCTTTCTTTACCCGCTATTTATCAGTATCTTTTTATCGTTTAAAGCCCTGTCCGCCCTTACGGACGATATATTACTTTCTACCATCCTGGGCGGAATCCTTTTAGGCGTCGGAATGGGATTGATCCTGAGAATGGGCGCCTCAACAGGGGGCATGGACATCCCTCCGCTTATTTTAAATAAGAAATTTCATATCCCGGTCGCTCTGTCTTTATATACCTTTGATACCTGTATCCTGCTGACCCAGACGGGCTTTTCCAGCACAGAGCAGATTCTATATGGAATCCTGTTCACGATTCTCACCAGCTTTATTGTCAATAAGGTGATCCTCTCCGGCACACAGCGCTCTCAATTATTTATTATTTCAAAGGAATACAGCAAAATCCGAGATACCCTTCTTTACGATTTAAATTTAGGCGTTTCCTTGATTTCTATGGAAACCGCCATGACACAGACTCCCCAAATGGCCGTCTTATGTGTTACCACCAGCAGAAAAGTATATAGTGTGAACGCCATCGTTCAAAAAATTGATCCCTACGCATTCATTACCATCAGC
>ENA-UOOI01003583-UOOI01003583.1-fermentation-metagenome-genome-assembly--contig:-NODE-3583-length-11462-cov-3.855703_pt1 | contig 11462 bp, 12 predicted proteins | sample MGYA00245779_ERZ724027 | MGnify/ENA primary metagenome ERZ724027 (study PRJEB28704, sample SAMN03018318) | fermentation metagenome | biome: anthropogenic terrestrial biome; feature: soil; material... | reverse complement strand
CATGCTTTTTCATGCAAGCATGAAACGCAGGGCCTTTTGACCCTTGTATCATGATATGATAAAATCCGTTGTTTTTCATTGGTATACATACACAAAGATACAAAAAATAATTAGATATTTTTACTAGGGGAAGAATTATCCCTGTGGCTGGAGGATTTTATCAGATCTGCCCATCCAAGAATAGAAAACAAAAAGATAATCCTACGAGTCCAGTTTCAAACACTGGTAACACTTGTAGGATTATTGTTTATATATCATATTCAAATCTTTACTGATTTTTCTAAATAGTAGCCGTATGCACGATGATGCGATCCTTCACCCAGTTTTCTTTATAATAGCTGTTGTGCTCAAATGTATCATTGATCCCATCCATCTTCTTCCACATCGCTTCTTTCAGGTCTGTCAATACGTCTTTGTATTCCGCCTGTTCTGCCAGATTGTGCATCTGGTAGGGATCCTTTTGATCATCAAACAGAAGCTCTTTTCCGTCCTTTTTATATACGGCATAGGTGTACTTCTTTGTCCGGTACCCTCTCCATTCTGTTCCATCTCCCCATGCTGCCGTAGGCCCCGTACACATCATGAGTGCACCATCCTTAGTATCTTCTTCTCCCTCGATACACTTGCTGTAGTCCGTTCCCTCCACTTTCTTTGGAATCGGCAGCTGCATAAGCGACAGCAGACTCGGCATGATATCCACCGTATTAAACACGAAATCTCTCTGTGCATCTGCCGCCAGATGACCTTTCCACTGAATCAAAAACGGTACTCGTATCGCTTCCTCATAAAAGATATTCTTCGCGCGTCTGCCGTGTGCACCGAACAGCTCTCCGTGATCCGATGTAAAGACGATAATCGAATTCTCATCCAATCCCATCTCTTTGATCGACTGCATCAGCCTGCCTATGTTATCATCCAGATTTGCCACCATCGCATAGTAGACTCGCATCCATTCGGTTAACTCACTGCGCTCTTCTTCTGACAGCCTCGCCCAGTTATCCGCATACGGATCATTTTCGTCCAGATAATTTGGCGGCAGTTCAAACTTTGTATCTTTAAAGCGATCCAAATATTCCTTCGGTACGTTTTCCGGCACCCATGGATCGTGCGGCGTACCGATGGACAGGAACAAGGCAAAGGGGTTTTCCTCTTCCGAAAGATTGTGCAGCTGTTCAATTGCCATATCCACCTGTGCATCCGGCTCATATTTATCGTAATAGATCTTTTCGGGACTGTCCAAATGATAATACGCCGTTCCCACTTCATATTCATGTCTGAAATTGTATCCTGCAAAATATCCGTCAAAGCCCAACCGGTCTCTTCCCTGCGGGATGTACGAGTTTTTCGGATCATAATGGTTCCCCAGCTCTGCGGCATACATATGCCATTTCCCTATATACGCTGTATCGTACCCGTTTTCATTCAATACATCTGCAAACGTCTCATGATTGGTGTTCATCCGGATTTCATTGATTACCATTCCGGTACTCGTCGTGTATTTTCCCGTAAGCAAAGAGGCGCGATACGGTGCGCATACCGGATGTCCGGAAACCGTCTGACAAAGGTCCGTGCTCTCTTTGCAAAATGCATCTATATGTGACGTTTGTGCCTTTGTATCCCCGGCATATCCGGTGCTGAAATACCGCAGCTGGTCGGCAAATACATAGATTAAATTTGGTCTTTTTTCGTTGTTCTTCATGCTTCTCTTCTCCTTTACTCCTAAAACGTTGTCATCTTATTCCAACCGAAACACAATTATACACACTGATTACGATTTTGTTTTCCGAAGCGTATCCGCAATCTGGTACAGGCGCTCTCCTGCATAATCAAAAAACCGCTGATACGCCTCACAGAATATATTTTTACCATAGCGGCGTTCTTCAAAACTTCTCATTCGCCGGCAGCCGTTGCGGCATAAGATATAGTACTTGCAATGCCTGCATTCTTCATCTACTGCCACTGACGGTGCGATGAACTCCTTTGCCTTCTCCGGAAGCTTCTCGTAAGTAAACCCCTCATCTGTAACATTTCCGATGCTATAATTATCCAGTACGTAAAAATCACATGGGTATACGCTGCCGTCTGACTCAATAACGATCTGACAGCTGCAGACACCTCTTTGCTCACAGGCATCCGGATACATTCCAAAAAAAATGGAGATATAACTCTCAAATTGTCTGATATATGGCTGCTCTCCCTTTTGCAGATCTAGGTACCACAAATCAAACAGATCACATAAGAATTGTCCATACGCCTCATTCGTCAGTGAATAAGAGCTGTTTTTCTCATCTGAATCCAATGGGTCCAGACAGATAATATACTGTTGATAGCGGAACTGATTTTTTTTGTAGCTCTCGTAAATCCGTCTGATTTTTGCGGCTGTTTTTGCGTTCACGACCGTCAATACATTAAAAGGGATCTTTGCCTCTTTCAGCCTGTCAATATTTTGCATGACACGTTCATACGTCCCTCTTTGATTTGTATCTTTCCTGTTGCAATCGTGTGTCGCTCGAACCCCATCCACCGATACCCCCACCAGAAAATCATTATATTTCAGGAATCTCATCCATTCATCAGTCAGATTGTACCCATTTGTCTGTATGGAAAATGATACCTGTCTGTCATATAAATATTTTTTGACATAGCTGATGAATTTCTCAAAAAAGGCAAGGCCCACCAGAGTTGGCTCTCCTCCTTGAAACGCAAAATTACATTTTTTCACACCTGTTTCCTGCACCCGTTTTACAATCTGCTCCAATGTTTGCAAACTCATCTTTGCCGGAAAACGTATCTCACGGTTCTGCATCTCATCCATATAAAAGCAATAGCTGCACCGCATATTGCAGTTTCCCGAAACGGGTTTCATCATGATGTTCACTTCTTCCATATTCTTCCGCCTATCATCTTCCACACTTTATAGATGTTGCTTATCTATCTTGTGATTGCCTATCGGTTCCATCTTTCGCACGCCCATATCCGGAGAAATATATTCCTGGTTCCAGTATCCCTTCGGATGGACCTTTGTCCTGTATCTGTTATGGGGCACAGGCAATACATCTGTGTTCTTCAGCATTTCAGCCATCAGCTTCTCCATCAGCTTTTCCTTTACCACCGTTTTGTCAGGATCGTTCCATAGATTATGAATTTCATGAGAATCCTTTATCAAATCATATAAGTACCCATTTCCCATCATATCAAACTGCATATGATAGTTATCTTCCCATAAAGCTCTTACCTGTCCTGCCTGTGTCCATGTATCCAGGCAGTCAAACCGATCCCACTCTTTGGATGTTGCACCTTCATTTTCAGGTATGAGCGCATCATTTTGATTCCAAAACATACCTGAGAAGCCGCTTTCTGCATAGGCACAATCAAACTCACATTCCGGAATATTCTTATATTCCAGAATCGGTAAAATGCTTTTTCCCTGGCATCCAAGAGGCGTTTCTATATTCAACACATCACAAATCGTAGGAAGGATATCAACGATGCTGACATATACTCTGCTGTTCAGTCCCTGCGGCTCTATTCCCGGGCCCTTCCAGATCATCGGTATTCTTGTAAGAACATCCGGCAGATCCGGTCCTTTTCGAATCAAACCATACTCACCGACAAAATCGCCGTGATCAGAAAGATAAATAACAATTGTATTATCCAGTACCTTTCTTTCTGCAAGACCATCTATCAGACGTTTTACCTGATCATCAATCAGACGTAGCATGCCGAGATAATTGGATCTCGATCGTGCAATTTTCTCATCTATCTTATCACCGAAGACACGTTCCCATGCCGCACGCATAAACTGGAACTTCTCACCCTTTGACGCCAGAACTGATGCATCTGTCTCCACGGGCGGCAACGCATCCGGCGGAAACATATCAAAATATGGTTCCGGAACCTGATACGGGTTATGCGGCTCTGCCATGGATACCCATGCAAAAAACGGCTGCTGCGCCCCTACTTCATCGACAAATTTGAGTGCAGATGTAACATTCCTATAAGGATGCTGTACCTCGACACCGCCCGGTGCCGGCACATCCGAATCCAAAAAATTCGTATTTCTCAAAAATTCTGCAAACGTTTCTTCTTCTTTGGTTGTATTCTTTTCTTCTGCTTCATTCCCCAGATGTCCGTTTGTCTCATGGAAATCAAAATCCGTATATGCATGATGTGAATGGTTTTTCCCGCAAATAGCTGTTTGGTATCCATTTTCTTTTAATACGTCCAACAAATCTTTTGTATACAATACATCTTCCACATTATGATTCGTCCGCACATGATGGCTTTCGGAATACCTTCCGGTAAACATACTGACTCGCGCCGGCATGCAGGTAGGATTTGAGGTATATGCCTTTCCAAAATCCGCACCACCACAGCTCCACTCATCCAAAAACGGCATCGTGTCAACCGCAAACCCTCTGCTTTTTCTCAGATCCGCACGCTGCTGATCCGTCATGATAATCATAATATTTGGTTTTTCGCTCATATGTATTCCCCTCCCGGGTCTAGTAAAATCATATCTCACGATATGAAGTCCTTTCCAGAACCGTACGAGCGGCTTTTCCGCATACGGCTCTTCATCATAACATTTACAGTTACAAAGCTACGCATAGAGATTATAGTATCTCTTGGGATAAGCCAATGGAATATCAAAATCCGTGGTTTCAAGACTTACATCTGGTTCATCATGGATGCTGCCAAACGTTCCATCATCGGCTATCAGGTATCTGACAACCGTGGGGGCGGTCCCTGTATTCTCGCCATGAGAATGACTTTTCAACTTTCACCGGTTAGAAACGTGCGCCGCCGGGCGCACGCCCAAATTAAAAAGCCTGTATCTCAGTCGATTTGCTTTGAGATACAGGCCTCTTTATCCTTTTTCTCTTACCGGAATAGCAAACTTAATATAAATATTTCAAGTATCCCGGAAATACCCAAAATCAGAGTTGCTATCGTCTGTGTTTTATATCCCTTCTCCGGGGTCATAGCTCCAAAGTTGGTCACTACCCAGAAATAGGAATCATTTGCATGGGAAACGGTCATAGCACCGGCTCCGATCGCCATAACAACAAGCGTAACCCGGACCGGGCTGTCAAATCCCAGTACCGGAAGCAGCGGAGCAATAATCCCGGCAGTGGTTGTCAGTGCTACTGTAGAAGATCCCTGAGCGGTCTTTAAGATTGCCGACAATAAGAATGGGAAGAAGGAAGTTTTCCATATTCAGCAACCAGTTCTTCATAAGTCTTTTCTACCTCACCCATATCAGCTTCGTCGTCAGCTCTTACCTTCCGTCCGATATATTTTGCAAAGAAAAATCCGGCGATCAGCGGAAATATAGAACACAAGGCACCCATTCCCATAACCAAAAGCAGATTATTCCCTATTCCCAGAGTGGAAGCCGCCGCAATAGGGCCTGGTGTAGGAGGGATGAAAACATGGGATATGTAAAGCCCCGATGACAGACCTACGGTCATTGCCACTGAAGAGACTGCAGTCCTTTTTACCAGAGCTTTGCGGATCGGATTTAAGATCACAAATCCGGAATCACAAAACACTGGAATGGATACTACCCAACCCATCAACTCGATCGCTAAAACAGGATTGTTTTTTCCCACAACTCGAATGACCATATCGGCAAGTTTTAGAGCTGCACCTGTTTTCTCCAGAATATTTCCGATTAACGCTCCGAGAATAATGACAATACCGATACTGGTAAATGTTCCTGCAAATCCTTCACCGATAATTGTCGCCAGACCGCTTACCTTTGTCCCGTCTGTCAAAGTCTGATCCACGAGAGGAATCCCGGCAATTCAATGGTAAACCAGTCATAATGTAAACTCCCTTTTTTATAAATCTACTGTACTTAATAGTTGTAATAATTATATCACTTTCTTCAGCCATTATCCATATATATTAGTAGATTTATACATTCAATAAATTTCCGAGAGTATTTATTTGCTTCAGTTTTACATCTATGCCCTGTTCCATATTTTTATTATACAACAGCTTCCACAAGTACCCGATCGCCGTACTGAATTTCTTTTACACCAATTTCTTTATTCTCATTAAAGCTGAATGTTAACATATAGCCTTTCTTTAATTCGTAGTAATCAAGATATTCTGCTGTCTGTTTTTCACCATCCGCATGATATTTGGGCCCGCGCCAGATTTTCAGTTCGATCACAAACTGCTCACCTTTATAATCTACAATAATGTCTGTACGTTTCATATCCCTGGTTCTGGCTTCTACATAACTGTGTCCCGTTCCATTAATGATTGGCCGCAGGAAAAGCATGAAATATTTCCGGCCAATCTCCTCTTTGAATTTCTCATCCTCATCTTTATACAGATCAGCAAAACACTTCACAAACCGCTCAAGCACCAGCTTCATATCTAAATGTCCGTCTTTAATAAACTGATACTTTTCTGTGACTGCTGAGGCATAGACTGCACTATCTACTTCTTCTTCTGACAGAAACAGATTGTATAGAACATTCTCAAAAATCCGGTTTGCCACCATCACTGTTCCATCCACATTTTTGACAAAACCAAACATTGCAGCAATCTCGATGGATTGGTTTCCTGTCACATAACTGATTGGTCTGCCATTAAACAGTATCGCCTGAAGCATTTGTTTCAGTTCCGGAGAATCGATCAGCTTACCTGTCAGGGATTCAAACAGCGTGTTCTTTTCATGCGTAAGCATCTTCTCAGCTTCCAGATACCCCGATTCTGTCCATGCGTCAGATTCATCCGGAAACTGATCACTTCCGACAATACGCTCGTCGAGCAGCTGGCAGAGTTTTGAGACGAGAAACGGATAACCGGACGTGGAATCATAAATCAGACCGACTATCAAATCCAGATCCATCCCCGTATGATGATCTCCTTCATACTGATCCAGCATCCCCTTGATATCCTTCTTATGAAAGCTCATATCAACAAGAAAATCCGTTGCAATGTTCCATGTACTATTTACCTTGTGTTCCGCATCCGATCGAATTCTTATTTTGATATTTTTTACATCATATACTCCGGCAAGGATGACAGATTGAAAAATCGGCAGTTTTCTTCTCTTTAGGTAGTACGCTCTGAGCTGTGCCAGGAAATCCAAAAACACCTGGTTGTTTGTTGCACTGTCCACCTCGTCAATGATGAGGACAATGGGCTTTTTTGCTGTCTTACAGAGTTTACTCAGGATCGTAAACAGTTTTCTAAGCGAAAACAACTGGGTTTTTTTAGAAGCAATACGCAGTTCTTCCAAAGACGGCGCATCAAGCAATTCTATCATATTTTGATCTTCATTCACAGTGTCAACAAAGTATTCCGAGAAAGCAGCTGAAAAAACAAGTTCATCAGAAAACTCTGCATTTCCAAGCATCTGAAAATCTAGAGAAATAACAATATAGTCATTCTTCAAGTATTCAGCCAGCGCAGACAAAGTAGTTGTCTTACCGTACTGCCTTGCTCTGTTGATTGTAAAATAAGCTCCTGAATCAATCAGTTCCTTGATCTTTTTTAATCTGCTCGTAATGTCAACCATATAATGAAGCTGTGGATCACAAGAACCAGTAACATTAAACCTGCGTGCCATTCCTCACACCCCTTTCAACCAATATAGTTTCAGCTTAGCACATGCGCTTTGTATTGGCAAGCAGGTTTCTTCACATCGCACTGTATTTCATACGGATCTTAATATCCTGATTGTAGTCTTCAAAAATACTTCAAAAGATCGTGAATCCTCCCTCATTTTGGGCAAACATAATTCTGTCAATCTCCCCGGACAGATTCCCCGACCTCAAAGGAGCTGATGAATTTGTTCATACTTTTCATAGCAATTTTCATTGCTTTTACAGACTCCTCCGCACTTTTTATTTCTACTTTGAGCCTTCTCTTTTCTTCACTATCTGCGGTCTCTGCCTTTAATCTTACTTCGACCAGACCCTTTTCTATTCTGGCAATATTATTTACGTATTGTTCATATACACTGTTACAGTATGTAAGATCATGTTCGTCATTCAGAAAGATCTCTCTGACAGCAACCAATAATTTAGCCGACTGTAAGATCGTCGATCTCTTTCCATGCAGACTGACAACTGCAGTTGATCCGCCAACACCGGCTCCGACTCCCAGGCCTATTGCAGCTCCACCACCGACAATTGCCATGGTACCCCCTGCTATTCCCAAACCGCCAGCCGCAACGGCACCACCGCCAAGATATGCCAGACACGCATTCGTAAGTGCAGCGCCGCTAAGGCCCGCAAAATTGGTTCCAACAAGTGCTACTGCGATTCCCGGGGCAAATGCCCCTGCAGACGAAACAACAGCAATTGCAATACCTGCTGAAACCGTTACGGTAGTAAGAGCTGTTTTCAGTACTTCATTTAATTCATGAACGACTTTATCATAGCATTTTCTGAGTCGCCTGATATAACCTTTACGATAAAAATCAGTCTCGAAAAATTCTTCCAGAAACTGATCTCCCTCAGATCCTTTATAACCACTTACATAATTCTGTATATCAGTGTACTTTTTACTTGGAATATCATTTCCTTTTTTATCCTTTTGCAGACTAAGCGGATAATAAGGCTCAAACAACATTGCTTCAAGGAGTACCAGACGAAACCAGATTTCTTCTGGGTTGTTTTCACTGATTTTAGAAAACAATTCTTCTTTTGTATACCAGTGAAGTTTTGCATCGTCAATCTGTAGAAAGCTTGCGAAACCATTTGACATGTATGTCTTCCATTCCTCAACCCATGCCTGTTTTAGAACTTTAATTGTGTCAGTACCGATGAGCAGATTTTCCTGACATCCCTCGCCTTTAAAGCCCAGGTTATCTCACCACCAATTGCCACAGCAAATCGCCCGACTCCTGCACAATTGACTGATACCCAGTTTTTTTGAATGATCACCGCATCTGCAACATCCAAAGTTGTAAATACACCGGTTGCTATTGTAATCATCCGATTGAAAGAAGGATTCTTCGAGGGCATTAACTTCTGCCATTTCACTTTCTTCATTTCATCGAGAGAATGGACCTGATTTGTTCGGCATTCCACCGCGAACGACCTAATGATATAAAAGGCTCTTACAAAGCATTCATTTGCAATTACCGGTATCATCTCTTTGACAGATTCATCGACCATACCCAACTCTGCGCGAAGATCAAATTTCGAAAGAAACAGAGATAATGTATACTCATTGATCTGCAGTTTTTTGAAAAGTGGAAGTACAGATAGTTCTTTTGCAATGGCCAGGATCGGTCCGGGAATCCCCATCCCCCCGCTGAAACCGGCTGTACTGCCAGATCCGGCCATATCACTTACAAGATGGAAAAACCATATGACTGTTGCATTGAATATTTTCTCCGGCACATTTCTTCCAATGAGTTTTTTACTTTTCTCAGGTACCTCTGCAAAAATGAATTCACCAATCTTATCTGTTCCGTATGATTTTCCCGTAAACTGGGTCAGCAGCGAAAACATCAGTCCGGCAATTGTCGGATGATGTGCGAAGTCACGCAAATGATGCTGTGATCCTCCTCCAAAATCCGGTGTATTTCCATCCGATGGAATTGGGCATATTTTCTCAAGGTACCTTACAGCAGAATTCACGTCATCATCCTTGCAGCCCAGCAATCCGGCTGTCTTTTTCACAAATCCATCTACGTCATCACTCGCTGTATTTTTTCCTCTTTCTAAGCTAAATTTCAAACTTTTTCCTGAGGATATGTTCGAAATGGACGGATATACAGCAAGCATCATGCTGAACGGAAATCTGGAGGAACGCGATTTTATCCTTCTAAGGACTGCAGCAACACAGAACTTTATAAAGTTTGATGATGCAAAAACTCTCAGTATTGTATTTTCTATGGTTTACCATGGCTATCTGCTAAAATACAAACCATATTATAAAGACAGTACTGTTATGAAAAGGGCGGGGAATGAATGTTTTGATACAATTAAGGCAATTATGATGAAGTTTACAAAATAGGAGCCTGTGCTAGTCTCACAGCGATGCGAAATAAAGAATATAATCTGTGCACTTAACCGTCTCTTTATCACCACCTGTTGTATATTTACAATTTCACGATTTAGCCTAGTTAAGTAGAAGATACACCCAACCCATCAAGGTTAGAGGGGTGGATCTTCTACTTAACCAGCATTTTGACTGCCTCCTGCAAATCCTCACTGAAATCTTTCAGATCATCATGTGTAATAACCTTCCGGGCAACCAGATCGGCAATGTCATATATAGCATTGGATTTTGTCATTTCGATTCTCACACCAGGATGTTTCCTGTCTTTCTTAATATGTTCCTGTAGCTTCCAGAATCTATCAGATGGATTTCCCTCATCAGAAGCCAGCAAATCAATATATTCTTTATTAAGATTATCCATATAAGCTTCTTGCCAGTCGACAATTTTCTCTCTATATAATTTCCAATCACTTTTTTTAATTTCCATATACAAAGCTCCTCTCTGTCCCTGCCTGTTTCATATCACTGTCCCAGCAGTTTTTATGAATTCGAGAAATCTTTCACAATTTTCAATTTCATACTCCTCACCACCGGCTACCGCTTCCCTGCAAATTTTCTTTGTCTTTGCAAAATTATCAATAAAATTTCTTTCTAATATTGCTATATGTGAAAACGAGAATGGAATACTTGCAATTTGTATGTCTTTATACATGGAAAAATAGTGTTCCACGCATTCTTTTACACATTCAATATTGGCTGTAGATGCAACCGGAACTCTAACGGAATATGGTGGTAATCTGCGTTTTGGGTCCTCCGAATAATCACATGGAAAGAAATAGACATCTAGTTCCAATCCATCAAGCACCGAACTAACCGAAAAACCAATTCCCTGATGTTCCACAGATTCCGGAATCAACTCAAAATCGCCGTTCTCATTCGGTTCAAATGCATAATCTACAGATAAAGATTCCGCAAGGCGAAAAATAGCTTCATTTCGCTTCAAGCGTGCTATTCCCTCCGTCGACATAGGATCTGGAGTCTGAAACCACATACCAATATCTGCAACTGCATCCTTTAACTTTTTGCTTTTAAATTTTTTCTGCCATGACTTTGGCAGCTTTACTTTATCATCCATTTATTGTTCCTTGTTCTTTTTCGTTAAATGACATGATACCACCAGTTACTGGAAACCTGTGTGCTATCCAGCATATGTACTGAGAAAAAGTCTATAGTGAGGTGAGAAAAGTCAAGTTTTTGATATTGACGCGATTCAGGCAGTCTGTCTCTGCCGCTACAAATCCTACAGTAAATTTACACTATCATTTAATCTTAGGTCTTTACAAGTTTACAAGTCCGTGATATTGTATAGATAAAGAAATAACCATCCAAGGCGATTTAGCCTAGTTAAGTAGAAGATCCACCCAACTCGTCAAAGTTTAAGGGGTGGATTTTCTATGTATCTAATGACTAATCATATACAT
>ENA-UOOI01003582-UOOI01003582.1-fermentation-metagenome-genome-assembly--contig:-NODE-3582-length-11468-cov-14.676597_pt1 | contig 11468 bp, 8 predicted proteins | sample MGYA00245779_ERZ724027 | MGnify/ENA primary metagenome ERZ724027 (study PRJEB28704, sample SAMN03018318) | fermentation metagenome | biome: anthropogenic terrestrial biome; feature: soil; material... | reverse complement strand
AAATTAACGGTGCTATCGAAAAGGCTGGGATCACCTCCACATACGTGGAGAATACGCCGACCTGCGAGAAGAACGCCCTGATGCGGTAGGATCACCTCCACATACGTGGAGAATACGTACAAATGAGGTACCATTTGCTGCAATGCTAAGGATCACCTCCACATACGTGGAGAATACTCCTTTTTGGAACATCTTCATAGTAGTCCCATAGGATCACCTCCACATACGTGGAGAATACAATCTCAAAAGTTCGTCCGCATCCATACCGATAGGATCACCTCCACATACGTGGAGAATACCGGTTAAGCAATTAGAAGCACGAGGCTGTCTTAGGATCACCTCCACATACGTGGAGAATACCCATGTCTTTTCATAAAATATGATGTTCTTGTAGGATCACCTCCACATACGTGGAGAATACTAATTATGAAAAGGCACTTGTGAGGATACATCAGGATCACCTCCACATACGTGGAGAATACCTTATCCATTAGTAATCCTCTTGCTTTTCCTTAGGATCACCTCCACATACGTGGAGAATACTCATTCCATGCTTTGACAATGCCACCAATGGTGGGATCACCTCCACATACGTGGAGAATACTAAGCAATTTCCTGCTTTACCTTTTTCTTTCTAAGGATCACCTCCACATACGTGGAGAATACTCATCATTAATGCGATTGAAATTGATCATGTTAGGATCACCTCCACATACGTGGAGAATACTGTCAAAGTAGACACCAGAAGTTATACAAAATAGGATCACCTCCACATACGTGGAGAATACCCTTTGCGCATGCCAGTGTAATCGCTTATTGTAGGATCACCTCCACATACGTGGAGAATACGGCAAGCCAGTCTTAGGACTAGGAAGTTGCTCGGGATCACCTCCACATACGTGGAGAATACACTAAAAAATCCTTGATACAAAGCTTTTCTCAAAATTGCAAAACACCATTTTTCAACAGTTTTAAAGCCAATTCATAAGTTGCTCTTGCATCAGACAGAGCCTCATGTGGTCTTTTATTTTTAATACCGTAATGCTGTAAAACAGTCTTCAACTTATAGTCATTTAAAAATTTTTCTTTTTTCTTGACTAGACTCATTAGATCAATAACTTGGTTATTAATACTTAGACTCAATTCATCATTTAGAGCTTTTTCTAAAAAATCAATATCAAAATTGACATTATAACCTACTAATGGGAGTCCTTTAATAAATTTCATGAATTCTTTTAAAACCTGATCTAAGCGAACTCCACTTTTATCTAAGATAGAATTTGTAAGACCCGTCAACCTTGAAATACTACTTGGAATTTGACAATCCACCTTAATTTCGCGGTAGAATTTAGAAACTACATTATGATAAATCTTAATTGCTCCAATCGACAAAATTTTATCTTCATCAACATTAAGGCCCGTTGTCTCGATATCTAAAACCACAAAATTAACTGCCTCATAATTTTGCCTTAGTTTCTTGCGTCTAGCTAATTCAGCTCTTCTAAATTTGGCTGCTTTACTAAAGCCTGGTTTTGGCTTTGCTTGAATAGCAGATAAATGAACCAAAAACGGTAAGCCGTCATAGTCCTGAACCCGGCAATCTTTTCTGTTAGTTCTAATGCCATAGCCTAACTCATTATTAATGCTATAGACTAAAGTTGCTTCGCCTGAGCCTATATTTTCACAAATCCGCTGCCATAACAATTCACGTACCTTGGAATTAGGATTACCAACATAAACGCCAGTTTGAATTTCCTGACACCATTGGGTTAAATCACCCCGTAAGGAATCCGGAACTTTACTTAAAGTAACAACAATCATTCTTCAAACTCATGATACTGAACACCAAATTTTTTTAATCCTTCTTTATCGTCCCATAAGCTCATAATAGTTGTTGTTGAAACAAAGTCTTGAGCATTCAGTAAATATTTCAAATCAGAAACCATTTGTTTTAACAATTGACCATTTCTAAAGGCATCCCTCATCGCTAAGCGCACTCTATCACTGATGTCATTGTCACCATATTTAGCAGTTACTTTAAAAGCAATCGGGATTGAATATTTTGCTTTGTATAAATCAGCAAAATCATAAACAAAAGAAAGATCATGACCTGTGTGAACAAATCCTAAAGCCGGTGATGCTCCTAAAGCAGTAATGACCGCATAACTCAGGCCATATAAACATTGATGGGCTTCAGTTAACGCTTTGTTTATCGGAGAACTATCATTAAAGTTATCGACTTTATATTGTCTTCTGTACCATTTAACCCCACTCTTCTTAGACTCCTGGCGATAAACGTTTCTAATTCTTGATCCTTCCTTGCCTCTTAATTCAGCCATTGAAAGGCCAGAAACATCTTCATGAGGGAAACGCATTTGATACATTTTTCTGGCAACTTGGACTCGTGTTCGTTTATTTGATACAAGCTTAGCTTGTTTTTCAATTAAAGTTGAAGAATGATTCAGAGCTCGTCCATGCGCGTACTGGCGCACACCATATTCACCAACCCAGACAACAGCCATACTAGTATTCCCGATAAGCTCCATGGCTCTATGAGTAATATTTACCCCTGGGCCTAAAAAGAGAACGTTAATAATTGCGGCCGGAACAAAGATAATTCCTTGTTGATCTTCAACTTTGAGCGCACTATCCTGTCGTTTAATATCCGCATGTTCCAGATAAAGAAAACTAACCCTATCTTTTACACGCGTAAGCTCATTAAGCTCAGGTTTCTTAGCACCAAAACCAGTTTTCATCTTTCTACTGGGATGACAGTCATTAACCCCATACCATAAGCTTTTTCTTTGCCAATACCATTTTTTAAAGCTCTTTGAAATAGATTCAAATCAGTTATTCTTAGCAAGCCTTCAAAAGCCACTCTGCTGAGCTTTATTTTCCTACCACCTTTACGATACAAGATCGGATAATCCCTTTGAACTATATCAAACTGATTATTTACAATCTGAAAACCTAACTTTGCTGCTCGTTCTGACAACCATTTCTTTTGCTGAAGAACAGTTACATGCGGGAAGATCCTTCCCGTTTTTCCATCTCTATAGACAGGATTGGCTACTAATCTAAAACGATAAATGCCATTATTTTTTAATTGAGCCAAGTAGATATCATAGTTCTTAGATTCAGCACTACCAGTAACTCCATATTTCTCAAAGCGCTTTTGATCAGGTTGCTGTTCGCTTTGAACTAATAAATATGCTTTACCATTCAAGTAATCAATTCGCCATAAGTGTCTCTTACGCTGACCCCTTTCAATTTCCTGAGGAAAACTTTGTTCGATCCAGTTATGATAAGCGCCAAGATGAGTTAGATTCTTCAGCTTCTGCCGATTCTTGGTATCAATCTGTACTCTAGATAAATACATTAATCAAACCTCTTTGATAAAAAAGACATAATATCATGACTAGTATCTCCTGGTTTGTAAAAGGGATTCTTTAACTCAACAGAAGTCTCACAAATAGGACGGTATTGATGATATCGATTATTTTGGCTAAACGAACCCACCTTATCTCTAACCAATGTACTGGAATGATCAGGCAGTAAAACAGCATCAGCGATAATGTCCGCTTGAAAATGTTCAGCACCATATCTTTTCTTAAACCAATCTGATGCCCGCCACTCTAAATTTGTTAAAACTTCTAGTGGGTTCACATCTTTTTTAACATTTATTTTTAATGGACCTGCCGGTGGATTAGAGCGCCTTCCTAAATATAGCTGATAAGTGGGAAAATGCAGAGCGTCTACTATTTTGTCGATTAATTCATCATTGGAACTACCAATAGCTGCTATAAAGACCGCATCTTGCAAGTAATCACGATAAGTCAGTTTTGCTCCCTTAGATTGAGAATACCGCACTGTCTGAAAATCAGTCATAGTAGTTCCCGGTTGATCTATCCTGACAGCTACTTGTAGATCATTTAATTTGGAGATTCTGTTGTCATCCCTCGAATAACCGAGTGCGGCCGCCACTATGCCGATGATCGCACTTTTAGTCGGATATGAAGTTGAAGTACGATAATTAAACGTAGCCTGGTCACCGTAAGATTGCAGCGGCGCGGTTAGTCTAAGCGTTATCGTTTTCATCTTGACTTACCTTCTCAGCTAAAACTTGTCCTACTTTATCAAGTAAATCACTTAAGTTTTCAACCTGCTTCAAATCAGAATGATCCGTTGTCAGAACGAAGCAGGCAACAGGTGCTTCAACAAATTTTTGCGTTGCTTGATATTCGTTCTCCAAGCGATCAATAGAGGCCTTAACGTAGCCACCATGAGATTTAACCGGATCTTCAAAAGCAGAGACCAGATTTACAGGGGTGTCTTTCCTAATTGTCACTAAAACATATTGCGGAACGGTTTTATTAGCAAAAGTATTTTCTTTGCCAGTAGGCATAGTGCTGATAAATTCTTTAATAAATAATTTTGCGCCTTTAATTGTTAAATCAGAACCAATATTCTTTTCTAATTCATTAACATTAATATTGGCATAACGATAGAGAGTAGAAGAATTATATTCAATTGTACCTAACATGGCTGAACCAGCTTCATCTTCTTTTCTCTTATCATCAATAGCAGTAAAGTAATCAAATTCGGGCACAATCTCATGGGTTGAAATTGCGTGAGCTACTTGTACAGCTGCATCAACGTTAAGAGACGGATCATCGGCTACCATTCGGCCGAACATAGCTAAAGCAAGAGAATTGTCATTTAATAAAATTTGTTTTAACTCTTTTTTTGTTTCTTTTAATTCTTTACTCTTTTTTTCTCCCAGATCCGGATTATCAATTGCATATTGCGCCAATTTATTCAATTGACCTTTGCTAACAAATAACAAGGCTCCTGTCAGAAATTCGCCATTCTTTTTATCTAATTTTACTTTTAGACCTGCGGTTTTTAATAAATCATTTGCGGCTTTAGTTGCTGCATCCTCGTCTAAATCCGGTTTTAAATCTCGAATTCTTTGACTCAACAAAGCACTGACTTTCTTAGTACGATAGCCTTTTAACCAATCTTCGTCGTTGCCTTCCTTCTGGAATGCTTGTCTTATTACTCTTTTCCAGCTTTGCGAAGAAACACGTGACCTGGTTACTCCACCATACATTGCCGTTTTAGGAGTGCCAGTGTCATCCCGATTAATATTAGAAGAGGGAACGGTTTGCAATACATTAATATCAATATACAAATTTTCTTTATTCATTTTTTACTCCTTATTTATCCTGAACTTTATCATTTACATAAAAATATTCTTGACCCCATCTTAAAGAAATTCGTCTTGCCCCTTCATAACCAAATTGATAGTCATACAGATCAAGAGCCAGATGGGCGAAATCTATCTTAGTGACATTTTGATTGCTCTTCAGAATATCAATCAAATGGATCAATGAACGACAAACAAAATCAATATTCGAACTAGCTAGAACGGCTTCGACTCTCCTGTCAAGTGCTTCTCTGATGGTTTCATCTTGCCTTAACCTTGATAGCACTCGAAAAAGTCGAGCAGAATTGTAATCATAATCTTTTCTGAAGATGTCGACAAAAGCCGGATTTTCTTTGCCCTGTTGATAGACTGCGTATGCCCTTAAGCTAGTAAAAATAGCTATTTCAGCGTAAGTTGGCTTACCATTTTTACTTAGTAGCTTTTCTGGCATTACCTCAAAAAGCAGAGGCCAAATTGCAGTTGCTTTTTTACTTACAACAGAATTAGAAGTTCTTAAACTTGAAAGCGCAGCTTTATTTGGCGAACCATCATTGTATAAACGTAGAATGCATCTATTGGTTATAATTGCAATATTTGGAGACATTTAATTCTTCCCTTCTTTCAGTAACTTGAGCAGTGATCCCTTAAACTGATTATAAAAAGTAAAGATATTCTTCTCTTGCTTTTTTTCCACCTTTCCGATTACATCTTCGGGAGAGGCAGTGACCATTAATTTAGCACCCGCTTGAATCGCAATTTCTAGCAGTTCTTCATACCACTGCTCTAGCTTAGGATCTCTCTCCTCATCATTCCTAAGACTTGCTAGCCACGTCAGAAAAGGTTTATTTAATTCTTCATAAAAGCTCGTACTAAATCTGCCAGCAAATTCAGTGGGCGAACTTAAATCTCTCAAATCACCAACATTTCTGGCAAAATGATATAAATAATTGCCTACGACTTGAGTCTTATTAATTGCTTCTTCAATCCGGGCTGGCCAATATAATGCTCGTTCAGAATTTTGATCAAAAAGGACATCAGCATCAATCTTCATCTCATCGCTCACTTCAAAAGCTGGTGATTGAGAAGTGGCATTATTGTCTTTAATCATATTAATAGCCATCATATTGACCACATAACTGTGAGGAAGACAATCATTATCTTTCAGATAAGCAATCCAACTCATGATTCCTGGTTGGTGATAATAATTACTATCGTTTCTCGTGTCAACATAATCACCAAAATGGCGCCACATACTTGTATTGCGATTGCGCAAACTTCTAGTTTGGGGATGAAAATCTGAGTCTTTTTTATTTGAATACCAAGTTGTCATCGGTTCAATAAAGGCGTTGCTGTTATTCAGTTTAGGCAAGCCAGCACTGTAAATAATCGGCTGATCTGACTCCCAATCAATAAATAATATTCTTGCCCAAATAGTATAAAGAGCTGCAATATTATCCGGTACTTCTGCCCGCTTACGCTCTAAAACGTAATCTGTTGCTGTTCTATATTCCCAGTTGGGTTTTTGAACAGAATAATCTAAATCCTTCGCGTTAAATAATTTCAAATTCAGCAGCAAAGTTTCAAAAAGATTTTTGCCTTTAATAAAAATTGGATTAAGACCAAATAACCAACCTTTGGAAACAGAAAATTTTTCTTTTGTTTTTAGCTTGCTTTTATCAGTTACCCCTGTGAAGTTCTGATAAGAAATAAGCCACCGAACCAGTTCATCTATCGTCAACTGATTCTTACTTTTTTGACTTCGCGGATCAAAAATATCAGGCGTATTGTTGCTTTCTGAAATTGTGCGATTGATTTGCTTTAGAGCTACTTGACCGCCACCGCTTACTTCGCCGCTTTGATTGATTTTCAGCTTGTTTTTATCACGAACTAAGTCATTATATTCTGTCAAAGTTACTTGATAAAAGGGATGATCCCCAAAAAAGTCAAAATGATCAGCATATTTCAGTAAATATTTCTCGACAATATCAGAAAAGTGGCTTTGCTCATAAAGCTCTTTCCAAGTGTCTAATAAATCATGTTCACCGTCATCTTCAAAATCATCCTGGTCAACTTCTTTTACCTGCCAATTGTCATCTAACTCTAGCCAATCATATGCCTGTCCTTGATAATCAAAGCGAGAATAAACAGTTGTCAAAATTGCAAGCAAAAATCTGAAGATAGCTAAATCTTGACTTTTCATTTCTCCAGCTAGTTGACGATAGTCTTGAACATTTTTGAAAAAGTCGATCAAAGATATTTTCTGCTCACGGTTTTTCTTATCAATTACTTCAATCCAGGGATCCTTAATTAAATTAAATTCTTTATTCACCCTTTTCTCCTTCCTTTTCATAACTCAAGCCTAATTTAGAAGAGTAACTCAATGTCCACCCATTAAAATTGGCCGTCAAATTTTTATCCAGAACCAAAGCCAATGAACCACGCAGCCAAATATCTTTCTGCCAATAACTGAAGTTTTTACTAGTTATATCCTCTAAAGAACTAATAGCTTCATCAATATTGGGAGTTACAGCTGCCGGCAGACGAATTGTCTGCTCAGCGATAATTTTTGAAGATACTTTTTCTAATTTGCGGCCATCAAGAAGACAAAATCCTGATTCATTTTTTTGCAATAAAACAACCTCTAAAGTATCTTTAATATCTCGAACTGCCGCTTGAGCTCGAACTTCATCCTTATCTAAATTTTGGGGTGAATCTCCCAACCAACCATGAATAGTTCGTCTAGGTCTAGGCGGGGCTATTTGAAAAACAGCAGCTTTCTTTTTTAATTTAGATATCTGATCTTCAAATTCTGATTTGGCTTCATCTAAATCGTGTACTTCTTCATCGTTTTCTGGATCATAAACAGTTTGAACTAAAGGCGAAATATCGGTAGGTAGCTTAATTTGATTTGGCAGAAAATGGTCTGTCTTCATTAATAGATACTTAGCATAGATCGCCTCATTTGCATCTCCATAATCACCAAATGAATTAATCCCCAAAATATATACATCCGGCTGTTGTAAACCAACTGGTCTTTCAATTTGATGACGATGAAGCCGGCCAATTCTTTGCAGGATTAAATCCATTGGCGCAATATCAGTAAACAAAACATCAAAATCGATATCCAGCGATTGTTCCAACACTTGAGTACCAATAACAATAAGGCGCTTAGGCCGCTTCCCGTTTTTCCCAATCAGATTTTGCAACTTCTGTTCCCGTTTAGTTCTGTCTGAAGATAGATAGGCCGAGTGAAGAATTAAAGTAGGAATACCTTTCGGCATCAAGCGTGCTAACTGTTGCGCTCTTCTAACGGTATTGACGATAACACCGGCAATACCGCCTTTTTCAATTGTCGCGGAAATTTTATTAACCAAATCCGTGTCATCAGCTTTGAGCCGCCTTATATGAACACTTATTTTATTAAAGCTTTCCTGTTCAAAATGATTAACTTGTACCATTTTTTTACCATCAAGAATGCTCAATAAGGGATATGACTGTTCATTCTCCCAGCCAGACTCAGCTTGGAAATGCTTTGTGCCAAACTTTCCTTTGCAATAGGCTTGCAATAACTCATTCCTTTTTTGTTTTGGAAGAGTAGCAGATAAAGCAATGACTGGAACGTGGTATGCGCCTAGCCAGCGCAATACCTTTTTTAAATAAGAAGTCATATAGACGTCATAAGCATGCACTTCATCGATAACGACTATCTTGTTGGCAAGGCCTAAATGCTTTAAAAACAAGTGCTTTTGCTTCAGTCCCATTAATAACAAATTATCAATAGTTCCTACGGAAAATTCATTAAGAATCGTCTTTTTACCGGTAAACCAACTATTAACAACTACCGCCGAATCAGCATCTGAATCACTATCGCTGTCAATGTTTTCCGCAATGGGTATTGCTCTATAAATTGGATTAAATTGAGCTTTTCCGTGCATTAATTTGATGGGTAACTTAGCATGTTCTGATTCTGCCACCTGCTTAAGCCATTGATCAATCCGTTCAAACATTGCATTAGAAGTGGCTTGAGTAGGTAAGCCCATAAAAAAGCCATTTTCACCAGCAGAAAAACCTAATTGTTCAGCCGCAGTAAGGGCAATTTCAGTTTTACCAATTCCCATTGGTGCCTCGATAATGATCATGCCTGGATCTTTTGTCTTACCAATCACCGCTGACATTTTTTCTTGAACTGAACGTGGCTCAAAACCCCACCGTTTTTGATAGTGCTTTTCTATATTGGTTACCTTTTGGGGGTACCATTCATCATTTACCGCCCAAGTATTAATGGCATCTTCAAAACGAGCGGTCATATCTAAATCATCAAATCCTGCATTCAAGGAAATTAACGGAAATAGAGGTTTTTGGACATCATAATTCAAATATTCACTCGATGCCAGCCAATCAGCCATAATTAATAAGCCTTCCAAAATAACCGCAACTGGTTGGGAAACAGGAGGGACATCTTTTATATTGTTATAGCCGCAAATTTCTAGAATATAATTGAGTAATTCACTTTGAACTCTTTGCCATTTTTCTTTTATTTTTTGATTTTGATCTGAGCCAAAATAATTACTAGTATAATTAATTATTTGATCAAAGGGACTAGTTTTTTGCGGCATTCCATGGTGACCGCCAATAATTGCCCCTACACTTTCATTCAGCCCCGCTCTTTCGAGTAAAGCTTCCCCTGCTACCGCATGAGGTGATTTTTCCATCGACACTAACTTAATGCTACTTAAGCCTTGTCGCAGCAATCTTTCTAGCAAATCCTGATCTAGAACTTTAGATCTTTGATATGAAGGCTTTCCCTGAAAAGCAGGAATGCATTTACCATAATCGTGGACACACCCAAGAAATTTTACTAAAGCATGAATATTCTGATTTGGAAGAGAAGATTCAATAATTAGTTGTTCCTTATCACTTAGCCAATGGTTATAGAGCCAATTTATTACATTTTTAGTATCAATTAAGTGAGCAATTAATGGCAGCCAAAGCTCTTGCCCATTTTTAATAGCCTTTTTGCCCCATAAACTTTTAGCCGCTTTTGATAAAGAACTCATTATTTTCTCTTTTCATTTTATAATCTCTCCTATTATTCTATCATTTAACGCTTACATAGAAAATCCTTCTAACAAAAAGATGCCTCATTTGAGGCATCTAGCTAATTTATTTGAATCACCACCACTTACTGGAGAATACATGTATCGGCGGGTAATCACGAGCGTTGCATGAGGATCACCTCCACATACGTGGAGAATACTGGCTGAATATAAGCCGAAATGGAGGCGGTTGAGGATCACCTCCACATACGTGGAGAATACCCACTTGTAGCATCGTTGACCATAGCATAAGTAGGATCACCTCCACATACGTGGAGAATACCCAGGTTTAATTCCTTGTTCTGACCATTTTCTAGGATCACCTCCACATACGTGGAGAATACAGGTCGCGCTTTATGGGAAGTCGTGGAGCCTTAGGATCACCTCCACATACGTGGAGAATACCTTTTCTTGTGGTACAGAAAAGACGGAGGTTTAGGATCACCTCCACATACGTGGAGAATACCAACCACTACTGATATTACTGGGACCCAGTTCAGGATCACCTCCACATACGTGGAGAATACACCAATGCCATGCGTGTTTTACTGTTTTAATAAGGATCACCTCCACATACGTGGAGAATACTATACTCTGGTGCTTATGTTTTAAGACAACACAGGATCACCTCCACATACGTGGAGAATACTCTGAGTTGTCGTTAAAGGTCATTACAAAATCAGGATCACCTCCACATACGTGGAGAATACCAACGTGCTGAACAGATCAGAGAAAGGAGAGGAGGATCACCTCCACATACGTGGAGAATACTCTAAAGCAGTGGGGACTATTTCAACTGAAATAGGATCACCTCCACATACGTGGAGAATACAAACTCCTAATGGTTTTGTTACACCTTGTATTGGGATCACCTCCACATACGTGGAGAATACCGTGGCGGTTATCTGGCAAAGGCTTTAAAGATAGGATCACCTCCACATACGTGGAGAATACTTATATCTAGCCCCTCTAGCACATAAGTAATGAGGATCACCTCCACATACGTGGAGAATACTTGGAGAGAGCCGCAGTTGTTTGGTCAGTCAAGGGATCACCTCCACATACGTGGAGAATACCTTTGATAATTTAAAAGATAGTAGTGCAACTGAGGATCACCTCCACATACGTGGAGAATACAAGTTACGCCACCTTGAGTAATTGTC
>ENA-UOOI01003580-UOOI01003580.1-fermentation-metagenome-genome-assembly--contig:-NODE-3580-length-11472-cov-32.643164_pt1 | contig 11472 bp, 7 predicted proteins | sample MGYA00245779_ERZ724027 | MGnify/ENA primary metagenome ERZ724027 (study PRJEB28704, sample SAMN03018318) | fermentation metagenome | biome: anthropogenic terrestrial biome; feature: soil; material... | reverse complement strand
CTGCGCGCCGAGTACGGCGACGATCTTCCGGCCTTTCCCGTGACCGAGGGCGGCACCTCAACGGATTTGCCGTGGCCAAAGGTGCAGCGGTGCATCGCCCAGCTCATTCGGGAGGAACGTTTTTTCACACAGGAAGAACAGACAGCGCCCAATCTGAGCGGCCAGCCGATCACCCGCACCGGCGACACCATCACCATCGGAAACGGTGATGCCTCCCATGAAGTGGACGTGACGCTCACCGACGAGCAGTGGACGGCGTTACAGCGAGAGGTTCCCGACAGCTCCGCAATCCAGCCTCCCTACAAGGTGGGCGATACGGTATATCTGGACGATAAGCCCTTTGAAATTACTGAAATCGGAGACTATGACATTCAGCTCCGCGACCCGGCGCTTACCTATCCCATCTTCCGCGCCGAAAGCCGGGAGAACTTTGAAAACCTGCTGCGCCGGGATTCCCGGAACGGTCCTATTACGGAGTTTCTGGCTGTGAACTTGGGACACACGGACGCCGATCTGCGGGAGGCCCTGACCTCCGGCCTGCTGGAACAGCGGGACAAGGAAAATATCGCGGGATATTTTCGTGAAAATGAGGGCAACACCCGCGTGGCCCAGCGCCTTTCCGACACCTACGCCGGAACTTCCGAAACGATGGAGCTGACCACCTGCGAGACGGCGGATCTCTTTGCCACCACCACGGGTTTCGAGGTCAATATCCACGACAAGTTCAACAGCAAGCGGAGCGCTCAGTGGGGAGAAATTGCTCCTATCCTCCGCGCCCTGTATCAGCGGGAGCAGGACGGTTTTTCTCATGAGCCGGTCCTGCGGGAGCCTGCAAATCTCGCGGGCAAACCATCCTATCAACCGGGCGATCACGCAGTGCTGGATTACGGCGGTCAGGAGTTGTCCGGCACCGTTGGGTACGTCGGGGAAAAGGACGTGCGCATCGACACCGGCCCCTATTCGTGGAGCCATGAGGTGGTCAGCCGCGACGCCTTTGAAAACGGCATCCGGCAGGATGAACGCAACGCCGCACTGTTTACGCCGGAGCAGCCCGCCGCCGAAAACTTTCGTATCACCGACGATCATTTGGGCGAGGGCGGCGCAAAAACCAAGTACGGCTTTAATATCGCGGCCATCCGTACTCTGAAAACCATTGAGGCCGAGGGCCGCACGGCAACGCCGGAGGAACAGAAAACTCTCTCTCGCTATGTCGGCTGGGGTGGCATTCCGCAGGCGTTCGACCCGGACAACACTTCGTGGACAAAGGAGTATACCGAACTGGTCGGCGCGCTGATTGCCGAGGAATACGAAATGGCACGGGCCTCCACCCTGAACGCCCACTACACCAGCCCGACCGTTATCAAGGCCATTTATGAAGCCGTGAGAAATCTGGGTTTTCAGACCGGCAACATCCTGGAACCGGCCTGCGGCGTCGGAAATTTCTTTGGGTTACTTCCCGAAGAACTGTCTGGAAGTCATTTATACGGCGTGGAGCTGGACAGCATCACGGGCCGGATCGCCAAGCAGCTCTATCCGAACGCCAACATCACTGTGGCGGGCTTTGAAACCACCGACCGGAAAGACTTTTTCGATTTGGCCGTGGGCAACGTGCCGTTTGGCAGCTACAAGGTTTCCGACCGGGCCTACGACAAGCTCGGTTTTCCCATTCACGATTATTTCTTCGCCAAAACGCTCGATCAGGTGCGTTCGGGCGGCGTGATCGCGTTCGTGACCAGCCGCTATACGATGGATAAACAGTCGCCGGAGGTGCGGAAGTACATCACCCAGCGCGCGGAGCTACTGGGGGCCATCCGGCTTCCGAACAACGCTTTCAAGGCCAATGCCGGAACCGAAGTCACCACCGATATTCTCTTTCTCCAAAAGCGCGACCGGCCCATCGACATCGAGCCGGATTGGGTGCATCTCGGCCAGACCGAAGATGGAATTCCCGTCAACAGCTATTTTGCCGATCATCCCGAAATGGTGCTGGGGACCGTCAAATGGGACGATAAAATGCACGGCGATAAAAAGGAAACGACGTGCGAACCGTTCCCCGACGCCGATCTTTCCGAACAGCTCCATGAGGCGATTTCCCACCTTCAGGGGCAGATCGAGGAAACGGAGTTGCCGGATCTCGGTGAGAATGAGGAAATTGACGATTCCATCCCGGCAGATCCCAATGTGAAAAACTATTCCTACACCGTCGTAGACGGCAAGGTGTACTACCGGGAGAATTCCCGCATGGTGCGGCCGGAGCTGAACGAAACGGCCAAGGCCCGCGTCATGGGCATGGTGGAACTGCGGGACTGTGTGCAGAAGCTCATCAATCTCCAGTTGGATGAATACACAGCAGATGCGGCGATTTTTCAGGCGCAAGCGGAGCTGAACCGGCTCTACGACGCTTTTTCCGCAAAATACGGCCTCATCAACTCGCGCGGCAACAGCCTCGCGTTCGCGGAAGATTCTTCGTATTATCTGCTCTGCTCACTGGAAGTGATCGACGAGGACGGGAATTTGGAGCGCAAGGCCGACATGTTCACCAAACGCACCATCCGGCAGCGGAAAATCGTCACGTCCGTGGACACCGCGTCGGAAGCTCTTTCGCTCTCCATCGCGGAAAAGGCGCGGGTGGACATGGACTACATGGCCTCCCTCACCGGCAAGACGCCGGAGGCGCTGGCCGACGAGCTGCGGGGAGTCATCTTCCACGATTTGGGCGAACAGGACCCGGCAAGCGTCCCCAAAGCATTTTATAATCTGGAGAAAATTCCGTTCGTCACAGCAGATGAATACCTGTCCGGCAACGTGCGCCGCAAGCTGCGTCTGGCGAAAGCCCTCGCGGAAATGCGGCCGGACCTCGCGGAGAAAATCGCCCCCAACATCGAGGCGCTGGAAGCCGCCCAGCCGAAGGACCTCGACGCCTCGGAAATCGAGGTGCGCCTCGGCGCGACGTGGATCGACAAAGGGTACATTCAGCAGTTCATGGAAGAACTGCTCAACCCGCCGTCCGGTGTGCGCGACGGCATCCGGGTAAACTATTCCTCGTTTACGGCGGAATGGTCTGTTTCCAATAAAAGCAGCGTCGGCTACAACAACGTGGCGGCTTACGTCACCTACGGCACCGACCGGGCCAACGCCTACCGGATTCTGGAGGACAGCCTAAATCTCCGGGACACACGGATCTACGATACCGTCGTTGACCCGGACGGCAAGGAGCGCCGCGTCCTCAATTCCAAGGAAACCACCCTCGCCCAGCAGAAACAGCAGGCCATCAAGGATGCTTTCCGCGACTGGATCTGGAAAGACCCGGAGCGGCGTCAGACCCTGACAAAAAAATATAACGAACTGTTCAATTCCAGCCGCCCGCGTGAATACGACGGGCGGCATCTTGTATTCCCCGGCATGAACCCCGAAATCAAGCTGCGGGAGCATCAATTAAACGCCGTGGCGCACCAGCTTTACGGCGGGAACACGCTGCTGGCGCATGTGGTAGGCGCGGGCAAAACCTACGAAATGATCGCCGCCGCAATGGAGGGCAAGCGGCTGGGACTGTGCCAAAAATCCCTGTTTGCCGTCCCGAACCACCTGACGGAGCAGTGGGCCTCCGAGTTTCTGCGGCTGTATCCCTCGGCCAATATCCTCGTCACCACCAAAAAAGATTTTGAAAAACGCAACCGCAAGAAATTTTGTGCACGAATCGCCACCGGCGATTACGATGCGATCATCATGGGACACAGCCAGTTTGAAAAAATCCCCGTCTCTCTGGAACGCCAAAAGCGGCTCATTCAGGAGCAGATTTGGGAGATTGAAAACGGGCTGGAAGAACTCAAAGACAGCGGCGCGGAGCAGTTTACCATCAAGCAGTTGGAGCGTACGAAAAAGGGGCTTGAGGCCCGGTTGAAACGCCTCAACGACAACTCCCGCAAGGATGATGTCGTCACCTTTGAACAGCTCGGCGTGGACCGTCTGTTCGTGGACGAAGCGCACAACTACAAAAATCTTTTTCTCTACACCAAAATGCGCAATGTGGCGGGCCTCTCCACCACCGACGCGCAGAAGTCCAGCGACATGTTCCTGAAATGCCGGTATCTCGACGAGATCACGCACAGCCGGGGCGTCGTGTTCGCCACCGGGACGCCGGTCAGCAATTCAATGACGGAATTGTATACGATGATGCGCTACCTCCAATATGAAACCCTGAAAGAGCGGAACCTCGTCCATTTTGACTGCTGGGCCAGCACGTTCGGGGAAACCGTGACGGCCATCGAGCTGGCCCCGGAAGGGACCGGCTACCGGGCGCGGACGCGCTTTGCCCGGTTCTACAATCTGCCGGAGCTGATGCTGCTATTCAAGGAGGCGGCGGACATCAAGACCGCCGATCAACTCAACCTTCCCACGCCGACGCCGGTGTACCACAACGAAGTCGCGCAGCCCTCGGAAATCCAGAAAGAAATGGTGAAAAAGCTCTCGGAGCGCGCCGCCGCCGTTCACTCCGGTAACATCGACCCGCATTTGGACAACATGCTCAAGATTACGTCGGACGGACGCAAGCTCGGCCTCGATCAGCGCGTTATCAATCCCATGCTCCCCGACAATCCCAACAGCAAGGTCAATCTGTGCGTCAACAACGTTTTCCGATTCTGGCACGACGGGCTGGATAAAAAGCTGACCCAGCTTGTTTTCTGCGACATTTCCACGCCCAAGGGCCGCGCCGCCGCCAAGGAAAACCGGGCGGTCCGGGCGGGGGGAAAACTCGCGGGCGGCACGGAGCTTCACGCCTTGCAGGACGCTACGCCGGATGCCGACGCCCCGGAAGCGTTCAGCGTTTACTCGGACATCCGCGACAAGCTCATCGCACGGGGCGTCCCCGCCGGTGAAATTGCGTTCATCCACGACGCCGATACCGAAGTCAAGAAAAAGGAGCTGTTCGCAAAGGTGCGCGCCGGACAGGTGCGCGTCCTGATGGGCAGTACTGCCAAGATGGGGGCCGGGATGAATGTGCAGGACCTCCTGATTGCTTCCCACGATCTGGACTGTCCGTGGCGTCCCGGCGATTTGGAACAACGGTCCGGGCGCATTATCCGGCAGTACAACACCAACCCCGAAGGACATATTTTCCGTTACGTCACCGAAGGGACATTCGATTCGTACCTCTGGCAGACTGTGGAAAATAAGCAAAAATTCATCTCGCAGATCATGACCAGCAAAAGCCCCGTTCGGTCTTGCGAAGACATTGATGAAACGGCACTTTCCTATGCAGAAATCAAGGCCCTGTGTGCCGGGGATGAGCGGATCAAGGAGAAGATGGACCTCGACATGGACGTGGCCAAGCTGAAACTGATGAAAGCCAATCATCAGAGCCAGCAATTCCGGCTGGAGGACAATCTGCTCAAATATTTCCCGGAGGAAATTGAGCGGAATAAAGGCTTCATCAAAGGGCTGGAAACGGATATGGCGACGCTGGAGGCGCACCCGCACCCCAAAGACGGTTTTGCCGGTATGGTGGTGCGGGGCGATTCCCTCACCGACAAGGATAATGCCGGTGCCGCCATTCTGGAAGCCTGCAAGGAGGTCAAAGGGCTTGACCCTATGGAGATCGGCAGCTACCGGGGTTTTACCATGTCGCTGTCCGTGGAGGGGTTCGGACAAGATTTTATCCTTACCCTCAAAGGGCAGATGACCCACCGCGTCACGCTGGGCAAGGACGCGCGCGGCAATCTCATCCGTATCGACAACGCACTTGCCGATATGCCCAAACGGTTGCAAAATGTTCACTCCCAGCTTGATAATCTTCATTCGCAGATGGCGGCGGCAAAGGCCGAGATCGGCAAGCCATTCCCGCAGGAAGCGGAGCTTGCGCAAAAGAGCGCCCGCCTCGCGGAGCTGAACGCGCTGCTGGACATTGACAGCCGTGCTCCCGCCCAGCGGCAGGCGTCGGAAGTTCTGGAGAAAAGCGAAAGGCCCTCCGTGCTGGAGAGCTTGAAAAAGCCGTGTGTTCACGGTCTATTGGAGAAATCCCACAAACAAGAAATGGAGGCAAGATAATATGACAAGTGAAGAACTGAATACCGCGCTGTACGAAAAAATGTTTGCGGAGCAGGACGACTTCCGGAAAAAGCTGCTTACGCAGGCACCGGAGGAAATTCTGAAACAAGTCTATGAATACACTGTGCGGGAGGATATCCTGATGTCCCTTGAAAGCAACGATCTGACTGATGAACAGGCGTCCGCGCTTCTGAAATCTCCCAGCCCCCTTGGAGATATTTTTTCGGAGTTTGAAAGCCGGGAAACCGGATATATGGAGACGGTTTTGGACTGCATCACGGATAAAGCCAATGCCGTGTTACAGATGGAGGCGGCGCAGCGTCAGACACTTTTAAACACTCCCGTCTACAAATATCCGGCGACTTACGCCCGTGAGCATAATGAACTGGAGATTTACCGTGCGTCCCACAAGGCGAACATTGCCTGCCGGGATGCCATCGACGATGCCATCCGGGACAACTACCGCAATAATTGTCTCGGCAGCGACACCGCAAAACAGGTCATTGCCGAGTTTGGATTTGACCGCACTCTCTATGTGCTTGCGAACACTGTCCGCGAGAAAGATTGGGATGGGCGCATTGACCGCAGAAATAAGGATTGGGCGCGGACGATTCCTGTCTTTGGGGATAATCGAAACCGGGAATTTATCGTAGATAGAGCGCATCCCGGTCTGGTAGACCTTTTCATCAATCAGGCGCGGCGGGACTATCTGCTGACCCAGCCTCTGACCAAAGAGGACATTCAGTCGGAGGCCGCGCGGCTGCTCCGGCGTCTGCAATCCGAGCGTGAACCGAACAGCCCCAGCGGTACGCATTTCATGGCGCAGATTTCGCCGGATTTTCTGATCCGTGCTTCCACCAAAGACCAGGACCGGCTGTTCACGCTGCTGCCGTTCAAATCTCTGTCCTTTTCCGCACTCAAGGATCGGAAAGGAATTTTCGCGTTCATCCAAAAGGATGAAAACCGCGACCAGCCTCTTCGCCAGCGCAAGCCGTCCGTGCGAAAAAAGCTGCAAAAAGCACAGGCCGAGCCAAAGCCGCCTGCCTCATCCAAGGGCAAAGAAATGGAGCTGTGACATGGCTAACCGCAACCGGCAAATTCAGCTCAAGTTTCGTGTTACCCCGCAGGAGCGTGAAATGATCGAACAGAAGATGGCGCAGCTTGGCACGAAAAATATGGCGGCGTATCTCCGCAAAATCTCCATCGACGGCTATGTCATCAGGCTGGAACTGCCGGAGTTGAAGGAGATGGTTTCCCTCCTGCGCCGGTCCAGCAACAACTTAAACCAGCTCACAAAACGGGTGCATGAAACAGGGCGCGTTTACGACGCGGATTTGGAGGATATCGTCCAAAATCAGGAACGGTTATGGCGGGCGACTACTGATATCCTCGTCGCGCTTGCAAAATTAAAATAGGGGCGTATACCCCGGAAAATGGGGCGGTTTACGGCATGTAAGCCGCCCCATTATTTTTCTGCCGCATCCTTGCAAAAAATTATTCGGAGCAGTATGGTAGTATCAGAAAATAAAAAAGGAGGCCGATATGATGAGGCTGATATTGAAAATACTCGCCGTTCCCATCGTCGTGGTGCTTACGCTGCTCGTCTGGATTTGCTCTGGTCTGCTATACTGTTCCGCTTTCATACTCGGCCTTGCCGGAACGATTCTCGGCATCCTCGGTGTGTTGGTTCTGATTACCGGAGCGATTACGAATGGAATTATAGTGCTGGTAATGGCATTTCTCATCAGTCCATATGGAATCCCGATAGCGGCAGCGTGGCTGATTGGGAAACTGCAAGACGCAAACTACGCGCTTCGAGATTTTATCACAGGTTAGAAAAGGCGGCCTGCGTATTACGCAGGCCGCCTTTTCTTGTTATTTACCTGAGATTGCAAATGCTTCAAAGAGCTTGTTCAAAATCTCTTTGGTGATTTCAAACTGTTCCGAAGATAATCGCGTAAGGCGCGTGGTTAACATCTGCGCATCATTCTCTGCTATATCATTGTCGAACAGAATATCATCGCTGGAGATGGACAATACCTGGCAAATACGCTGTAGAGTGGAAAGAGATATTCCCACCGTTCCCCGCTCCAGAGCAGAAACACTTTTTGGCCCCATTCCGATCAATTCAGAAAACCGATCCTGTGTTAATCCTGCTTTTTCCCTTGCGCACTTGATACGAGTGCCAACCTCAATGTTAATTTGCTTTTTGTCCTTCAAGCTAACACCACCTCATAATATTAGTTTATGTAATGGTGAGATTGACTTAAACACATTGTTGGAGTTATAATTTATCGTATTGGTAATGCGAATATGGTGAAGGAGAAAAACCAAGCGAGAATATTGGCATCTTTGAAATGGAGTATATCGTGATGGATAAGAAAAATTATGTTGAGCAACAAATTAGAGATAAGGTAAAGGGTTACAACCGTCGGAGAATCGGTATCGCTATTCCTATCGTCATAATGACGGCATTTCTGCTAATAGTTCCGTCGCTTGGAAATGAGGCTCTATCTATCCGCTTTTCTGTGCTTTGCTCCGTCCTACTTCTTTTTTCCTTTTTGCTGTTCGTGTTTTCCGATAGGAACGCAACTCTGATATTCCTTGCTGCAACAATCATTGTGGCCGTGCTACTCGTTTATAAACAAATACATCCGGAATCGTTTTTTATTCTTGTCTTGATAAATGTTGGTGCGTTTTTGCTTTCCAGAAAGAATGCCCATGATTTTATTCAGGCGGCCACGAATGAAATTGAGACTCTAAATCATTTGAAGATTGAAGCTACTACAGACAGCTTAACGCAGCTTCTTAATCGAAACGGTCTGGAACAAGCCGTTTCCACAGCTTGGGCGTTCTGCAAACGCGAAAAAAAGAATGTTGGCTTGCTTTTGATAGATGTTGACTATTTTAAAAGTTACAACGATACATTGGGTCATTTGAAAGGTGACGATATTCTAAAACAAGTAGCGCATAACATAAAAACTTGTTTCAAAAGAGAAACCGATATTATAGGCCGGATTGGTGGAGATGAGTTTTTAATTTTCCTATCGGATACAGGTAACGATCATATTGTAAAAATGGCACAGCTTCTTCTTTCAACTCTCACAGGTTTGAAAATCAAGGCATGTACAGGCTCTTTCCATTACTTATCTATAAGCATTGGCATGAAAACGGGTATACCGCAGGCAGACGATTCGTTTATTGACTTTTGTAACCGTGTGGACCGGGCTTTATACCACGCTAAAAAAAGCGGAAGGAATTGTATTTCTTATAACAGGGTTATTATCAGGAATCATACTGAGCAATCACGGGGCAATGTCGTGGATGGCGTAATTGCCACAGGCAATTTAAGGACAGGCTCTGCCTGCGAGGATAGCAAGAACTGAAATGCGATACGCTGTATCCTTCCTTGCTTTTTATCTGCGCTGCATCCATGTGTTGTACGTATTGCCCGCCATTTTCCGATAACGGGCAATACATTTTTCTATGCTTGAGGGAACAGGAAGAAATAAAGAAACGGCATAATTTTTACTATGTTATTCTGATAAACACAAAAAAATTATTCTGGCGAGGAGCGATAACTTGAATAAAAAGAAACAGATAATAGCGGAAAATGCCATCAGAACAATTGCAGAACGGGAAGGGGTAACAATCGAGTATGTAAGAAAGCAGATGCAGATTGCAATGATAAACGGTCTGTGCAGTACGGACCCTAAGATCAAAGCGTTTTGGAACAGTATTCCAAGGGAAATGGATATTCCCACACCAGAGGAATTGATTATGTACGTTTCCGGGATGATAAAAAAGAAATAACCATTATAACGACAATAATCGGCGCAGGGATTAAAACTCCTGCGCCAATTATTAGTTCAGGAAGGAGGTTTTGTTCATGGCAACAACGCGGCTGATGCCACTGCATACCGGCAAGGGCCGGGATGTCGGCACGGCAATCAGCGATATTATTGATTACGCGGAAAATCCGGAGAAAACGGATTACGGCAGGCTTATCACCGGTTATGAATGCGACAGCCGCACAGCCGATGCCGAGTTCCTTTTTTCCAAGCGGCAGTATAACGCGCTCACCGGCAGGACGCGCGGTTCGGACGATGTGATCGCCTACCATCTCCGACAGTCCTTTGTCCCCGGCGAGGTCACGCCGGAGGAAGCAAACCGGATCGGCTGTGAGCTTGCCAAACGCTTTACGAACGGGAACCATGCTTTCATCGTCTGCACCCACATTGACAAACACCACATTCATAATCATATCATCTGGAATTCCACGTCCCTCGACTGCACACGGAAGTTCCGAAACTTTTGGGGAAGCACCAGAGCCGTGCGGCGGCTGAATGATACGCTGTGCATCGAGAACGGTCTGTCCATCGTGGAAAATCCGAAGCGTCACGGCAAGAGCTATAACAAGTGGCTGGGCGATCAGGCAAAGCCCTCCAACCGGGAGCTTTTGCGTATGGCAATAGACACGGCTTTAGATCAAAAGCCCGCCGATTTTGACGCGCTCCTGAAGCTCTTGCGGGAAGCCAGATATGAAATCAAACCGGGAAAAACGCTCGCCCTGCGCGGCAAAAATCAGAAGCGGTTTATCCGGCTGGATACGCTGGGCAGCGGCTACAGTGAAGCGGAGCTTCGGACCGTCCTCTCCGGCGAAAAAGCACACACACCGCGCAAAAAAATCATCCGGCCCATGCCGGAAAAACAAGTCAATTTGCTGGTGGATATTCAGGCCAAACTCCGCGCCGGAAAAGGCGTCGGTTACGAACGCTGGGCCAAGGTGTTCAATCTCAAACAGATGGCGCAGGCAGTGAACTATCTGACCGAGCACAATCTGTTAGATTACGATGTGCTGGTTGGAAAAACATCGGCGGCAGTTGCCCGGTACAACGAGCTTTCCACACAGATCAAGGCGGCTGAAAAGCGGCTGGCCGAAATCGCCGTTCTGAAAACGCAGATCGTCAATTACGCCAAGACCCGCGACACCTACGTTGCCTACCGCAAGGCGGGTTATTCAAAAAAGTTTCTCTCGGAGCATGAGAGCGACATTCTGTTGCACAAGGCGGCGAAAAAAGCGTTCGATGAGCTGGGCGTGAAAAAACTTCCCACCGTCAAGAGTTTGCAGGCCGAATATGCGGCGCTTCTGACAGAGAAAAAGGCGGCTTACGCTGACTATCGCAAGGCCCGCGATGAGATGAAAGAGCTTTTGACCGTGAAAGCAAATGTTGATCATCTGCTTGGCCCCGACAGGCGCGAAGCGGAGAAAGAAAAAGAACATGGGCAGCGTTGAGCTGTCCATGCTCCCGGAAGCGTCCGCAGGACGCGCAGCCGCACAATTTATTGTGCGATCAGAGGGGATTGGGGGCCTGCCACCAACAAGCAATTTCCCGGTTTTCGCGCAAGCGAAAAATTGGGAAATGG
>ENA-UOOI01003579-UOOI01003579.1-fermentation-metagenome-genome-assembly--contig:-NODE-3579-length-11473-cov-27.416623_pt1 | contig 11473 bp, 12 predicted proteins | sample MGYA00245779_ERZ724027 | MGnify/ENA primary metagenome ERZ724027 (study PRJEB28704, sample SAMN03018318) | fermentation metagenome | biome: anthropogenic terrestrial biome; feature: soil... | reverse complement strand
CAGGTAATATGTATTCCGGGTGGCACTACGCCTCCTCCTCCAGGAAGATGCCCCGCAGGGTCATTCTCTTATACCATAAGGTCGGGTGATACACTCTGGGTACTGGCCAACAGATACAATACGACTGTTCAGGCCATCATGGCTATCAATCCGGGATTAAACCCCAACGCCTTGCAGATTGGCCAGGTAATATGCATACCCGGTGGAGCTACTCCTCCGCCTACATCATGCCCGTCAGGATCATTTGCTTACACCATAAGGTCGGGTGATACACTCTGGAACCTAGCCAGCAGGTACAATACCACGGTTCAAGCTATTATGGCAATCAATCCGGGATTAAATCCCAACAGCCTGCGAGTCGGTCAGAGCATATGCATACCTTACAGGTAAAATAAAATACTAATCTATATGATTGAGCGGGCAGCTTCGACTGCCCGCTTGTTATTTTAGCATAAGTGTGTATAACTACTAAGACCAGTATTGTATGGCAATGAGGCTTAATATAAGAGCTGGCGACAAGCTGTATAGAAGTGATATACTACGTGTATATGAATAAATTTGCTAAAAATATAACTAAAAATGCTAAAAAAGGAGATTATAGTATGCCTAAAATCCTTATTATAGAAGATGACGCAATCATCCGCACCGAACTTAAAACACTTCTCGAGAGAAACGGCTACGTCACTCTTGCTCCCGACAGCTTTGACAATATCGTATCTTGGGCTTTAGATGCCGCACCGCAGCTGATACTTCTCGACTTGGGACTACCCAATAATGACGGTCATCAGATTTGCAGGGAACTGCGGAAAAAATCATCCGTCCCCATAATTATAGTCACAAGTCATGACACCGACACGGATGAGCTTATGAGTATGATACTGGGTGCGGATGATTTTATAACAAAACCGTACAATACACATATCCTGCTTGCCCGAATAGAACATATCCTATACCGGGCCTATGGGAACCTGCAAGACAACATACTAAGATGTGGGGATCTTTTGCTCGATCAAAACGCGAGCACTGTTAAATATAATAAAAACTCTCGTGAGTTAACTAAAAATGAGCTACGGATACTCTGCCTACTGATGAAAAACCAGGGAAAAATAATCTCCCGCGACCAATTGATGAACGAGCTTTGGCAAACCGATGAGTTTGTGGATGACAATACACTGACGGTAAACATCAACCGTTTGAGGAAAAAGCTCCGTGAAATCAGCGCTCCCGATCTTATACAAACAAAAAGAGGGCAGGGATACAAGATATGACGATACCAAACTTTCTCCGGGACAAACTATATTTTATACTAACCGTGCTCTTTACAGTTGGGATATGCGATCTCATCTTTTATATCTTCAATTTACCTGCTGCCATCGCAATTCTCTTAACCTCAATGTATCTTATCGGAAGTTTTGCCACCCTAATGTGGGAGTTTTTCACAAAAAAATCATACTTTAACGAGCTTAAATGCACACTGGATGGTCTGGAAAAAAGTGTTACATCTCCGAAGTAATGGGCAAACCATCATTTATTGAAGGCAAAATCATGGATGAAGTGCTATCCATCCTATGCAAATCTATGAACGACGAGATCTCTATAGAACACATGAAAGGCCGTGAATACCGTGAGTATATAGAGCTGTGGGTACATGAAATCAAAACTCCCATCAGCGCTGCCATGCTCACTTGTGAAAATAACGGCTATACCGATGTATTACATGAGCTTCACAGAATAGGCGGGTATGTAGAGCAGGCTCTCTTCTATGCTCGCAGCAGTTCGGTGGAGAAAGACTACATAATAAAACAAATAGATTTAAAGAAACTGATCGGCGATTTGCTGAAGAAAAATGCTGCCTTCTTAATCTCAAATAAAATAAAGGTCGTACCCAAAGCGGAAGGGAAGGTTTATTCAGATTCAAAATGGCTGATGTTTATTTTACAGCAGCTTATAGATAATGCTGTAAAATACAATGCAAAAACACTTTATTTTACCTATATCGATAGAACACTTACAGTCGAGGATGACGGCATCGGCATCCCGCCACAGGACCTCCCCCGCATATTCGATCGCGGTTTCACCGGCGAAAACGGTCGTATTAATGACAAGTCCACCGGGATGGGATTATATCTGTGCAAAGAGTTATGCAAAAAACTCGGGCTTAAAATCTCTGCGTCCTCTCAAAACGGCGTGGAATTTTCCATCGTCTTTCCGGAAAACCCTTATGTGACATTTTCGTAAGTTTACCGTAAGGTATACTTATGGTACTTCTCCTGCGCCTTGGTTATAATATTGTTATACTAAACAAAAAGGAGTTTTATTTATGCAGCCAATAATGCAGGTAAAAAACCTAGAAAAAATATATGGTAACCGCGGTAACATCACAAAAGCTTTAAGCGGTGTGAGCTTCGAAGTATTTCCTGGGGAATATGTGGGAGTTATGGGCGCATCGGGCAGTGGGAAAACCACTCTGCTTAATTGCGTTTCCACCATTGACCGCGCCACTGCGGGACAAATTTTGATAGAAGGCAGCGACATCACAAAATTAAATTCCTCTGAGGTTGCAGATTTTCGCTGTCATAAATTAGGTTTTATCTTTCAGGACTACAATCTGTTAGACACCCTTACAGCTTATGAAAATATCGCACTTGCTCTTACGATAGCTAAAACAGACCCTGGTAAAGTAGACGGAAAAGTAAAGGCTATTGCTGAAAAACTCGGCATCACCGAGGTACTGGCAAAGTATCCTGTACAGATGTCGGGCGGCCAAAAACAACGTGTAGCATCTGCCCGGGCCATAGTCACCGACCCCGCGCTTATACTGGCCGACGAACCGACCGGCGCCCTTGACAGCAAATCTGCAAGAGCCCTGCTTGAAAGCTTCCGTAAAATGGTACAAGACCTTAAAAGCACCATCCTGATGGTGACTCATGATCCGTTTTCAGCCAGTTATTGCGACAGGATCCTCTTCATACGTGACGGCAAACTGTTTACAGAGCTGCACCGCGGAGAGGAAGACCGCAAGGGTTTCTTTGATAAGATCATTGAGGTCATGGCGGTATTGGGAGGTGAAACAGAATGAGCACATTTGCATTGGCTTTCCGCAATGTCCGCAAAAGCTACAGAGACTATGCGGTTTACTTCCTAACTATCCTCATAGGTGTTGCAATGTTTTATGTCTTTAATTCCTTAGGCAGCAGCGCCGCCATGTTGAAGCTTTCAAAAAATGAAGAAGCAATGCTTATGGGCGTGAACGAGATTATGTCATATTTATCCGTATTTATATCCATGATACTGGCCTTCCTGATTCTGTACGCCAATGCTTTTCTCATACGTAGGCGCAAAAAGGAATTGGGTATATATATGCTTCTAGGGATGAAAAAACAGGAGATCTCCTGTATACTTGTATGTGAAACGGCTATTGTCGGAGTAATCAGCTTGGTCGTAGGCCTGGCCCTCGGCATATTGTTGTCACAAGAGTTGGCGCTTTTAACTGCAAAACTGTTTAAGGTTAGTATAGCGGGGTTTTCGTTAGTATTCTCCACACCCGCGATGTGGAAAAGCATTATGTACTTTGGAATCACCTTTGTACTCGTTATGCTTTTCAATGCCAGTAACCTAGGCAGGCAGAGTCTTGTAGACATGATCTATGCCGATAAAAAATCTTCTACATTTCACACTCCATGCGTCGGCATATCTGCTTTACTGTTTATTGTAAGCATAATTTTAATAGGTTCCGGTTATGCCGTAATAATTAAAAACGGTATAATCGACTCCAACCGGCCTTTGCTCATTGCCATAGTACTCGGCACCATAGGGACATTTCTGTTCTTTTATTCGTTCTCCGGCTTGTTTTTGAAACTGGTCAGAAATATGCAGAATATATATTTTAAAGGACTGAATATCTTCACGCTGGGTCAGCTGAATAACCAGATTAATACGGAACATATCTCCATGTCTTTCGTCTGCCTTATGATGTTTTTAGCAATATCCGCGATTTCAACAGGTTCAGCCGTTTCAAAAAGCATAAGCCATAACTATGCCAATGAAAGCGGGACCATTGCCGGTGTCACTTATGTATCACTGTATATAGGGATTGTGTTTATCCTTACCAGTGCCAGCGTACTCGCGATAAGCCAGCTGTCCCGATCCAGCGACAACCGCTATAGATATGCATTATTGTCAAAGCTGGGCGCCGACTACAATATGTTAAGCGGCAGTTTGCTTAAACAGATCTCCTTCTACTTTGCACTGCCGCTGGTGCTTTCCATCATACACTCCATCGTAGCCATTATAGTTGTCAGCAAGATTGTATACATGATTGGCGATGTTAATATCTTGGCCTCATGTCTTGTTACTGTCGTGATTATAGCAGTTATTTACGGTGGATATTTTTTGATGACCTATCTTAGTGCAAAACGGGTGCTTATGCAAAAATAATGTAAAATATGCCGCCTAATTTTAATTATCAGGTGGCATATTGTTTACATCCTATGAATTTTTCATCAAATACTTAAACCGCATCAATTGAATATCAAGATTTTCAATCATTTCAACCATTAAATATAGTATATCTTACTTTATATTACTCTAAAATTTAATATAATATAGCATTACCTCTCTTAAACATAATGGCAACCTAATATATTTTAAGTGCATCTTTTAGATTAACTAATTTAGCCTCCGGCACTACTTGAAAAAACACTTTTGTACCGTTACCTTCAACTTCTTTTAAGGTATTCAAATCTTCATGTTTCACTGCTACATTAGGAACCACAAACTTAGAATCCTTGGTCTTAGCTATTCCACCAATGTTTAATTTTTTAATGGGAAGTCCTTTGTCTATAGCTTCTTTAGCTCCGGCAATCGACTTAAATATAAGTATTGCTCTATAATCTTCAAAATTACTCTTTTCCCAGTATTCCACTGCTTCGTCAATACTTAAAACCTTAATAGTCATACCTGTGTTTGATGTTGACATTGTATATATGTCCTTCAGAAAAGGGTCCATAGCTGTCGCATTATCGACAACAAATAAAGCATTGGTATTCATACCCTTAGACCATTTCGTTATTACCTGCCCGTGTATAAGTCTATCGTCAACCCTTGCTAACACTATCTGTCCCATTGACATCACTATCCTTTAGTTTAAATTATACCTCTTAATCCCATCTATACTCGAATCTATGGCTTTCTCTAACAATTCATCGGTTCCCTTAACTTCTCTTGACTGAAAAATTTCAATAAGCATAAGCATGTTGACACCTGTTATCAAATTAATATTAATATATTTTTTCAGCATATACAAAGCTATATTTGAAGGACTGCCGCCTAAAATATCTACTAAAATGATAATATCCTTGTTTGCCATTTGGTTTTCAGTAATGATATCCTCCGCTTTACTACGTAGATTATCTACACTATCTCCTAATCTCAGCCCCAAAGCAGTCGCATCTTTCTGTTCACCCATAATCATTTCCACACTTTTTAACAATTCAATGCCAAAATTACCATGAGTTATAATAAAAACAAATTTTTTTCTCATAACTTTCCTTCCCTCTTCAGTAAATAAAACAATACTAATGATTTCCGATATATTTCACTTACATTAAATCGGATGCCTCATTGTGAATAAGGCATCCTCTGAAAACAATATTACAGAATACCAATTGCAGCAAGTACTCCTAAGATTACAGACAAACCCAAAAGCGCCTGGGTAACCTTTAGTCCTTTTTTATTGAAATACCAATATACTCCTAGTACAGTGATTAAAGGCAGGAGTCCGGGAAGTATTGAATCCAGTATATCCTGAAGAACAAACGCTTTTCCTGAAATCGTCCATTTTAATGAACTGCTTACTTTAACATAAGAAGATGCCAATATTCCCATCATAAAAAGTCCTAATATGGATAACCCATCAATAATCTTCCTCATATTTTTCCCGCCTATAATTTCGGTGGCAGCAGAACGTCCTAATCTATAACCAAGTTTAGTAAAATAAAAACCATATATATAAGTTAAGGTTACAAACATCAACCAAGGAAATAATGCACCCAAAGCACTCCCACCTTGTGCCCACGGTAAAGCAATAGCTATCAAAATATATTGAACAGTACCGGAATCAATGGCATCTCCGATACCTGACAACGGCCCCATTAGGCCGACTTTTGTACTGTTTATTACGTCTTCGCTCACTTCTTCTCCTTTACCTTTAACCAATGCTTTAGCTCTTGTCTCCTCCAAAGAAGTGGTAATACCGAGAATTGTTCCTCCGCCCCATACAGCTTGCGTATTAAAAAATTGTGTATGTCTCAGATATGCTTCTTTTAAATCCTCTTTCTTTTTATATAATTTCCTTAAAATAGGTGTTATTGCCCAAAGGAAAGAAGGAGCTATCATTCTGTCATATGTGTGAGGAATCTCATTTGCATACCACCATCTAAACCAGCTTTTTCGTAAATCCTTTTCCGTAATTTTTTCAGGATAATCCGCTGAAGAGACATCTGTCTTAACAATGCCGTCTTTATCCATTCTAATCCTGCCTCCTTCTAATTTGTTTCTGCCTTTTCACTAGTTACAAGGGTATAGACATATGCCAATATTGTACCAATAACTGCATATGTCACCGTATTAATTTTTAAAGATTGTAACATTACTGATACAAAGTATGCCAAAAGAAAGAATACAAAATACTTTTTCTTCCCTATTACCTGTAATATAAGTGCAATACCTAATGCAGCCAGTCCACCTCCTATTACTTCCAATACGTGGAATATCCTCCCTCCAGATAGTGCAGCCGTAAATCTTGCAATTACAGGTGTTCCAAAATATAAAGCTATAAATATTATAGGAATAAATAATGCAAAACTAATAATCGTAGGTAAAATTATGATTGAAAAGGTTAAACCTTTGTCATTTAACTCTGCTGCGTATCTATCCGTTAATCTTGTGATAAAAGTGTTAAGGAAAAATCTGAATTGATAAAGATAGCTGCCCAAGAGTCCTACAGGAACTGCCACTGCTATTGCTTCCGCAGGTTTCAAGCCTCCAAGTAAGGCAACCGGTACCGCTATCGCAGTCGCCACCGGCGGTTCACTTGGCAATGGTCCGCCCGGAGCCATCATTCCCATATAAATCAACTGAATTGAGGCAGTAATAATCATTGCTTGAGGAATATCTCCCATAACCACTCCTACAATTAAACCAGTCATCATAGGACTAAACCTCAGATTTAAGGTTGCATAACCAAGTGAACGTGATTCAACGAGCGCAACCCAAATTGCAATTATTAATGATTGAGCAATAGTAAGACCTTGTCCCACTTTTATTTCCTCCTTTATAATATTATTTTATTAATGAATCCGCTTCTACCCCCCTTTCAATTAAAGTTTTATTTTAAAACATATTAGCCTCAAAAATCATCATAACGTTTGCATAGAGTGTATAAATTCTACATAAATTGATGCTTAGTATAAAATCAATTTTTTGCCTGTCTTATGTATGAGTTTTTTAAATCCCCCCGCCCTTTACACTATTTTAACAGTTCTCTATTAATAACATTACTTGGCTCTTCACCTTTTGAAACTCTTACCGCATCATCTACCACCTTATCCCCCATACCTTTAATACATTCATACGTATAAGCCGATGTATGAGGAGTTATCACCACATTTTTATAGGCAAGCAATGGATGATTTTTATCTATCGGCTCTCCTTCGATTACATCTAACCCCAAACCGCCTATTATTCCTTCATCCAATGCCTTTATCAAGCTATTTTCGTCCATAAGCTCTCCTCTAGCTGCATTTACAATAAATACACCCTTTTTCATAATAGCAAAACTCTTTTCGGAAATCATGTGATAAGTACTGTCATTTAAAATGGAGTTTAAGGAAACAATATCCGCATTTTTAAGAAGTTCCTCCAACGATACGGGCTGAGCCCCTCTTTTCTCTATTTCTTCATCGCTGAGATACGGATCATAAGCAATTAGTTTGGCATTAAATCCATTTTTTAATATTTCACCTACTCTGCTACCTATGTTACCAAAACCTATGACACCCACTATTTTGTCTTTTATTTCATAACCTACAAACTTAGCTCTTTCTGACCATTTCCCTTCCTTTACCTCTTTTGCAGCAAGAGCTGTCTGTCTTATAACGGTCATCAACAATGCGACGGCATTTTCAGCCACTGATTCTCTTTCCACCCCAGCATCAACTATAGTAATAAATGTACTTTTTTTAGTGGCAGCTTCAACATCTATATTGTTATATCCAATACCGTGGCGGGCTATTAAGAAAGTTTTATCTTTGTAATCAAAGAATTCTTTATTATATAAAGGTGTAACACTTGTTATTATAATTGAATAACCCATAAGTTCCCTCGCCAATTCCTTTCCTTCCATATCCTTAGGAAGATCAAATCTGTTAACCCTTCCCAATTGTTTTAATTTTCCCATATGATCTGGGAAAATCCTTCCAAAGCTACTGGAGTTTACTATTGCAATCCTTACTGCCATTTCTAAAATCTCCCCCTATCTGAATTTATTATTAGAAAAACCATATTAAGGCTTGCGAAATAAATTTCCGTATGCTAATATTTTTATAAAAGGAATTTCTTTTCATATATTATATGATATACAAAAATATTTTTCAAGACCTTTTTGATTTAAATCTCTCTTTAATATGTCTTGCATAATAATTCAATAAATTAATCATTGGAAGGGGTAATGTTAGAACAATCCAACATTGTCAATCTCTTATACAAAGATATAAGAGATTGACAATAATATAAATTTTAAATTTTAAAATTGCAGGAGGCATAATATGGAAAAATATGAAACCTTAAGTAAAATTGAAAAGGTGGGAATTATTGCCGTTGTAAGAGCCAACAGCAGCAATGAAGCTAAAAAAATTGCATTAGCCTGTATGGATGGTGGAATAAATTCAATAGAAATTACATTCACTGTTCCTGGCGCATATAAAGTTATAGAATCATTAACAAAAGATTTCGGAGGTAACCTATTGGTAGGAGCTGGTACAGTTTTGGACAGCGAAACAGCAAGATTAGCCATATTGATGGGAGCAAAATATATAGTCAGTCCGGCCTTTGACGATGCAACGGCAAGACTCTGTAATAGATATAATATACCCTATATAGCAGGCTGTATGACCGTTACAGAAATGATAAAGGCAATGGAAGCCGGAACTGATATAATAAAGGTTTTTCCTGGCAATACTCTAAGGCCATCCTTTATATCTGCGATTAGAGGGCCATTTCCTCAAGCATTATTAATGCCGACAGGAGGAGTTAATTTAGATAATGTAGAGGAATGGATTAAAAACGGCTGCATAGCAGTAGGTGTAGGTGGAAGCCTTACTAAAGGTTCAAAAGAAGATATAACAAAGAATGCCAAAGAGTTTGTTAAAAGAATAAAAGAAGCGAGAGAATATAATTAAAAATTTGAGATAAATGAACCGTTGTATGATGTAAAATATGATACCCTCAAGTAGACACTGAAATATAAAACCTACTTGGGGGTATCGAATATAAATAATAGCTGTATTCAGAACGAATCTAAATTGACAGGGTGCACACCGCTCTTCGCTATATTTATCTTTTAGCAAGTCTTTATAAAGGAAAAAAGCAAGGTGTAAAAAATATTGTACCTTATTGGCATTCATCTTTTAATATAGGAATCACATCGGCCAGGCCGTCCACCACATAACTAGAAATTTCCCTTATTTGGTCGGTGGGCTCTATCAAATCAGGCACCATTATCACCTTCATACCAGCATTAAAAGCCGATTTCACTCCATTCGGCGAATCCTCCAGTACTAAACAAACCTCAGGATCAACAGATAATAGCCGTGAAGCCTCGAGGTACAGATCAGGATACGGTTTTGAACGGATAGCCCTCTCTCCCGTCGCTATTGTATCAAAATAACCTGCAATATTTGCCTCTGTCAATAAATACTCGGCTTCATCCTTATAAGTAGACGTAGCCACCCCAATCTTATAATCATTGTCCTTAAGAAACTCTAAAAGTTCCTTAAGTCCCTTTTTAATAGGCACACCATTTTTATTAAGGTAATCCATCCACAACACATTGGTTCTATGCGAAATTTCCTCTATAGGATAATCCGGCCCATATTTATTTATATAAATTTGTTTTATTTCAGTCTTGGTTTTGCCAAAGGTTTCACTCATAATATCATTATCATCTGAGTATCCCAAATCCTTTTTTACAATATTACGGTAGTGAAGCTTCACCCTTTCACTGTCAATCATCAGACCATCCATATCAAATATAACCGCTTTTATCATGACTACACCCCTGTCTTATCAATTCAGAATAATTAAAGCCAGCTAAATCAATTGGCTCTATAGCTGGCCTAATTTTTCCAACTTTTTTAAGTATAACATGAAAAAATAAAATTGTCTTTAAAATATCATTCCCAATTGGTGTGGAAAGTACCATCTTTATCAATTCTGTTATAAGTATGAGCACCAAAAAGATCCCTCTGAGCTTGTATTAAGTTAGCCGGCATCTTTTCCTCCGTCATGCTTAGGAAATAGTCCAATGCTGTATTATGGACTACAGCAGGTAAAAAATTATCCTTTGCAATATCGATTATATACTTTACTGAGTCCAATTTTCCCATTAAAAAATCCAATACTTGTTTATCATCCAATAAGTTTACATTTGTATTATCCCTGAATACAACATTTCTCATAAAATCAAGCATTTTTGACCTTATGATGCAGCCACCCTTCCAAATCCTAAGTACCTCAGACACATCAATACCATAGTTATATTCTTTTGAGCCCTCCGACATCAGCCAGAGACCTTGGGAGAAGAGTATCAGATTAGTAAAAAGCAATGAGTTTTCTAAAGCTTTTATTACCTTAGCCTTATCGTATGATTTATCAGGATATTTTTTTATTACTTTGCGCGATAATTCTTCCCTGTCATCTTTAAAGTACGAGAGGACTCGTCCCTCTAATGCTGCATTTAAGGATATTGCAGGAATTCCCATATCTATAGAAGCCTGAACCGTCCATTTACCTGTCCCCTTCTGGCCTGCTTTATCTAAAATCAGATCTACCGTGGGTTTACCAGTTTCTTCATCCTTATGTCTCATTATTTTATAGGATATCTCCATGAGATATGAGTTGAGCTGGCCTTCATTCCATTTCTCAAAAATATCACCTATTTCATCAGCAGAAAGGTTGAGTACCTTGCTCAGTATGTCGTATGCCTCGGCCATAGCCTGCATTATAGCATATTCTATGCCGTTATGGATCATCTTTACGAAGTGTCCCGCCGAGCCGTTCCCTATATATGTGCAGCATGGACCATCATCGGTATGTGCAGCTATATTTCCTAGCATTTCCTTTACCATGTCATAAGCCTGTCTGGAGCCACCTGGCATTATGGAAGGCCCTTTAAGCGCGCCCTCCTCGCCGCCGG
>ENA-UOOI01003577-UOOI01003577.1-fermentation-metagenome-genome-assembly--contig:-NODE-3577-length-11477-cov-26.472772_pt1 | contig 11477 bp, 11 predicted proteins | sample MGYA00245779_ERZ724027 | MGnify/ENA primary metagenome ERZ724027 (study PRJEB28704, sample SAMN03018318) | fermentation metagenome | biome: anthropogenic terrestrial biome; feature: soil... | reverse complement strand
CCCATAGGTTAAAGGAGTGACATTCGATGCCAGGAACCAGAAAGCTCGGCAGAGCTACGGACAGCCGTACAGCAATGCTGCGTGCAATGGTGACCTTTCTTTTAGAGAATGGCAGAATCGAAACGACCGTCACCCGTGCCAAGGACGTTCGCGCCATGGCCGAGAAGATGATCACAATCGCCAAGAAGGACACGCTGCACACCCGCCGCCTTGTAATGGCCTTCATTACCAAGGAAGATGTTGCCAACAAGCTCTTTACCGAGATTGCTCCGCAGTATCAGGACCGCAACGGCGGTTATACCCGTATTACAAAAATCGGGCCGCGCCGCGGCGATGCTGCCCCGATGGCAATTATCGAACTGATGGAAACCGCTGCAAAGCCCGTCGCTGAAGCTGCACCAGCCGCAAAGGCTGAGGAAAAGCCTGCTGAAAAAGCAGAAGCAAAGGCTGACGATAAAGCAGAAAAGAAAGCCGACGAAAAAGCCGACAAGTAATTCTGCCTTGTAAAATTGCTATAAAAAGAGCTGCCTGCAAACGCGGGCAGCTTTTTTGTATGGTTTTGCAGATCCTTGTGCGGCGCTGACCTCTTTATGACAGCGGCGGTATCCAATCCGGCTGAATGCCAAGACCGGGCGTTTCATTCATCACAATGTGGTTTTCCAAAAACTGTGGGCCGCCGGTGTAGGGGCAGATGCTGCACAAGCCGGGACCGTCTAAGTCCACACGGGTAACAATGCGTTTGCCCGCGGCCAGATGAGCGGCCGCGCTGACGGCAAGGCTGCTTTCCAGCATACAGCCCACCATGCAGGGCACACCAAAGGTTTCGGCGAGGGAGCAAATTTGCAAAGCGCCGTAAATGCCGCCGGTTTTCATCAGCTTCAGGTTCAAAAAGTCGGCTGCACCTGCCTGCAGCACCGCCAGGGCGTCCCGTGGTGAAAAGACGCTTTCGTCTGCCAGCAGCGGGGTGGAAACATTTCGGCGCACAAAGGCCATACCTTCTATGTCCTGTGCGGGAACGGGCTGTTCGATTAGTTCCAGACCAAGACCGGCGTCTTCCATGCTGCGGATAAGGCGGACAGCCTGTGCCGGAGTCCAGCCCTGATTTGCGTCCACACGAATGGTGATGTCCGGACCGACCGCACGGCGAACGGAGGTCAGACGCTGTAGGTCCAGCTGTGGTTCCAGCCCTACCTTGATTTTTAGAATATGGAAGCCGCGCTGCACAGCAGTCAGGCTGTCGGCAGCCATTTGTTCGGGGCGGTTCACGCTGATGGTCAGGTCAGTTTCCAGTTCACTTTTGCTGCCGCCGAGCAGCCGATACAGTGGCACACCAAGTTTTTGTGCGCGCAGGTCGTACAGCGCCATGTCCACGGCAGCTTTGGCACTGGTGTTGTGCAGCAGTGCCGTGTGCAGGACTTGCATGGTGTTATCAAAGTCGTCAAGGTCACGTCCCAGCAGTGCTGGACGAATAAAATCCTCCACGGCACAGCGAATGGAGCCGATGGTTTCGCCGGTGATAGGCGCGCTGGGTGGTGCTTCACCGAAGGCGCGGCGGCCGTCGTTCGTAGTGACAGTGACCAATACGTCATGAATCTTGCTTACAGTGCGCAGGGCAGTCTTAAAGGGCGTGCGCAGCGGCACCGAAAATTCGGAAGTGCGAATGTCTGTAATTTTCATAAGGAACGTCCTTTCAGCGGAAAGCAGATGACAGGCGCAAAGAAAATGAATAATAGCACTGCCAGCCTGCAGAAATCAATGACTGGTAAGGCTATGGTAGCCTCTTTTTACGGCTCTGTCAACTTTTCTGCAGGACAAATAGGAAATTCTGCAAAGGACCGTGGCGTTCCCTTGCCAACGGACGAATGCAGAGGTATAATAATATAATAAGTAAAAATACAGGGATATACAGGAATGCAGGAGGGCACTTATGCTGACAGAGCAGAAAGAACAGTTTATCCGGTTTATGATGGATGCAGATGTACTGCGTTTTGGCGACTTTGTAACCAAAAGCGGCCGCAATACCCCGTACTTTGTCAATACCGGAAATTACCGCACCGGCGCACAGGCGGCGGGGCTGGGCCGTTTTTATGCCGGTATGGTACATGACAGCGGCTGCCGCTTTGACGCGATGTTTGGGCCGGCTTATAAGGGAATCCCACTGGTAACTGCCTGCGCGGGTGCACTGTACACCCAGTACGGAGAGGACAAGCCCTACTTCTTTAACCGCAAAGAGGCAAAGGACCACGGCGAGGGCGGTTGTTTGGTCGGCTATCAGCCGAAGGATGGCGACCACGTCATTATTATTGAGGACGTCATTACCGCGGGCACTGCTGTACGTGAAACCATACCTGTGCTGCGCTCGGCGGCAGATGTTTCCTGCAGTGATATGTTTATCTCCGTTAACCGCTGCGAAGTGGGACAGCACCCCGGCAAAACAGCAGTTATGGAAGTACAGGAAGAGTTCGGCATTACGGTGCACTCCTTAGTCACCGTGCGGGATATTCGCGAATGGCTGGGCAAGCACGGCGAATATGATGCACTTCTGCCAAAAATGGATAGGTATATGCAGAAATATTGTATCTAAAGGCAGCGTGCCGCAGCAAAAAATGCCGACAGATGTGGGGGACTGACTTCCCTGCATCTGTCTTTTTTGTTCTGCATACAGCAGAGAAGACCCATGAAAAAGGAGAGAATCCATGAAACTGATTTTTAAGTACCTCGGACACTACAAAGGGTGGTGCTTGCTGGACTTCCTCTCGGTTTTCGGCTTTGCGCTGACCGAGCTGGGAATACCGACACTGATGGCAAAGATGATTGACGGCGGTGTGATGAAAAATGATACAGGCTATATTCATAAAATGTGGCTGACCATTCTTATCATTTCGTTCATTGGTGTGACAGGAATCATTTTGCTCGGGTACTGCTGCGCACGCATTTCTTCCAATGTGACGGCGGATATGCGCAGTGACGTATTTGCGCGGGCCCAAAGCTTTTCCGATACCGAGTTTGGCAAGTTCGGCGTTTCCTCTATGATTACACGGACCAACAACGATGCCTTTCAGGTGCAGATGTTTTTGAATATGCTTTTGCGTACAGCACTGATGACGCCGGTTATGTTAGTGGCCAGTTATGTTATGATTCTGTACGCGTCAGTGAAGCTTTCTCTGATTGTGGCGGCGACTATTCCAATTATTGTGCTGGGCGTGGTCATTGTTGCGCGGCTGTCGAAGCCCATCAGCGAAAAACAGCAGGATTCCCAGGATGGAATGAACCGCATTACTCGTGAAAATTTGACTGGCATTCGTGTAGTGCGTGCCTTTACCAATGATAAATATGAGGAAAAACGCTTTGCGGGTGAAAATGAGCAGTACGCTAGTTGCTCCAAAAAAATGTTTCTGCTGATGCAGCTGACACAGCCGGCATTTTTTCTGATAATGAATATTGCAAGCGTGCTCATCTACTGGCGCGGCGCGCAGCTTTTGGGAATCGGCCAGCTGCAAATTGGCCAGCTGACCGCATTTGTGGTTTATTTGTTCCATGCCATGATGTCCACTATGCTGTTCTGCACTGTCTTTATGATGTACCCGCGTGCAGCCGTCAGTGCTCACCGGATTCAGCAGGTGCTGGACACTGTTCCGCTGGTGCGGGACCCGGTGGGTGGCCTGCAGATGCAAAAGCCGGTACGGGACCTCACCTTTGACCATGTGACCTTTGTGTATCCGGACGGCGACGAGCCGGTTTTGCAGGATGTTTCCTTTTCGGTGCGGGTGGGACAGACCATTGCCTTTGTTGGCAGTACCGGTTCCGGAAAGAGCACGCTGGTGAACCTGATTCCCCGCTTTTATGACGTGACCGGCGGCAGCATTCAGATAAACGGCACGGATATTCGTGAGTACAGTCTCAGCTCCCTGCGCGGCGCTATGGGCTTTATTCCGCAGAAAGCATTTCTGTTTCATGGAACCATTGCCGACAATATCCGTTTCGGAAAAGAGGATGCAAGCAAAGAAGAAGTGGAGCACGCGGCGAAAGTCGCGCAGGCGTATGATTTTATTATGGAAAAGCCGGGCGGTTTTGACGAAACCATTGAGGAGAACTCAGTCAATACCTCCGGCGGACAGCGTCAGCGGCTTTCCATTGCGCGTGCTGTTGTGCGCCAACCGCAGATTTATGTGTTTGATGACTCTTTTTCTGCGCTGGATTTTCGCACGGATGCAAATCTGCGCCGGGCACTGCACAGTGAAACCCAGAACGCGATTGTTGCCATTGTGGCACAGCGGGTGTCTACTATTTTGGATGCAGACTGTATTGTTGTGCTGAATGAGGGCAAAGTTGTGGGCATGGGCACACATCAGCAGCTGCTGCGTACTTGCCCTATTTATTATGAGATTGCCGCCTCACAGTTGACGGAAGCCGAGCTGCAGGAAAGTGCTGGGGAAGGGGGCAATGCAGAATGAAAAAGCGGAAAAAACAAGGGAAAAGTACTCTTAGTCAGCTGCGGCCGTACTTTGCGCCTCACAAATGGGGATTTTTGATGAGTGCGCTGATGGTCATTGCCCAAAGCGTCTGTTTGGCGATAATGCCGTCAGTGGAAGGCCGGATTACGACCCAGCTTGCCGCGGACGTGACAGACATGGCAAAGCACATTTCCGGCGCAGGCATTCACTATCAAGCGATACTGCATATCATTTTAATACTCGTTATCATCTTTATCATCAAGACGATTGTCGGGGCGCTGTCCATGATTAGTGTGACACATGCCACACAGGGCACCATGCAGACACTGCGCGATGCCCTGCAGAAAAAAATCCATACTCTGCCGGTCAGCTACTTCGATGAACACCCCTATGGCGATGTTTTGAGCCGTATTACCAACGATGTGGATACCATCAGCAACGCCTGCCAAATGACACTGCTTGACATTGTCGGCGGGATATTGTCCGTGGCGCTGGCGCTGGTCATGATGTACCGGATTCAGCCTGTTATGGCGGCCGTCGGTACGCTGATTATTCCGCTGGCACTCCTGATTACTTGGGTGGTTGTCCGGTGCAGCCAAAAACAGTTCCGCCAGCAGCAGGACGCAGTGGGACAGCTAAACGGCCGTGTAACGGAATTATACACAGGGTATCATGAAATATTATTATACAATAAGCAAAAATCAGCGGAGCAGGATTTCCGCAAGGTAAACCATCACCTGCAGCACTATGTGTTCCGTGCGCAGTTTTTGTCCTCTACCATGTCGCCACTTATTTTGCTGGTGACATATTTGATAATCGGCAGCACGGCGGCCCTCGGCTGCAATTATGTGCTGGCCGGTGGGCTGACACTGGGTGCACTGCAGGCGTTTATCAACTATATCTGGCAGCTGAATGACCCGCTTTCACGAATTTCACAGATGTCCGGACAAATACAGTCAGCTTTTGCCGCGGCCGGCCGTGTAACGGACTTTTTGGCACAGCCTAATGAGGTTCCGGAGGCAGACCCACCGGCGGAACTGGGAAAGGTGCATGGTCAAATATCGTTTCAGCATGTAAGTTTTAGTTATGGAGAGCGGGAAATCATTCACGACCTCAGCTTTACGGCTCAGCCCGGGCAAATGGTAGCCATTGTTGGGCCTACGGGTGCAGGCAAAACCACACTTATCAACCTGTTGCTGCGTTTTTACGATGTAGGCAGCGGCCGCATTCTGCTGGATGGCCGGGATATCCGTTCCTTCCGCCGGGATGACCTGCGTTCTGCTTTTGGCATGGTGCTGCAGGATACATGGCTGTTTTCCGGCAGCGTTGCGGACAACCTGCGCTATGGAAAATTGAACGCCCGCCGGGATGAAGTTGTTTCGGCGGCAAAGGCCGCTAATGTGCACCACTTTATCCGTACCCTGCCGAATGGCTACGATATGCGGGTGAACGAGGAGGGCAGCAACATTTCACAGGGTGAAAAGCAGCTGCTGACCATTGCGCGGGCACTGCTGAGGGACCCGCCCATACTTATTTTAGATGAAGCAACTTCCAGTGTGGACACACGGCTGGAAAAGTGCCTGCAGGACGCCATGCAGAATTTGCTGCGCGGACGCACTAGCTTTGTTATTGCACATCGGCTTTCTACCATTCGCAGCGCGGACCTTATTTTGGTACTGCAGGACGGACGCATTGTGGAACAGGGAACACATCAGTCGCTTATGGAAAAAGGCGGCTTTTATGCCCGTTTGTACAATGCACAGTTTGTACAGACAGAATAGTACATAATAAAATCGAAGAATAAAAAACGGACAGATGCCGCACCTTGCGGACCTGTCCGTCTTTTTTATCTGTTTATTTTGCCGTTCAGCCGCCACACAATGAACGGAACAAGTTCTAAAAAACTCTTTTTCAAAGTGTACGGCAGCAGTGGGAAAATATCAACGCGGGGCAAAAAATGTCCCCGACTTCCGGCAGGGAGCGGGGACGCGGCTTTTATAAAAACCCAAAGGGGAATGTTTGGTCTGCCGTGGTCCAAAGTCGGTATTCCGTCCATCTTTGGACTCCTGGCAGCAAAGGAAAAATGTAAAATGCGCGCAGCGCGCAAAGATAATCGTACCACTCCAGAAGTGCGATTTTTGTCGCTCTGTGGAACATCATTGATACGTTTTTTACTGTACCGGAAGGATATGTACGAGGAGTGAACGAAAGGCCAATATTTTGTCAAATATCATGTCGGCCGGCTTCACGTTCATGCAGATGACCTTGCACCGAGGGGAAATTTATTATAGAATGGAAGGGAAATAAAGCAGAAGGAGGAGAAAAATGCTGTGGATTGCGGTATGTGATAATGACAGTTGGGACCTTAATCAACTGGTAAAAGTGACGAATGCCTATTTTTCAAAGCACCCGGAACGCGAAGGTGTAGTCACGGCATTTTCGGATGCAGTGGAACTGGATTCCCAACTGCAATCCGATACGCTTTATGATATTTACGTTGTGGATATTCTAATGCCGAGCATCAGCGGCATCCGCCTGGGCAGGAAAATTCGCAGCGTACAAAAAATGCCCCCATTATTTATACAACTTCTTCCGAAGAGTTCGCGCTGGATGCCTATCAGAATCAGGCACTGCGTTATCTGCTGAAGCCTGTTTCGCCAGAAGAGCTTTTTTCAGCGCTGGATATGGCTTGTATGCTGCTGGAAAAAGAAAAGGCGCATTTCATCCTAATTAACGGTCGTGACGGAAAAGAAAGCGTAGATAAGGAATCTATTATTGTAGTAGAAAATGTGGCGCGCTCGGCATTATATACCTTGAGCAATGGACAGACCATTTCCAGTGTCTGCAACCGCGGCAGCTTTGATCGGGCGGTTGCACCGCTTTCCAGTGACCCGGCTTTTTTAAAGCCGCACAAGTCTTTTTGGGTAAACATGCGGTTTATCCGTACCGTGCAGCGTGACAGCCTAGTTTTGGACAATAACCGGGAGATTCCCATCAGCCGCAACCGCTTTGCCGACGTCAACCGGAGATACCTGCGGTTTTTAGCACATGATGGGGAGGAATTCTAATGGAATGGCTTCAGCTTATACAGTACCGTATTTCTATGGCCTTTCTGCTGACATTTCTATATTTTTTTCTGCCCATGCGATATACAAAGCCGAAAACAATACTGCTTTTGCTGCTTTGCTTTTTGGTAACCAGTCCAGGAGACTATGCCCAGTGCTTTTTGCCGGACCAGATTCTGCCGGCTACCCTGCTGGAAATTTTGGTCCTGCAGCTGTTTGTCCTGCTGCTCTGCCTTTACCGCGATTGGCGTGCGGTAATGACGGGTATCATGGCGGCATGTTATGTGCTGCCTGGAAATGTCCTGTGTTCCATGCTGTATTACTATGGAAGTATTGTCGGAAAGAACCCCGACTATACCAGCGCTGCCTTTGCTTTTACCGTGCAGATTGTAGTGCACGCTGTGTTCCTGCTCCTTCTCATTTTGTTTTGCAGGAAGCAATATCTTTCTGTCATAGAAGACAGTAGAATACATTGGGGCGGTATTTGCCTGTCCCTGGCATTGTATTATGTGGTAGTCTGCACCATGATGGTTTGGCCTACAAATTTTTACAAGTATCCGCAGAAAGGTGTCCCTATTTTACTGATGCTCGCCGCGATGATATTTACTTATTTCTTCGTTTTTAATTTAGTTTCTGCAGTTAAGCAAAGCGAGAAACTGAAACATAACAATGAGTTGCTGGAGGCCTATGCGGCTGCGTTAAAGCGAGAAGTGGAACATGAAAAAAAGTCCAAAATAGAGATGGCTATTCTCCGCCACGATATGCGCCACAGCGCAAACCTGGTTTTTTCTTATTTAGAAAACGGCGATACGGACAAAATACGCGGGATGCTACAGCAATATGTACAGCGGCTGGACCACACGGTTGTTGCAAACTACTGCAAAAATACAGCTGTCAACGGTGTGCTGACCGCTGCTGCCGAATTCGCAGAGAAAAAGAAGGTACAGTTTCAGTGCCGGGCAGATGTACCAAAGCAGCTGCAGGTAAATGAATTTGAACTTTTGACAGTTTTGCTCAATTTGCTGGAAAACGCCGTTAATGCAGCTGCCAATGTGAAAGAACCGGAAAAGCGTTTTGTCCATGTTCTGATGCACCCAGCTAAAGATAAGACAATCCTCGAAATCACCAATTCCTATGCGGGGACCGTTACATTTTCCCACGAAACTGGTCTGCCAGAATCCACGCGGGGAGAGGGACACGGTTATGGTCTGCGCAGTGTACAGGCATTTTCCAGGAAAAGCCACGCTACGTTTGATTGTGAGGCTGAAGAAGGAATTTTTACTGTTCGTATGCTGCTGCCTTTGTGAGTACCCGCGGGGCGGGCAAGAGGCTTTTTCAGGGACCCGATAAATCGGGTCCCTTTTTGCGTACTTTTTTCGACTATTCTGCGAAACAATGTGACTATAGTGAAATTCATAAAAACGCAGGAGATTTTTCCTAAAAATCAGGTGATTTGTGGAAGCACATCCAGACATGTGTAAAACGTGTATGCTTTTGTGTAAAACGTGTTGCCACAAAGGCCGGTTCCTGTATTACAATGAATAGACAAAAATCAAATGGAAGACAGACTAGTTTATCGCTTGTATTATAAATATTTGGGATTCATATAAAATACATTGATTGTATTTTGGGCGGCCCTTTTCAGCAGGGCGGCCGTTGGCAGAGGAAAAAATATGACGGATAAAGAACTAAAAAAAATGAAGCGGACAGAGCTGCTGGAAGTGCTGGTGGATTTGTCCGAAGAAAATACCAGTCTGCGAAAGCAGATTGAGAGACTGGAACAGCAAAACGCTGCCCTGCAGGAAAAGTTGCAGGACCGGGAAATTCATCTGCAGAAAGCCGGTTCCATTGCGGAAGCGTCACTGCAGCTCAATGGTGTCTTTGAGGCGGCCCAGAAGGCCGCAGACCAATATCTCGAAAATATCCGGGGGCTGAACCAGCAAGCGGAAAGAAAAGCTGCACCATTCCAAAAGAAGGAGGGCAGAAGATTAGAAATCCATGCAGAAAACAACACAAACAAACCTGCAGCCAGCCAAAGCACGGCCGACAACCATACAACTGAAGCAGGAACTTCAGCGGGAACAACACAAAAGCCGGTATCATAAACTACTGCGCAGTACCATTTACATACTGCTGGCTGTTGCGGCGGCCGCAGTGTTGATTGCAACATTGGTCCTGACTGTGCTGCAGGTAACAGGCACAAGTATGGAGCCAACACTGCAAAATGGCCAAATCGTTGTGGCAGTCAAAAATGCAAAGTTTCAAAAGGGAAACATCGTTGCATTTTATTACAATAACAAAATCCTGCTGAAACGAGTGATTGCGAAGGCAGGCGATACGGTCATTATTCAGAAGGACGGCACTGTGCTGGTAAACGGCAAAGCTCTGAACGAACCTTACCTAAAGGAAAAGAGCCAAGGGAAATGTGACATCCAATTTCCCTATCAGGTGCCGGACGGCAAGATTTTTGTTCTGGGTGACCACCGTGCAACTTCCGTAGACAGCCGTTCTTCTTCCATAGGCTGTATTGAAAATGAGTTTATTGTTGGCAAGGTAGTCTTTCGCGTTTGGCCGCTTCCGCAAATAGGGATGGTTGGAAATTAAAAATTCAGAGGGAAAGGAGTTTTTATCCCTGCGAAAACAAATTTATCAAGACAGGTGGAAAATCGCTTACCACCATAAAAAAAGGAAAAATCTGTTCATAGCGGTATGTATCCTTTCCGTATGCACGGTTTTCGGTGTTTTTACGGCGCTGCGACAACCAGCCATTAGTATGGAAAAAGAAAATCCACTGCTGCAGGCGGAAGTTACCAAGGCGGTTTCCGGCAATGATATTCCGGTACATATTATGGCAACGGCGGATACCGAACAGGACTCCACTGTATTTTGCTTTACACCGGACGCTGTCAATGCGGAGCTGTCGGATACGTATCAGTTCGATGCCAAGAATGAAGTAAAAGTGGCGGCAGCCGATAAGACCACCATCCTCGATTTGCACCGTGTTACGGAAAGCGGCAAACCGGTTACCTACTGGTTTGCACTGGAGAAAGGCAAATCCGTAAAAGTAGACCTCAGCTGGACTGCAAAGGCTGCGGCGGACCAGAGCACAACACAGCAGGTAAAACTGTATGCCGCTTCCGCAGCAGACCTAAAAGCCGCAAAAGAGGCAATACAGGCAAAGCAGTCTTCCGGCACAGCGGAAACCGCCGATGGTTCTGTCAGCCAGCCGCTTGCGCTGAACTGGGAACCAGAAGCAGTTTCCTCTGAGGGAACATCCTCACAGGTGTCTTCTTCCAAAGCAGCTTCCTCTGAAGTGTCTTCTTCCGAGGCAACCTCTGCACAGGTGTCTTCTTCTGAAGCGGCTTCCTCTGAAGTGCCTTCTTCCGGAGCATCCTCCTCACAGGCGTCTTCTTCCAAAACAGCTTCTTCACAGACAGAATCTAAGGTGGTTAGACAAAAGCTTACCGCTTCCGTGTATACAGACAGCAAACGCACACAGGCAGTCAGCGACGGCACTTCCATTACAGTAGAGGGAGACCTGCCGCAGGGGACTACCGCAGTGGCTTACCCGGTACAGGTCAGCATGGAAAAGGCAAACGTGCTGGCGGCGTATGATATTACCCTGCTGGACAGCACCGGAAAAGAATTTGAACCGGCCAGCCCGGTGAAGGTGTACATCAACACACCGCGGCTGAAAAAGGCCGCCGGTCCGGTGGACATTTATCATGTACAGACCGGTACAGCCGATAAAAGTGAAAGCACTGCGGCTGTCAAAGCCACCGTCACGCAGGACAAAGCTGCCAGCACCAGAACCGCCGCAAAGGTCGCGGGCGCGGTGCTGGTGCAGCAGCAGGGCACGGTACAGTTCAGTGCCAGCAGTTTCTCCATTTACGTTGTGACATCGGAAACGATTTCGGTCGGCGACACAAGTGCGCTGTCTACGGTGTCGACTTTGGAC
>ENA-UOOI01003575-UOOI01003575.1-fermentation-metagenome-genome-assembly--contig:-NODE-3575-length-11486-cov-3.192284_pt1 | contig 11486 bp, 7 predicted proteins | sample MGYA00245779_ERZ724027 | MGnify/ENA primary metagenome ERZ724027 (study PRJEB28704, sample SAMN03018318) | fermentation metagenome | biome: anthropogenic terrestrial biome; feature: soil; material... | reverse complement strand
AACATTGATCCGAGTCGAAGCTCCACCAGTTTTTTGGCTTTTCAATAGGTTCCAAGCTGTTTCTTAAGATATAGTAAAGCACTGGCTGGTTTCTTTGGGAAAGGAATATCCGTTTCCTGATAAGCCCTTTATGTAAAAGCTCATATTCCACTCTGACCCACAAATAACTGATGAACGTTTCCATGGGAAACTTGCCGCTGAGAATAATTTTATTGCCTTCCACCCGATATTCTGGAAGACTTAGGCTGTTAAAGGACAGGTTGTATTGACGATCGTCATTTTCAATAAACAGGTCAAATTCACCGCCTGAGTTATGATGTGCTACCGCCTGTCCGCCATATGTAATTTCAACCGAATATCCGCTGCCGGATTGGATGACTCTCATACCAAGGGAATCATCGGCTTTGATATGCGGTAACTCATTATTTTCTTTCATACAGTATCTTCTCCTTAAAATAAGTAATTAAACATTTATTGTTATCCTGGATCTTACATTAGTCCTTTTCGAGCATGCCCATTAACTCATCTAACGCAGTTCTGGCTGCACAGGTGCATTTGTCACCGGCACCGTATACCATGACAAGGTCGCCTTTGTAGATATAATTACCCAGCGGGAATATAATGTCGATCCTCAGTTCCTTATTGATTTCCCATTCTGTCGCAGGAGTCATGATAGGCTCCAAACGTTTGACCACAATGGACTGCGGGTTTTCCGGAGTATAGCGGTTGAAATCGAGAAGCGCCGCGCACGCGTCATACTGACGATATCTGTCTGGAAAATAGCAACCGGTATGATACAACAACAGATAGCGGTTGTTTCCCAAGGGAAGGGGGCATGGCCCAGCCCCTACCCATGTTTCGGCCTTTCCCTCCTCCGGAAATGCCCGGATGACTTCACCTGCATCCTCCCATGGACCAAGAAGGTTATCGCTAAAGGCAAGACGTATAACCATATCGTTGATAATTGGAACTTTCGGACCCCATGGTCTGTGAAGCATCCACCACTTACCGTTTATCTTTTCGGGAAAGACGACGTGGTCCTTGTTATAAGTATTATTGATATTACCCGGAAGCGGAGCCACCATATTCCAGTGAAGCAAATCCTCCGTCCAAGCCACACATGCCGCTCCATTCTTGCCGTCATACCCGCAGTACCAAGCATATAATTTATTATCGATCCAGGAAAGCCTTACATCCTCAATGCCGACCGAATCAATCCGATCCGGATCATCCGGAGGAGTCATGACAGGATGGGCCAGCTTTTTCAATAGTTCCATTTCTGGGGTGAATAGAGCTAAGCCCCTGTGCTGCTTCACTTTATCTACATCACCATAGATACCTTCGCCGGGATACATCGATACCACAATTCCGTCTTTGATTCGTTTATCGGCCATCATTTCACTGCCGAGTATCTTTTCAATAATCTTGTCTGTCTCGCGGCTTCTTTCAAGCAGCAATGCACATGAATTGTCTGTGCCTTTCATCTCCCATTCGCCTGAAGGCTGCATAATTGGTCTTCCATCATTCATTCTGTTAAAATGCATTTGCAATACCTCCTTTCATGTTAATCCATCAGCATGTTCCGGATTCACATAACCTCAAAGCAGTCTGCTGTTAATCCTCTTTAAACCGGTGATCGACCACCACTCCGTCTATCATAAGCTTTCCATTTTCTATGGTTTTTTGCCCACCTGCGGATACAAGAACGACAACACGTGCGGAATCGGCCGGAACGGTTATTTTAACCCTTCCGTTGACGTTCTTGTACAACTGTTGGTGTAATACCAGCTCGTAGACATCGGTTGAATCTGTACCTGCATCCAGGTCCAGCACCCGTTCCTCCTTCCAAGGGTTGTAATAAAGGAAGGTAGGATAGGCATCACCCTCAAGGAAATCAGTCTTTGTCAGATCAAAACGTGGAATGAACGGTTCATTGGTTTGACTGATGATGGCGCTCCACCATAAAGCAAATCCACCTCCATATACCGATTTATGCCCTTCACAGTCACCTGTTCCGTAAGGCGAATGACCCTCATGCTCCTTGCATAATTTTTCATAGGGAATTTCAGGTTTCAGGTCGGGCCTGCTCTGAAAATCGGCAGGAAGGTAATCTGAGAAAAACAATCTGGCGTTTGAAGCAGCATGAAGAGCGTATTTTCCTATGGCTCTGGCATATCTGGCATCATAACGTGCAACCGGCAGCACATAGGGAAGAACAATCATTGTTTCCATGCTGTATGCCGAGCTGGTAGCATATTCCCTAGAATAACCCCGCCACCCTATCATAAGGCCGTTTATTTCGCTGTTTCCGTATTTGCCGGCAAGCATGCTGCCCGTATCACTGTCAAACGTAAAATTCAATATTTTGTTTAAATCAAACGAAAATCCCATGCTGTTCAGACGGGCAGCCGCAAGGCAAGCCATTGCCCCGCTGGGTATCTCATACCATGGATTGGTTTTAAAATCCTGATATATCCGCATGGCAGTCTTGGTCTCCTGAAGGTATTCATCCTCATGAAAGGCTTCATAGGCCAGAAGCATCAGGTAAGCATACCCTGCCACGGCATCGGGTTGGCGGAATTCGTTCCGGCGGGTAAAAGGACTGTCCTTGCCAAAAATGTACCCCTGTGCGTTAAAATCATAATTCAGGCTTCGGGCAAGCTTAATAAGCCTGTTCGTACTGCTCTTCCACATTTCCATAATTTCAGGGTGATCGGTCATTTTTTTCATGATAATGGCATCAGCCAATGCGTTGACATCCATAAGATACCAATATTCTATAAGATCGCCACCCGGTTCGTTCAGGAAAAGTCCCCATTCCCTATTGAAAAACTCTGAAAGTGTTGGGAGGAACGGGTCGGTATCGTCACCTCTTAGGATTTTTCCCAAAACAACACATCCATATGTAATCAGTTCCTTGCTTTTGCCTTCCAAAAAAGCAGTAAAATACTTCAAGCCTTTCTCATCGGTTTTCAGCACGCCATTTGATGGATCCATCAAAAAGTGACCGGCTTTGCCGCCTATCTGTACCCAATCAAGCGGCTCTATTTCAGGCTTGTCCGAAAACGACTCAATCATTGGAATTGAAATTTGATTTTCTTTCATAACTGCTCCTCCTATCGATTATAAAAGCTCTAATAAATGCTCTAATTTTACGGAAGCCTCGCATACGCTGTTGTCACAGGCACCATAATAAATATGTACTATATCATCTTCCAGAATAGCTCCACAAGTAAAAACAACATTTCCAAAGAATCCTTCCTTTTCATAAGGCTCCTCAGGCTCTAATATAGGTAATTCATACCTAGAGACTATTTTCCAAGGTTCTTCCAGATCCAGAAGCATTAGCCCAAGACTATACTTATTATTCTTATCCGCACCATGATATATTTCCAACCAACCTTTATCGGTGCGTATTGGAGCAGCACCACCTCCTATTCTTTGGCTCTCCCAACTGTCAGGTCTGATTTTGGCCAGGATTCTATGGTCTCCCCAGGATTCTAAGTTGTCAGATGAGGCAATCCACAAATTTGGAGCCGAATACTCTGATGTGGATGGTCGATGTAATATATAATATTTTCCTCCGATCTTTTCCGGGAACAATGAAACATCCTTATTATCCGGAGGAAATAGTACACCATGATCCTGATAATCTTCAAAATTCTTAGTAGACCACATGCAGTTAACAATACCGTTATCGGACACGCCGGTAAAGCTTATATAATATGTATCCTGTATCTTTGTAATTCTTGGATCTTCAACTCCAAAGGCAGTGTACTTATTGTATGCTTTAATTAATGGAGTATCTGTTATCTCAAATTTTGTACCATCTTTACTCCATGCTAATCTGATATGGGAAATTGAAGTAAGATACCTATCAAATACTGACCACTTTACTACACGCGGGTCAGAAAAGTCATACTTGCTTGAATGTCTATCCAGCCCTAAGATATTGATTTCTCCTGTACATTCATTAAATATCGGACATAAAAAAACATCTTCATTTTTTTGAATAGGCCTTTCTGCCACACGTAACAATAGCAGATAATTATCTTTATATTTCGTTGCTGCTGCATTAAAAACTCCAATTACTTCATATCCATCCATGGAAGGCTTTACATCATTTATTGTAATAATTGGATTCCTACTATTTCTTTGAATATTTGTAATACCCATCTTGCACCTCTTCATTATATTCTTAATATGTTCATTTTTCTTAACTAATTAAAGTGTCAAATTCTCACGCTGATGAATTCAGCATCCTTTTCCCACTATTCTAAACCAATGCCTCCCTTCCAGTGGATCAGAATCATGTTGTACAGAGCTTTTACTCAACAATTCCTGTTCGTTCAATACTTTCCGTAAAGTGTTTCTGTGTAAAGATATATACAATCAATATTGGTGCAATAAGCAACAAACAGGATGCCATTTTAACCTGCAAAAAATTATATGAATTTCCTGCAAAATATGTATAATCCGTACCTTCCTTTACCGTTGCTATTACGGTACTCATTGTGTTCAAACTGGGATATAATACACTCGTCAGATAGGTTTCATTCCAATGCCAAACTAATGAAAAGAGAAATACTGTAATCTTAGCGGGCTTTGCTAAAGGAAACATAACTCTTCTGAATATTTTTAAATATCCCGCACCGTCAATTAAAGCTGCTTCTTCCAGCTCATTCGGTATCTTTCTAAAAAACTGCATATATATGAGGATAAAAAGGCTTGATTTTATTCCATTTGCAAATAAAGCAGGAACTATAAAGGCTAAAGGTGTATTAATTAATCTAAAATTTTTAAATACCCAGGCCGTTGGTATAAACGTAACCTGCGGTGGTACTATGTAGGCAAATATTAATAATACAATCAGAAATCTCTTACATGGTACTTTTAATTTACCAAATCCATATCCAACGAATGCACAGGTAAACATCTGAATAAATGCCGTAGGAATTGCAGTTATTATGGATAATATCATTGGTGAGGAACTGATCGTCTGCCAAAATGTTTTATCACTTGTGAATCTTGGTATTATCTTTAACTGCGAAATTGCGAATTTAAAGTTTATCAGCGTACCATCTTTGGGAATCCATTTTGCAGTCGGATCACTTAAGTCAGAAAAACTTTTAAATGACATACTAACCATATATAAAATCGGTTCAATATAAATTAGGGAAAAGATGATTAAAATAAAGTACAAAGAAAGTTTGGGAACAATCCTGACATTCCCACTAAATAAGTTTATTTTTAACCACTTGAAAGCTTTTCTCATCGATTCTGATATTTTTCTTAGCCATTTTGTCCAGTTATGCATATGTTTCCTCCTTTAGCATGATTCCTTATTCCAAACATCTTATTACCTTCCTCTCTTATTGGTTATAGATTTACGAAAGAGAAGGGCTGCTACCCCAATAACTGCCATGATCACCAAAAAGTACAGAAATGCTATCGCGCTTGCATAACCGTAACCAGTCTTGACATTCTGCGTATGCCACTTAATTACGTTCATAATCTTGCTAAAAGGTGCGGTGAATTGATCAACAATCGTATATATCGTAGATAGCAGGATAAATGGCATAAGATTCGGTAATGTAATTAACCATAAGCTTTCCCATTTACCAGCACCATCAATAGTTGCCGCTTCATACACACTTGGATTAATACTCTGCATACCTGCTATTAGAATCAGCATCTGAATACCGGAATACCATAAGATTATTAAAAAGCTATCTAAAACCGCTTTCAGCGTATCCCCCCAGGAACCTCCAATACCAGCGATAAGATTATTTATGGTATCGCTCTTTAAAAACGAAATGGAGCCCTGCCCTTGCGCGGTTAAACTTTCTATAAGATTGCCGCTTGTTAAAAGTACCGGCAAAAAGAAGATTGCCCTGATGAGGGATCTTCCTTTAAACTCTTCATTTAGCAATAATGCCATTATGATTGCAAAAACGACGATAATCGGAATAATAATGATTGTATTTTGCAGGACCTTTATCAGACTATTAGTAATCTCGGCATCTTGAAACAGTGCCTTATTGTAGTTGGCAAAACCAACCCATTGCATTTTTAGTTTATCTCCTGATATCTTTACCTTATTAAATGACATATAGAGAGAATATAGTAAAGGATATGCGGAGAATAATATGAAACCAATTATCCAGGGACTCACAAAGGCAAAACCAATCATTTTTTGCTTCGTCTCAATTTTAAGCTTTTTCATACAAATAACCACGCCTTTCTTCAAAACCTGCACTATCTCCTATTCTACGATTACAAAATCATTTGCCGGTATTGTTATTCCATTATACTGATAAATAGAATTCGTATAATTAATTACAACACTTATATTACCATCGTACGTAACTTTTATAATATCTTTTGAAAGCATTTCATAGTCATCCATAAACCTGCCTGCCGTAGCTTCACTATACTGCTGATACCGTTTATATAAAGACACTATTTTTTCTTTCCATAGATCAAACTCAGTACTATAATAGTAAGAACTACTACCAAACATTAACGCACTCGTTGGTTGTGCTGTTACATCAAATGATACATTCGCACCATACTCAATAGCCTTTAAAAATTGCTGCTCCGGCTCGTAAAAATCATTATTATAGCTGCCGGTATCATAGGTGACAAGCCCATGTAAAGCAATTGAATAAAACGGAACTGTCTCATCAATAATATTGTAATAGTTACTGCCCGTAAAATAGGTAAAATGAACATTATCCCGTACCAAATAAGCGCTTGCACGTGCCAGACATACCTTCCCATACTTTTCAGCCATTTTATTAACTAAATTAATTTGCGCTTGTTTAGAATCCGCCCTATTCATCACGTTATTTTTATTAAAATCCGAATACAAGTACCATCCCAAGCTGTTTTCTTCTATGCCATCAATTGCATATTTTTTATACTTTGTATAGCAATCTTCCATCTGCTTAAGGCTGTATGCGGTATTTGCATAACTACCTTTAAGAATTGAATTATCCTGGATATTGTATACCGTATTTTTTCTGATGCTGATACCTTTTGAGGTATAGAGTTGTATATAATCATCTTCCAGGTAAAATTTATATCCTAATTCATGTACAAAAGAACTTAATGAAATTAAATCTGATTCACCTCCTAAATCAGACGGTACCGGGAAACGATCCGGATAATCCACGGAATTCCCATCTTTTGCCCATCCTTTATATATAACATCTACGTTCTTAACACCTTGATCTTTTAAATATTGCACAATCTCTTTGGCCTGCTCAAACGTTGTAGCAGTAAGGAAGGAATCCCATATCATGTTCTTTTTGACATCCCCACCAATAATATATAGTTGTAACGGTGTATCAGCATTCTGTGATTTTTCAACATGAATATCATTTTTATCAATCAGATAATTGCGATACAGTTTTGCCATGTGAACGTAATCAGCATTGTTTCCGCTGTCAAAATGAAGAAGCAGCTTACGAGTGTCTTTCACATTAAATTCAGAGTAGCTAAAATACCCATCTCCGGTTGCAGTATTGGTAACTAACTTATACTTCAGCCGATACTTAAATTTTGATGCGATTGTATGAAAACCTGTCTGAACCCCCTTCTTAGAGGCAATAATATCGGCTTGTGTCTCACCCTCATCAATGATGGCAAAAAAGGAATTCTTATCTCTTACTAATCCATAAACGGGAAAGTGAACATAGGTACGATTCATTTCGGAGAATATGGTTTTATCATAGTTATTTAGTAATGCAAGATCTGATCCATATACATGACCCACATATTGGGAAGTGGCATTGCCATCTACAGAAAAATCCATAATACCACCCACGCCATCCGGAACAAACAGGTACCCACTCGTATCGGACTCTCCAAATACAGCTCCTAAATACGGAAAAATCATAAAATCCGTAAGCAGGAAAGTTTTCGTTTTATCAATCATCGTATTCCCTGCCTCCGTTTTCATATAAACAATGCCTGTATCGGAGATTAGATTGGATGGTATAGAAACCTCTAAATAATCATCTACAAGTCTTAAATCATACGCCAATGTAATATTGGTATCTAAAAATTCAAAATATACACGTACTCCATTCTCTAGCTGATATACCGATATTTTATTCTTATTACTATATACATTTCCATAGTTAGCATCTGATTGTGCAACATCATTTACATAATTATATACAACCGGAGAGCGCAAATTATTTTTCCACATATCATTACTGTTATCTTTATTTATTTCTTCATCCGTAGGACAGCTTCTCCAGACATATCCATTCTCTTTGTTGGTAATTAATACATTGCCATCATCGAAATTCAACTGTACGCTTAAATATTGATTTTCAGAAACTGTCTGGTATCCACTTCCGGTTAATTGTTTTAATTCTTTATTGTCAATGAAAGCTTCTGTCTCTTTCGTATACTTAATCACATCTTTGTGCTGACCGTTGATAGATCGAATCAAGAAAACAGCAGCTACAAGCAGGAGTACGATGCATATGTGCTTTAATGTTTTTTTAAACATATCCTAGTACCTCCCTTATTAATTCATTTGCCAGATTATATGCCTGTATACTTATGCCTATAATTGCAGCACCAAGAACAACGGCTATTCCGATCGTAAACAAAATCGCCAATACCCTTTTTATTGTTTCACCAAAATCGTATCCATGCACTTCTTTTACCTGAACAAACATCAAAATAAAAGTCCATGCCATTACGGTAAACGTCATAAAATTGTATATAGAAAGCTCAGCTCTTGTAAGTACATTCGAAATAAGAGCGATCAGCAGCGATAATACTATTTGAGGAATCAAGCAGTACATAGAAGTGATAAACACTGCTTTTAGCGTTCCTTGCCCTTTTGTAATTGCACCTACCAGATATACCCCCAAAACCCATAGCAAAATGGGTGCGATATATTGTATCATTGCATTAACCGGATCAAATCCAAATAAACCATACTTATTAAAAGAAAAACTGGTACAAGCAATCGAAGTAAACTTGACAATTACATAAATCGCAAAGATAATGATTGCCGACCATATACTTCCTTTACCCCTTCGTACGGCGTTATAAAAGGTATCAACCGGATGTTTAAATGTATTAAATGCATATACAACCTCGTCTCGTCTCACCTTTAACACTGGTATTCTGGCATACACCGGTTTACTTACCTTATAGCATAGTAACTTTGTTTTTTGGTTTATCCATTTAATAGGACTAAATTTGAATAGCTTAACCGTTAATCTGTACAAAACGATAATTAACAAAATACAGATCAAACATGTTGTAATATTCTTTTGAATCCACATGGAACGATATTGCCAGTATGCTTCCGAATAACTATTCTGATCCATGGCTATCTTCATCTGCTCCATTGCCTGCGGCCAGTCTTTTGAGACATATGCAGCTTTTCCAAGTCCCAAATGCGCCAGATAGTAGTTCGAATTAGCATTTAGTATTTCCTGCCATAATGATGAGGCTTCCTTATACAAACCATCATTGTACATTGTTATGGCTTGCAAAATCTTTGTAAAAAGTTTTGTTGGCCGAAATACATGAATACCGTTATATTGTTTATCTAATACATACAAAGTGCCATCAGGTGCTACAGCAATACCATTAATAAGACCAAATACACCTACTCTTTGCTCACTGCTGCTTAATTTAGATCCAAAGATGCTTAGAGTCTGTCCCTGGCCTCCGTAAATAATTACTGCACCATTATTCTGATCTACTGCATATATTATATCGTTATTATCGACGGCAATCGATGCTATGGAAGATGTCTTAGTCTCTCCATTTGTTATTCTTGAAGGGATTTTAACTTGAAAATCTTTATTATCAAAAAGATCTTCCCCATTGGCATTAAATTTCTTTATCTGGCCTTTCTTCATATTCTGGGTACAAGTATAGATATACCCATCCTTTCCTGCTACTACACTACTTATTGTCACAGCTCTGCTATTGTTGTTCGTAGCAATCTGTTCCTTGGTATAGAAAATTCTCTTGATTTTCTCAGATAAACTTAACTCTGTCGTATTTCTTCCAAAAAATCCATGAAACTTGCCATCCGGGCTTAAAATCAATAAACCTTCATTTCCACCTTTGATAGCAACAAATATGTACCCTCTGGCATCTACCGTTAATTTTATAGGTGAAAACAATATATCCTTAATACGTACGTCATCCGGCTTTTCAATCGTATTAACGACTTCATTGTTTTGATTAAAGACAACAACTCTTTGATTTCCTGTATCTGCTACATAGATAAGTCCATCGGAATCCACATATACACCTTCCGGACTGCTAAGTATTGACTTTTCTTCTTTGGTAATCCCAAATTGTTTTTTTAGAATACCTTCCGAATCAAATTTAACGATACGATTATTATCTTTATCTGCTACATAGATAAAACCATCTTCATCAATACATATGTCTTCCGGGGTAGATAAACCTTTCACTACATCATACTTGTTATCTGCATTCTCAACCATTAAGCTTTGTCCAATGATTTCTACAGGTATATAAGGTGCAGTCATCCATATCGGCCATTGATCAGCATCATAGGTATACGAAGAATATGGCAGCATGCCGGCTTGCACTGTAAGAGGGCTTGTTAAGCTGAATAAAATGAAAATACTTGCAAGAAGAACTAATAATCTTTTTTTCACGCTACATCCTCCCTCTATTTAATTCCTGAATTAACCATAGTCTTAATCATAGATTTCTGCATTATTGCAAATATTATAAAATTCGGCAAAAACAGCAATAAACCTGCAGCCGCTGACGCACCTTGACGTGCAACCGAAGTTGATAAACCGCTGGTCAGTGTCTGTATGTAATATGGAAGTGTTTTCATTGAATCATCTACCATATATAATGTAGATGTCGTGACATCACCCCATACGTTTTGAAAAGCGATAATCATAACTGTTCCTACCGCGGGAAGTACTGCCGGCATAACAATTTTCCGGAATACAACAAACTCCGAAGCACCATCTAATTTAGCAGCCTCGCTCAACGATATCGGAACCTGCTCCATGAACTGCTTTAATAGAAATACACCAACCGGTAATGCAAGCTGTGGAAGTATATGCGCCAAAAATGTATTAATTATTCCCAATTTATCCACGATCAAATATCTGGTAATCGTAACCGCGCTTGGAGTAAACATAAGAGATAATATAATAATATTAAATATTACATCACGGCCGGGAAAATCCATTTTAGAAAAGGCGTATGCGGCAGTGGAACTAATAATAACAATGAGTGTTACGCATATAACAGTTACAATTACACTATTAAATAAGTATCTTGAAAACGGAACTGATGTTGTACTTGTTGCAAAAAAGAAATCGGAAAAGTTCTGCAACGTAGGATTTTCAACAAAAAAGGTTGGTGGATATTTAAACAATTCATTTATTGGTTTAAACGCGTTGTTTACAATATATATGATTGGCAATATAGAAACTAATGCT
>ENA-UOOI01003570-UOOI01003570.1-fermentation-metagenome-genome-assembly--contig:-NODE-3570-length-11507-cov-3.195337_pt1 | contig 11507 bp, 12 predicted proteins | sample MGYA00245779_ERZ724027 | MGnify/ENA primary metagenome ERZ724027 (study PRJEB28704, sample SAMN03018318) | fermentation metagenome | biome: anthropogenic terrestrial biome; feature: soil; material... | reverse complement strand
AAAATCATTTATAATGTAAGCATTGATTAGAATTATACCATATAAGGGCAATTTAAAAAAGAATAAATAAACATAATTTCAATAAAATTTACAAATCCGCCCACCGCGCCTGGATAAAAGTACGCAATATATGGAGACGCGGCACAGCGTTAGGGCTGCCCATAAAGTTTATTTTGCCATAATGCCGCCAAAATATGATTTAAATTTTTTTATGCAATTCAAACGAGGCAAAAAAAATACGCCCGCGTACGTTTTATGCGCTGCGCCGGCGTATGACGTTCCGTGTTACGGACATATTACTGCTGGTGTTCCTCCGTCCAGTTCTTCGCCTCTTTTACGTGGGCGTCGTCCGGGCATGCCGCGCCCGTTTTTTCGTAGCGTGCATCGGGGTAATTTATGGCGGCGGCGGTCTTATCGGTATCATCCTTTTTATTTTTGTTTACCTTTGGTTTTACCATTTCAATTCACCTCAAAGGTATTTTTATCAATTCACGCCGAAAAATTCGGGAACCGTTTGCCTTTCTGAAAATTTGATGGTAAAATTGTTTTAGCGATGAATTGTTTTATTTTTATTATGCATTATGAAGTATGAATTAAATAACCCTTTCAGAAAGGAACCATATATGATTGCTGTCATTGATTACGGGGCGGGGAACATACGCAGCGTCTTAAAGGCATTTAAGTATATAGGCTGCGATGCCAAAGTAACGGACGATGCAGATGAGATAGCCGGGGCCGCCGCCGCCGTGCTTCCAGGTGTCGGCGCTTTCGGGGACGCGATGGAAAGCATTAAAAGCTCAGGCCTTGCAGAGCCCGTGCGCGGCTATATATCATCCGGAAAACCGTTTTTAGGCATTTGCCTCGGCCTTCAGCTTTTGTTTGAAGAAAGCGAAGAGTCCCCGGGTGAAAGGGGCCTTGGTGTCTTTAAAGGCAAAATCCTGCGTATACCGGAATCAAGCGGCCTTAAAATACCGCACATAGGCTGGAACTCGCTTGACATAAAAAAAAGCGGCGGGCTGTTCGACGGCGCCGAAGAAAATCCTTACGTGTATTTTGTACATTCATATTACTTGAAAGCCGAAGACCGCGGCATCGTTTCTTCCACCGCTGAGTACGGTGTAGCCATAGATGCGTCAATACAAAGCGGCAATGTTTTCGCGGCGCAGTTCCACCCCGAAAAAAGCGGCTCAGCCGGCCTTAAAATGCTTAAAAACTTTGTTTCTGTGATTTGCTGAACGGAGGGCTTCATATATTATGTACGCAAAAAGGATAATCCCATGCCTTGACGTAAACAACGGAAGGGTTGTAAAAGGAATCTCCTTTGTCAACCTGCGTGATGCCGGCGACCCCGTGGAAGCCGCCGCCCAGTACGACAGGCAGGGCGCGGACGAGCTTGTTTTCCTCGACATAACCGCCTCGTCGCAGTCAAGGAATATAGTCCTCGGTATGGTCGAAAAAGTGGCGTCCACAATCTTTATCCCGTTTACCGTCGGCGGCGGCATACGCTCGACAGATGACTTCACGTCGCTTTTGCGCGCCGGGGCGGACAAAGTTTCCGTCAACACCGCCGCACTTTTAAACCCTAAGCTCATTTCAGAGGCTGCCGAAAAATTCGGCAGCCAGTGCGTTGTGTGCGCCATAGACGCAAAGCGCCGCCAAAACGGCGGCTGGACTGTCTTTAGGGACGGCGGGCGGGTAGACACAGGAAAAGACGCCGTAAAGTGGGCGAAAGAAGCGGAAAAGCTTGGCGCGGGCGAGATCCTCCTTACCAGTATGGACTGCGACGGACAGAAAGCAGGCTACGACCTCGAGCTTACCGCCGCCGTTTCCCAAAGCGTTTCTATCCCCGTTATAGCATCCGGCGGTGCCGGCAAGCTGGAACACTTTTACGATGCTTTTACAAAAGGGAAGGCCGATGCCGTGCTTGCGGCTTCGCTGTTCCATTTCGGTGAAATCACCATACCTGAGCTAAAAAAATACCTTGCGGGAAAAGGTATCCCCGTAAGGCTGTAAATAAAAAAGCCCGCAGTCTGTTCACACTCGGCAGGCATAAAAGGCTTCCCTTCTTTTAATTATAACGTTTTCCCCCGCCCAAAGCGTGAAGAGGGGCACTTATCAGTTTATGTTTAGGAAGCAAACGGGTTTTTATCCGGCGCAAATAAAAGCTGCGTGCTGTATTCATAAATGCCCATTACATAGCTCATTTCACACGCCATACCGTCCGCCTCATGCGGCTTACACCCGGGTATATCCCTGTATCCAGCAGGGTGACCCAAAAGCCATACATATTCACGGTATGTGCGCGGAGAAAACGGAGGCAGATTATTTTTCTTACGCAAATCGTTTATTACCGGGGCACAGCGCTTTTTTGTTTCATTAAAAGCCGCTGCCGGATGCCTGAAAACAGGTTTGCCGCGGTAGTTTCTCGCTATGGTATAATTATTGCCGGACGGCAGAAAGTCATAGGTGTCGTGAAAATTACCGACAGGTATAGCGGCAAGCGTGTAAAAATTGTCCACATAGGCTTTACTCATGATATTCTCCGCGGCTACGATTATCACAAAAACAATTACAGCTGTCTTTAATACTTTTAATGCTTTCCGGCCTTTGACGTTTTGTTCACGCTCGGCAGACATAAAAGACTTCCCTTCTTTTAATTACGTTTTCCCCCGCTTTGAACGGGGGAAAACGTTTATATGTTCAGCTAAATATGCCAATAATCGCTTTACTGGTCAAGTAAGTTGGCCAGTGGTTATCGTCATTGTCAGCCCACAGCAAGTAGTTATTTGTATGCTGGGCAACTTCAAAATTATAAAATTCAAAATCCGTATTGAAATTTTTATTATATCTATAACATATGGAGCTGCTCCTTGCTACAACATATCCCACGTGATCCCAATGTCCATTGTTATCATCATCATAGCCGATAACACTGCCGCCTTTTGTATAAAGTTGTTTGCTGAAGTTTAAAAAATGCGCCGGAGTAACGCCCGTGTACCACCTCGGCTTAAAATGCTGGCAAAAATCATCAGCCACTGTCCACGTATTCGTATGATTATAATAGCCATACCAATTCCATGAACTTGTCATTGGTACGCCGCCGGCATGGCAAATTTGCGACACAAAATTTGTACAGTCTCCTCTGCTGAATTCCGTATAGTCCTTTGTGTTTGGGCTTTCCGCATAGGCCTTCGCATAATTATTAGCTTCAGTCACGTTATTAAGGCCTCTGATCTGGTTTGTATGAATGCCTGAATTTCTCTCCTCATCGGCCTTGTCTTGGTACGTACTCACCGCCGGGTCGGTATACGGAAGTCCATGGATTATTTCATCTATCGCGGCCTGTTTATGCGTTTTCAAATAATCGTTTGCCTCAGAAACAAATTTTAAAGTTGCATTGTTAATTCTCTCATCGTCAAAGGCTCCCAAAAAAGCATACAGCTGGTTGCGTTGCGGCATGATAGTATCATCGTAATCAGTTTTATTGTCGAAAAGTACTCCTGCCGCGTGCTGGTCAAGTACGTCCTTATAATCCTGCCAGTTGTCGGCGGTCAGTTCATCAAGGCCGAATTCCTCGGACATTTTTTCGAGACGTCTTTATCTTGTTTCTTAGCATTTGCGAGCACTTCCGACGGGTCGTCAAAAGTATACGATAAAAGATTCTTTCTCCCATCTATGATAACCGTTTTTTTGTAAGTAACTTTCCCCAATTCGTCAAGCGTGTCGTGCCCATCTACAGGTTTATTTATGTCAACAACTTCAATCGGAGTGGACGTCATATAGAGGCCGGTCGAAAAGTCGGCCTTAGTTTCGCCTGAACCATCGTCGCTGACCGCGCTTGCCCCTAACGTGCATGTTATGAGCAGTGCGCACATTATGGTACATGCCATAGCTTTTTTAATGTTTTCATTGTTAACATTACTTTCTAAAAGCTTTTCATGTTCCAAATGCTAATCTTCCTACTTACAGGCATAATTACTTGCACATTGGTAACACCTCTTTGCAATTTCAGGCAAATTATACCACTGTATTATTCTTTTGTAAAGTAATGATATCAAATGTCTTGCTTTTTTTGCCATTTTTCGGTCAGGCCGCACTCTTTTATAAACCCAAGCAGGGCATCTAAATTTTTTACAGTTCTTTCGCCCAACGAATGTTCTATAAGCTCGGTTTCTTTAAACGCGTCGCCGCTGCCTAAAAAGCTGAGAAAATTCTGAATTATAGTGTGCCTATGCAGCAGGTACTTTCCGTACGCACCGCCTTTGTCGGTAAGCATGATAATGCCGTACCTGTCATACTTTATGTAGCCCGTACCCGAAAGCTTAAAAATCATTTTAGAAGCGGACGAAGGCTTAACGTGCAGCATTGACGACAATATGCCGACGCGCGCATATCCTTTTTTTAGGCAGATGCGGTATATCATCTCAAGGTAATCTTCCATAGAAGATGTAACCGCGCCCTTTTTGTCGTCGTCTATCTCGTATCCCCTCGCCGTGCGGAAAGGGGTTTCTCCCTTTTGTTCCATTGCGGCCATCCTCTTTTTTTATTACGGCACGGCCGCACTTTGCAGCGGCGCATGGCCGTATTACATTATATTCGCCGCAGTTTAAGTTTAAGAACAAAATATTAGCCGCAGGAAAGACTTTGTTGTAAAGCTAAAAACCTTTTATCATGCGAAAGTCAAGGCACGGTTTTACTTAAGGAGGTATTTTCCCCATGCCTCTTTAAGGCACGCAACTGCCGGTTCTATGTCGTCCATGGGTATTCCGGCAAAGCCGAGGCGTATTTTTAAACCGCCGGGCGCCGCTGTGACGCGCACGCCCTTTTCGGCGGCTATACTGCACAGCTCTTCTGCGCCTTTAACAGAATGTACGGTTAAAAGCACCGTAAGCGGCGTTTCCTGCAAGAGAATTTCCGCCGTACCCCCGAACTCACGCCCGACAGCCGCGCACAGCTTTTCGCTCTTTTCGCTGTAAAGCTTGCGCAGATGCCGCAGGTGCTTTTCCAGCCCGCCGTTTTTAATGTAACCGCTTAAAGCAAGCTGCTCTATCTTAGAAGCCGTCTGGTTATAATTTACCGCCAGCGGGAGGTAGGGCTTCAAAAGCTCCGGCGTAAGCACCATATACCCTATGCGCACCGACGGCAGGAGAAGCTTTGAAAACGAGCCTATATACACTACGTCGCGCCCGCCGCCAAGGCCCTGCATGGAGGGTACCGGCCGCGCCCTGTAGCGCAGTTCTCCGTTGTGGTCGTCTTCAATGATTATCCCGCCGTTTTTGCGCGCCCATTTAAGCAGTTCGAGCCTGCGTCCCATGGGTATGCTGAGGCCGTTCGACATCCTCCCCGAAGGGCTTACAAAGGCAAGCCCCGCGCCGCTTTTCTGCAGCGCGTCCATATCTATGCCGGCGCTGTCGCCCGGAAGCTTTAAGACCTTAAAGCCGTAGTCCGAAAACACCTGCTCCGCCTGTAAAAAGCCCGGGCTTTCCATAGCAACGGTTTTTCCCCTGCCCAAAAGGCCGCATAGTATGGAAAGCAGGGGCTGCGTACCTGCGCCTACCACTATGCGCTCAGGCGGCGCCACGGTGCCGCGCTCACGGCCGCTGTAATCCGAAAGCGCCGAGCGCAGCTCCATCTCGCCCTGATGAGCGCCGTAAGATGCTATTATCTCCTTGCGGTTCAAAATCTCACGTATATAATGCCGCCACGCTTTAACGTCTATGTTTCTGCTGTCTACACAGTCAGTCCCGAAGTTATACCTTATATATACGCGGTTCGTCCGGCACGAGGCGGGAGCCGGCGGTTTTTCCGGGCAGTCCCCGTACTGAGACTGCGCCGCGAGGGCAAAATATCCCCTTTTCGGTTTCGGGCATATATACCCTTCAACGCAAAGCTGCTGGTATGCCGCGTCAACCGTCGTGCAGCTCACCCCGAGGCCATGCGCAAGCTTCCTTATCGACGGCAGGCGGTCGCCCTTTTTTATCCGCCCTGTGCCGACGGCACGTTTTATACTTTCGTAAAGCTGCAGATAAAGCGGGGCTGCTTTATTCTTATCTATTGTTATATAATCATAAATCACGATTCATCATCTGTACTTATCAAAAAATTATAAACTGTATATTTTAATCATAACAGTTTTACGCTAATATTATATCAAAATTTCATTCCAAGTCAATGCGGCACGCGCAAAAACGCAAAAGTCTTTTGCGCCTTGCCCAAGCTGGGGAAACGGGGGCTTTAAACATGGAAAACAAGAGTAAAACAAAAGATTACGTCCTTACGGCGCTTTTCGCCGGCCTTATCTTTTTTGTTACGGCTTATGCGCTGCACATACCCACGCCGGCGACAGGCGGCTACATTCATTTAGGCGATGCCTTCGTTTACCTCGCGGCAAGTATCCTCCCCATGCCTTTGGCCGTCGCAGCCGGCGGCATAGGCGAAGCCCTCTCAGACATAATGACGGGCGGCGCTGTTTACGCCCTGCCTACTTTCATTATAAAGTCGCTTATGGCTATGTGCTTTTCGCCGTCAGGAAAAACGGTTATATCAAAGCGCAACACGGCCGCGGCCGCTGCCGCCGGACTGATATGCGCTGCGGGGTACTACGTAACCGAAGCCCTCATTTACCGCAGCTTCATTTCACCGGCCGTTGAGATACCGGCAAACCTTGTGCAGGCGGGCGCGAGCATGGCAATTTACCTTCTTATAGGCAAAGCGTTCGATAAGCTGAACGTAAAAAGCAAAATAGCGCGCGACTATTTTTAGGATAAAACAAAGGGCTTAAGTAAATTATATATTAATGTATAAATATAAAATTTCGATTAAGGGGCATATTTAAATGAAACGCCAAAAAAAAGTTGCCGCCATACACGATATATCCTGCATGGGCAAATGCTCTCTTACTACCGCGCTGCCGATACTGTCGGCCGCTGGCATATCTACGAGCGTCATACCCACGGCGGTGCTGTCAACGCATACCGGCGGCTTTACCGGGTACACATACCGCGACCTTACAGAAGACATACCTAAAATCTCAAGGCACTGGCAGTCGCTCGGCCTGTCCTTTGACGGGATTTACACCGGTTTTTTAGGCTCATATGAACAGCTGCGCATGGTTATAGACTTTATAGGCGCGTTTAAGACGCCTGACACTATCATATGCGTCGACCCCGCTATGGCGGACTTCGGGAAGCTCTACCCCACCTTTTCTCCGACATTTCCGGCAGGCATGGTTAACCTCTGCTCCAGAGCTGACATAATAGTTCCCAATATGACGGAAGCCGCGCTCCTTTTAGGGCGTGAGTACAGCGAACCGCCGTACAGCGAAGCCTTTGTAAGCGACACCATGCGGGAGCTTTCAGAGTCAGGGCCAAAGCAGGTAGTGCTTACAGGCATACAGGAAGGCAGCGCAAACATAGGGTGTGCGTACTACGACAGGATAACCGGCGAAAGCGGTTTTGCTTTCTCGGAGTATTACCCGGGGCGCTACCACGGCACCGGAGATATCTTTGCGAGCGTCCTCTTCGGCTCGCTGGTAAACGGCTTTTCGCTTGCCGCCTCAGCAAAGATCGCCTCAAAGTTCACCTCCGGCTGCATAAAGCGCACGTACGAGGCCGGCACGGACACGCGCTTCGGCGTAAACTTTGAAGACGGCCTTGCCGAGTATGCCGTTATAATGAACAACGGCATACTCGACTGATTATATTGTATAAATAAAACGTTCCGCTTTAGCCAAAGCAAAAACATAACGTACCCGCTTAAAACACAAAAGGAAGGCTCACACGCACACTCGGCGCGCATGGGCCTTCCCTTATCTTTTGCTTTAACCGGCTCTTTGCAAGTTTTGCCTTATCAGACTGTTCCCTGTGCGAGCATTGCGTCCGCTACCTTGAGGAATCCTGCTATGTTTGCGCCTGCAACATAATTTTTCGGCATGCCGTACTTTTCCGCGGCGGCGGAAGCATGATCGAAAATATCGTTCATTATCTGCTTTAATTTACCGTCAACCTCTTCGAACGTCCATGAAAGGCGAGCGCTGTTCTGGCTCATCTCAAGTGCCGAAACGGCTACGCCGCCCGCGTTGGAAGCTTTGCCGGGCGAGAAGAGTATCCCGTTCTTCTGCAGGTACTCAGTTGCTTCCGGTGAAGTAGGCATATTGGCGCCTTCGGCAACGGCAAACACTCCGTTTTTAACAAGCTGCTTTGCATCGTCAAGCATAAGCTCGTTCTGGGTTGCGCACGGAAGAGCTATGTCGCACGGTACGCTCCAGACTCCCTTGCCGGCGTGGTACTGCGCGTGCGGATGGTCCTTCGTATACTCGCTTATGCGCGCGCGCTTTACTTCCTTTATCTCTTTTACAGCTTTAATGTCTATGCCGTCCGGGTCATACACCCAGCCGGTCGAGTCGCACATCGTAACGACTTTTGCTCCGAGTTCCTGTGCTTTTTGGCAGGCATAAATAGCTACGTTGCCGGAACCGGAAATATCTATGGTCTTTCCTTCCAAAGACTTGCCGTTAGCCTTTACCATAGCTTCGAGGAAGTACAGCAGGCCAAAGCCCGTAGCCTCAGTCCTCGCAAGCGAACCGCCAAACGGAAGCCCCTTGCCGGTCAGCACGCCCTCGTAGTGGTTTGTAATCCTTTTATACTGCCCGTAGAGGTAGCCTATTTCACGGCCGCCTACGCCTATATCGCCGGCCGGTACGTCGACGTCGGGGCCTATGTGGCGGTAAAGTTCAGTCATAAAGCTTTGGCAGAAAGCCATAACTTCACGGTCGGATTTACCTTTGGGGTCAAAGTCCGAGCCGCCTTTTGCCCCGCCTATCGGAAGGCCGGTAAGGGAGTTTTTAAAGACCTGCTCAAAACCGAGGAATTTCATTATACTGATGTTAACGGACGGATGGAAACGAAGTCCGCCCTTGTAGGGGCCGATAGCGTTGTTAAACTGAACGCGGTAACCGCGGTTTACCCTTACATTGCCGTTGTCGTCCACCCAGGACACGCGGAATTTAACCTGGCGGTCAGGTTCCGTCAAACGGTCGATCACGCCGGCTTTTATGTACTTAGGTTCTTTTTCGAGTACGGGTTCCAACGACCGCAGAACAGTTGTCGCGGCTTCAAGAAATTCCGGCTGGTTAGGGTTTACACGTGCGAGTTCTTCCAGTTTGTCATCAACATACGACATTAGTTTGTCCTCCTATGAATTATAAAAAATAACATTTTTAGCCGTGGCCGCAAAATACTTTGCATATTTAATATATTATCATATAAAACGGGTGGAATGCAATCTAAAACTTAAAAAAATTCATTTTTTTATCAAATCCACACGAAATGTGCCTATATGGATAAAAACATGCCTTACAAATCATACTTGTTGCGTAATCATACCCGCCCCGCATGGCCTTCAACACGAAAAAGCATCTCCGCGCCATTACTTATTTCTATTACATGAATATTCTGTGCGGCTTTACCAAGGCCAAAAATGGCATGCCGGAAACTTAAAGAAAAAGAAGTTTCCGGCATGCCATTTAACTTTTGCACTGAAAGTCAGTTTTGCGCCCTTACGCGGAAGCGTGTCATAAGGCCCTTCATCACCTTTGCCTGCTCGCTCAGCTTTTCGCTTGTGGCCGCGCTTTCCTCAACTGCCGCGGAATTGCTCTGCACCACCGACGATATATTGTTTATGCCTTCCGTCACCTGCTTAACGGCTATGGACTGCTTTTCAGATGCGACAGCTATATTTTCTATAAGGCTTATGGATTTAGCTGAGTCGTTTATAATGCTGTTTATCGTATTTGCGGTATCCGCAGCGATTTTACTTCCATTGTCTACGGCTGTACGTGACTCATCAATAAGGGCTGTAGTGTTTTTAGCTGCCTGCGCGCTTTTTGCGGCAAGCCTGCGCACCTCGTCCGCCACAACTGAAAAGCCCCTGCCGGCCTCGCCCGCGCGGGCGGCTTCAACCGCAGCGTTAAGTGCTAAGATATTGGTTTGAAACGCTATATCGTTTATCGTTTTAATAATATTTTCTATCTTTCCGGAAGCATCGTTTATTTTATTCATTGCATTGAGCATTTGCTGCATCTTGTCATTGCCCGAGCGCAGGACCACACCTGTTTTAGCAGAAATATCACTTGCCAGCTTTGCGTTTTCGGCATTTTGTGAGATATCGCTGCTTATTTCGCTTATAGTTGCGGAAAGCTCCTGTATGGACGCCGCCTGCCGGTTTGCGCCGTCGGCAAGCTCCTGTGCCCCGCCCGACACCTGCTCGGAGTTGCCGGAGACTTCTTCCGCCGCGGCGTTTATTGAAGTTACGGTACTGCCAAGCGACTGGAGTATCTGCCGGATGGCAGCCCCTATGGGCTTAAAGTCCTGCACATATTCATAAGTTACGTCCCCGCTGAAGTCGCCTTTTGACATATCTGAAAGATGCATTGTTATGTCTTCTATGGACTTATGAAGCATATCTATGGTTGCGGTGGTAGTGCGGGCAAGTTCCCCTGTTTCATCCTGTGAGTTTATCTTTGGCACCGGGGAATGCAGGTCGCCTTTTGACAAAAGTGAAAGCCGCTGTGTAACGAGCTTGAGCGGTTTTGTGATGGAGTCCGCCATATATATTATAAGCAGCACGCCGAGCGCAGCTACTACAATGCTCGAAGCCACGAGTATTGCCATAGCCTTGCTTTTTTCCTTGTTGCATTGGGTGAGTTTTTCCTGTATGAGGGGCGTCATGTCTTCCTCATAGTTTCCGGTGCTTATGTACCACCCGTACGGCTTGAACTTTTCGGTATAAGCGCGCTTTTGGAACTCACCTACCTTGCCTGGTTTCGTAAACCAAAAGCCGGTAAAGCCGCCGCCTTTGTTGCCTGCGGCAATAAGGTTGCGTATATAGTAGTTGCCCTTGCTGTCTTTATTATTTATCCGCATTTGGTTTTCGTAAGACCTGTTCATATGCACAGCGCATTTGCCGTCGGCCTGGTCCGCCCAAAAGTAGCCGGCTTTTCCGTTGCCGTTTTCATACCTTGTGTTGCGGACAATTTTCTTTGCGTTCGTCATGGCCTGCGCTTCGCTTATCTCACCGGATTTATAGCGTTCATAGTTTGCCGTAAGCACGTTTATTACGCTTTCAACCTCGGTTTTTATAAGCGTGTCCAGGTTCTCATTTGCAGACTCCACTATTGTGGTATAAGCGCTGCTAAGGCTGCGGTAAGAAAAAAGCGACTGCACAAGCACGGTGCACGCTATAAGTATGCTGACGGACAGCACCAGTTTTGCCTTAAGGTGAAGTTTCTGCATAGACTTTTTCATGTCAGACTCTCCCTTTTTAATCTTGATACCGCCCGTAAAACTGCCCGCTTAGTTATATGCTGGCACCAGTATGGCATAAATTACTGCTTCAATATTAAAACGAAGTATGGCATGTTGTATATTATTGTGTTCAGGGTATTTTATTTGTTAAAAATATTGTCTTGGAAAAATCGGCCGGTATGGTAATATTCCTATAATTAATTT
>ENA-UOOI01003569-UOOI01003569.1-fermentation-metagenome-genome-assembly--contig:-NODE-3569-length-11511-cov-2.598638_pt1 | contig 11511 bp, 7 predicted proteins | sample MGYA00245779_ERZ724027 | MGnify/ENA primary metagenome ERZ724027 (study PRJEB28704, sample SAMN03018318) | fermentation metagenome | biome: anthropogenic terrestrial biome; feature: soil; material... | reverse complement strand
GAGGCCCCAATGCGCTTTACGCAGGACCAACGACCTTAGCCTAAGCTTTGCGAAATTACTTCGGTGGTTACCCTTCGCTCCTGCGCATGTAGCCATTCTACGGGTAAATATACTCCTGCGCCGGTTTTTCAGCTGGGACAATCTCCGTTACTTGCAGATAGGGCATTTCTACAACCTCCCGCATTGCGGCGTTATAGTAGGGCATTTTGTCCAGTGTGCCACTGACAGTTACCCACTGCCCAGGCGTAAGCTGACTCTTCTCAGGAGAGCGGCAGAGTAAACCGGCTACTTCTGCGTCAGCGGCGCAACAGGTCATAATCAGGCGGGCGAGCACGAAGTCGGTGGCGCCTAGCGATGGATCTTCGTATACGAACCCCAGCATCTGTAGGCTGCGACCAATGTAGCTGTCTGTATTTTCCCAGAGAGCTTCCATTAGCGCAAGGAAGTTTTCGTCATTGACAACAATGGGTTGGCCCTCTGCAAAAACCGGTAGAGGCGCATGGGTTTTGCTACGGCTGAGAGCATGCCCAGGCAACACGCCAAAAGGACCTCTTTTACTGATAACCTCAGGCGATAGCATCTGCGGCGGGCAGCTCAAAGCAAGCAGCAAAGGTAAGAAGAACAATGCATGAGACCAGCCGACAGGGTTATGCCCATGCCGTGAGTGGAGTCCGCGCCAACTAACGATGCTCAAAAGCGACAGCAAAGCTGTGGCGGGGGCAAGAGCCCACCAGGAGTGGGGATGCAAAAACAGCACCAACTTACGACTTACAGATAGGTAGCTAATGCCGATTACGGTTAAGCTGAGGAAGATACTCCACAGCATGGCACCTAGACTTAATCGTCGCAAGAGCCCCACCTCCCTCTTCCTACAGGTGAAACGCATTTGCCAGCAGCCCCAGGCTCAGCGCAGCTAAGGTTACAGCAACAGCCAAGCGTCTGACGAACGGCCCACTGAAAGTCCCTAAAAGCAGTAGGGTTGCCTTGATATCCAACATCGGGCCAAACACTAGAAAGGCCAAGACGGAGCCACCGGAAAACTGACCGACAAAAGTGCGAGCAATAAAGGCATCTGCCTCAGAGCATAGGGACAAACCATAGGCCAAGGCCATTAAGGCCACCACCGAGAGCAGATTGTTCTGCCCCACCAGCGCTAGCCATTGCCGCGGTACTATTGTTTGTAGCATTGCCGAAAGGCCCGCGCCCGCGATTAAGTAACGCCCTACGTCGAAGAATTCTTCACTCGTATGCTGTAGCAGGTGCCAAACAGAAGGCGCCCGAGCTATGCCTTCTCGACCGGTTGAGTTTACCCCATGCGTATGACCATGGGAGCAGCTATCATCATCACCCCGAGTGGTGTCATAGAAGCTGACAGTGCGTAAAGGATAAGCGTCTTTATATCTCGTTCCTAGATAATCTCCCACAAAGATCGCTACCAGAAAACCGCAAATGGCCCGCAGCAACACCACGCCCCAAGCCCCATTAAAGGCGTAATAGGTAGAGGCCAGTACTATGGGGTTGATAATGGGTACAGCCAACATGAAGGCTACTGCCATCCCCAGCGGCACCCCTTTGCGCACTAAGCCCCTGGTTATGGGTACGATGGCGCACTCACATACTGGGAAGAACACACCCAGCAGTGCTGCCGTGCCCAGGCCCAGCCAATGCCCCCGGGGCAGCCAGTGTAGGAGTACGTCGGCGCTTAGGTAAAGATGAATCCAGGATGAGACTAGGGTGCCAAGCAGGACGAAAGGCAAGGCCTCCAGCAGAATGCTGATGAAGATCATACTGAAACCCTGTAGATACCCGGCCCAACCCGCCCGCAGAATTAGCTTGCCGATCCAGGGTGCACCAAAAAGCAGCAGTAACAATAACCAAAACGACCAGGCATCATGCTGCCGAGCAGCCATCCTCTGCACCTGCACAGCGCATCCCCTCCTTGTCCTCTTGCCCTATATCTATGCATAGGCACCAACTTATAGTTGTCTATGTTTTCGCTCCTTCTTCTTGTCAATGTCTTCGCTGACGCGAAAGCCACAGGCTAAGCAACCTATGCCGGCCCAATGGACACACTAAAACAGCAGCTATACCAGCCTTAACGAGACCTTAAAACTGCCTTAATCGAACCTTAACGTGGCGGCAAGCGCCGCCTGCTACAATGAAACTAGGAATTTCAGCCAGAGCTACGGCTCGGCTAGGAGGTGCCTAAATGTCAGCATATACACCACTAATTTTTGGCCTCGTGGGTGGATTAGGGCTTTTCCTCTATGGCATGCAACTGATGGCCGATGGGTTGCAGAAGATCGCCGGTGATCGACTACGGCGCTTGCTTGAAGCCTTAACTAGCACACCCTTGCTAGGTGTGCTAGTGGGAACCGGTATTACCATGCTCATTCAGAGCAGCAGCGTCACTACAGTTATGGTTGTTGGCTTTGTTAACGCCGGGCTCCTTTCCCTGAAGCAAGCTATCTCCCTGATTATGGGTGCCAATATCGGCACAACGGTAACGGCATTTATGGTCTCGCTCAAACTGACCGAGCTGGCTTTGCCCGCCATTGGGATTGGCTTCCTTATCTCCTTAGCAGGGAAAAAGAAGAGCACTCGCTTTGTGGGACAAACCATCCTTGGTTTTGGTCTGCTCTTCCTGGGCATGACGGTCATGGGTAATGCTATGCAGCCACTCAAAACTAATGCCTTCTTCACTTCACTTATCCTCAACCTCAGCCAGAACCCCTTCATGGGCATGTTGATCGGTGCTGGTTTCACAGCGATAATTCAGAGCAGCAGTGCGACTACCGGTCTAGTGGTCACACTTGCCAGTGAAGGTTTGCTGGACATCAATGCCTCGCTAGCGCTGATTCTGGGTAGTAATATTGGTACAACGGCAACGGCCCTTTTAGCATCCATAGGCACTCAGCTAAACGCCAAGCGAGCGGCCGTAGCCCATTTGCTGTTCAACGTTTTTGGGGTAACCCTATTCATGATTTTCTTTCGCCCCTTCGCCGCCTTTGTGCAGACTACCCATCCCCTGCTACAGCGGCAAGTAGCCAATGCCCACATTCTATTTAACGTGACTAATACTATTTTGCTTTTGCCTTTTATTGGGCCGTTCACTCGCTTGGTGGAGAAGCTAACCCCGGGCCAGGTGAGCACCGAGCAGATGGGGCCCCTCTACCTCGATGAGCACCTGATGAAAACGCCGTCAGTTGCCCTCGGGCAGGCTACGCGCGAGCTGGTGCGCATGGGAAAACTGGCTCTGGCTATGCTGGAGGAGGTTTATACAGCTTTTGTCAATAGCAGCACGGAAGAAATAGCGCCCTCGGCCAGAAAGGAAGAGACGATTAACCTTCTGGAGCGGGCCATCGTGGACTATCTCGCACGCCTGTCGCAGGAATCGCTTAGCACCGAGCAATCTGACCGCCTGGCAGCCCTGCTTAGCATGTCCAGTGATATAGAACGCATTGGTGACCTGGCGGAGAACATCGGTGAGCTGGCCGAATACAGGGCTGAGCATCGCCTACCTTTCTCAGAAGAAGCCGCTGATGAACTACACGACATGTACCAAAAGGTACATGATCTAGCAATGGATGCTATCGGTTTGCTGGAATCGAACGACATTCAGCGGGCCACCGCTCTGCTGGCAGCTGAAAACGAAGTAGATGCCATGGAGAAGAATCTGCGCCTGCAGCACATTCATCGCCTCAACACCGGCACCTGTTTCCCAGCCTCGGGCATCATTTTCCTGGATTTAATTTCTAACCTAGAACGGGTTGCCGACCATGCTTCTAACATCACGGAAGCGGTGGCCGGTATCGAATCGGACGAGAGCCAGGGCAACTAGAAAAGGTAATTGGCAGGTAAAATCCCCTTGCTACGCGAATATAGCAAGGGGATTTCTAATTCTGGGGAGGCATTATCAATGAAGCAAGTGAAGAAAGTCTTGGCCCTAGTTCTTTGCCTACTGATGACGACAGGCAGCCTGAACATACCACAACTTAAGGCCATCAACACTGAACAGGAACTGTTCTTCACCATTCTACATACTAATGACGAGCATTCGGCTCTTTTACCTTTGCCTTTAGTTGATTATGACCCCAACGGCAAGGAGGGAGCCGGCGGCGGATTTGCCCGTTTAGCCAGTGCTGTAACGGCCATTCGCGCCGAGAAGAGTGCGGTGGGCGAGCCGGTGCTATTAGTATCAGCAGGCGACTTTCTCACCGGCTCGCCCTTTGCCTGGTTGTCTTTGCAGGACCAAGCTGCTGAACTAAACCTAATGCATTCGCTTGGCTACGATGCCATAACCATAGGCAATCACGAGTTTGATTATGGTTCTGACGCCCTTGCTGATTACTTTCGGGCTGCAGGTTATCCAGAGGCTGCAACACATACACCTGTTGTTGCCAGTAACATTGTGATCCCAGCAGATCATCCATTGGCAGCAATCGACAGCAAGCAAACCTATGTGAAGACACTTGCTAACGGGCTACGCATCGGCTTTTTCGGCCTTATTGGTAAGGAGGCGGCGGGATTTACCCCTTATGCCCCACCTATCACTTTTGCCGACCAGAAGGATGCGGCTAGCGCCGCAGTAGCAGAACTGCAAGCGGCCTCGGTCGACGTGATTGTGGCACTTTCTCATAGCGGTGAAGTAGAAGAGACTGCACTGGCGGCCGCAGTTCCCGGTATAGATATTGTTATTGGCGGCCATTCCCATGATGCACTGGAACAGCCCCTGATAGTTGGAGAAACGATCATCGTGCAAGCTGGCGCCCAGCTATCGCACTTAGGACTGCTGGAACTGGCTTACCATAAAGAAACAGGCAAGGTCACCCTACGCAATCAGAAAAACGGGAAGCCCTATTTGCTGCCACTGGATACCAACGTGCCCTTTGATAGTATTTATGCCAACAAGGTAGATGAGCTGGCGCAAGATCTGGATACCTTACTCGGGCGCTTAACAGATGGGCGTTTTCAGAAAATGAACCAGCCAGTGCTGCATACCGAGTTCACGGTAACCAAGGAGCCAAGACTATCCGAGTCACCTTTCGGCAATTTCGTAGCCGATGCTATGCGGCTAGTTGGTGAGCAGGTTACTGGCGAAAAGGTTGACTTCGCCTTCCAGGCCAACGGCGTTATTCGGGGTGGGCTGGAACCGGGCACCCTGCCACAGCGTTTGGGGCAAGTAGCCTTGTTTGACCTGGTGGATCAGGTGGGCATGGGTTCGGGCCCCGATGGACAGCCCGGGTATCCACTGGTTTCTATCTATTTCACTGGCGAAGAAGTGCGCCGCATCTTAGAGATTACCGCTCTATTACCATCACTAATGGGCGATGCGTTCTTTCTACAGACTTCAGGGCTTCGCATGGAATATGATCCGGAACGGGCTATCTTGGCCTGGATACCGATAAAGAATATCCCCATTCCCACCACTAGGGCGGTAATGAAAGCAGAACGGTATACCGGCAGTGGCAGGCAGATCGATACGGGCAGCGATTGGGTGCCACTTAAGCGGGGCGATCAGGAGCTCTACCACGTGGTCTCTGACCACTATTTGGCTGCTTTCTTGCCCATGGTGGGCGACCTACTACCTAGCCTAGGGCTGGTAATGAAGGATAAGCAGGGCAACCCCGTAGATGTGGAGGATTGCATTGTTTACCGTGATGGCCATGAATTCAAGGTTTGGCAGGCTGTACTGGAGTATGCCACTAGCCAGCCACTAGGAGCGCAGGGGCTCCCGGAAATGCCAACCTATTATGCGGGGACTAATGGGCGTTTGGTGAAAGTAAAGACCCTGCCCATCTGGCTACTACCCTTAGTGGGACTGATAGCGCTGCTGACGTTGTTAATCATCTGGCTCCGCCGCCGCCGCCTCGCCCACGCCTAGTTTAAATAAAGGGGCTATCGCAAAATACGATTTCGATAACCCCTAGAAAAGTACTCTAATGTAAACTGCGGGCTGCGGGATGCTGCTGTAGGCACGATTGGCGCTAGCCTGTGCCCTAAGCACATCCCGCAGCCAGAACAAAACTCACTTTATAAACTCCTAGTGCGACAGCCCCTTTTGTTAGAGATAGCGCTGGAACCAGTCGAGGATCGCTTCCAGGCGCACGATACGATTGGCGGGCTTGCCACCGCGCGAGAGCTCATGGTTTTCGCCGTGGAACAGTAGCATCTCAACGGTGACGCCAAGGCGCTTTAGCGCCACATACCATTGCTCAGCCTGCTCCAGAGGGCAACGATAGTCTTCATCGCTGTGGATGATCAAGGTTGGTGTTTTCACGTTCCGCGCGTAGCGCATAGGCGAGCGCTCCATGATGAAATCTTCATCGTCCCATAAATCACGGCCGCCCATACCATAGCGGTCGCCATTCCAACCGTTATCGGCTACGCCGTATTTACTATAGAGGTTGCTCATGCTACGTTGGGTAACAGCGGCGGCAAACATATCGGTATGAGAAATGAGCCAGTTTGTAAAGTAACCGCCCTGGCTACCACCAGTAACACCCATCCGAGCCGCATCGACCCAGGGCAGCTTAGCTGCCGCTTCGGCCATAAACTGCAGATCGGCCGCATCGACCCCGCACCAATCACCGACTACTGCCCGGGAGAATTCCTCGCCATAGCCAAGGCTGCCCCGGGGGTTAGTGTAAAGGACACCAAAACCGTGCCCTGCTAGCATTTGCCACTCATGGAAGAACACATTGCCATAGGTGGTATGGGGCCCTCCATGTATCTCCATCACCAGAGGATACGTATTACCGTCCGTATAACCCAGTGGCTTAATCAGCCACCCTTCGAGCTCCGTCCCGTCGGGATGACTGAAATGGATAACCTCAGGCCAGCCGATATACTTGTCTTCAAATAGCCTATGGTTAAGGTCCGTCACCTGCTGTAGCTCTCCATCTAGCGGTCCCCACCAGAGGTCACCGGGGGTTGTGGGCGTAGCGATATTGACCAGCAGACGGCCTGCCTGGATGTCAAATGAGGTAATCACCATCTGCCCCTCGCCAAACACTTTAGTTACCTCACCACTAGCGTAGTCGAGGCAGAAGAGGTAACAGCTGCCACCAACAGTGCCGAGGAAGTAGATCTGCCATCCGTCGGCCGAGGGTAACGGTGCTGTGTTGCCGCTATCATAACGGACATCGCCGCCAATGCAGTTGTCAATGTAGTGAGGGAAACTGGGCAGGAGATTGATGTTCTCTCCTGTCGCCAGATCAATTTGGCGCAGTTCCGGGTACCCTCCCGGATAAACACCTTTCTGGTGGCCAACGTAGAGCAAGTGTTGTCCGTCTGGCAGCCACCGCGGGCTATTACTATGCCCCTTGCCGCCAGTCAAGTTACGTTGCTCCCCAGTCTGTAAATCAAGTAGCCAAATATCATTTAAGGTCTTCAGCTCGTCAGCTTCACGGTTGGACACAAAGGCTAGATAGCGCCCACAGGGAGAAATAGCAGGCTGACTGCAGTTATAATTGCCACTGGTGAGCTGCTCCAACTTTTTGCTCTCTAAGTCAAGGTGCCATAGTTGGGCGGGATAACCATCGAGGTAACCCGTGCCATTGGCCTTATAGCGTAGCGTAGTGATGCGGCGTGCAGTGGCCCCCTTTCGGAACTTAGGTTGGTCAATTACTTCATTGGCCACTAGATAAAGTCCCTGGCCATCGGGGGCCCAGATGAAACTACTCACCCCTTGCGGCAAGCTAGTCAGCTGTTCTTTTTCGCCATCCAACCACACCTGACTCTTTCCACCACGATTAGACAAATAAGCGATACGCTGCCCGTCTGGCGACCAGGCGGGGGCGGCATCGCGCACCTTGCCCTCACTTACTGTAACGGGCACTAAACCTTGGCTACCTACCCGAGTCAAGTGGGCACGGTAACCATTTTCCTGCTCGTCAATATTGGTTTCAACAAAAATCAACCCCTCCCCTGTAGGGGATAGCGTTGGGCTACCGACGAAACGCATTTTCAATAAATCTTCAGCGATAAAAGGTCCCTTACTCATATGTCCGCCAACCTCCTTGTTTGCTTAAGGCCACTAAGGTCTTGTTCGCCAATAATGCTGCTAACCCTGCTCCCCCGGCAATTGCTTGCGTAAATTTTGAATATGTGCTGCCGACAAGCAGGAGTGTTATGCAAGTTTGGAGAATGAAGCCACGAGTCTTAAATGGAGGGTTGCTACCATGGAGCTGCATTGGCTTTCGCACCTACCTGATAGCATCGATAGCAGCATTAGCATCGATGCTCTGACCGGATTTGGCAACATGTTTGCGATGTTATACGCCGCCAAAAAAGGCCTTGACGAAGTTTTAGCAACACCGGGCACGTTACAAGCCTTGATGTTGCTTGAAATCGACGACTTCGCTGCTATAAGCTACGGACTCGGTGAAGAAGCAGGAAATGAGTTGCAGATAAGGGTTGCAGCCCAGCTCAATGCCCTAGTTCAGGCCAGCGCCAAACCAGATTTTCAAGGTCGTGTTTTCAGGTTAGCCGCTGGCGAATTTGCCCTGCTGATTAAGCATAGCAGCTGCTTAGAGCTGCGCCAGTGGACGGCGGAGCTAAGGCAACATCTAGCCGCTAGCATCGACTTCCCGCTAACGCACCCCTTGAAACTAAGAATCAGTGCGGCCTGTTACCCCTCCTGTGCGGTGAGCTTGGGGCATTTGCTAGCCTATACACATCTATTCATGGGAAAAAGCAAAGATGATGACCACGAGAGTTTGGCGTGTCCAGGCAGCCCTGAACACCAAAACACCCAGTTCTTATCCATTGAACTTCATAATAACGCGACGGCTCTCATCGAATCTTTCTCTGAAAAAATACTGGACACGGCATTCCAGCTGGGCGAAGCTCGGCAAATGGCTTTTACGGACCCGATGACGCAACTACCGAATCAAAGGGCTGCCCGCTACTGTTTACAGGAACTATTAACCGAAGCCACCAAGATCGCGGCCCCGCTCAGCCTGATGCTCGTGGATGGCGATAATTTGGGTGACTACAACGAACGCTTCGGCTATGCCGCTGGTAATGAGATGATTTACTGGCTGGGCCAGAGCCTGCGACGCCTGGTACCGAGCACTAGCTTTGTTGCCCGTTGGCTTAGCGGCGACGAATTCCTGGTTTTCTGTCCTGGTACTGACAATCGGGCCTGTATGCGTTTAGCAGAGGACCTATGCGCACAGCTACAACGGGAAAGCCATGAGCTGCTCATTCCCATTACTGTTTCTGTAGGCATAGCTACTTACCCTCAGGACGGCACCACCAGTGAGCAGCTGCTGGCTGCCATAGAAACGGCGAACAAGCTGGCGAAGCAGAGCGGCCGTAACCGGGTGGTAGCATTCTGAGTCTGTATGTCTGCCCAGAGACAGCCCCCTTTCTGCTAGTCAAAAAGGAAAATATCATCCCGAGTCAGGCCGGCCTTTTGGGCCATAAGTAATCCGTAGTGAACATCATCGAGGCCACTAATGCGATGGGCATCGGGGTTGATGGCTATCTTCACACCCAACCGCTTTGCGACCCGGCACCATTTCCAATCGAGATCGAGCCGATGGGGGTTAGGATTCTTCCCTGCCCAAAAGCAAACGATTGGTGGGATGCCCGAGCATAGTCACCGCGGGGTGAGCAATAGCGGCCAAAAGGCGGGGCATCATCTGCTCAGCTGGCTGCCGCAAGCTAGAATGGACCGAGGCGATAACGAAGTCGAAGCCTGCCAAAAGCTCGTCATCGTAATCGAGGGCACCGCTAGGCAAGATATCCGACTCAATGCCCTTCAGCAGACGGGCACCGGCTCGCGCTTGGTTGAGACTATCGATCTCCTGCCACTGCTGTTGCACCTGGGCAGGAGTAAGCCCGCCAGCATAGCTAGCCGTCTGGCTGTGATCGGCTATGCCAAGATAAGCGTAGCCCCGCGCTGCTGCGGCAGCCGCCATCTCAGCCAAAGAATGGGCACCATCGCTGTACGTGGTGTGTACGTGCAGCATGCCCGTTAGCTCACTAGTCTGCACTAGCATTGGCAGTTGCCCGGCAGCCGCCCAGACCACCTCATCCCCGTCTTCCCGTATAATAGGTGGGATAAAGGGTAGGCCCAACTGCTCGTAGATAAAGGTTTCGCTAGACGCCTGTTGCTGCTCCGCAGTAGCGGACAAGCCACGCTCCCGTAAAGCTGCCAAATGGGCCTCGCTACCGGTGGTGAACAGCCAGTGGTAAGCGAACTGGCTAGCCTGGCAAAGGAAAATCTTCAGGGCTGGGCCGCTAGGTAGGTCAGTGGTAAGCTCGGCCAGACCTTTCTGCTCTTCAACTAAATCCCCTTCGCCACCTGTCCAATTGAGCTCGGCGCTAAGAGAGCTCAGTGTTTGCAGAACCTCGTCTGGTGGTTCATTTACCCCAAGCAACAGTGCCACACAATTAGTAAGCGGGGCCGAGCGGCGCACGTCTCCAGTCACCTCGGCCCGTACTACGCCGGGCCATTGCCGCACTTGTTCCAGCCAATAATCTGCCAGTTGTTTGGCCTCTGGCAGAAGCACTTGCCCAGCCCGAGCCCGCACCTGATGCAGACCAGTGAGCACGTTAGCCTGCAGCTTAGGGCCAAAGCCGGGTAACTCCAATAGACGATTTTCCTGGCAAGCATACTCCAGTTCACTTAAAGAGCTAATTTCTAAGGTATCGTATAGAGTGCGCACCCGTTTGGTGCCGAGGCCAGGGATTGTTAACAGCTCCCAGAGCCCCATGGGAACGCCTTCCAGTAGGCCCTGTTGAGAAACCAGCTGGCCATGGGTGTAATACTCCTGTATTCGCTCCAACATGGCGGGGCCAATGCCTCTTAGCCCCCGAGCCTTATCCTGCAACACTAGTTCTTCTAAGGAATAAGGGCTAGTCTCGATAGCGCGGGCCGCGTTCTGATAAGCGCGGGCGCGAAACGGATTAGAATCTGTTAGTTCTATAGCTGCAGCAACTTGCTTTAGGGCCTGCGCTAGCCCTTTCTTATCCATCAGTTCTTCCTCCTTCAACCCGAGAACCCGGGTAAAGCCAAGGCCAGCCAGAGGTAGTAGGTAGCCCAGGAGCGCCAAGGGCGCCAGGCCTCCGCTAGCTGGCGTAGCTCTTGCTCGCCAATGCGCTCGCTACGGCCTAAGCTAATGGTTACGGCCCGCTGCAGCCCAACATCTTTTGCTGGTAGCAGGTCCGGGCGCCCCAGACCGAAGAGCAAAATGCATTCGGCCGTCCATGGACCAAAACCGCGCACAGAGCAGAGCTTGTCCATGGCAGCAGCGTCATCCAGTTCCGCGAGAGATTCTATGTCAAAACTCCCGTCTGCAACGGCACGGGCAAAATCTACAATATACTCGGCTTTACGCTTGGTGAATTGCATAGCCTGCAAATCGGCATAGTCAAGTTCTGCCACGGCCGTCGGCAAGGGATCGGCATAATATACTTCATCGCCAACGGTTACGGGTACGCCAGCCAATGCCCAGAGGCGACGCTTAAGCTCGCTGGCGAACCTAAGGTTAATCTGCT
>ENA-UOOI01003568-UOOI01003568.1-fermentation-metagenome-genome-assembly--contig:-NODE-3568-length-11513-cov-95.180398_pt1 | contig 11513 bp, 9 predicted proteins | sample MGYA00245779_ERZ724027 | MGnify/ENA primary metagenome ERZ724027 (study PRJEB28704, sample SAMN03018318) | fermentation metagenome | biome: anthropogenic terrestrial biome; feature: soil; material... | reverse complement strand
CAACTAAGCGAAAGCGTCTCCGAATTCGGATATCATTTGTCGAAATCATATCATGGTATACATGGTGGGTGTGAATAGTAACCATAATAACCATTTATTTGTTAGCAAATACGGCATCCACATCCGTCATTACCTGGCTGATCTCAATATGTTGCGGGCATTCCTCTTCACAGGTTCTGCATTGGATACAATTGGAAGCGTTTATTTCAAAGGTGCTGTATAATTTTCTGGCTTCCTCCATACCAACGGATGCGGTTTGATTATATGCTTCAAAGATATCCGGGATATGTAATCCGTTCGGACAAGGCATGCAATATCTGCATTTGGTGCAGCCGACCAATGCCATGGTATCAAATATTTTCTTGGCTTTCGCCAGCATTTTCTTATCCTTCTCGGTCAGCATTCCGATGGAAGCGCGGTCTGCATAGATAAGGTTATCCTCAACCTGCTTTGGTGTACTCATACCGCTGAGCAGAAGAGCAACCTCCGGCCGGTCCCATACAAAATCAAGCGCCCACTCAACGGGAGCCTTTCCGGGATCCAGTGCAGCAGCGACATTCTTCGGCGGAACCGCTAATTTTCCTCCGCGCAGGGGCTCCATAATAATGACGGGTATTCCCTTGCTAGCGGCATATTCTAATCCCTTTACCGTAGCCTGCTGGTCGGTGTCGATATAGTTGAATTGAATCTGGCAGAAGTCCCAATGATCATAGGAATCAATAATCTGCCGGAAAGCCTCTGCATTATCATGGAAGGAGAAGCCCATGTATTTTATCTTACCTTTGGCTTTCATCTTCTCCATCTGCTCGATCAGGTTGTATTTTAAGATGGTGTTCTCGAAGCGGTCCTTATCAATCGCATGCAGCAGATAAAAATCGACATAATCCACCTGGAGCTTCTTAAGCTGTTCGTCCAGCAGTGCCTCGAAATCTTCTTCTTTCTGTATCTTCCATACCGGGCTTTTCGTAGCCAGGAAGGTCTTTTCGCGATAGCCGTCTTTCAATGCTTTCCCCACTAAGATTTCGCTTTGCCCATCGTGATAAGGATAGGCGGTATCCACATAATTAACGCCGCTGTCAATGGCATGACGGATCATTGCGATCGCCTTTTCTTCATCGATTACGGCGGTATCTCCATTTTCTATGGTAGGTAAGCGCATAGCTCCAAATCCCAGTCCGGATACCTTTAACCCAGTATTTCCAAATTTCCTGTAATGCATATAAATTTCCCTCCGTTTATAATAATTTTTATGAATGAACGATTCCTTCTTCAATTATAAAATAAGTAGCTGGAAAATACAACTAATTGCCTTCAGATAATTACTATTCACACCCGTCATGTATACCATGCTATGATTTCGACAAATGTATTCGATTCGGAGACGCTTTCGCTTAAGCTTCATTACATAGCGGTACATAAGGCTCCAAAATACGGAGCCCAAGTACCGACGAATGCAAATACTCCTTATCGGATATCATTTGTCGAAATCATATCATGAACGAAAAGAACGTTCATGATCTTTTGCTCCACTCGGAAATTGCAAACAAGCTTGCATTTCCTCATTACGCTTTATCATATCATGAACAAAAAACATGTTCATGATCTTTAGCTCCGATCGCATATTGCAAGTAAACTTGCATATGCTCACTACGCTTTTATTATATTATAGACTTTGTTAGGGGTGTGAACAGTAACACTTTGAAAAAGATTCAATTGGGAAAGACGTGAAAAAGGGATTGCATTTATCGCTGATCTATGTTAACATTTCTCCATGGTAGCATGGTAAAGTGCTAATACGATAAAATTACACAGGCACAAGCTAACTTATTGTTACTGTTCACACCCGGACAAAGTCTATCCTATGATTTCGTCAAATGTATCCGAAGCGGAGACGCTTTCGCTTAATTGCATTACGTAGCGGTACATAAGGCTCCAAAATACGGAGCCCAAGTACCGACGAATGCAAATACTCCTTATCGGATATCATTTGTCGAAATCATAACATGGTATACATCGGGTGTGAATAGTAATAACTTATTTGTCTCGAAACGATGGCCACCGAAACGATGCCGGTCAGGTCGGTTAGTTTGTGTAAAGGAAGGATTGGTTATGAATATGAAAAAAAGAGTATTTTATTTCTTGTTATTGGTAGGTTTGGTTCTTGGCTTAACGGCATGTGGTACGAAGGAAACAGGGGGAAACGCTGTGGGTAAGACCGGAGAAGAGAGTGGAAGTAATGCAAAGCAGGAGGATACATCACTTCAATATATTTTAGATAGGGGGAAGTTCATTGTCGGACTGGATGATACCTTTCCTCCTATGGGATTTCGTGATGATGCGAATAATATTGTGGGATTTGATATTGATCTTGCGCAGGCAGTCAGTGATAAGCTTGGGGTTGAATTGGTTCTTCAACCAATCGAGTGGGATGCCAAGGAGCAGGAATTGGCAACGAAGAACATTGATGCGATCTGGAATGGCTTCTCGATAACGGAGGAACGGCTTGCCAATCTGACTATGAGCGACCCTTATATGGAGAACAGCATCTCCCTGGTTGTTGCAAAGGATAGCGAAATTGCTTCTATGGAGGACATGGCGGGTAAGCGGCTCGCTGTCCAGAGCGGATCCTCTGCGCAGGAAGCCTTGGATAGTGAGGAAAACAAGGAGTTTAAGGATTCGGTTGGTAAAATCAACGAGTTCGCTTCCTATGTAACGGCTTTAATGGATCTTGAAACCGGTAATTCGGATGCGGTGTTAATGGATTCTGTGGTGGCAAACTATATGATCAATACAGCCGGAAAGGACTTTACCATACTTGATGATGCTTTAGTTGCGGAGGAATATGCGGTTGGTTTTAGAAAAGGTGATCAGGCTCTCTGTGATGCGGTTAATAATGCATTAAAGGAGCTGAAGGAGGACGGTACGGTGGAGACAATTGCAACCAAGTGGTTTGGCTCGGATATTACAACCATTGAGTAGTTCTTATTCATCCAATCAATATTGACCCTCCAATCAAAATTTGGTTACCCGAATTGAGATGTATGAATTGAGATTGTATTTGACAGGAAATACCAGCGTGGTTATAATGTTTTTTATGTGACAGATAAAATCACCCAATCAAAATCATCGTTAAATTTATATTATGACAGGCAGATTGGCTTGTCAATTTGTCTTGTTGGAGGTCAATATGGTTTGTTTTCATTGCGGCAGGGAGAATGAAGCGAAATCCAAAGTTTGCAGATACTGCGGGTATCCGCTGATTAGTGAGAAAGCGGAGATTGGATTCTCAAGCCCGGATACCGAGTATATCGGACCGCGGGTTCAGAATTTACCCATAGAAGCGCAGCAAAGCAGTCAAAAAGAGGCAAATGTTCTATCTGATCTTCCATCTCATTCGGAAGCTAATCCTACTGCAGATACAATAGAGCGCCGCTGGAAGGATAAGAAGCTGCTGGCGGCGATATTCTCGGTTGCGGTCATTTTCGCGGCGCTTGCCATATTCAACGGGAGCGGGCAGAGAAATACAGCAGTCTTCTCCTATATATCGGAGGATGCTCTGGAAATATTGGCAGATACGAATAAGAATACAACCTTCGTATGGAATACCGGCGGTGAGAAGCTGTTTGAAATGGATGAGGCTTTAACGGCTTTTTTTATACCGGACAAAACGGCTGCCATCCTGTTTGATCAGGAGAATAGATGCCGGTACTATGTAAACGCTAAGAAGCTTATTCGGCTGCGGGAGGATATTAGTATGCTGAACATTTCGATCAATGGCCAATATCTTATGTATAGTGCCAAAGAGGAACAGGAGAGTATGCTTTATCGGTATGACGTAAAGAAGGAAAAGGAAGAACTGCTCGACCAGGGGAAGGGGTTTGGTTCCCTTATAATTTCTCCGGATGGTAAAACGATGGCTTACGCGGCAGCTTCGGATCGGACAGGAGCGGATAGCGAGGATTTTGCATGCTATTTGATAAGAAATGGCGGAGAACCGGAATTCTTCGGAAAGAAGAGAGCGATATTTGCCTTATCTGATCATGCAGAATATATCTATTATTATGAACTGCAGGAGAATAAGAAAATTGCATATGCACAGAAGGAAGGCCAATCCGTATATCTGACCGACTCCCTGGATCGTGTGATGGTTAATTTGGATTGTTCCGAACTCCTATACAGCGTGGAAGGAAGTACCTATCTATTTAATGGAAAAGATAAGATCAAAATATATGATTCTTTGATCCGGGATGTGATAAAGCCAAAGAATAGTCAATCGAATGGTGTATACCCTGGTTTTAACTCCTTTAAAAGTAAAGCATTGATTTTTCAGGATAATGCCGTTGTCTGGATTGATGATAAATATGCAGCTAGAAAAGTCGGGAATAATATCGGGCATTATTTTGCAATAATATCCGATACCGAGAATACCCTGATGTATGCAACAAGGAAGCTAGAGATCGAAAAGGTTACGATTCAAGGGGACACGGAGGATTCAAAAAGATTCGTTAACAATGCCGATCAAGTTGCCACCTCCGGTGATTTATCAGATGTATACTATCTGTCGGGCGATCAGTTATATTACAAAAACAACATGGAGGAAGCCATAATGTTGGCAGATCAAGTGGAGGGGCTCTGCCTCAATGCGAAGGGAGATATCGCATTCTTTCAAAAGGATTGCACCACAAAGTCAAATGTGAGGAAAGGAACGCTCTATTACAGCATCCATGGCGGGGAGCCAAGACCTGTGAAGGACGGCAAAGAGGCAGTATTGCTGGGGCAGTGGAACTATGGAATTGCATTTGCTGGGGAAAACGATACGGGAAGCTATGACCTCTATTATAATACAAAAGGAATCGAATTTAAGCTTATCTTAGAGGATGTAAGCTTCGAAGATATCATAAACGAAGATAGAAATTATAATTGAACTACCCGCTCCCTTATGGTAATATGGTAAAGTGCTAACAGAATAAAGAAAGGCCTGGTTATTTTTATGCAGATCAATGTTCCTTTGAATTTACTCATACCCAATATGCTATCCGCTTCGGTGGAGACTTTGAAGATATTTTTCTATACGCTTTTTTTATCGATTCCCCTGGGATTTATCGTTGCGCTGCTTCGGGGAAGCAAATATAAGATAATCTCTATTCCGATTCAAATCTATCAGTTAATCTTCCGGGGAACGCCGCTCATGCTGCAGCTGTTCTTTTTTATGTACGGGCCTTACTATATCTTTGGCTTTAGCTTTGACCGGTTCACAGCCTGTATCGCGGCATTTGCCATTAACTATGCGGCCTACTTCGGCGAGATCTTCCGGGGAGGAATCGGGGCCATCCCAAGGGGGCAGTATGAAGCAGCGAAGGTTCTGGGCTATACCAGATCGCAAACCTTTATGAGGATTATTCTCCCGCAGGTGGTAAAGCATGTGATTCCTGCAACCGGAAATGAACTCATGACCCTGGTAAAGGATACCTCCCTGGCACAGGTTATTGCCGTAAAAGAGTTGTTCGATGTGGCAACCAGTGCCGGATCAAAATATTTCTCCACGGTTCCGATCGTCGTGGCGGCGGTGTTCTATCTGGTCATGAATACGATTGTGGAACTGTCCTTCAAGCTGATAGAAAAGAAATTAGAATATTATAAAAATTAGGAAGGGAGGTAATTGTATGCTGCTAAAAGCGATAAATTTAGAAAAGGGCTTTGGAGAAACCGAAGTGTTAAAAGACATTTCTATGGAAGTGCGGGAAGGGGAAGTCGTTGCAATCATCGGTCCTTCCGGTTCCGGCAAATCGACCCTGCTTCGCTGCCTGACCCAATTAGAGAGGATCGATCGGGGGCAAATCGAGATCTGCGGGAAACAGATGGTGACAATGAACGGGGAGAAAGCAATCTATGCGGATCACCGGACACTTCACGATATCATTCTGGATGTCGGTCTTGTCTTTCAGAATTTCAATCTTTTCCCTCATATGACGGTTCTTAAAAATATTGTTGAACCGCAGGTGAAGGTGTTAAAGAAAGAGAAGGAAGAGGCACAAAGGAAAGCATTGGAGCTTCTTGACAAGGTTAATCTGAAAGATAAAGCGCAGGCTTACCCCGGAGAATTATCCGGTGGACAGCAGCAGCGTATTGCAATTGCGAGAGCACTGGCTTTAAACCCGCGTATTCTTTTCTTTGATGAACCGACCTCAGCGCTTGACCCGGAGCTTACCGGAGAAATCCTTAAGGTCATCCGCGGTTTGGCAGAGGAGAATATGACGATGGTTATTGTTACCCATGAGATGGCATTTGCCCGGGATGTGGCGGACCGTGTTATTTTTATGGACAACGGAGTAATTATAGAGGAAGGTACACCCGCGGAGGTGTTTAATAATACAACGAACCAGAGAACAAAGGAATTTTTACAGAGATTTAACGAAAACTAAGTGTGTTAGCGTGACTATTCACAATTCTAAGTTACCCGGTGTTTTCACCGGTTTCTTTTATATAACTTCTTCACCATTCTTATCTATTTTTTCAGAGTGAATATACTCATCAGAATCAAGAACCGCGGCAATAAAATTCAAAGATGTTGACAAAAACAGCCTGAAATATCAGGCTTTGAAAGGCATTATTTAATTACCAAATTGCAAAACAACATTGCAAAAGTTGGGCTATTAAAAAAGTTAATAAATATTTGCTATTATATCTTGACATGTTGTGCATTACCACATATAATATACGTATCAGTATGACATCGATATCACAAGGAGGTTAAATTCTATGTATAATGGATTATCAAATAGCATTGGTAATTTACATTTGCTCTCCAATGCATTAACGCGTTCCATCAGCCCAGAGAATTTTACGGGTGAAAGAGGCAAGGGCGGAATGTGTGAGCTTAAAGATGGATCAGCAAAGCATGCTGCCCGTGACCTGGGAAAAACCTGGAAAGTCAACCCATACATCATTATTAAGGCAGGCGAGACTTTTGAGATTGCGAATATAGACGGACCAGGTGCAATTCAACATATATGGATGACACCAACAGGAAAGTGGAGGAATACAATTATTCGTTTTTATTGGGATGGCTTAGAGAATCCATCCGTGGAATGTCCGGTTGGCGATTTCTTCTGCAGCGGCTGGCAAGATTACTTCCAGATTTCTACACTTGCTGTTTGCGTTAATCCAGGTAGTGCATTCAACTGTTATTGGACAATGCCTTTCAGAAAGAATTGTCGTATAACTCTTGAAAACAGGTCGGAAGAAGATGTGGTTTACTACTATCAAATTGATTATACTCTCACAGAGGTTCCGGAGGATGCCGCTTATTTCCACGCACAGTTTAGACGTGTGAATCCATTACCGTATAAAGATGTTTACACAATTTTAGATGGTGTAAAAGGAAAAGGACACTATGTTGGAACATATATGGCATGGGGCGTAAATAATAACGGATGGTGGGGCGAAGGTGAAATTAAGTTCTATATGGATGGAGACACCGAATATCCGACAATCTGCGGAACAGGTACAGAGGATTATTTCTGTGGATCCTATGATTTTGAGGATCCCTACACCCATGATAAGTACATAGATTTTACAACACCTTATGGTGGCTTTTATGAAGTTAGAAGAGATGAACTCTATAAGAGTCAGAAGAGATTTGGAATGTATCGATTCCACATTACAGATCCTATCCGCTTTGACAATGACCTAAAGGTAACAATTCAGGCATTGGGGTGGAGAGAAGGTGGCAGATATCTACCACTGCAAGATGATATTTCTTCCGTTGCTTTCTGGTACCAAACAATTCCTGCAGCAACATTTCCTCCAATTGGAGATAAGGATTATTTAGAGACAATTTAACCTCATCAGGGAAGAATACTTACCTGTTTCAGCAGTTCCTGCTGAAATGCCATGTAGTGGCAATGAGGTTATGAGCAAGTAGCGTAAGCGGATTGCGAATATCCGCTTTGACAACATTAAAAGGGGCTTTATAAAATGATAGGAATTAAGGATAAGCCAGAAATCTTGGTAGTTGGTAGTTTCGTAAAGGATTTAACAGTTTCCACCAATCGATTTCCAGAGGTTGGGGAGACTGTCCTCGGATGTGGTTTTCAAACCGCATCCGGAGGGAAAGGTGCTAATCAGGCTATCCAGGCCGCTCGGCTTGGTGCACATGTAACCATGGTAGGTAAAGTGGGAGATGATATTTATGGTAAAGAGATGATTGATTCTTGCGCCGAATGTGGCATCGATTGCAGTAGGGTTATGATTAATAAGAATGCTCCATCTGCTATTGGAAATGTTCAACTGCAAATTGATAAAGACGGAAAAACACAGAACCGCATTATTGTTGTGCCTGGTGCCAATATGACGATTACCATAGAAGAACTTAGCTTCTTGGAAAAAGAAATTAAAAATTATGATATGGTATTGCTTCAATTTGAAATACCAATGGAGGTTAACGAATTTGTTATTGAATGTGCCTATCGGAATGGAGTTCCTGTAATGCTCAATCCGGCTCCATCTGCACCTCTAAGCGATTCAATTATGCCGAAACTTACATACATATCTCCAAATGAGCATGAGGCTGCTGATTTGACGGGTGTTACTATTCGACATGATGGAGCTCATGTAAATTCAGATGATGTAAAAGCTGCAATAAATGTTCTTTTAGATCGTGGAGTTAAAAATGTTTTGATTACTCTTGGAACTGCTGGCGCAGCGTTTGGAAATGAAAACGAATTTTTTATATGTCCTTCTTTACAAAACATTGTAGCTGTGGATCCCACTGGTGCAGGTGATTCTTTTGTTGGTGCTTTTTCAACGCTTGTTTCTATGGGTGTTGACCATGAAAAATCAGTTCGGATTGCAAATTATGTGGGTGCGCTCACAGTATCCAAGATGGGTGCTCAGCCATCTTTGCCTTGGTTGGAAAACGTATATGATTTAATCAGAGAGAGAAAAGATACGGAACTGTTAAACTGGTATAAATCATAGTAGATACTTACATAATCTTTCGGGAGCATGGGCGATTATTATCGGCTTTAGGGCGAATGAACATGAAAAAGCAAATATGAGCTTTGAGCTTTAGAAAGATTCATTTGCTTAAAGAGGAGGAGAAAATTGGATCAACTTGATTTGAATGTATTAAAGGATTTTGACAAAATTGTGTTTAAAGAAATGGAGAAGTTTGTTTCCGAAATAGATGAGAAAGAGTATACAGATAGCGCAAACCTGATTATAAAAGCGCAGGAACGAGGTAATCGTGTTCATATTACAGGTATCGGTAAGCCGGGACATGTGGCAACTTACAGTGCATCCCTGCTATCCTCAACCGGAACTCCGGCGTATTTTCTCCATGGAACAGAAGCGGTTCACGGCTCTTGTGGACAATTATTACCAGGTGATGTTGTCATTTGCATATCGAATAGTGGCGAAACCGCTGAATTGAAGGCAACTGTCACAGCGATTAAGAATAATGGGTGCTCAATCATTTCGATTACCGGAAACCGCAATTCTTGGTTGGCAAAGCAAGGGGATACTCATATCCTTGCCAGTGTTAAAGAAGAAGGCGATCCACTAAATCGTGCACCAAGGGCATCCATTTTAGCTGAAACCTACGTTATTCAAAGATTGAGCCTTTTATTGCAAGCTTATAGAAATCTGGATCCGGCACAGTACATAAAATGGCATCCGGGTGGAACCCTTGGAAATCTGCGTGATAATGAAAAATAGATATCTTTTTTAGTTTCTTGATTATAAAAAATTAAAAGATAAGGAGTAAACAAATTGCTCTCTTTATGTAATGATCTTTGGGAAGTACAGTTTGATAAAGACAACGGTGCTATACGGAAGATTATCGATTTGGTAAATAAGAAAACCATTTTAGATAACTTGCATAATGAAGTGTTCCGATTGGAATGTGAAGAAGAAAAATACATGGATAGCTTCCATTCATTTATGTATGTTGAAAAAGAAGATGGGGTGAAGTTTCAATGGAACATAACTTCTGATATTACGCTGATTGCATTATGGCAGATGGATGGGAATTCAATCAGCGTAGAATCCTATATTGAGAACAGGAGCAATCAAAAGCTCAGCAGTATGGAGTATCCTTTACTTGATGGTATCGGCGATTTTGCTGCAATCTACGGAGGCAAAAACAGAAAAGACTTCAAGAATTATGTAGCGCATTCCTATGCCACAGGATTTTTGATAGAAGAGCCGCTGGATAACTTTCATGAGGACGAGGGATTCCGGTATATGCCATATCCGGAGAGTTTTTCAGGAGCATCTATGCAGTTCTTCACCTATTATTGCGAGAATAAAGTTGGCTTATATTTTGCTGCATATGATGGGCAATACCATCAAAAATGGTTAAATTTCTATAAGCATAACGGAAAATTAAGAGCAAGCCAGATCTATGGCTATGAAGATATCGGATATGGAAATGGATTGAAAGCACCATGGAAATTTGTCATTACTTTAACAAGTGGTGACGGGTGGTATGAAGGATGTGACTTATATAAAAAATGGGCGCTTCAGCAGACATGGTGCTCCGGCGGAAAATTAAAGGAACGTGGAGAGGATAAGAAAGCTTCCTGGCTTTGTGAAGAGATGGGAGCCTGCACGTTCGGAATCGATGCCTGCCATGATCGCTCCTTATGGTTGGAACGATATTCCGAGGATATAAAAAGTCCGATATTTCACGTATTAGGGCCAGATTGGACTAATGTAGAACAAAACTACAAGAACTCGATTCCAGGTGGATACAATGATTGGTTTCCTACAAGATTTCTGGATAAGAACTTAGATGTGATTCGCCGTCATGGAGATCGATTTGCACCATTTGAATTTGATTTCCTTGTTGCAACTGATAAATCGGATAGCGATATGATTTGTAATAGCCTGCAGAAATGGCCGCAGAAACCAAAATCCAGAGATGAATATAAATTCACTATGCTTTGTCCTATCTGCCAATATACGCAAGACCTTCATGTAAAACGGGATGTTCAGGTAATGAGGGAGTCCGGCTGTGATGCCATGTATTATGATATTTCAGCGAATAACATCCTTAAGACCTGTATGAGCGATCGACATGGTCATCCGGTAGGTGCAGGCAAAATAATGACGGAGGCATATCGAAAAATTTATTTTGATACGAAGCAAAAATTAGCCAAAGTCAAAGGTCAATATGTACCTCTTGGTACGGAGATGATGAATGAAGTTTTTCTGGATTGCTTGGATTTTTACCAAGCAAGAGCAAATGCACAGCCTTGTTCGTTCCTGGAAACAGGAATATTTCGAGATCTAATAAAGCAAGGAAAAGCTCAGGTTATACCAATGTTCCAGTATGTATACAGTGGATATGCACCCTTAAGGATGGATGGCTGGGGAAAGCTAACGAAGGAAGGCGGAGATCTGATTTATCATACGATTGCAAAGACCTATCTATGGGGCGGCTTATTTGAAATTAATTCTGAGTACAGCGCTATGGAGATGGTCGATGAAATAGAAAATAGCGCAGAGGA
>ENA-UOOI01003567-UOOI01003567.1-fermentation-metagenome-genome-assembly--contig:-NODE-3567-length-11514-cov-3.922245_pt1 | contig 11514 bp, 15 predicted proteins | sample MGYA00245779_ERZ724027 | MGnify/ENA primary metagenome ERZ724027 (study PRJEB28704, sample SAMN03018318) | fermentation metagenome | biome: anthropogenic terrestrial biome; feature: soil; material... | reverse complement strand
TCAGAAAGACGTAAAAGCAGAATTAGAGAAAACCAATGATGTCAAAGCAGCAGCACATCTGGGAAACGTAATTGGAAAGAAAGCAGTAGACGCAGGTATCAGTGAAGTCGTTTTCGATAGAAGCGGGTTCATATACCAGGGTAAAGTTCAGGCATTAGCAGATGGAGCCCGCGAAGCAGGCTTGAAATTCTAGGAAAGGAAGGAAAAGAACACATGAGACATACAATCATTGATGCCAGCCAGTTAGAACTGGAAGAGAAAGTCGTATCTATCAAACGTGTTACCAAGGTTGTTAAAGGTGGTCGTAACTTCCGTTTCACTGCTTTAGTAGTTGTAGGTGACCACAACGGACATGTTGGTGCAGGCCTTGGAAAGGCAGCAGAAATTCCTGAAGCAATTCGCAAGGGAAAAGAAGATGCTACAAAGAATCTGATTACTGTTGCAACAGATGAACACAACAGTATCACACACGATGTGATTGGTAAGTATGGCAGTTCCAACGTACTGCTTAAGAGAGCTCCCGATGGTACTGGAGTAATCGCAGGAGGACCTACACGTGCTGTAATAGAAATGTCCGGAATTAAGAATATTCGTACAAAGTCTTTAGGCTCGAATAATAAGCAGAACGTAGTTTTAGCTGCGGTTGAAGGCTTAAGTCAACTGAAGACACCGGATGAGGTAGCTAAGCTCCGCGGAAAATCAGTTGATGAGATTCTGGCTTAAAGGAGGACGTAAAAATGGCAGATAAATTAAAAATAACATTAGTAAAGTCTACGATTGGTGCAATACCAAAGCATAAAAAGACAGTAGAAGCGCTGGGGCTTAGAAAACTTAACAAGACAGTTGAGATGCCGGATAATCCGGCCGTTCGCGGCATGATTCATCAGGTAAGCCATCTGGTTAAGGTTGAAGAGGCTTAAACGTATATTATTATAGAAGGAGGTACCATAATGGACTTATCAAATTTACAGCCTGCCGAAGGTTCCAGACAGAGCAATATGTTCCGCAAAGGTCGTGGCCATGGATCAGGAAATGGAAAGACAGCCGGTAAGGGACACAAGGGACAGAAAGCCCGTTCCGGAAAAGGGCCCAGGCCAGGTTTTGAAGGCGGACAGATGCCGTTATACAGACGTCTTCCCAAGAGAGGATTTAAGAATAGAAACTCAAGGGAAATCGTCGGCATTAATGTCAGCTCTTTAGATCGCTTTGATGATGGCGCAGAAGTAACTGTAGCTTCATTAGTTGAGAGTGGAATTGTGACTAATCCTAAAGATGGAGTTAAGATCTTAGGAAATGGCGAAATTTCCAGGAAACTGACAGTGAAAGTGAATGCCTTCAGTGAAAGCGCAAAAGCTAAGATTGAGGCAGCAGGTGGAACAGCCGAGGTGATCTGATGTTTAAAACATTTAAAAATGCATTTAAGATCAAGGAAATTCGAAAAAAAATTTTTTATGTTTTCATGATGCTGGTTGTGATCCGTTTCGGATCACAACTTCCAGTACCCGGTGTTAATACTGCTTTCTTTGCGGATTTTTTTAAAAACAATGGAAATGAAGCCTTTAGTTTCCTGAACGCATTTACAGGAGGCGGATTTGATAATTTCTCGATTTTCGCACTTAGTATTACACCGTATATTACATCTTCTATCATTATCCAGCTTCTGACAATAGCGATTCCGAGCCTCGAAGAGATGCAGAGAGATGGAGAAGACGGAAGAAAAAAGATAACAGCACTCACACGTTATGTTACCGTAGGCCTTGCTTTGTTTGAATCGATAGCTATGGCTGTCGGTTTTGGTAATAAAGGGCTTTTGACTGAGATGACAGTTGTCAATGTGATCGTTGTTGTTGCATCTCTTACGGCCGGTTCTGCTTTCCTTATGTGGGTTGGTGAACAGATCAATGACAAGGGCGTTGGAAATGGTATTTCCATGGTCTTGCTGATTAATATATTGTCAAGAATTCCGACAGATATGGTTACTTTGTTCGATAAATTTATCAAAGGTAAGACAATTGCAAAAGGTGTGCTTGCCGGTGTGATTATATTCTTGATTATTCTTATGCTCACTGTATTTGTTTTGGTGTTAAATGGGGCAGAGCGCAGGATACCCGTGCAGTATTCTAAAAAGATGCAGGGCAGAAGAATGGTTGGCGGTCAGTCATCAAATATCCCACTGAAAATCAATACTGCTGGAGTTATGCCGATTATATTCACGTCTTCGATTATGTCCTTCCCCGGGATCATCGCATCCTTTATCGGAAAAGCTGATGTTGGCGGATGGGGCGGAAAAGTTTTGGGCGTACTCAATTCCGCGAACTGGTTTAAGAGAGATCATATGTTTGATACAATTGGGATCATACTCTATGTTGTATTAGTGATTTTCTTTGCTTATTTTTATACTTCGATTACTTTTAATCCATTGGAAGTTGCCGATAACATGAAAAAACAGGGTGGTTTTATACCCGGGATACGTCCCGGTAAATCTACCGTGGAATATTTGAACTCTATCTTGAATTATGTTATTTTTATAGGTGCTGCAGGTCTTACGATTGTAGCAGTTGTACCATTTTTCTTTAACGGTATGTTTAACGCAACTGTATCCTTCGGCGGTACATCCCTTATTATTATTGTATCGGTTATTCTGGAGACCTTAAAACAGGTTGAATCTATGATGTTGGTTCGTAATTATAAAGGGTTCTTGAATGATTAAGAACGTTGACATTGGGCTGTGGCGTGTAATTCCGTCATAGCCTTTATGAGATTGATGAAAGGGCCGGAGTCTTTGGATCTGGTATATGAAGGAGAATAAAAGATGAAGATCATTATGTTAGGTGCGCCGGGTGCCGGAAAAGGTACTCAGGCCGGGAAAATTGCGAAACAATATGATATTCCGCATATTTCGACTGGTGATATATTTCGTGCTAATATCAGTAAAGGGACAGAACTTGGAAAAAAAGCAAAAAAGTACATGGATCAGGGACAGCTTGTCCCCGATGAACTGACCTGCGATTTGGTTGTTGACCGCATTTCGGATCCTGACGCATCAAATGGTTACGTGCTGGACGGCTTTCCAAGGACTATTCCGCAGGCTGAAGCACTCACCAATGCATTGAGTAAACGAAATGAAAAAATAGATTACGCGGTCAGTGTTGAAGTGGCGGATGATGATATCGTAAAGCGTATGTCCGGGCGCAGGGTTTGTTCAGACTGTGGGGCGACATATCATATTGAATACCAGCCGCCACAGAAGGAAGATGTCTGCGATAAATGCGGTAAAAATCTGATTGTTCGAGACGACGACAAGCCGGAAACAGTTAAAAACCGCCTACAGGTCTATCATGAGCAGACGAGCCCGCTGATCGATTATTATCGCCGCCAGGGTGTCTTATATAAAGTCGACGGTACAAAAGGTATTGAATCTGTATTTCATGATATAATGAGAATATTAGGAGCTTAAGACTATGTCTGTATCTATTAAAAATGCTAGGGAAATTGAACTCATGCGCCATGCCGGTGAGCTTTTGGAAAAAGTTCATGATGAGCTTGGCAAAGCGATAAGACCGGGGATATCTACGTGGGATATTGATCATCTGGGCGAAGAGATTATTCGCAGTTTTGGCTGCACGCCGAATTTTCTTCATTATGAAGGATACCCTGCATCCATCTGTGTATCAGTCAATGATGAAATAGTACATGGAATTCCGAAAAAGAACCGTATCTTAAAAGAAGGCGATATTGTCAGTTTGGATGCCGGACTTATTTATAAGGGATACCATTCCGATGCTGCACGTACACATGCGGTTGGAGAGATCAGTGATGAGGCGGAAAAACTCATTAAAGTTACAGAAGAAAGCTTTTTTGAGGGTATTAAGATGGCGAAAGCCGGGAATCATTTACATCAGATATCGGCGGCAATTGGAAATTATGCGGAAAGTTATGGCTATGGTGTAGTACGTGATTTGACAGGCCACGGAATAGGAACACATCTTCATGAGGATCCGATGATTCCGAACTTTGCCTGTAAAAGCCGCGGAATCAGACTGCAGCCGGGGATGACACTTGCCATTGAGCCGATGATAACACAGGGAAGTCCTGAGATTGACTGGCTGGATGACGACTGGACAGTGGTATCGGTGGATGGAAAACTTTCGTCTCATTATGAAAATACAATATTGATCACTGAGGGTGAGCCGGATATCCTGACTCTGACACATGAAAGGTGATACTATGACAGAGCCCTCATCAGGAATGTTTGCAAGAAGTCTTGCAGGACATGATAAAGGAAAATTATATATTATAATCGAAACAGATGATGAATATCTATATCTTGCGGATGGAATAACGCGCACTGTGGTTCATCCAAAGAGAAAGAAAAGAAAACATATCCAACATGAGTCAAAACTGCCTGAAAGTATAGGTGAGAGGATTGCCGCCGGGTGCCCAATCCTTGATAGAGACATTATCAAAGCAATTAAAACCAAGGAGGTTATAGAATGTCAAAAGCAGATGTAATTGAAGTAGAAGGCAAAGTGCTCGAAAAACTTCCAAATGCCATGTTTAAAGTTGAATTGGAGAACAAGCATATCGTACTTGCTCATATCAGCGGTAAACTGCGTATGAATTATATTCGAATTCTGCCGGGGGATAAAGTGACAATTGAGTTGTCACCTTATGACCTTGACAAAGGACGTATTATATGGAGAGATAAATAAATTTATTTTTAATTAGACAAAGTGCCATATAATCTTATTAGGGCATACGGACAGCGAGTAACGCAGACGGCTGTGTGTCCCAATAAGATTGCATGTCTGATGCCTAAACAAAAAAATAGATTGACGTAAATAGACAAAAAGGCTATAATAGGATTTGTTGACGGGAACCATTTACATAATATATTTGGTTTCATGAGGCATTTTTCATACTTTTTATGGTGTAGGTCATAATGTGAAAATCGAAAATCCAAGGGATTGGATTTTTTTTTAAATTCTTATGTCCACAGTGTAAAGACAAATGTATAAATAGAAAAGGAGTAGTACCAATGACAAAGTATGTGGGTAAGAGAGTCGTTCTTGCTGTGGTCACGTTATTTATCGTATGCGCTATCACATTTTTTACGATGAATGCAATTCCCGGCGGTCCATTTGATGGGGAGAAAGCTGTCTCGCCGGAAGTGAAGGCTGCTATGGAAAAGAGATTTAATCTTGATAAGCCGGTTCCTCAGCAGTTTGCTATTTACATGAAAAACATATTACATGGCGATTTTGGGGTATCGGCTAAAACAGGTCGTGATATTGGAAAAACCATTTCGACCTCCTTTAAAGTATCAGCAAAATTAGGAGCCATGGCTATGATCGTGGCAATTGTATTTGGACTCATATTCGGAAGATTATCTTTTTCTCGACCCTTTTTACATCTATGCCGAGTTTTGTCCTGGCCTCTCTCTTATTGCTGGCATTTTGCATTAAGTTAAAGTGGATACCGGTCTGGAATCCGAAGAATCCAACCTATATTCTTCCGGTTGTCTCCCTGGCTGCCTATCCGATGGCCTATATTACAAGATTGACAAAGACCAGTATGCTGGATGCAATGGAACAGGATTATGTTCGGACTGCAAAAGCCAAAGGAGTTGCAGGATGGAAAGTATTGTTTAAACATACTTTGCGAAATGCACTAATACCGGTTGTCACGTATGTTGGTCCAATGACTGCTTCTATATTAACCGGGAGCCTGGTTGTCGAAAAGATTTTTACGATTGGCGGATTGGGTTCCAAATTTGTTGACAGTATTACGAATCGAGATTATCCGTTAATTATGGGAGTGACAATATTTCTTGCCGTTTTGATGGTAGTGATGAATTTGATCACAGATATTGTCTATAAGATCATTGATCCCAGAATTAAGCTGGATTAGGAGGAGACAAAAGATGGATAAATTAAATAATAATATGGACCAGATGCCAAAAAAATCCCCCTTAAGCATGCAGATTGATTTACAGAAGTTTGAAAAGGCAACAGATGAGGAAAAACATCAGCAGGAAGTTATGAGTGAGTCTTCTTCTTTCTTCAGAGACGGGATGAAAAAACTGAAGAAAAACCCGCTTGCGGTAGGAAGCATTATTGTGTTGATTGCAATTGTACTGATGATCATTATTACTCCTCATGTCGTACCATATTCCTATTCTCAAATTATAACAGTTGACGGAAAGCGAGATAAGACAGCTGCTAATATGGCACCACTTAAGCATTCTGATTTGGAGAAAGAATATATTAAAGACGGTGGAAAAGTATTCCCGCATCTTATGGGTACGGATGAGCTCGGACGCGATTATTTTGTCCGGGTGGTCTATGGAACAAAAATTTCTCTTACGGTTGGAATTTTTGCGAGTGTTCTTGTCTTACTTATCGGTGTTATATATGGGAGCATTTCCGGATATTTTGGCGGAAAAGTTGATATGGTTATGATGCGTATCGTAGATATCATCTACTCACTTCCGGACTTGCTTATGATTATTCTGCTTTCTGTTGTATTAAATGTAGTTCTGGATGTTACAAAGGTATCATTTCTACAGAAACTCGGAACCAATATGATATCGTTGTTTATAGTATTTGGTCTGCTATACTGGGTCAGCATGGCACGTCTGGTACGCGGACAGATACTTACGATAAAAGAAAATGAATATGTACTGGCAGCACAAGTCAGTGGAGCAAAGCCCGGAAGAATTATACGAAAGCATATTCTTCCCAACTGTGTAAGTGTTATTATTATATCGGCGGCTCTCGAAATACCTTCTGCTATATTTACAGAGAGTTTCTTAAGCTTTATTGGACTGGGCGTGAAGTCGCCGATGCCATCTCTGGGATCTCTGGCAAATAACGCAAGAGCAGGTCTTACAACATATTCCTATAAACTGGTATTTCCGGCGATTATGATCGCCCTGATTACGCTTGCCTTCAATCTTCTCGGTGATGGCCTGCGTGATGCATTTGATCCAAAATTAAGGAGGTAACGGCATGAGTGAAAATATATTATCGGTAAAAGATTTACACACCTCCTTTACAACAGATAAGGGAGAAGTGAAAGCTGTCAATGGAGTATCTTTTAATCTGGATAAGGGTAAAATTCTCGGAATTGTAGGAGAATCCGGTTCCGGAAAAAGTGTCACGGCATATTCGATTATGCAGATCCTTGAGTCAAACGGTAGAATTTCAAGTGGAGAGGTCTTATATAAAGGTGAGGATATTACAAAGTATTCTGAAAAACAGATGCATCAGTTCCGCGGGAAATGCTGCTCTATTATCTTTCAGGATCCCATGACCAGTTTAAATCCGGTATTTACCGTTGGCAATCAGCTGAGAGAGGCAATTGAACTTCATACATCCAGAAGAGGAAAAGACGCAGAAGGCCGCGCGGTTGAGATGCTCGAGATGGTCGGGGTAAATGAACCGCGGAAACGAATCAAACAGTACCCGTTTGAACTCTCGGGTGGTATGAGACAGAGAGTGATGATTGCCATGGCACTTGCCTGTGAACCGGATATACTGATTGCGGACGAGCCTACAACAGCGCTGGATGTGACGATTCAGGCTCAGATTCTGGAATTGATGCAGGAACTTCAGAAAAAGATGGGTATGGCAATTATCATGGTTACTCATGATCTTGGGGTTATTGCTGATATGTGTGATGAAATTATCGTCATGTATGGCGGACGCGTCTGCGAACGTGGTACAGCAGATGATATCTTTTATCGACCCTGCCATGAATATACAAAAGGTCTGCTCAATTCTATACCGGATGTAAAAAAGATTGGTGAAAAACTTAAGCCAATTCCCGGAACACCGATTAACCTGCTGAATATGCCAAAAGGATGTGCATTCTGCCCTCGCTGTGAGAGTGCAATGAAGATCTGTCTGGATGAGCAGCCGCCCGAGATGCAGGTTCCGGACGGCCATTACGCTTCCTGCTGGCTCAATGTGAAGAAAGCAAAGGAAGCTGAGAAAGGAGCCGTTCAGCATGAATAAAGATTATGTACCAAATAAAGATAACCTCGTTGAGGTCAGCAATCTGAAGCAATACTTTCCAATAAAAGTGGGAATGTTAAAAAAGGTTCCTCTTAAGGCAGTGGATGGGGTATCTTTTGCGATAAAACCCGGAGAGACACTTGGACTCGTTGGAGAGTCCGGATGTGGTAAGACAACAGCCGGACGATCTCTGATCAGATTATATACACCTACAGATGGAGATGTCTTTTTTAACGGAGAGAGAGTCAGTGAAAAAAATATCGGATATATGCGTAAAGATATGCAGATGGTTTTCCAGGATCCGTATTCTTCTCTTAATCCCCGCATGACAGTTGAGGACATTATTGGTGAGCCACTGGATGTTCATAAGATGTATCATTCAAAGGGAGAGCGCAGAGACAGAATTCTGGAGCTTATGGAACTGGTCGGTCTGAATGCCGAACATGCGACGAGATATGCCCATGAGTTTTCCGGTGGGCAAAGACAAAGGATCGGAATCGCGAGAGCACTGGCTACAAAACCGAAATTTATCGTCTGCGATGAGGCTGTCAGTGCACTGGACGTGTCTATACAGGCGCAGGTAATCAATATGTTTGATGAGCTTCAGAAAAAGCTTGGTGTAGCCTATCTCTTTATCGCCCATGACTTACTGGTTGTACATCATATTTCAGACCGCATAGCCGTCATGTATCTGGGGAGAATCGTAGAGATATCGGATGCGGATGAGTTGAACGCGAATCCGATTCATCCCTACACACAGTCGTTGTTGTCGGCGGTTCCCTATCCGGATCCAAAGAAGGCAAAAGAACGTCACAGAATTATTCTCAAAGGGGACGTTCCAAGTCCGCTTCATATGCCTACCGGATGTGCGTTCCGTACCAGATGCAGGTATGCGACGGAGCAGTGTGCACAGGAATGCCCACAACTTACGGATCGCGGGGATGGTCATCAGGTGGCATGTTGGAACAAGTAAATTTTATTTGATTTATATTTATCTTTCCTTTTTGGAAAACGTAGGGTATAATCAGATATTATAAAATAAAAAATACTGAGAAAAGTATTTGAAGGAGGAGTTTTTTATGAAAAAGCGTATCATATCAGTATTACTTGCGTCGACTATGGTTCTTGGAACTGCACTGGCAGGTTGTGGAGGTTCAGGCGAAAGTTCCGATTCACAGTCTTCTGCCGGTAAGTCGGCAGACAGTACTTCCGAAAGTGCCGGCTCTGCAGATGAAAAATCTGAGGAACATGGACCATCCAGCGAAGCTGCACCCAACTGGGAAAAGTATGATGCTCTCATTGCTGATATTAATAAAGAGACAGATATGAAAAAAAGAGAAGAAATGATGCATGATGCAGAGGATATGCTGATGGATACTTACGCAGTAATTCCGTTATATTATTACAATGATGTTTACATGCAGAAGGAAGATGTATCCGATATATACGCGAACCTTTTCGGGTTTAAATATTTTGCATTTGCGAAAGCCCCGGATAATGAGCTGGCCCTGCAGATTGCATCTGAACCGAATAAGCTTGATCCGGCTTTGAATTCAACAGTAGATGGTGCCTGCCTTTCCCTTTTATCATTTGCCGGATTGTATACGTATAACAAAGAAGGAGAGCTTGTTCCGGATCTTGCTCAAGATTACAAGATGAGCGAGGATGGGCTGACCTATACCTTTACAATGAAAGACGGGTTAAAGTGGTCTGATGGAGATGAACTTGATGCCAAGGATGTTCTTTATAGCTGGAATCGTCTGGCTAATCCGGACACAGGTGCGGATTATTCGTATCTGACTGATATTATTGCTAAAAAAGATGATAAAACATTAGACGCTGAGGCATCTGAGGATGGTAAGACATTTACAGTAAAATTAAATGCGCCATGTGCATATTTCCTTGATTTATGTGCGTTCCCCGCATTCGCTCCGGTTCCGCAGCAGAATGTGGAATCTGCTCAGGGTGCTGCGGACAATCCAGGTGCATGGTGTGTGGAATCAGGGTTTGTTACATCAGGGCCTTTTCGGTGCACAGAGTGGAAACATAATGAGTCTATGACTTATGAAAAAAATCCTAATTACTATGATGCAGACAAAGTTTCATTGAATAAGATTCAGTTCATGCTTAGTGATGATGACACTGCAATTTTCAATGCGTATAAGGATAATTCTCTGCAGTTTATCGATACAATTGCGACTGATGAAATGAAAGAGGCAAAGAAAAAGAAAGATTTTCATAAGATCCCAACGCTTGGAACTTATTATAGTGGATTCAATGTAAACAGTGATCTGTTTAAAGGAAAAACGGTAAAACAGGCGAAGGAAATGAGAGAAGCATTTTCACTTCTGATTGATCGTCAATATATTGTAGATACAGTTGCCCAGGCGGGACAGGAACTGGCGAACACATTCGTTCCGGCCGGAATGGCAGATGGAAACGATGGGGAGTTCCGTAAGAATGATGATGCGTACACCTATCCGGATGAAAAGAATACCGGGTATTATGATCCAAAGAATGTAGATACAGATAAGGCAATTGAACTTCTTAAGAAAGCCGGTTATGAATTTGATGACAGCAATATGCTTTCTTCCGAAACTCCGATTAATATGACATATCTTACAAATGATTCAGAGGGGAATGTTAAGATTGGAGAAGCTATCCAGCAGGATCTTGCGGCAGTCGGAATTAATCTTGATGTAGAGTCACATGAATGGTCAGTGTTCCTTGACGAGAGAAAACAAGGTAAGTTTGATTTCTGCCGGGAAGGATGGCTGGCAGACTATAATGATCCGATTAATATGCTTGAGATGTGGACAACTGATTCAGGAAATAATGATATGCAGTTTGGAAGATAAAAGGCCTGTCTGATACAGATAAGAGCTTCTAAACAGGACTGTTCGTCCAAAATCTTATGGATTCGGCCGGACAGTCCTGTTTATGTAAAAAAGCACTTGCATTCCTTGACCTGCAATGTTATAATATAAAACGATCTTTTGTGCACTTCTAATGAATTAATCCGCTTGGAAAGTGCATATAAGAAGGAAACTTTATTTGTTTTTTAAGAAAGGAGGATTCATCATGAAAGTGAGATCTTCAGTAAAGCCAATGTGCGAGAAGTGCAAAGTTATCAGAAGAAAAGGCAAAGTAAGAATCATTTGTGAGAATCCAAAACACAAACAACGTCAGGGATGACACCCGTTGTTATCACCCTGAAACATTATTAAGTGCGGCTGCAGTTGACTCACCAGGCGGTGTTGTTCAACTGATAATATTATAAAGTAAGACGTGATTTCCGAAAACTGTAATCATGACACCCCGGTGGATGCGTATAGCGTCCCCTTATAATATTGCTTAATACTCTTTTACATTCATTTTGTGTGAAGGAGAACGGTTGTGCATGAACACGACTGGATACAGATATTTCTGTGTCCCAATTAGGAAAATATTTATATAATGGAGGAAAACGTACATGGCTCGTATAGCTGGTGTAGAT
>ENA-UOOI01003566-UOOI01003566.1-fermentation-metagenome-genome-assembly--contig:-NODE-3566-length-11515-cov-15.643281_pt1 | contig 11515 bp, 9 predicted proteins | sample MGYA00245779_ERZ724027 | MGnify/ENA primary metagenome ERZ724027 (study PRJEB28704, sample SAMN03018318) | fermentation metagenome | biome: anthropogenic terrestrial biome; feature: soil; material... | reverse complement strand
AGATCGGCCGCATCAGCGACGACGCGGTCTTTTACCTGATGAGCCGCGGCATTTCGGAGGAGGACGCGAAATCGATGATCGTGACGGGCTTCGCCGAGCCGATCGCCAAGGAGCTGCCGGTGGAGTACGCCGTCGAGATGAACAACCTGATCAAGCTGGAAATGGAGGGCGCCATCGGCTGAAAGCCGGCGGCGAGATGAAATCATACGATGAAGCTTTCGATTCCACATGCGAATATCCTGCCGGCCCGGACGTGGAACCGGCTGGGAATCAACGACACCGCGCTTGCGGAGGAGCTGCCCGACGCCGCGCCCTATGCGGGCCGGCCGCTTTCCGGCCCTCTGCCGGAGGGGGTCGCGCTCTTTTCCGGTCCCCTGCCCCAGGGGGAGCCGGAGACCGGCATCGGTCCCGGCGCGGCGGATTTTGTGCGGGCGAACCGCAACTGCGGCGTATCCCTGAGGATCGCCGCGGGCGTCCGTGCGGCGAAGCCCGTGTTCCTCACCTACCGCGCGGGGGCGGAAAACCCCTTCGTGGCGGACGAAAACGCCGTGGCCGCGGAGGAGGGCAGCGAGGCGACGGTGGTCGTCAGCTACCTCGGCGGAGAGGGCGGAAACTGCTTCCACGCGGGGCTGACCCGGCTCTACGCGGCGAAGGGTGCGACCATCCATCTGATCCAGGTCCAGATGCTCGGCGACGGGTGCCTGAGCCTCGACGACATCGGCGCGGCGGCGGAGGACGGCGGCACGATCGACGTGATCCAGGCCGAGCTCGGCGGCAAAAGGGCGCTCGCGGGCTGCAAAACGCTGCTGAAGGGCGCAAAAAGCCGCCTGAGCCTCGACGCGATCTATTTCGGGGACCAGAGCCGGTCGATCGACATCAACTACACGGCGCAGCACGCCGGCAGAAAGACGCGCAGCGACATCCGCGTCTCCGGCGCCCTGCTGGATGAGAGCGAGAAGACCTTCCGCGGGACAATCGACTTCGTCCGCGGCGCGAAGCAGGCCGTGGGCAAGGAGAGCGAGGTCAACCTGCTTTTCAGCCCGCGGGTGCGCAACCGCACCGCGCCGCTGATCCTCTGCGCGGAGGAGGACGTGGACGGCCAGCACGCCGCCTCCACCGGGAAGATCGACGAGGACCTGCTGTTCTACCTGATGACGCGCGGCCTGAGCGAGCTGGACGCGAAGAAGCTGATCATCGAGGCGCAGTTCCGCCCCGTGACGGACCGGATCCCCGACGAAGCCCTGCGGGGCGCCGTCACGCAGTATGTGAAAGAGAGGCTGAGCGGACTTGAACCCGTATCTTGAGGATTTCCCCATCCTGGGGGAGAAGATCAACGGCAAGCGCCTGGTTTACCTCGACAACGCCGCCACCACGCAGAAGCCGGCGCAGGTGCTGCGCGCCGTGGAGGACTACTACCGCCGGTTCAACGCGAACCCGCACCGCGGCCTCTACGCCCTGAGCGTGAAGGCGACGCAGATGTACGAGGACGCGCGCCACACGGTCGCGGAGTTCATCGGCGCGGAGAAGGACTGCGAGGTGATCTTCACCCGCAACGCGAGCGAGTCGCTGAACCTCGTCGCGTACAGCTACGGCCTGACGTTCGTGAACAAAGGCGACGAGATCGCGCTGCCGGTCAGCGAGCACCACAGCAACCTGGTCCCGTGGCAGATGGTCGCGCGCGTGAAGGGCGCGAAGCTGGTCTACCTTTACCCCGACGCCGGCGGCCGCCTGACCGACGAAGAGATCGGCCGCAAGATCACGGAAAAGACGAAGGTGGTCGCGGCCGCGCAGGTCTCCAACGTGCTGGGCACCGTCTATCCCGTTCAAAAGATCATCGAGCGGGCGCACGCCGTCGGCGCGGTCGTCGTGCTCGACAGCGCCCAGGGCATCCCCCACTTCCCGGTGGACGTGTCGGCGCTCGGCGCGGATTTCGTGGCGTTCTCCGGGCACAAGATGCTGGCGCCGATGGGCATCGGCGTGCTCTACGGCAAAGAGGAGCTGCTGAACCGCATGCCGCCGTTCCTGATGGGCGGCGAGATGATCGAGTACGTGCACGAGCAGTCCGCGACGTTCGCGCCGCTGCCGCAGAAGTTCGAGGCCGGCACGCAGAACGTGGGCGGCGCCGTGGGCCTCGCGGAGGCGATCCGCTACCTGGAGAAAGTCGGCTACGGCACCATCCGGAAAACGGAGGACAAGCTGCTCGATGACGCGCTGAACGGGCTCGCGGAGATCCCGCACGTGACGGTCTACGGCGGCACCGGGCCGCAGGCGCGGCGGGACCGCTGCGGCGTGATCTCGTTCAACGTGGAGGGCGTCCACCCGCACGACGTGGCCACCGTGCTGGACGCGGACGGCGTGGCCGTCCGCGCGGGGCACCACTGTGCCCAGCCGCTGCTCGAATATATGCACGTGAACGCGACGTGCCGGGCCAGCCTGTATTTCTACAACACGGAAGAGGATATCGACATCTTCCTCGCGAGCCTGAAAAAGGTCAGGGGGTGGCTCGGCCTTGGAGCTTAACCAGATCTACACGCAGATCCTGACGGAGCACAACAACTCCAGGCGCAACAAGCACCCGATCGAGAACCCGACCGTCACGCTCAGGGGCGTCAACCCCAGCTGCGGGGACGAGATCGAGCTGCAGCTCCGCGAGAAGGACGGCGTGATCGAGGACGCGGGCTTCACCGGCGTCGGCTGCGCGATCTCGCAGGCCTCGGCGTCCATCATGATCGACCTGATCAAGGGGAAGACGACCGCCGAGGCGATGAAGCTCGCCGGGACGTTCCTCGGCATGATCAAGGGCGAGGTCACCGACGAAAAGCAGCTCGAGGCCCTCGACGAGGCCGTCGCCCTGCGCGACATCGCCCACATGCCCGCCCGCGTGAAATGCGCCGTGCTGGGCTGGCATACGCTGGAAAACGCGCTCGACGGGGAAAAGAAGCCCGGCCGGGCGTAATTTTTTTCAAAAAGGGAGAGAGCTATGAAGATCGTCCGTTTCAATCCGAATCCGGACAGCGAGGCGAGGGTCGTCGGCTATCTGCACGACGACGTGAGCGAGATGCCCCACCGGGCCGAGCGCCCCTGCGTCGTGATCCTGCCGGGCGGGGGATACGTGTTCCTTTCGGAGCGCGAGTCCGACCCGCCCGCGACGGCCTTTTTCGCGAGGGGATACCAGGTGTTCATCCTCTATTATTCGATCAAGGACCGGGCGGGGGACCTGCGCCCGCTCGCCGACGCCTCGCTGACCCTGATCAGGATCCGGGAGAATGCCGGGAAGTGGGGCGTGCTGCCGGATAAGATCGCGGTCTGCGGTTTTTCGGCGGGCGGGCACGCGGCCGCCACCCTCGGCACGCTGTGGGACAGCCCGGAGCTCAAGGCCAGGATCGACACGAAGGGCGGGCAGAACCGCCCGAACGCGATGATCCTCTGCTACGCCGTGATCTCGCTGGGCGCGTTTACCCACAGCGAATCCGCGCGGACGGTCACGGGCGGCAGCCTTTCGCCGGAGCAGGTGCGCCTGCTCTCGCTCGAGAACCACGTGACGCCCGGCACGCCGCCCGCGTTCATCTGGCACACCGTGGAGGACGACTGCGTCCCGGTCGAGAACGCGCTGCTGTTCGCTTCGGCGCTTCAAAAGCAGCGTATCCCGTTCGAGTGCCACCTGTACCAGAAGGGCGGGCACGGCATGTCGCTGTGCAACCACGAGGTCGGCTCGCCGAACCCGCACTGCGCCACGTGGTTCCCGCTCTGCGCGGAATGGCTCGGCGAGCTGTTCGGCTTTCAGGAATAGGCGGATCTTTTCCATAGAACTTTTACATAGGAATGAAAAAGCCTCCCGAAGCGCATCCGGCTTCGGGAGGTCCCTTTATCTTTGCCAAGGAGGGCGTCTTATTTTTCTCCGGATTCCCCGGGTTTGGGCGGGCCGAAGCCCGCCCGCTCGGCGATGCGGTAGCGGGGGCGCGCCTTGACCTCGGCGTAGATTTTGCCGAGGTAGACGCCCGCGACGCCCAGGCAGAGCATCAGCAGGCCGCCGAGCAGCCAGAGCGACCACACCGCGGGCGCCCACGCGGCCGCCCCGCCGTTGAAGCGGGCGATCAGCGACCAGACCGTGCCGACCAGGCTGACGGCGGAGATCAGCGCGCCGAGGCGGAAAATCAGCTCCAGCGGTTTCACGCTGAACGACGTGACGCCCTCGACGGCGAACGCGACCATCTTTTTGAGCGGATATTTCGATTCCCCGGCGAACCGCTCGTGCCGGTCGTAATAGACGCAGCCGCTCCGGTAGCCGATCAGCGGCACCAGGCCGCGCAGGAACAGGTTGACCTCGCGGTACTCGCCCAGCGCGTCGAGGGCGCGGCGGCTCATCAGGCGGTAATCCGCGTGGTTGTAGACCACGTCCGCGCCGAGAGCGGAGAGCAGGCGGTAGAACCCCTGCGCGGTCGCGCGCTTGAAGAGCGTGTCGGTCGCGCGTTTTTTCCGCACGCCGTAGACCACGTCGCACCCCTCGAGGAATTTGCGGACGAACTCGCCGAGGACCTCCACGTCGTCCTGAAGGTCCGCGTCCAGGCTGATCGCGCAGTCGGCGCGCTCCCGCGCCGTCATCAGCCCCGCGAGCAGCGCGTTCTGGTGGCCGCGGTTGTGCGCCAGGCGGATGCCGAGCACGCGCCCGTCCTCCGCGCTGTAGCGGGAGATCAGCTCCCACGTGCGGTCGCGGCTGCCGTCGTCGACGAACAGCATGCGGCTGCCCTCCGAGGCGAGGCCCGCCTCCCGCATCGCACCCAGCTTTTCGGAAAGGCGGCGGATCGTCTCCGGCAGGACCTTTTCCTCGTTGTAGCAGGGAATCACAAGATAAACGACCGGCATTTCAGTCTCCTCCGTTCGTCCGGCCCCCGGCGGAAGGGCCGGAAATCTGTTTGACGCGGAACAGGATCCGTTTTCCCTTGGGCCTGCGGCGGCGCGTCGTCAGCCAGTAGAACGCGAGCAGCAGGAACCCGCCCAGCGTGACCCACGCGCCGAGGCGGACGCCCGGCGTCTGGTAGTTGAAGCGGATGGCGGAGGCCCCCTTCGGCACCTTCACGGCCATGAACCCGACGTTGACCCGGACGATCTCGGCCTTCTGCCCGTCGACTGTGGCGCTCCAGCCTTCCTCCCACGGGACGCTGAAGAACACCAGGCGGTCCTTGTCCGAGGTAAAGGAGGCGGAAAAGCCGCCGTTGTCGTACTGGAAGGAGGAGCACGAGGTCGCTTTCCGCGCGGTGCAGTCCTTGAAATAGGCGGCTTCGGTGTACTGGGCTTCGCCCGTGTCCAGGTGCCCCAGCAGGCCGCCGTACCGCGCCGCGTCGCGGTCCTCGAGGACGAGGGCCTTGAGCAGCAGCAGGTGCCGGTCCGATTCCGAAACGCCGTCGTACTCGCTGCGCGTGATGTACGAGTCGTAACTGAAGCCCATCGGGATGAAATAATCGTTTTGGTAGACGTCGCAGCCGTTCTGCGTCGCGTAGAAGCTCCAGCCCGGCATCAGCGTCGCACCGCCGGAATCGGTGAACTCCTTGCCGCTGCTGACCGGGTCGAACAGCCAGCGGCAGCTCGTCAGGCCGCGCAGGCCGTAGACGGTGGTGTCCGGGCGGGAGCCGACGTCCCGCTGCACGCCGATCGTGGGGTAGAACTCCATCACCGAGCCGGGCACGATGCTGTGAAACGCCTGGATCGACGGCTTCTGCCAGTACATGGCCTGGTTGTCCATGCCGTCGTAGATGTCGATGCGGCTGTTCCCGTCGTCGGGCAGGTGGATGTCCTTCCCCCCGTTCAGCGCGTAGGGGATGATCCAGTTGTGCGTGTCGTCGCTCTGCGTCTTGCCCAGCGCGATGAAGAACGAGGCGTAGATCACGGTGATCAGCGCGATGCCGGACCCGCATTTCCGCAGGAATTTCGCGCGGCCCTCCTTCCGGTAGCGGAAGACGATGACCAGCAGGGCCAGGCTCAGAAGCGCCACCGCCACGTAGGACCAGAAGCGCGTGGGGTAATCCTCCAGGCCGAAGACGACGGTCTTGCCGCCGTCCGCGCCGGTCGAGGATTTCGGCATCAGGCCGATCGGCAGCGCGATGCCCAGCGTGATGCCGAGGGTCCAGTGCACGGCGCGGCGCCAGTCCGCCCGCAGGCTCTGCAGCGAGGCCACGGTCGCCAGGGCCATCATCAGCGTCAGCATATAGAACCACCGCACGTAAAAGGCCATGTTGAAGAGCTGGAAGGCCGCGTTCAGCGCCGGCACCGCCGCCATGAAGAACAGGATGCACAACATCGTCTTGAGCCAGTGCTTTTTGCCGTTCTGCAGGAACGCGAGCACGCCGCTCATGCCGAACAGCGGCAGCCACGCGCCCAGCGAGGACCACTGCGCCTCGGAGTCCGGCGTGAAGTTCGGGCGCGCCGGGATGTCCGGCGGAAAGAAGAAGCACTCCAGGATATGCACGTACCGCTGGTTGTAGTCGTACAGCAGGGCGGACCATCCCTGCGGCGGATCGTTGACCCGCGGGTTCTGCACGACCGCCAGCACCGTGGGCACCAGCAGCGCGCCGGAGCACAGCACCCCGATCACCGATTCGCACAGCAGCAGGAAGAAATCCCGCAGGCTGATCTCCCAGCTCCCCGCGAGCATCCGCACGATCCAGTAGAGGATCAGGAACACGACCTGCCCGGCAAAGAAGTAGTAGTTGACCGTGCAGCACAGGCAGACCGTCAGCGCGAACACCCCGCGGCGCCGGCGGGTCATGTACTCGTCCATCGCCCACAGCTCCAGCGGGAAGAAGACGATCGCCTCGTGGAAATGGTTGAAGAAGATGTTGTAGATTGAAAAGCCCGAGAACGCGTAGAGCAGCGCGCCGATGATCGCGTAGTCCGGGTGGCGCACGTACCGCCGCAGATAGAGGAAGGAGGTCAGCGTCGCGCAGCCGAATTTCAGGATCAGCAGCGGGCCCATCAGGTGCGGCACCATCCAGCTCGGGAACGGGATGGTCAGCCAGAAGAACGGGCTGCCCAGCAGATAGAACGTGTAGGAGCCGATGAAGTTCGCGCCGAGGTCGGTCGTCGGGTTCCAGCCCCAGCTGCCGGCGCGCACGGCGTCGTGGCACATCTGGTAGAAGGGAACCTGCTGCACGTTGTAGTCCCCGTAAAACAGAAAATAACCGTTGTCGAACAGAATGAACGGCAGAAAGAAGATCGAGGAAAGGATCAGGCCGCAGAAGAAAGCTTTCCGGTAATACCTCAGCTCCCCGCCGCCCCGAAGGTTGTCCCGCTGCGTCACCGCGCCGCCTCCCCGTCGTTTTCGTCGGACTGGCTTTTCCTATTATAGCATACGGTTTTGTCCAAACAATGGACAAACGGGGGCGCTTTTCAATTTTTTTGCCGCTCCCCTTGAAATCGCGGCGGAAAACGCTATGATGAAAAGAGCCGAAGGAAAGGGGAACCCGGAATGCACCATTTTTTCGCCATGCTTTCCCGCATGAAAAACGTCAACCGCTGGGGCCTGATGCGCAACACCCGGCGGGAGAACCTGTGCGAGCACAGCTTTGAGACGGCGGTGATCGCCCACGCCCTCGCGGTGCTGCGCAACACGCGCTTCGGCGGGCATGCGGACGCCGAGCGCGCCGCGGTGCTGGCCCTGTTCCACGACGCGACCGAGATCGTGACCGGCGACCTGCCCACGCCCGTCAAGTACTACAGCCCGCAGATCCGCTCCGCCTACCGCGGGGTGGAGGACGCGGCCCGCAGCCGCCTGCTGGGCCTGCTGCCCGAGGACCTGCGGGGGGTCTACCGCCCCCTGCTCGGCGAGCCGCGGGAGGCCGACCGGGAGCTGCTGCCCCTCGTGAAGGCGGCGGACAAGATCTCCGGCCTGATCAAGTGCGTGGAGGAAAAGCGCATGGGCAACCGCGAATTTGCAAGCGCGGAGGATTCCCTGCGCAAAGCCGTGGAGGAGATGCGCCTGCCGGAAGCCGACTGTTTTCTCGAAGAATTCCTGCCCTCCTACAGCCTGACTCTGGACGAGCAGGGGTAGCGCCCGGCCGGAAAAGCGCCCGCCCGCCGGTTGAAACGGGGGGCGGTTCATGCTATAATGAATCGTTGAAAACAAAAAATGCACATAAAAGGGGATTGGCGGAACATGATCAGCGCGAACCGCTACCGCACGCGGCTGTGCGGCGGGATCGGAGAAAAGGACATCGGGGAGGAGGTCCGCGTCGCCGGCTGGGTCGAGAATATCCGCGACCACGGCGGCGTCCAGTTCCTCGACCTGCGGGACCACTACGGCGTCGTGCAGATCGTGGTCCACAACGAGGATATGGTCCGCGCGATCAGCCGCGAATGCACCCTGACGGCGAAGGGGAAGGTCGTCCTGCGCGACGCGGACACCGTGAACCCCAAAATCCCGACCGGCACGGTGGAGATCCGCGTCTCGGAGCTGACCGTCCTCGGCCCGGTGCTCGCGCCGCTGCCGTTCGAGGTCGCAGCTTCGCGCGAGACGAAGGAGGACGTCCGGCTCAAATACCGCTTCCTCGACCTGCGCAACCCGAAGGTCCACCGGAACATCGTGCTGCGCTCGCAGGTGATCTCGTATCTGCGGCGGAAGATGACGGAGCTCGGGTTCCTCGAGATCCAGACGCCGATCCTCTCCGCCTCGTCGCCGGAGGGCGCGCGCGACTACCTGATCCCCAGCCGCCGGCACCCGGGGAAATTTTACGCGCTGCCGCAGGCGCCGCAGATCTTCAAGCAGCTGCTCATGGTCTCGGGCTTCGACCGGTATTTCCAGATCGCCCCGTGCTTCCGCGACGAGGACGCGCGCGCCGACCGCTCGCCGGGCGAGTTCTACCAGCTCGATTTCGAGATGGCGTTCGCCGCGCAGGAGGATGTGTTCGCCGTGGCCGAGCGCGTGGTGGGGGAGACGTTCGCAAAGTTTTCCGATAAAGCCGTTTCGCCGGCGCCGTTCCGCCGCATCCCCTACGCGGAGTCGATGCTGAAATACGGCACCGACAAGCCGGACCTGCGCAACCCGCTCGAGATCGTCGACGTCACCGACCTGTTCGAGGGCACCGCGTTCGCCCCGTTCCGCGGCAGGACCGTGCGCGCCGTCCACGTGCCGGGCTGCGCGGCCCGTCCGCGCAGCTTCTTCGAGGGGATGCTCCAGTTCGCGGAGGGCATCGGCATGAAGGGCCTGGGCTACATCAAGGTCACGCCGGAGGGCGAGTACCAGGGGCCGATCAACAAATACCTGCCGGACGCCCGGCGGAAAGAGCTGGCCCGGCGCGCCGGGATGGCCCCCGGCGGCGTGCTGTTCTTCATCGCGGACGAGGCCGACGCCGCCCCGAGGCTGGCCGGGCAGATCCGCGAAGAGCTGGGCAGGCGGCTGGGCCTGATCGACGAGAACCGCTTCGAGTTCTGCTTCATCGTGGATTTCCCCATGTTCGAGCCGGACGAGGAGACCGGGAAGATCGGCTTTACGCACAATCCGTTCTCCATGCCCCAGGGCGGCCTGGAGGCCCTCGAAACCGAGCGGCCGGAGGACGTGCTCGCCTACCAGTACGACATCGTGTGCAACGGCGTGGAGCTTTCCTCCGGCGCGGTGCGCAACCACCGCATCGACATCATGGAGAAGGCGTTCGAGATCGCCGGTTATTCCAAAGAGGAGCTGCGCTCGAAGTTCCCCGCGCTCTGGAACGCCTTCCGGTACGGGGCGCCGCCGCACGCCGGCATGGCCCCGGGCATCGACCGCATGCTGATGCTGCTCGCCGGCGAGGAGAACATCCGCGAGGTCGTCGCGTTCCCGATGAACTCCAACGCGCAGGACCTGATGATGGGGTCGCCGGGCGAGGTGACCGAGCAGCAGCTGCGCGAAGCGCATATCAGGCTCAGGAAATGATCGGTGCGGGAGGCGCTTTATGGTCACGAAACAGGATATTCTGAAGATTGCGGACCTTGCCGGGCTCGAGGTCGGGCCGCAGGAGCTGGACGGCCTCACGGAGGAGCTGAACCGGATGATCCGCTTTGCCGACGCCGTGACGACGGCCTCGGCCGGGGAAGCTCCGTTCGACGGCCTCAGCGGGCTGGAGAACGTGTTCCGCGAGGACGTCCCCCGGCCGTGCAGCAGCCGGGAGGAGATCCTTCGGAACGCCGGCAGCGCGGAGGACGGGTTCTTCCTCGTTCCCCGGCGCGGATAGGGGGATGCGGATGAAGACGACCGGAACCATCGCGCGGCTGCACGGGATGCTGGAATCCCGCGGGATCAGCTGCGAAGAGCTGACGAGACGGTATCTCGGCGCCGTCGAACGGGACAACCCGGCCCTCAACGCCTATGTGAAGACGACGCCGGAGACCGCGCTGGCGGCGGCGCGCCGCGTGGATGAAAAAATCGCCGCGGGCAAGCCGCTCGCTCCGCTCGAGGGCATCCCGATGACGCTGAAGGACAACATCAGCACGCGGGGCATCGAGACCACCTGCTGTTCCAAAATGCTGCGGGGCTACGCGCCGATCTACGACGCCACGGTCTGGAAGATTCTAAAAGAACAGAACGCCGTGCTGCTGGGCAAGACCAATATGGACGAGTTCGCCATGGGCTCGACGTGCGAGAACTCCTGCTTCGGCGGGGCGGCGAACCCGCGAGACACCGGCCGCGTGGCGGGCGGCAGCAGCGGCGGGGTGGCCTCCGCCGTGGCGGCGGACCTCGCCGTCTACGGCCTCGGCTCCGACACGGGCGGCTCGATCCGCGAGCCCGCGGCCTTCTGCGGCGCGGTGGGCTTCAAGCCGACCTACGGCGCCGTCTCGCGCTACGGGCTGATCGCGTTCGCCTCCAGCTTCGACCAGATCGGCCCCATCGCCCAGAGCGTCGAGGACGCCGCGCTGGTCTACGACGCCGTCGCGGTCCGCGATCCGATGGATTCCACCAGCGTCGGCGGCCGGGAAGCCGCCGCGCCGGGCCTCGGCAAACCGATCCGCGGGCTGAAGATCGGCCTCGCGCGGGAATTCTTCGAGAAGATCCGCGGCGACGTGGCGGACGCGCTGCAAAAGGCGATGGAGGTCTGGCGGTCGCTCGGCGCGGAATTCGTCGAATTCGACATGCCGTCCGTCCGGTACGGCCTGCCGATCTATTATATCCTCGCCTGCGCCGAGGCCTCCTCCAACCTCGCCCGGTACGACGGCATCCGCTACGGCTACCGCACGGCGCACTACGCCGACCGGCGCGAGATGGTCCGCAAAACGCGCAGCGAGGGCTTCGGCCCCGAGGTCAAGCGCCGCATCCTGCTGGGCACCTACGTGCTGAGCGCGGGCTACTACGACGCCTACTACAAAAAGGCGCAGGGCCTGCGCGGGGCGGTGGTGCGCGCGTTCGGCGACGCGTTCTCGCGGTGCGGCCTGATGCTGGCGCCCACGGTGCCGGTCACGGCGTTCGGCCGCAACCGGGAATCGGAGGACCCGGTCGAAAACTACCAGACGGATATCTGCACCGTGCCGGTCAACATCGCCGGCCTGCCGGCCG
>ENA-UOOI01003565-UOOI01003565.1-fermentation-metagenome-genome-assembly--contig:-NODE-3565-length-11516-cov-5.372044_pt1 | contig 11516 bp, 12 predicted proteins | sample MGYA00245779_ERZ724027 | MGnify/ENA primary metagenome ERZ724027 (study PRJEB28704, sample SAMN03018318) | fermentation metagenome | biome: anthropogenic terrestrial biome; feature: soil; material... | reverse complement strand
CACTCTCATGCCCTCATCGTAATCTGCCACGATGATTTTCCTTATTTCCATTGGTATCATTTTTCATCCGCTTATCATTTTTTCTATTATATCATTCTACGCAATCTTATCTGGAATTGCTGTAAGTGCCAAGCACAGCCGTTCCGGATTCAATTTTTGTTTTGAGAGAATTCAAATGAAGCATTCCTTAAGTTAATCTTCAAGACCATCCCGGGATTTTCATCAAGACTCCGACAGATTCCTGCTAATTTCGGACTCAGGCTATGGGACCAGACTTTACCTATATTTTATAAGACTCATACCGCCCAATAATATTTTTATTTGTTCATTTCAATACCACTCCATATTAAGTATTTATCAACTGCATGAATGCTTCGCTCATAACGGCCGTCTATGATATTCATTCTATAAACGTTTTATTCTTTAGTCTGTTTACTTGACAATGGTCGCTTTTTTGCAATAATATAAATTTTATTTTTAATGGCGGTGCAACTGACCTGATGGAGGATACTTCTGGTAGCGTAAAGTGGTACGTTCAAGATGTTCTCGCAGTGTGCGGGAAAGCGTTTCCGAGTCGCCCTTTACAAGTGAATCGTAAATGATATGATGCTCTTTCAGCGGTTGAGTGTGCAATGCGGCAGGGTGGTTCCCAGATGCATAAACATAGGGCGCAATACCGACACCATAAACACGGTCGTACAAGTTACAAAGCATGGTGTTTCCCGTCAGACGGATGAGACTGCCATGAAAGATCTCTTCCAGACGTGTCTCTTGCATGAAGTCATGTTGTCCCGCCAAATCCAGCGAAAGCATAGCCTCGTGCATTTCCTTCTGGATTTTAGGGTAATGGGGAAGATTCCGTATAGCACTTGGAACGGAGAACAACTCCATCATCATGCGGCAATTCATCACGTCATTGATCTCTTTTGACGTGATCTGCCGGACAATAAAACCTCGGTGTGGCAGTTTTTCAAGCTGGCCTTCCGAGACAAGTCGGTTCATGGCTTCCTTTACAGGTGTCGGACTTATGGACAGATCATCTGCCAGTTGACTAACCACGAGTTTTTGGCCTGGAGCAAACTTACCAGAGTAAAGTTTATCGCGAATTTCACCATAGGCCCACTCCAAGAGGGACACTGGTCGATTCTTCATTTGAAAAGCCTCCTAAAAATTTAAAAAGTAAAATATTTAAAATATTAAAGTAAAAATCGTTACAATAAAGTAACGGATAAAAAAAGCTAAAATCAGATAGATATTTTGTAATATATAGCCAAATAGCATATCGATTATTTGGGCACAAATATTCTTGAATTATTCTACCACCGTGTATATAATAGTGTCAATAAATTTTTTATTTAAAATATAAAATTTAAAATCTAAAATTTAAATTATTAAAATGGAGGGAATTTATGAATCGGAAACTTGTAGCGATTACAGACTGCGACCACGATAATATCAAAGTGGAATCTCAAGTGCTGGCAGCGTCTGGATTGGACGCACCATGGTTGCACTGCAAAACTGAGGACGATCTTATCCGTGAATGCCAAGGATTCAAGTCACTGATCAACCAATATGCACCTTTTACGAAAAAAGTGTTTGATGCTCTGCCGGATCTAAAGGTGGTTGTTCGCTATGGTGTTGGTGTAGACAACGTGGACTTGGCTGCGGCTACGGCACATGGCGTAAGGATCTGCAATGTCCCTGATTATGGTATGTACGAGGTGGCAGATCAGGCTATGGCACTTTCGATGGCACTGGCCCGAAAAGTCGTTTTTTGCAATAATCGCGTAAGGAGCGGTATATGGGATTACCAGGAAGCGATTCCCATTTACCGTCTTTCCATCCAGACGGTCGGTATAATCGGCGTTGGCCGCATTGGAACAGCTTATTCCGAACGTGCCAAAGCTTTTGGTATGAAGGTACTGGCACATGACGACTATGCGCAAAAAAACGGAAAGACCAAGGACTATATGGAAATGGTCAGCCTTGATGAACTGCTTGAGCGTTCAGACATTATCTCCATCCACTGCCCGCTGGACGGTAATAAAAATCTGATTGCTGCACCACAGTTAAAGGAGATGAAAAAGTCAGCTTACATAATTAATGTTTCTCGAGGAGGTATTATAAATGAGCAAGATCTTTATGAAGCGCTAAAGAACGGTGAAATTGCCGGTGCGGCCTGCGATGTGTTTTGCCAGGAGCCGATTGCCAAAAACAATCCACTGCTTTCGTGTGAAAATTTCATTGCCACACCGCATATTGCGTGGTATTCCGAGGAATCTGCGCTGGAACTGGAACGTAAGGTAGCTGAGGAAGCCGTCCGCGGCGCGTTGGACCAACCACTGCTGAACATCGTAAATAAGTGAAATGAAGCGAAGGAGCACAGGAAAAATGGATTTGTTTGATCTCACCGGTAAAAAGGCGATTGTAACCGGCGGTGCCTCCGGTTTGGCACACGGTGTTGCCGAGGGATTGATGGAAGCCGGTGCAGAAGTTGCCATCATCGACATCTCTTCCCACACGGAGGATGTTACAAAGGAGTTTTGCAACCGGGGTTTTAAAGCATACGCAGTTCATGCTAACCTGAGCAAAAGTGAGGAGCTTATTTCCGCGTTCAATACAGCTTTGGAAAAACTAGATGGTCGTGTGGACATTTTAGTTCCAGCGGCGGGTATTCAGAAACGTCATAAGTCCGAAGAGTTTCCAATGAAAGATTGGGATGCCGTATTGAATATTAATTTGACGGCTGTGTTCCAGTTGAACCAACTGGCAGGGCAGCAAATGCTGAAGCAGGGAAGCGGCAAGATTATTAATTTTGCCTCAATGCTTTCATTCTTCGGTGGATATACGGTCCCTGCTTATGCAGCTAGCAAGGGTGGGATAGCGCAGATAACCAAAGCACTTTCCAATGAGTGGGCAAGCAAAGGCATCAACGTAAATGCCATAGCTCCTGGCTACATGGCTACAAAAATGAATACTGGTATTTTACAGGACGAGAAGCGCAACGCTTCCATTACTGCCCGTATTCCGATAGGCCGCTGGGGCACTCCGGACGATTTAAAAGGGATTGTTGTTTTTCTGGCTTCCCACGCTTCTGATTATTTGAGCGGAGCAGTCATCCCCGTGGACGGTGGCTATCTTGGCTGCTGAAAAAGCGTATTGTAACGGGTAAAAGTTTACGACTATAACGAGAATAAATTCATAATAAAGGGGAGAATTTGTATGAAAAAGACAATTCATAAGCGCCTCCTGACTCTTACTTCCATTATCCTCATCAGCGCTATACTGGCTGGGTGCAATTCTGGTAGTGGCGTTTCCAGTGTGGTACATTCTTCCGAAGATAGTACATCGGCTTCAAGTAAAGTTTCAGTTGCAAGCGGTACAGCTTCCACAGGCAAACCACTCAAAATTGGTATTTCTTTGCCGAACATGACGAACGTTTTCTTTTTACAGGTTCGTGATGGCATGAAGGCTGCACTGAAGGATTCCAAGGACGAAATGGTTGTCATGGACTCAAACGGCGACCAGAATAAGCAGATGAATGATGTAATGGATATGATAAACCAGGGCTGCAATGTCATTGGTCTTTCCCCCATTAACTCAGATGGTGTACGCGCTACGCTGGAAACCTGCCAAAAAGCTGGAGTCCCGGTTATCGCTTTCAACGTGGGCGTTGCCAAGTCTGCCAAGTCTCTTGTGGCTTCTACCATTGTTTCCGACAACGAAAAGTCCGGTCACCTCTGCGCACAAGCACTTGCTAAAGCTTTAGGTGGTAAAGGCAAGGTTGCTGAAATTACTTTCAGTACGACAACTACCTGTTATCAGCGTCAAAAGGGCTTTGAAGATGAAATAAAAGCTAATTATCCGAACATCAAAATTCTTATTAACAAAGATGTTGAAAAGGCTACCTCTGATTATTCTCAACCTATCATGGTTGACTTCATCAACGCTTATCCAGATCTGGACGGTGTATTCTGCATTAACGATCCTACGGCCCGCGGTGCTATTGCTGCTCTGAAGGAAGCCAATAAGATCAAAAGTGTAAAGGTCGTTTCCGTCGATGGTTCCGATGAAGGCAAGAGCTTCATCCGTGCGGGCGAAATGGTCGCTTCCGCTGCACAGGAGCCGACGACAATCGGAGCCAAAACAATTGAGACGGCTTACAATTTGCTGGCTGGCAAGACAGTTGAAAAGGATGTCATCATTCCTATGCACATCATTGACTCCTCCAACGTTGGCGCTGCCACAAAGTAATTCTACTGTATTTACAATGAAACGGCTAAAGGACGGGCAGAGCTCCTGCTCTGCCTTGTCCTTTCTATTTTTTCAGATTCCCTAAATCGGGATGTAAAGGAGTAAATTAATGCAAAGCGAGTACATCTTAGAGATGGAAGACATCAAAAAATCATTCGTTTCAAATAAGGTGCTTGACGGCGTCAGCATTGCTATAAAGCCGGGTGAAGTACGCGCGCTGATGGGTGAGAATGGCGCGGGAAAATCCACGCTGATGAAAATTTTGGGCGGTATCTATCACGCGGACACCGGCCTTATCAAAATAAACGGTGAACCGGTTGTCATCAATACCGTAGATGATGCACGTCGCTATGGTATAAGCTTCATTCATCAGGAGATCAGCAATGTGCCCAGTATGAATTTGGCAGAAAACTTCTTTCTCGGCCGCGAACCGAAAAAGAAAAATCACCTGGTAGACACAAAGAAGATGCATGAAGAAACACGTAAGGCGCTGGATGTTCTTGGAATTCGTTTAGAAACGACGCGCCTAATTCAAGGACTTTCCATCGCACAGCAACAAATGCTTGAGATTGCACGTGCTATCAATGAGAACGCCCGCATTATTATCATGGATGAACCAACTGCTTCTCTGGCTAACGATGAGGTTTCAGACCTGTTTAATCAGATACGTCGGCTCAAAGAAAAGAATGTAGCTATTCTTTATATTTCGCATCGTTTGGAGGAAACATTCCAGATTTGTGACACAGTAACGGTGTTGCGTGATGGTCAATTCATCGGGACGAAAAACACGGCTGAAACAAATGATAAGGAACTTATCAGTATGATGGTAGGTCGTGAGTTTAAAGATATGTACGGTAATGAGCGTGCAGTTGGCGGCGATGTTGTTATGGAAGTTGAGCATCTTTCCAGTGCTTATGTAAAAGATGTAACTTTCACACTGCGCAAAGGTGAAATTCTCGGGCTTTCCGGTTTAGTCGGTGCGGGTCGCACCGAGACGGCACTTGCTATCTTCGGTATCGATAAGGTCACCAGTGGTACTATTAAAATGAATGGCAAACTTGTGAAGATCAAATGCCCAGAGGATGCCATTCGTGCAGGAATTGCGCTTGTACCAGAGGACAGAAAGAGCCAAGGCCTATTTTTATGTCACAGCATTGCTACAAACCTGACTTTTCAGGTACTGCGTGAGTTTATTTACCGATTACATGTTGACCGCAAAAAAGAAAAAGAGATTGTTGAAACCTATAAAACCAAGCTTTCCATCCGTATGGCGTCTATAGACCAACTGGCACAGGAACTTTCCGGTGGAAATCAGCAGAAAGTTGTAATTTCCAAGTGGCTGGCAAATAAGCCTCAGGTTATTATTATGGATGAACCAACACGTGGCATTGATGTGGGAGCTAAGGCAGAAATTTATAAACTGATGAGCGACCTGACCAAAGAAGGCGTTTCTATTATTATGATTTCGTCGGAGTTGCCTGAGATTATCAACCACTCCAGCCGTATCGCCGTAATGAGTGAAGGGCGGCTTGTAAAGATTCTGGATCCGGCTCAGGATAAGATTTCACAAGAAATCGTCATGTCCTACGCAGTCGAAGGAGGAACTGAATGATGTTCAACAAAACGACGAACGCGCCAACTGCCATAGGAACTATAAATATCAATAAGCTGGAGAACAATGCGTTGCTGGCGTGGTTTAAACGAAACCTCGGCTCCATCATCGCGCTGATGTTTATGTGTGTGGGACTGTCCCTCTTTACAAATACTTTCCTAGTGAATACCAACCTGCTCAGTGTACTGCGCAACAACTGTGTGAATTGTCTCATCGCTTTCGGTATCACGTGTGTTCTTATTGGTGGAGGTATTGACCTCTCCGTCGGCAGTGTGGCGGCTGCTTCGGGCGTATTGGCCGTGCGTATGGCTAACATGAAAATGGGTGGTTCAGCCTGGGTACAGATCGCATTCATAATTTTTATCGCGTTGCTTTTCGGCGCAGCGGTCGGACTGTTTAACGGTTATGTCATTTCACACACAACATTACCGCCTTTTATTGTTACTCTTTCTGTACAGATCATCATTCGTGGTGTCAGTTATATTATGACGGGCGGCCAACCTACGCAGTGTAGCAATGAAGCTTTTAACAATCTTGGAACAGGCTACTGGTTGGGCCTGCCTATCCCCGTGTGGATTGTTATCTTCGCATTAATTATTCTGTTCTTCATTATGAACCGCACCACATTCGGTCGCCATGTGTATGCAGTAGGTGGTAATAAGGAAGCTGCCAGGTATGCCGGTGTAAGCGTAAAGTCAGTGCAGATGCGCAACTTCATGATCAGCGGCATTATGGCTGCGTTGGCCGGAGTCGTTCTGGCATCCCGTCTGTACTCGGGGCAACCGAATGTCGGTGAAGGATTTGAACGTGACGCCATCTCGGCCTCAGTTCTCGGTGGTACAAGCTTTAACGGAGGTATTGGTACACTCAGTGGTACCGTCATCGGTGCCATGATTATTGGTGTGATGAACAATGGCATGAATCTGCTGCGCATTGATACATATTGGCAATACGTGGTTAAAGGCTGCATTATTCTCGGCGCCGTTTACATTGACTTCTTGAAGAAAGCACGTTCCCTCAAAAAGTAAAGAAGAGGAAAATAAATGAACTGTTTGGAATTGGAAAAAATGGCCGTTACGGTACGGCGTGATATTCTGACGATGATCTGCAGTGCTGGCAGCGGCCACCCGGGAGGCTCGCTCTCAATGGTAGAGTTACTTGTGGCAACCTACTGTACTCAAATGCATGTGGATCCGAAGCACCCTGATGCGCCGGAACGCGACCGCTTCGTGCTCAGCAAAGGCCACGCAGCGCCGTGTTACTATGCAGTTCTGGGTGAGCTTGGCTTCTTTGATAAGGCGGAGTTCAAAAATTTCCGCCAGCTGCACAGTATCCTGCAGGGCCACCCAGACGTTAAGAAGGTACCAGGTATAGACGCTTCCACTGGTTCGTTGGGGCAGGGAGTGTCGATTGCGGTCGGTATGGCGCTGGGTGCAAAAGCCGCGGGGAAAAATATGAAGGTCTATACCATCCTCGGCGACGGAGAACTGCAGGAAGGACAGGTTTGCGAGGCCTGCACCGCTGCAGCCCATTATAAGCTGGACAACCTTACGGTTATGATTGATAATAATGGCTTGCAGATTGACGGAACAAATGACGAGGTAATGTCGTTAGGCAATCTCCATACGCGGTTTGAAACCTTTGGCCTTAATGTTATCGAATTACCGGACGGAAATGATATGCAGGCTGTGGTGTACGCGCTTGCACTGCCCACTATTCCGGGAAAGCCTAAGTGCATTCTGGCTCACACCACGAAGGGAAAGGGCGTTTCCTTCATGGAAAATCAGGTTAGCTGGCACGGTAGAGCACCGTCGGCCGAAGAACTGAAGGTAGCGTTGAAGGAACTGGGTGATGGAAAAATTGAGTGAGATGAAAGCAATTCGCGCCGCTTACGGTGAAGCGCTCGTGGCACTTGGCGCAGAAAATAAAAGGGTCGTTGTACTGGATGCAGACCTTTCGCACGCCACCATGACGCTAAATTTTTCCCGCCAATACCCAAAACGATTTTTCAATGCCGGCATTGCCGAGGCCAACATGGTCTGCATGGCAGCCGGACTTTCCACTATGGGCTTTGTACCTTTCTGCAGTAGCTTCGCCATATTTGGCGCAGGCCGCGCCTACGAACAGGTGCGCAACAGTGTCGCTTATCCCCATTTTAACGTAAAGCTGGCCATGACACATGCTGGTATCACACTTGGCGAGGATGGCGGCAGTCATCAGGCCATTGAGGACATGGCTTTAATGCGCGTTATCCCGGGAATGACGGTTGTTGTTCCTTGTGATGCCAATGAGACGAAAAAAGCGGTGTTTGCTGCTGCAACCATAAACGGTCCCGTATACCTGCGTTTAGCCCGTCCGGCTACACGCGTGTTTGAACAAAATATGTCTTTCACCCTCGGCAAAGCTAACGTGATGCGCAGCGGCACGGATATTGTACTATTCGCATGCGGCATTATGGTCGCTACGGCAATGGAATGTGCCGCAGCGCTGTCTCAGCACGGCATTTCCGTCGCAGTTGTCAACATCCACACGGTAAAACCAATCGACCGCGTCTGTGTACTCAAGTGGGCACAGCGCTGTAAACGCGTTGTCACAATGGAGGAACATAGCGTCATCGGCGGCCTTGGCGATGCAGTGAGCGATGTGCTACTGGGCAACGGCAACTTCGCGTTCACGAAAATCGGCGTGCAGGACCGCTTTGGTCAATCCGGTAAACCGGAAATGCTGCTAGCAGAGTACGGCCTCGACACGGCCGGCTCGCTTGCACGGATAAAAACTCTACTAGGCTGAACGCCACAACAAATAACATAAAGAGGAGAATTTTAACCATGAGAATCGCATTGATTAATGAGAACAGCCAAGCCCCCAAGAATGAGCTTATCTGCAGTACACTGAAAAAAGTTGTTGAACCAATGGGCCACACCGTAGATAATTACGGTATGTATTCCGGTACTGACAAAGAATGGTTAACCTACGTGCAGAACGGCATTTTGGCTTCTGTCCTGCTTAACAGCGGAGCGGCGGATTACGTCGTTACAGGCTGCGGTACAGGCGAGGGTGCCATGCTGGCGCTGAACAGCTTCCCGGGTATCATCTGTGGCCATATTGAGAATCCGACGGATGCCTACACATTCGCGCAGATCAACGACGGAAACGCTATTTCCATGCCCTTTGCCGAAGGCTTCGGCTGGGCGGCTGAGTGCAACTTGGAATATTGCTTCGAAAAACTGTTCGGCTTTGGTAGCGGTAACGGTTATCCGCCAGAAAAGCGCGAGGTAGAGCGACAAAACAAAAAGATTCTGGACGCCGTGCGTGCTAACAATATGCACGACCTTATCACCTGTCTTAAAGGTATCGACCCGGTACTCGTTAGAGGGGCGCTTGACGGCCGACACTTTAAAGAGTTGTTTTACACGAACGTGAAAAACGAGAAAATCAAAGCGTATGTAAAGAGCATTGTTGGCGAATAAACAATGCATCCGTGAACCTTTAAAAGTAGGCTTTGTCTATCATGAGAAAAGATATTATTTGGTCAGAAAGCCAATGGTACTCTTTATCGTGCAGAACGAAGGCCCGCTTGACAAAGTTCAGAACAAATTTATTTATTCAGAGGAAAAGCAAGACCTGAAAAGTCCAACGTTCACTGATATGACTCCCAGCGCAAGCGGACTTTATAATATTGGACTTGACTTTTCGACTACGGTTACCGATAATATGTCCGGTGTTGATCCTTTGTTCATTTCCGTTACTATGGGTGGACAGCCTGTAACAGATTATCAGTATGACAGCAAAACCGGAAAACTGACATTTAAATGTACTGGATTGGAAGATAAAAAATCGTACACGGGTAATTGCTAAAGCTTCTGACACAAGAGGAAATGAAGCAGTACCCTATATCGACAATACTTACGCTGTTGATCTTTCGCCAGATACAGGGCCTCCTACTATCAGCCAGGTAACTCCAGTAAAGGAGTCACGGTCCAGATTCCAAGTCCACAAATTACATTAGAACGCTCAATTCACATTCCAAAATTCATCGATTGCAGCTAATAAAGATGGTTCTTTAACAGCCATAAAAGCTGGGAAAGAGCATGTGACGGCCCAGTTCAAAGGACATAGTGCTGATGCCACTATCCAGATTGGGAAAAAGCCGAACCACATGATATGAATCCTCCGAAAACATAACTTTCCTATTCATCTGATACAACCCACGGTATAAGTGTTAGCGGAACCCACACGTTTAAGATTACCAGCAAAGATGGAAAAAGCCCACGTTTGTGCTTGGAACTCCCTTTGTATTCCAGGTAAAGCTGATAAAGCAGCAAGGAAATGATTATTTCTGCCAGGTCATTCCTATTGGAGTCGTTGGACAACAGGCTGGCGTGTACGTAGATGGCGAAGGCAGACTCTTGGTCCTCACGGTGGGTAAATCTAAAACTGTCGTAATCAGCGAAACAACAACACCATTTAGCGTTAAAAAAGGCAACGCATATCAATTTAAACTGACAGCACAGTCTAAACCTAAATTTGTGGCCGGTTCCAAGAGCTTCACTGTTTACTTTGTGAAGCAAGTTGGAAACAACTGATTCTTCAAAGTTAAAGCTGTAGGCAAGACAAAAGCCGCCTGCGGGTTCCATATCAATAGCCAGAAAACGCCTTTCGTAATAGCCCACATCCAGTAATTCGCCTATAAAAATTGCTACTGCGAATTAACAATGCAGCAGTAGGAGAATTCGCCTTGAGATGGCTTGATAGCCTAATCAAGGCGCATTTTGTATATGAAAATTTGTCTTGCTTTATCCCAGACGCTCTGAAATTTTGTTCTGTAATTTTTTCCAGCTTTGGACTGTCAGATGCCTACATCCCGGCTGCACGTTGTTTGTAAAAGTACAGCGCCCTTTATACCATACGGAGAATGTACCAGATGCTGACGCCCCTTCAACGTCGCACATGGGGTTATCTCCGCAATGGAAGGTTTCGGATGCAGGCAGTCCGGCCCTTCGCAGAGCATATTGAAAGATCCTTGGATGCGGTTTCCGAAAAGTAGTTTCGCTGGATGTAATGATGGGGTCAAAGCTGTTTCCCGGTAACCGTCAAATAGGTTGGCGTATCGAAAGATGCAGCAAAAAGTGAGAGAATACTTCTCATGGGGAACAAAACGCTGCATGAGTATGAAACACTTGGACGCTGCAGAGTCTGAATCCGCCGCCGGCTGACTGCCGCCGGATTCCAAACAGCAATTCTTGAATTTTCGAAAAGTCCTTGACAGTACCGACATCCAGAAGCCCCAGGCACTTATCTTCAATGAAAAGCTGTGTGCCGGTCAACCCACGCTCTTTCAAACCGGTCAGAAAGGCCTTCCAGCTTTCACGGTCTTCTTTCATCCCTTCGGCAGCTCCGATCACTTCCCAGTAGCCTTCCTTATTGACGGCCAGAGCAACGAGAATGGCAATGTTTTCAAATTCACCACCCCAGTTTCGCTTGAGGTAGATACCATCCAGATAAACGTAGGGATAATGCCCTTTCAGAGGTCTTGCACGCCACTTGTCGATATGGAGATAGACTTTCTTGTTTAGTTTGCTGATCGTACCCGGCAACACTTTCGTGCCCCACAGGGCTTCTGTGATGTCCTCCACACGACGCACGGACA
>ENA-UOOI01003562-UOOI01003562.1-fermentation-metagenome-genome-assembly--contig:-NODE-3562-length-11524-cov-8.698579_pt1 | contig 11524 bp, 14 predicted proteins | sample MGYA00245779_ERZ724027 | MGnify/ENA primary metagenome ERZ724027 (study PRJEB28704, sample SAMN03018318) | fermentation metagenome | biome: anthropogenic terrestrial biome; feature: soil; material... | reverse complement strand
CATAGCAGGGCCACTGTGGACCATGTGGCAGAATCATAAGAAAAAGCAAAATGGGATAAAACCGGCTTAGGCCTAAACCCGGCAATAGAAACCGGAACTGACCAAAGAAGCGGATAGCGAAATAAAAGGGGGACTAAGATCTAAAATCTTAGCCCCCCAAATTATCATTCATTTTCCGGGTCACTCGCTGCCAAGAACGATTTATTTCAAATTGGCGGCGGCAAAGTCCCAATTAACTATATCCCAGAATTTTTCTACATAAGAAGCCCTGGCATTGCGATAGTCGATATAATAGGCATGTTCCCATACATCGCAGGTCAGCAAAGGCGTTTTTCCTTCTGTGAGAGGGTTGCCCGCGTTACTGGTACTTTCAATACTCAGGCTGCCGGCAGCGTTTTCCACCAGCCAAGCCCAGCCTGAACCAAAGGTGGCTACAGCAGTGGCCGTGAATTTTTCCTTAAAGGCGGCAAAAGAGCCAAAATCCTTATCAATCATTTCAGCCAGCTTTCCTGTCGCTGTTCCTCCACCGTTTGGACTCAAACATTGCCAATAGAAATTATGATTGTAGATCTGAGCAGCGTTGTTGAATATAGCGCCGGAGGAGTTCTTAATAATATCCTCCAGACTCATATCCGCATATTCGGTTCCTGCAATCATCTTATTAAGATTATTTACATAGGTCTGGTGATGCTTGCCGTAATGAAATGCAATGGTTTCTTTCGATATCACAGGTGCAAGAGCATCATCGGGGTAGGGTAATTCCGGTAATTTGTGTTCCATTAAGATCACCTCAATTCAATATTTTTAATTTGGAAAATCGGATCAGGAATATCCCTGGAGCACCACAAACCGGGTATTTTAGAGTTATTCAACCAGCGCTTGACCAGTCGCAAACGCCCTGGACATTAGTTCATTACTGTCATTTACAGACATATTGGGTGAAACGCCGCCGGCAACAATTACGTCACTGATATTGAACTGCATCATCTGCATGGTTTCGGTAGTCAGGTCAATATATTTCTTAAACTTGTCCGGGTCAGGTTGCCCCTGAGTATAGGCCATGACCAATTTCTTGCCGGTAAGCGCAGGAAACGCACCATCCGGTGTCATGTATGCGAATAGCCTGTCAACAAACATTTTCATCTGGGCATTCATCTGTCCCATATGTATAGGACTACCCATAACGATGGCATCAGCCCGATCAATCATATCATAAACTTCTTGCATATCATCGTCGGTTCCGCAATGTTTCTCGACCTTACATTTATAACAGCCCTGGCAGCCATGCAAATTAAGAGTATTTACATTTAGCACTTCAGTTTCAGCTCCCTTGTCGGCTGCGCCTCTTAGCACTTCATTCACAATTATGGCAGAATTTGACCGTTCACGAGGACTGCTTATAATTCCAACTATGTTCATCTTTTTATCCCTCCTTAAAATACTATAGGTACATTTTACCACCTGTTTATTACCAATCATAGTGTATAATTTTAATATTCTTACTTTATTTATTGAATGAATGATGCTAACTTTCTTTTGTGTTAATATAACTTATATATTTAAAATCAAAGAAAAGGAGCAGTTCTAATGAGTTGGAGCATTTTAAAATTTAGCGGCGAAGAAATTATAGAAATCGCACTTCAAATGGAAGAATCAGGTATATTATTCTATCAGAAAGCGTTGACTATTGCTAAAGAAAATAAATTAAAAGATACCTTGATTTATCTGGCTCAAGAAGAAGAGAAACACATTCAAGCGTTTAATCAATTAGGAGAACAATTGAAATACCACTTTGTACCAAACGAGCGCTATGTGGGGGAATACGGAGACTACATCAAATCGCTGGTTAATAGTCACATTTTCAAGTTAACAGAAGTAGAGGATTTAATCAAAGAAATAAAAAACGATCAGGATATTCTTAGGTTTGCTATTGGTTTTGAAAAAGATTCAATTGCAATTTTTCAGGAGTTTAAGAATGTTGCCAATAAAGCTGGAGCTGATATATTGGAACAATTAATTAATGAAGAGAAAGGTCATATAAAAGCAATAAGTGCCTTTTTACATTCAAAATAAGATTTTTCCCCTATTGACTGACCATTGAATGCTTAATTCGCGTCCAATTCGTGTAAATTACTCCCCTCAAGGCAGACAGGTTAATCAAAACCTGCTGCCGCAGGGGAGCAAATCCTAAATCTTTAGACGGCTACAACTTCCTTAACTTCTGGAATTGATTCTTTAAGGACTCTCTCGATACCATTTTTAAGAGTCATGGAGGCCATCGGGCAGCCGCCGCAGGCTCCTTGTAAACGAACTTTTACAATCCCATCGTCAGTGACTTCGACCAGTTCTACGTCGCCACCATCATTCTGCAGTGCCGGACGGATATTCCCAAGTACAGCTTCAACTTTTTCACGCATGTTATCGTCACCTTTCCATTTAATTTTAAAACTAGGTTGCCCACAATTGGTGAATTTACTTAGCCGATTATTCTCCAAAGCTTTCCGGTTTTATCAGTCCTGTACCGGCCCGGGAATAATGTCGGCTATTCTAATTTGATTATAATTTAAAAAGGCAATCATTAAAAGTAATACAATGTATAACTTTAAAAAAATGCTGAACAATCCATGAACTATACTCTGCTCTCCAGCCCGGGCCGTTGCTTAATGGTTATCGTGGTGTTCACCATGGTGGTCACAGGTAACATCCCGGTCAGTCAGCTGACCGCTGAGATAGCTTTGCAGGACTTCATCACAACTGCCGGAGGCACCCCTAATAACTTTGAGCCCCTTCCCGGTGAGGGCATCTAATGCCGATTGTCCTATGCCTCCGGTAATCACCAGGGATACTCCCTCGGTTAAGAACAAACCGGAAAGACCGGCATGATTATGCTGCAGGGCTTCACTGCTGATTTCTTTCCGGTCCACAACTTGATCATTTTCCACTGATGCGATTAAAAACGATTTACTCTGGCCAAAATGCTGGTTCAACATTTCTCCGTTCTTCGGCATTCCTATTTTCATTGAAATCACCCTCCATTTTCTTTATAGTATTTCAAATTGGCATATGCTCATTATTATTGTAGTATTTTACTTACTATTATGTCCAATAGTTTTAAAAACAAATGGCGATTGTATAGACTGTAAAATAGTGTTAAGATGTGTGCGATAGGTTCCATTGAAATGTATGTAATCTTAAGGAGTAACAGGAAAATGATTATAATAAAAACCCCGCAGCAAATCGAGCTAATGGCTCAAGCCGGCCAAATATTAACGGAGTGCCACCGCCAACTTCGCGAGATCATTCGTCCGGGTATCACTACATTGGAAATTGACCAATTCGCCGATGAATTTATTCACTCCCATGGCGCCAAAGCTGAACAAAAGGGTTATCATGGCTATCCTTTCGCAACTTGTGCTTCAGTTAACGATGAAATCTGTCATGGGTTCCCGACTAAAAAGCCGCTCCAAAATGGTGATATTGTAACAATCGATATGGTTGTCAATCTTAACGGATGGCTGGCTGATTCAGCCTGGTCTTACCCGGTGGGGCAAATATCCGAAGAAGCCAATAAGCTTCTCCAAGTAACTAAAGAGTGTCTTTATATTGGTATAGACCAAGCCGTCATCGGTAACCGGCTTGGTGACATTTCCCATGCGATTCAAAAGCATGCTGAATCCCAGGGGTTTTCCGTAGTACGTCACTTTACCGGTCATGGTATAGGTCGTGATATGCATGAGGACCCACCGGTTCTGCACTTCGGACCTCCTAAAAAGGGGCCTAAGCTTCGTGAAGGGATGGTTTTTACTATTGAACCGATGATCAATCTGGGTTCCTGGGCCCTTACCATTGATCAGAATGGATGGACCGCCCGGACGGCGGATCACCGCTTATCGGCTCAATATGAGCATACTATTGCTATCACTAAAAACGGGCCGATGGTTTTGACCGAACAGGACCCCCAATAACAGTCTGGTTCTTACTTTATTCCGTGTTTTTCCATGCGATAAATCAAGGTATAGCGGGTAATCCCCAGAAGCCGCGCCGCCTTAGTTTGGTTACCGGCCGCCAGTTGGAGTGCCTGCAGTATCAAATCCTTTTCAAGGGCGTCCAGGTGAATACCGGCATCGGTAAGTTGCAGGGAGTGTGCAATTTCTGTTGCCTCATTTTCCTTAGGTTCGGATTTAAGCACTTCGACCGGCAAAAGGTCAGGGGCAATGAATGGCTGGGTACTAAGGATGACAGCGCGTTCGACCACATTTTGGAGTTCGCGGATATTACCCGGCCACGGGTATTGCAGCAATAGAGCCATGGCTTCCTCAGTGAAATGAAGCTCGCCTTTTCCCATCTCGCGGCCATACTTTTCGGTAAAGGCATTAATCAGTTCAGGGATATCTTCTTTTCTGTCTCTTAAGGGCGGCACGTGCACCGGGACGACATTGAGCCGGTAATATAAATCTTCCCGGAATCTTCCGCTTTGAACTTCCGCGGTCAGATCCCGGTTGGTAGCTGCCATAATACGGACATCCACTGGTATGGTTTCAGTTCCACCCACCCGTTCGATCTCTTTTTCCTGCAAGACCCGCAGCAGTTTAACCTGCATTGGCGGCGGCAGCTCTCCAATCTCATCCAGAAAGATGCTTCCCTGGGCAGCCCGTTCAAACCTGCCCGGCTTGCGGGAGACAGCACCGGTAAAGGCTCCCTTTTCATAGCCAAACAGTTCACTTTCCAACAGGTTCTCGGGCAGAGCGCCACAATTTACTTTTACCAGAGGGAATCCTTGGCGAGGGCTCATTTCATGGATGGCCCGGGCAATTAACTCTTTGCCGGTTCCGCTTTCGCCGAGAATCAGAACCGTGGCATTGGTAGGTGCTACCTGGCCAAGGGTTTGGAAAAGCTCCTGCATAGCGGTACTGCTGCCAATAATGCCCTGAGGCCTGTTTCCCAGCATGGCTTCTGTTTGCCAGAAGCGCACTTCGTCCTTTAATTTCTCTACCCCCAGCGCTTTGTTAACCGCCAGCTTGACGGCTTCAATGTCGAAGGGCTTGAGGATAAAATCAGCGGCTCCCAGCTTCATCGCTTCAACCGCCGTTTCGACACTTCCGAAACCGGTAATCATGATTACCGGCACTTGAGGCTGCTGTACTTTAAGCTTCTCCAATAATTCCAGACCACTCATTCCGGGCATTTTTAAATCACATAAAACCAGGTCAGGTATTTCTTCATTTAAGCTGCTAAGCCCGCTTTCTCCATCAGATCTGGACAGGACCTGATGTCCCTCCTTTTTTAGAGCCTTTTCCAGTACCCAGCGCATATTCTTATCATCATCTACAATTAGGATAACGGACATTTTTAGCCCTCCATGGTATTTATCAGCGGCAGGCAAAGGGTTATGGTTGTGCCCCGGTCCGGATTGTTCCGAACTTTTATGCTACCGCCATGGTCACGTACGATACGGTGTACAATAGCCAAACCCAGCCCTGTTCCATGCTTGCGGGTGGTGAAAAACGGATCGAAGATACGAGACAAATTCTCTTCCGGTATACCTGAACCCTCATCCACAATTTCAATCGCAGCATGGGTTGAATTGGTCTCATGAATCTTTAAATCTATTTTGCCATCGGCCGATGAGGCTTGAACGGCATTCATCATCAGATTAACCAATGCCTGTTCGATCAATTCACTGTCAGCGGAAATGTATAAAGGGTGTTCCGAAAAGTGAAAGGCCAGTTTTACCTTGTGCTGGGCTGCATATTGGCCGACAATATTGACCACTTCATTTCCCAGGCTCTTCAGATCAACCAAAGTAAACTTTACCGGAGCGGGCCGGGCAAAGTTCAAGAGTTGAGTGACCACCTGATTGGCGCGTTCCACCTCGCTAAGGATTACGGCCACCGACTCATTAATCTCCGGATTATCTACCTTTTCGTCCCGAGCCAGTTGAGCGGCTGCTTTAATGATGCCGAGGGGATTCCTTATTTCATGAGCAATACCGGTGGCCAGTTGCCCCACAGCAGCCAGCCGGTCAGCTACCCGTACTTCCTCTTCCATTTCACGCAGTTTTTGCAGTTGTTCACTGAGCTGGATTCTTTTGTTATATTCCGCTTGGGCGAGAATTCCGGTGGTTGTTCCCACCACAATGAAGAGAATAATCTCCATAAACTGATTGATGACTTCGAATTGAAAGGAGAGATAAAGCAGAAGGTGCGGAGCATATAATACTCCGCATAGAATGGAACTGATTAGCCCTCCCTTAAGCCGAAACCGGTAAGCCGCCAGAATAATCGGAATATAATAAAGTCTGCGCAAGAATTGGTGTATTTCTATAGCTCCGACTGCGGTATTTAAATGCAGCAAACTAATTCCAACTATCATAAGAGCTATTAAAATAAACCAATTGCGGTCTGAAACTATATTGCGTTCTGTGGCCATAATTACCAACCAAACATCTCCTATATAAAATTTTGGCGCAATCTTCATGAAACTGCGTTATAAGCAGATTTGCATTAAGCTTGCCCGGAAGGGGCGGTATTCATCATGGAATTTGGACCCTATTTACAGCAAGGCATCCCTGAACCCCCTGTCCCGGAAGGGACTGCCAGATCCTTGGGATCAATCTGGCTGGGGTTATCGGCTACGTGGAAGTACCCTGTTATCATACCCATCCAGCAGGAGAAGATCAAGTTACCCGATTTTTGAGGGGTAAATTCGATAACATTTTGTCCTGCTGTCAGGGTCTTTTCGATGCTCAGTTCTGGAATATTGATGGGATTATTGCAACCATTCAATGATTTGGCCTCAATGACCCACTTTACCGGAACCCCTTTTTTCAAAATAGTAGGCGGGGTCGTATAGCCGTTATCATCAACAATGGTACGAACGATCTGCCGGTTATCAACTATTTTGGCCGGTACTGCCGTGGCAGCTTGAACAACTGCCGAGGTACCGGCCGGAAGCAAGGTTTTGCCGGACAGGGCCAGCCCCCGGGAAATCATGACTAACCCCATAGCAGTAACTAATACCGCACTTGCCTTAAGCATACCCCGTGCATACTTCCGGCTTAAAAAGGAATTCAATACCCCAAAAGCAAAAACCAGGGGCACCGTTCCCAGACCGAAGAATAACATGGCTTTGGCCCCCAGCCAGAAGCTTCCTGTGGCCAGGGCGTAAATCTGCATGGCCTGCAGCGGACCACAGGGCATCAGGCCGTTTGCCAAACCGACGTAAAAGGGGGTCTGGTTGGTCCGGGACCTGAAAAAATCCAGCTTATGCCAGCTTGGTAAAGCAGCGGCGATCTTTCGAAGCGGTGCGAACAGGTCGATCATATTTAGTCCCACGATCAGCATGAGGATACCTGACAGGATGGTAACAATACCTCGAGCGGTACCGGTAAATGTGACCAGTGAGCCCAGGGCTCCAGCCAGAGCACCGATTATGGTATAGGCCATTATACGCCCGAAGTTATAGGAAAAGCTGGGCCAGATGCGGCTTTTCCAGGGCGATTCATGCAGCGAGATCCTGCCGCCGGTCTGCGAAATTACGATGCCTCCGCACATAGCTACACAATGAACCGAGGTCAGGATACCGATCAGGAATAGCAGTCCGATATCCAGCGATTTATCAATCTGAGGAATCGTATTCCAATTCGCTATCTTGCCTAACAACGAATAGACCAGCAAGGTTATGATGATAAATCTGACCAGCGGCATGAACCGGTCAGTCTTTTGCTTAGCATGGTCAGTTGGTTTGGCACCATACCCGGTTTTTTCAATAGCAGAGATGAGATCTCGTTCCGTAGTATTATCATCAAATTCCACTTCTGCCTTGGCTGTGCTGTAGTTTACTTTTACTGCGGATACGCCGTTCATGCTCATGAGCGCCTGATAAATGCGCTGTTCACATGCCCGGCAGGTCATCCCTTCTATTTGCAGAATGACTTTTTTCATATTGCTCTCCTTTTTCCATTCATAATCCGTTTTTATAGCAGTTCCTGATCGGACGGTTTGTTCGCAATGGAGTGTTCTTTATTGGATTTCAACCAGGCAATGCCGGTTGCTGCCAATAAAATGAATCCAATAAGTGCGATCAGGCCTGCCCGGTATCCTCCTCCCAATAAGCAATAATACCAGGGGCCGGCGAAAGTGGCGGACCTGCTCACGAAAAAATTATAGAGCCCCACAACACTTAAAACAGTCCCGATAATTCCGGTCAGCCATAATTTATTAGCCTCTTTGTAAGTTGGTTCCAATAGCAGATATATTAATATTGCTCCAATAACCAACAGCACAAGCATCATAGTTTTTCAACCTCCTTATTTTATTGATAGCTAAAGTTTTTACCGGAGCAGGTTGGATGGCGGCCAGCCGGTTCCTGCAAGGGTCTCAAAAAGTGACTAGCCTCCTGCAGTAAAAAGTATTCGCAATTATTGTGCCAAGCTGAAGAAGCAAGCCATATAGCTAATTACCGATTTACGGAAACCAACATGGATTGATATTCGGGGCAAATGCTGCAGCGGAGTGTGGGATATGCCACGAAAAAACAACAAGATATAAATGATCCTGGCATAAAACGGCTATGCTTAACTCTTCTCCTGACTGGCACGGGTTATGCAAATAAAGTAATCGTAACAAATATTTACTGTTATTAATCATGGAGGTGCTAAATAATGTGTTGTCATAATCATAATTCAGATGCAAAGGAAAATAATCATTCGACACCAGGCAAGAGATCTTCAATGTTATGGTTAGTTCTTATCGGATTAATGGCCGTTATGATCTGGGGTCTGTTATCTGCACCTGGAATGAGTGTGAAACTGAAGGCGATTCTTCCTTCTCTTTCTTTCTTAATCTGTCCGCTCATGATGCTTTGGATGATGCGCGGACACGAACATTCTCATAGCTCCGGTAAGGATAAAACCAATCAAGACAATAAATCCTGCCATTAAGGGAGGGTTTGCATAATTCACGCTTTGGATATAAGAGGGCTGTATTTGAAATCATATTTTAGAGGAAGTGATGATATGAAACGAAAGGAAACGTTAAATATAAGCGGCATGTCCTGCGCGGCTTGTGCGGCCAGAATTGAGAAAAGTTTATCTAAAATCGAAGGGGTCAAAGAGGCGAATGTCAATTTGGCACTGGAGAAAGCGACCGTTGCATTTGATGATGAGGTTGCCAATGACAAACAGTTGCGGGCGACTATCAGAAAACTGGGCTATGAAGTTATTGAAGAACAATCTCAGCCGGAAGGGCAGGTGGAACTGAAAATTTCAGGCATGTCCTGTGCGGCTTGTTCCGCCAAAATAGAGAAAAAACTAGTACGAACAGAAGGTGTCTCCCAAGCTGCCGTCAATCTTGCCACGGAAAAGGCACTGGTAGTATATGATAAAAACCGGATCGGTCTATCCGACCTGGTTCAGATCATTGAAAAATTGGGCTACCGGGCCGAGCCTAGCCAGGAGATAAGCCGGGATCGGGAAAAGGAAGCCCGGGACAAGGAAATCAGAAGCCTGCGAAATGAGCTTATGGTTGCGGCTATTTTAAGTTCGCCCTTGATTTTGGCGATGGTCTTGTCGCTCTTAAACCTGGAAGCGGCGTTTTTGCACAATCAGTACTTTCAATTGGCAATCGCGACCCCGGTGCAGTTTATCATCGGCTTTAGATTCTATAAAAACGCCTGGTATGCCTTGCGCTCCGGGAGTGCCAATATGGACGTACTCATTGCCATGGGTACTTCGGCGGCCTATTTTTACAGCCTTTACAATGTTTTTTACCAGAGAGTGCCGCTGGGTATGATGAAAGACTTATACTTTGAGGCCAGCGCCGTCATCATTACCTTGATTCTGGTGGGCAAATACCTGGAGGCGGTTGCCAAGGGGAAAACTTCCGAGGCTATCAAAAAACTGATGGGACTCAGCCCGAAAACCGCCCGAGTAGTAAGAGATGAGCAGGAGTTGGATATTCCGATTGATGAGGTGAAGATCGGTGACCTGATCATGGTCAGACCGGGGGAGAAAATTCCGGTGGATGGAAAAATCATGGCCGGCAATTCCTCTATCGACGAATCCATGCTAACCGGCGAAAGTCTGCCGGTGGAAAAGACGGTGGGTGACCAGGTGATATTTACCAGTATGGTTTAGCCGTTTTATGGCAGGTAGCTGATCCGGAAAGATTCGAGGCGCTTCCCGGGCAAGGAATTACGGCCCAGGTACAGGACTATGAAATCCTGATTGGCACCAGAAAGCTGATGAAGGACAAAGAGATTGAGCTGGGCGAGGTTGAGACCATGATTCGGGGAATGGAAGATGAAGGCAAGACCGCCATGCTCATGGCGGTGGATAGATCCCTGGAGGCAGTTATTGCGGTGGCGGATACCTTGAAGGAGCATGCCCTTGAAGCCATTTCCGAATTTAATCAAATGGGACTGGAAGTTTATATGATCACCGGGGACAATCTTCGAACCGCCCGGGCCATAGCAGCCCAGGTAGGAATCAGCCAGGTTCTGGCGGAAGTGCTGCCGGAAAACAAGGCGGAAGAAATATTAAAGTTAAAAGAGGCCGGAAAAGTTGTGGCCATGGTGGGGGATGGGATCAATGATGCCCCGGCCCTGGCGACAGCCGATATCGGCATGGCAGTGGGGACGGGCACGGATGTTGCTATGGAGGCGGCCGACATCACCCTGATGCGGGGAGATTTAAGAGCGGTTTCAGCCGCGATCAGGCTCTCCCGCAAAACTATCATCAAGATCAAACAAAATTTATTCTGGGCCTTTATTTACAACATCATCGGAATTCCCTTTGCTGCATTGGGCTTTCTGAATCCGATTATTGCCGGAGGGGCGATGGCCTTCAGTTCAGTTTCAGTTGTAACCAATTCGCTGAGTTTAAAGAGGTTTGCCCCTTGATCAAATTAATCTTTTGCCTTATAAACCAATCTTCAACCAGAAAGGGGGGATAAATCATGATAGTTGCCAATCTTGATATCAGAGGGATGTCCTGCAGTCACTGCGAACACAGTGTTAAAACCGCAGTAGGTTCATTGCCGGGTGTAAACCGTGTTGAGGTGGAATTGGAAACCGGAAAAGTAAAGGTAGAATATGATCCCAAGAAAGTTGAACTGAAAGTCATTAAAGAAACAATTGCAGATCAGGGATATGATGTGATTAATTAGGTTACAACTATAAGGGCTCCTGAATTACGGAGCCCTTCTTATACATTTATAGGTTGCCCCTGGGAAAAGGTAGTATTCGGATTTTTGGTGATGGATATTTAAGCCGGAACCAAGTATATTGTTGTTTCCGGTGGATACTCTATTACTGAATAGTTTGTTTCATGATAATTACTAGAAAATACACTTAGAAAGGAGAGAAAGGGTGATGCCGGTTTCAGGCAACAACAGTAAAGTAGAACAAACTAAGTTAGAAGAATCTGCCCCCATTAGCCTGACTCGGAAGTATGTGATGGATCAGGCCGGAGAAATCGAAAAGAAACTGCTCCGAAAGCTGTGTGAGCATATAGAATCAGGTGCTT
>ENA-UOOI01003560-UOOI01003560.1-fermentation-metagenome-genome-assembly--contig:-NODE-3560-length-11528-cov-4.387344_pt1 | contig 11528 bp, 11 predicted proteins | sample MGYA00245779_ERZ724027 | MGnify/ENA primary metagenome ERZ724027 (study PRJEB28704, sample SAMN03018318) | fermentation metagenome | biome: anthropogenic terrestrial biome; feature: soil; material... | reverse complement strand
CTTGGGCCATATAGTGAAGATTTCAATGCCGCGATGTTTAAAGAATATGGAGCTTTGTATGTTGTCATGAAGGACAGCGGCATTCAGGGAGGTACGGGTGAGAAAATAAGGGCATGCAGAAGGCTTGATATAAAGGCAGTTATAATCGGCCGGAAGGATGAAGAAGGGATAAGCGATATTGACGATATCATAAAAAAATTGGAACATAGGAACTTACAATAAGCAGTCAATAGTATAAAGTATTCAAATCGTAAATAAAATGGAGGAAAAAATTTATGAATCTTTTAGAAGAAAGCGTACAAAAAATAAGGCCGGCCGATACCGGCGCAAAAAATGAAGCTAAAAAGAGGCTCGACAGTCTTGCAAAGCCGTTGGGAAGCCTTGGATACCTTGAAGATATTGCTGCTAAAATGGCCGGCATTACAGGAAATGTATGCAGCAAAATACACAAGAAGAATATTGTAGTCATGTGTGCCGACAACGGTGTAGTGAAGGAGGGCGTGAGTACTTGCCCGAAAGAAATTACTGCTGCCATGACGGTGAACTTTACAAGAGGAATAACGGGAGTATGCGTTCTGGCCGACCATGCCGCATCTGACCTGACGGTTGTGGACATAGGGGTGGATGCCAGAATAGTGCATCCCGGAGTATTGGACAAGAAGATAGCATTTGGCACAAATGATATAGCAAAGGGTCCAGCAATGACCAGAGATCAAGCAGTCAAAGCCGTTGAGACGGGGATAGAAATTGTAGATGACCTTGTAAGGCGTGGATATGACCTCATCGGTACTGGAGAGATGGGGATAGGCAATACCACAACCAGCACGGCGGTATTATGCGCTCTTTCCAATCTTTCACCTGATGTTGTCACCGGAAAAGGTGCCGGTCTTACCGACGCTCAGTTTGAAAATAAAAAAGCGGTTATAAAAAAGGCACTTGCAGTAAACAGCCCCAAAAGGGACGATGTTATCGATGTGCTGTCAAAAGTCGGGGGCTTTGACATTGCCGGCATGTGTGGATGTTTCATAGGCGCTGCAAAGAACAGGGCACCCATAGTAATAGATGGATTTATATCATCGGCGGCGGCATTGTGTGCCTATAGAATTAATCCAATAGTGAGGGATTTCATGTTTCCATCGCATCTATCGGCAGAACCGGGTGCGGTATATATGATGAAGGAGCTTGGGCTTGACCCAATACTAAATCTGAAGATGAGACTGGGAGAGGGTACCGGTTGTGCTCTGGCATTCGAAATAATTGAGGCAGCCTTGCACATGATAGAATGCATGGGTACGTTTGATGATGCCGCCATAGCCGATGACTTTCTGGTAGATATAAGGTGATAGATATGAAGAGTGTATTGGTAACAGGAGGAGCCAGGAGCGGTAAAAGTTCGTTTGCAGAGTCGATATACAATGGAAAAACCGATGTGGTATATATAGCTACGTCGAAAGTAACCGATCGGGAGATGGAAGAAAGGGTTAAACTTCACAGAAAACAGCGGCCGAAAGATTGGATAACATATGAAGGATACCATAATATAGACGATGCGGTGAAAGGTTCAAGAAACTATATCCTCGATTGCCTGACTGTTATGACATCGAATATAATGTTTGAATACACTAAAGATTGCCAGGTTATAACCCATTTGATGCAGAAAGAGGTAGAGGACAGTGTAGTAGGAGAGATTGAAAGGCTGATGGATAGGGTACGGCTTATCGATGGCAATATCGTGATGGTTACAAACGAAGTAGGATATGGAATTGTTCCTGATAACCATATAGCGAGGGTTTTCAGGGATATATCGGGGAGGGTGAACAGAAGGGTGGCCGCCATGTGCAGTGAAGTTTATCTGGTATGCTGCGGCATACCCGTCAGGATAAAATGATAAAATCATTTGTTTTAATGATGCAGTTTTTTACCCGGCTGCCCATCAATATCGAGATAGACGTCAAAAGGGAGACTGTCATAAAAGGCACTGTTTTTTTACCGTTAATAGGTATGATAGTAGGGTTTGGCTCATATCTGGCATATTACATAGCAGGGTTAATAAACAGAGATGCAGCGGCTTTAGCCGCTGTAATCGTTATGTTCCTTATAACCGGCGGACTTCATGTAGACGGTCTGTCGGATACGACCGATGGTTTCTTTTCGGCAAGAAGCAAGGACAGGATACTGGAAATAATGAAGGACAGCAGGGTGGGATCGTTCGGAGTAATAGCCATAGTATTTGATATACTTGCAAAATATGTGCTTATAAAAAATACTTCCCCGGATATCGCTGCATATTCGTTGATACTGTCATGCGGCTGTGCACGCTCTTCAATGTCTTTGCTTTTTGGAATAGGAAAAAGTGCGCGCCCGGGCGGTATGGGGGATATGTTTTTAAATAAAGGATCATTTAAATACTTTATAGCGAGTTCATTGATTTTTGGAATAATAGGTTTTTACATGGCCGGTTATGTGTTTATGATATCATTTTTTGCATGCTTGTTGCTGTCGCTTTTGATGATGATGAAGTCGGACAGGATAATAGGAGGACTGACAGGGGATGTGTTCGGCACGATTTGTGAGCTTGCAGAGATATTGAGTCTGGCTATATTTATGGGAGTGAGGATATGAATATTGTATTTGTAAGGCACGGTAGAATATGCATATCGAAACAGCGAAGGTATATTGGAAGAGAGGATGTCAGGCTTTTGCCCGAGGGATTTGATGACATCAAAAAACTGAAAAATTATATTGAATGTATAAGCTTTGGAACTGTATACTCCAGTCCGCTTTTGAGAGCAAAGCAAAGCGCCGCGATTCTGTCGGACAAATATATTACAGATGAAAGGCTTATGGAGGCAAATTTTGGCATATTTGAAGGGAAGACATATGAGGAAATTTGTTCAAAATTTCCTGTAGAATGCGAAAAATGGGCGAATGATTATGTAAATTATAATATCCCGGAAGGTGAAAGCTTGAGCGTGTTATTTGACAGGGTAGAGAACTTCCTGGATGATATATCGAAGAAAGATGGCAACATACTGGCAGTCACCCATGAGGGAGTGATACGGTGTGCACTGTCATTAGCCGTGGGAAACAGAGATTGCTTCTTCAAATTCCGTACCGGATATGGCAGGTTTGCCGTGGTGTCGATAGATAATGGGTACATGTATATAAGGGCAGTAAACGGATTGTTTAATTTGAAAGAAATATTATGAATGTAAATACGATGTTATAAGATTATACATAGGATGTAAGCGCGATGTGCAGCAGCTGTATTGAAAATCGGATGGAAGGGCGAATGTTTCATTAAATGGCGGTAATCCTATTAATGAATCAATGAGCATAGCAAATATGATTGCCGCCGAAGGGATCAAATCCTTTGTAATAGATACGGAAAAAGATTTTATCAGTCTTGAACTTGTGCATAGAATTGCAAATGCCATGAATGCCGAGTATTTTAAACTGGAAAATTTATAGTTATCACCCCCCTATAAACAAGATACATTACGTATTTGTTATATAGGGAGTGATAAAATGAGAGTGGATTCAGTTGTCAAATCCTATAATATGATCAGAAGAGAACCAAATAGCAAATACGAAAACAATCGGATAAGAAATGATAAACATACCAGTTTATTCAGTTACATTTTGGCAGAACAAATCAAAAAAGCTGGCAAACGTTAGGTCAGATAATAATATAGGTTCATGGAATCGGCCTGAAAATATATATATTTTTCAGGCCGATTCAGCTTTTGTTAAAGCCATTTTCTACAAAATAAACGAGGGTCCATATTAATTATTCTTTTTGAAATATGCGTGCTATGCATAGCACTATCATCATTTCTGCTATTACTATGCAAAGGTTCAACGCCAGAGGGAGCGCACGGCTAATCTGTGAGAGCTGACCTGCTATCCAACCCGCAGGTGTACTTGTAAATAAAATTGCGGCGAAGATAAGGCTGTTTGTGCGTGCTCGTTCCTCTGAGGGAATGCTTATTGACATAAGTGATTCACATAAGGGTCCGAGGATGGCGAGCGCAAATGCTTCACATATCGCTGAGAAAAACACTGCCCAAAGCGCATAAACACCCATTGGTTGGCATACTAATAATACGATCAATCCCAGCATATGTGAACCCAGTCCGGTGAGAAGCGGCCGTTGGATCGAGCGAAGGCTAAGATGTGAGGTAATAAACAGATAGACCGATATTGTAATGATAGCTTTCACCAGTGGGAATAGAGAGAGCATAGAATTACTTATGCCATATGCGGCTGTGATAAACAAGGGCCAGAAAGTGGCCTCTACGGTATTAAAACAGGTCATCAGTATCATAAGCATCACGTACAGCAATATGCGTGACTGCCGGATAGCAGAAGCAAACGCGTTCCAGTTGCCGAAAGTCAGCGAGAATAAATGGTGCCCTTTGCATTCTTCTATACGCTGATTGCCTATATCACTTTCGTTTGACATACGGTACTGTAATATAAACTTTGTGGTCATCATCACCATAGATAGAATATACAATATGCGCATGGTCGGTACAAGCGTAAACCGGTCAATGAAGAAACCTACTATCGGTGAAATGAATCCTGCCACTAATCCAAAAAGATTGAGTATGGTATAAATATTGATGAGTTGATCGGGATCACCATCTTCGATAATCATGCAGCTGAAGCTGTTGCCGGTTACACGCCACATGCTGTTGAAAAATACTGCCAGCATAAAGTACAAATAGCCATGTGCATCTGCCCAAAGTATACAAGGGATAGTCCAGCTGAGCAGGCCAAATACAAGCATCATGCGGCGTCTGCCATATTTATCTATGATTGCGCCCGAAAATAATCCCCATATGAATTGCATAGCAAGGCCAAAACTGGCAACCGTGCCGATCTGTACATCGTTCAAGCCGACTTCAGCCATATATATCGATACGAACGGCAAAATAAGGTTATTAGGAATTGACCATAAAGGTTCTGTTACAACGCAGGCCCTTTGGTTTCCTTTAAGATAGCGCAAAGTTTGCCGTATAGAATGATTAAATTTCATATTAATTTTCTCCTTTTAATTTATTATAGGCATCAACTCCTTTCAAAAAATATTGACCGGGTAAATATATTGGGATTAAACTGCATAAATGAAACATAATAAACATTTTTAACCTCGCAACGTTTGCTAATATTAAAATCAAATATTACTGTATAATTATAGCATGATGCAAGATATTATGTTCATATTTTCCAGTTAAAAAATTGGATGAAAACAGGAAAAAAGTTGTACGAAAGAGTTTTATTAAAAATAAGATTATTTTAAATACTTTTACCAAAATTTATATCCAGGTGATATAATATAATCTGTGATGTATAGATATTTTTATTTGCAAATCAGATACGCCTTAAATTTAATTTTCAAGGAGTATCAAATAACTACTAAGGGGGTCGTATAAATGAATTGGGTAATAGTATCTATAATTCTTTCATTCGCAGCTCTGGGCGTAGCAGGTTATTTTTACTGGTGGGTAGTTTCACAACCCGAAGGAAGCAAGGAGTCTGAAGATATAGGGCTGCTTATAAGAAATGGGGCAAACACTTTTCTTAAAAGAGAGTACATGGTACTTGCTAAATTCGTCGGCATTGTCGCAGTTATCATATTAATTTTTTTACCTGAACCGATATGGGCTCATTCGCCTCTCGGCAATCTTCAGGCGGCGATAGCATATATATTAGGCTCGGTTCTTTCGGCATGCGCAGGTAAAATGGGAATGCAAGTCGCAACCATTGCAAATGTAAAAGCGGTAAATGCAGCGAAGAAAGGGTTGAATCCGGCTTTTAACATAGGTTTCCGCGGTGGTGCCGTTATGGGCATGGCGGTAATCGGGGTATGCCTTTTTGGAACAAGTGTAATATATGCTCTTACTAAAGATATTACAACATCTTTGATGTTCAGCTTTGGAGCAAGTTCTCTGGCCTTGTTTGCAAAAGCCGGAGGAGGAATTTACACAAAGACTGCAGATATAAGTGCGGACCTTGTGGGTAAGGTGGAACTGGGGATTCCGGAGGATGACCCGAGAAATCCTGCTGTTATCGCCGACAATGTCGGAGATAATGTAGGTGATGTTGCAGGGATGGGTGCCGATCTCTTCGATTCAAATGTGGCATCAATAACCGCAGCTATTGTAATAGGTATGTCCATTGGACAGGTAAATATAGTATTCTGTTATGCAGCTCTTGGGCTTCTGGCTTCGATACTTGGAATCTTCTGCGTAAGAATCGGTAAAAAGGGAGACCCGAGCAATGCACTGAACAATGGTACGTATATTACCACAGTTATTTACGTTTTACTGACACTTTTGGCTTCACTGTTGTTTAAATACAATCTTCGTATTTGGGGAGCTACGGCTGTAGGTCTCGTCGTTGGAGTAATAATCGGTATAACTTCTGATTATTATACATCTGATGACAAGAAACCTGTAAAACTTGTGGCGGAATCCTCAAAGACTGGACCTGCATTTACAATTATTACAGGATTTTCTTATGGATTTCTGAGCGCGCTGCCTGCTCTTATAGGGATAGGCGTGGCTTCGCTTATAGCATATAAACTCTGTGAACCTCTGGGCGGAAGTTATCCTATGTTCGGAATAAGCATGGCAGCCCTTGGAATGTTATCGATAGTGGGTATGGTTGTTTCGAATGATGCATATGGTCCTATAGTTGACAATGCAAGAGGACTTGCAGAGATGACAGGTCTCGGAGATGATGTACTTGATGTAACCGACCAGCTGGATTCGGCAGGCAATACCGCAAAGGCGATAACAAAGGGATTTGCAATAGGCGCTGCTGGATTAACTGTCATTGCACTGCTCGGTTCTTACCAGGAAATTGTTGCCAGCGCAACGGGCAATACGATACAGTTCAATCTTATGAACCCAATGGTATTTTTCGGGGTATTGGTCGGAGTTGCTATACCGGCAGTTTTCTCAGCCATGTTAATGCTCGGTGTAAACCGCAATGCTGAGAGGATGGTTGCTGAAATACACAGGCAGTTTACGGATATACCCGGTCTGAAAGAAGGAAAGCCCGGCGTAGTTCCTGAATACAACAAATGTATCGATATTGCCGCTATAGGTTCTCTGAAAGAATTGATACCTGCAGGTCTTATAGTGATAATTGCAACGCTGATCGTTGGATTTATAGGCGGTATAAATGCAATTGGTGGATATCTGGCAGGCAATATAATGTCAGGACTTCTGATTGCGCTCATGATGGCAAATGCCGGAGGTCTATGGGATAATTCCAAGAAGTTTATAGAATCCGGACATTTCGGAGGAAAAGGTTCTGCAGCCCACAAAGCGGCAGTTATAGGAGATACCGTCGGTGATCCTTTCAAGGATACGGCAGGTCCTTCGCTTAACACACAGATTACAGTTGTGTCGCTGGTGGCATCCATTACTGCAAGGCTGTTCCTGAAATTTTCACTTTTCAAATAGACGAATGGAATTCACAGATATTATAAATAAAAAAGGAACACTGAGGTTTCAATCAAACTTCAGTGTTCCTTTTTTATTTATATAGAAAGCCTGGATATTCAATTACTTATTTAGGATACTTGTCTCGAATTTTGACAGTTTACTATTTATTTCAAATTGTCATATTAATCTTGAATTTTGTCAATTTACTTTTTAAAATCTCTATGATTAAATGGGAAATAAGGATTTGGTGCGCACTAATACCGAAGAATAAGATAAGGGGGATAAATGATGAACTGTTCAAATAAAGGATTTAAATTCATTTCTATCTTTTTAGTTTCATTGCTGGTTCTAAGCACTCTATCAGGTTGCGGGAAAAAGCAACCTGCAGCTGCCGGCAGTTCAGATACGGGAGCAGGAATTAAGGTGACATATCCTATGAAGACGAATGTTACGCTGAAATATTGGTGGAACTGGTCAAATCAGTATGCCAAGAGTCTAAATGACGCTCCCATAGCAAAGGAATTGCAGAAAAAAACGGGGATAAAGGTAACATATATAAACCCTGGTGCATCTACAGCAGGTGATGCTTTCAATCTTATGCTGGCATCCGGTGATCTTCCGGATATAATAGAGTGGAACTGGGCAGGTTTTCCCGGCGGGCCAGAAAAGGCCATGAATGATGGCTACATTATAAAGCTAAATGATATTATAAATAAGTATGCTCCCAATCTTAAGGCATATTATGCGGCCAACCCCGACAGAGAAAAAATGGTAAAGACGGATTCGGGAAATTTCTATAATTTTCCGTTTTTTAGAGAAGATGAAATGCAACTTGCGTGGTATGGTCCTATAATGAGGCAAGACTGGCTGGATGATCTTGGACTGCAGGTGCCTACTACCATGGACGAATGGCACGATACACTTAAGGCATTCAAGGAGAAAAAAGGTGCGACAGCTCCTCTGACGGTAGACAGTGGATTATGGTATTTCCAGGTTGGCGCTTTTGCAGGTGCATACGGAGTTAAGAAAGATTTTTATCTGGAGAACGGGAAGGTAACTTATGGCCCTATTCAACCGGGTTATAAAGAGTTCTTGGCTGCCATGAAAGAATGGTATTCCGAAGGATTGCTTGATAAAAATTTTTCAACTTCAGATGGAAAAATCGTCAATGCAAATATGACCAGCGGAAAATCAGGTGCATCGCTTGGCGGTTCCGGAGGCGGACTTGGGGCATGGATGCAGACAATGAAGGACAAGGATCCCAAATATAAGCTTGTTGGTACACCTTATCCTGTATTAAACAAAGGCGACAGGGCAAAATTCGGACAGAGGGATCCTTATGGCAACAGCGATGGCGCAGCGATAACTACAAAATGCAAGAATGTTGAAATCGCAGCGAGGTATCTGGATTATCCATATTCGAAGGAAGGGCATATGGTTGCAAATTTCGGCATCGAAGGCGAATCATATAAGATGGTAAATGGTGAACCTCAATATACCGATATAATAACCAATAATCCGAATAAATTGACAAGGACTGACGCATTGAATTTATATACACTTATAAGAGGAAGCGGTCCGGCTGAACAGGATAAGCGATTAGTACAATGTGAATCTGGTTCACCTGAGCAATTAGCAGCCAAAAATAATTGGAAGAATACTGACCAGGCAAAGCATGATATACAATATATATGCTTTACCCAGCAGGAATCAAGCGATATGGCAAAGATAATGGCTGATGTAAATACGCTTGTCAATGAAATGACAATAAAGTTCATTATGGGTACAACTCCTCTTGATGATTTTGACAAATTCGTAAAACAGATTAAAGATTTCGGTATTGATAAAGCAATATCAATAGAGCAGGCAGCCGTGGACAGATACAATAAAAGATAGTAATATTTCAACAATTATACAGTCTTTGAGTATTGTCAGAGATTTTTCTCTGACAATACTATTCTAAAGCCTTTGCGTATGAGGATGTGATGATATGATGAATCAAAAAAATTTAAAAATCCAAAGCCCCAAAAATGAATATGAAACTTATCATATAAATACAAGGAAAGCCAGAGTCATACAGAATATAAAAAAAGATTTTAAGGCAAACAGGGAACTCTATTATATTTCTTTTATTATTATTGCATATTATCTTATTTTCTGTTATAAACCGATGCTTGGTGCCGTAATAGCTTTTAAAGACTATGTACCTATGAAGGGGATATGGAAAAGCCAATGGGTAGGATTCAAATATTTCAGGGATTTTTTTCAAAGCCCATATTTTGTGAGGCTTATCAGGAATACGATATGGCTAAGTTTAAATTCGCTGATATTTGGATTCCCGGCTCCTATAATACTTGCACTTTTAATAAATGAAATTGGAAATAAATTCTTTAAAAGATCCATACAAACTATAACATATCTGCCACACTTTATCTCAATGGTAGTAATCTGCGGCATTATTAAGGATTTTACATCCGATACGGGAGTAATAAATTATTTTATTTCCGCACTGGGCGGTAAGCCTGTGACAATGCTTTCGGTACCCAAACTGTTCATGCCGGTCTATGTTATATCAGGAATCTGGCAGGAAGTAGGCTGGGGGTCGATTATATACCTTGCGGCCCTTACAGGCATAGATCCTCAATTATACGAAGCATCGTATATGGATGGAGCAAACAGATGGAAACAGACGATCTATATTACGCTTCCGGGAATTGCTCCGACTATTATAATACTTTTTATACTGAGAATGGGCAGCCTTTTAAATGTTGGATTTGAAAAAATATTACTCCTTTATAACCCTGGGATATATGAAACGGCCGATGTAATATCTACATATGTTTACAGGAAGGGCCTGCTTGAGTTTAACTGGGGTTTCAGCACTGCAGTAGGATTATTGAATTCCGTAATCAATTTCTTTTTTTTAATTGCTGCAAATACAATTAGCAGGAAAGTAAACGATACAAGTCTGTGGTAGGAGGCAAAATATGAGGATTAAAAAAACTTCCGGTGAGAAGGTATTCACTGCTTTCAATATATTATTTATGATAATTATGATTATTATGACGCTGTATCCCATGTTATATGTATTGTTTGCCTCTGTTAGTGATTCCGATGCAATAATGAGGTATACAGGGCCGTTATTAAAGCCAATAGGATTTACTCTGGCTGCATATAAAAGAGTATTTCAGTATCCGATGGTTTTAAGATCGCTTGTAAATTCAATAATAATTGTTTTAATGGGGACGTCGATAAATATATTTATGACATCTCTCGGTGCATATGTGCTTTCGCGAAAGCACTTCTATATAAAAAATGCAATGATGGTGCTTATTGTAATCACGATGTATTTCAGCGGCGGCCTTGTGCCGCAGTATTTGAATGTAAAAGAGCTGGGAATGCTCGACACCTATTGGGCCATTATAATTCCCGGGGCAATAAGCACATGGAATCTTATCATAATGAGAACGTCGTTTCTAAGCATACCCGATAGCCTTGAAGAATCGGCCAAGCTTGATGGCGCAAAACATATAGATATATTGTTTAAAATAGTTATACCTCTGGCTATGCCGACTATTGCGGTAATGATTCTTTTTTATGGTGTCGGGCACTGGAATTCCTGGTTTTCAGCTATGATATATTTGAAAACGAGGGATAAATTTCCGATGCAGCTTATACTAAGGGAAATATTGATATTGAATGATACATCAAGCGGCGGAATGCAGGGGAACAGCACGATTGATGATGTTCAGAAGATCGGTGAGACTATTAAGTATGCGTTAATCATTGTCGCAACCGTACCTATACTTGTGGTATATCCATTCCTCCAGAAATACTTTGTTAACGGTGTTATGATCGGAGCTTTAAAGGAATAAGCAGTTCCTAAAGGCAAATCGGTGTAAGTTTAATCTGGAAGATAACTGTTTAAAACAATATGAATTTTTATATAAATCGAATAAAAAGTACTCTTTCTAAACGATAATTGAAATAGATAAATTACTGACTTATGTAAGAAAGAGCACTTTTTTATATAGAAAAGAATAAAATTCCCATCAAAATGTTATTTTT
>ENA-UOOI01003559-UOOI01003559.1-fermentation-metagenome-genome-assembly--contig:-NODE-3559-length-11530-cov-59.787102_pt1 | contig 11530 bp, 12 predicted proteins | sample MGYA00245779_ERZ724027 | MGnify/ENA primary metagenome ERZ724027 (study PRJEB28704, sample SAMN03018318) | fermentation metagenome | biome: anthropogenic terrestrial biome; feature: soil... | reverse complement strand
TGTAAAAATGGCTCTGCCAGTAGCTTGTGTTGAGATTCGAGTAGCCGATGGGGTCTCCCGCCGCAAGCATCATGCCGTTGCCGACATAGATGCCCACATGGGACACGCCGGGAGTGTTATAGGTTCCGACGAAGAAAACAAGGTCGCCGGGTTTGGCATCGGCGGGAGAAACCGGTGTGCAGATGTCACAGAGGTTCTGCGCCCCCAGTCGTCCCACGTTCCACCCACTGTGATTGATCACCCACGACACATAGCCGGAACAGTCGAACGAGGTTTCCGGGCTGCTGCCGCCCCAAACGTAAGGGTAACCGATGTATTTCTGCGCCTCCGTCATCATGGCGGCGAACCGTGTGTCCGCCATCTCCTCTGGGGGAATGTCATATTGCGTCGGCGTCTTGAGGGTGGAAGCGTTCGGATAGGCCGATGTGGGAAATAGGTCGGGCCGGTTGCCGAGGGTCGCCATATACATTGAATACACACCGAGTTGATCCTCGTTCATGATGGATACGGGAAGATGGGACAGGTCCTCATTATGCAGCTTCACGTTGCAAATGGTGTAGGTGTAGGGAACCTGCCGGGTTTCAGTGTGGGTCGTTCCATCCGGGTCCGTCACCGTATCTGTTTCCGTGCGGGTTCGGGTCTCCGTCTCTACGGTCTGCGTCAGTTGGTATTCTTTCGAGAACAAGGTGGAAAGCATATCCCGGACTTCATCCAGCGTCCATTCGCCGCCGTGCCATGCCGTCAGAATCGAGATCAGTACGTAGGGGTCGTGTCCGATTTTGTCGAGCGTATAGTGATATTCGTCATAGCCGGGGTGTTGCTCCTGATAATGGTCGATTTCGTTCTGAAGGGCCGCTTCCTTTTGGGCGTAAGCGGCTTCCGCGTCAAGCATGGCGTCGTCCGTGGAAGGATAGGTGGACGCAGTAACGCCGGACAGCGCTCCTTCCAGCAGAACCGAGCTGGAGGATAGGATGTTCAGAAATAGCACCAGCACCAGGAAAACGCCTGCGGCGATCAGAAAACCGTTCCGGTGCCGCCCGACAAAAGCCGCCGCCCGCTTGCTCTCCCGCGCCGCCGTTTTTCCCGCTTTCGCGGTGTTTCCGGCAGCTTTCCCGGCGGAACCGGTAAACTGCCCGGCCCGCTTCGCGGCGGCGTACTGCTTTTTGACGGCCCGCTTCTGCCGCCAGTGGGCCAAAGGATTGCCGGAGGGCTGCGGACTGTCCCGCGCGGCCTTTTTCCGCAAATAACCGAGGTTGGCGCGGTCAAGCCGCTTTTCCGCTTTGGCCGATTCTCGGTAGGGTTTCAGTTTGTGGGAACGATGGGCGCTGCGCGCCAGACGCCCGCCTGTTTCGGCGGCTTCTTCGCTTTTATGCGCGGCCTCCACGCCCACGTTTTCATCCTCGGACTGCCGGATTTCCCGGTGGAACTGCATCAAAACGGCGTTTCCGGGCGCGTCCCGGACGGCGTGGGTGAGCTTGGACGGTTTTTTCTTGTCCACTTCCTCAAATTTCAGACGCGCTGTGACCTTGCCGGTGGCCGGGTCAACAGCACGCTGCCGCTTAAAAACGGTCTTTTTGGGGATTTTCGCCTGTGCGCGGTCGGCCTTTACCGCCGTTTTCTGCACTCTGCGGACAGAATTTTTTAATACGGGGTCGGCGCGTTCCTCCTTCGTGAATTGCAGGCGTGGTGCTCGTTTCTCCATCACCGTCACCTCCTGTCATGCCGAGCGCGGACGCTCATGTTGCCGCCACTTCCTGCGGCTTGGTGGTCATAACGCGGTACAGCTCCGTGTCCTTCGGAAAATGGTCGATAAATGGCAGAATGACGTTGCCGTAAAACAGCAGCCCTTCGCCCTCGCCGGAATGGGTGACGTAGGAAAGCTGGTGCGGCGAAATGCCGAGCTGCTTTGCGAGAATCTGTCGGTCGCCGGACGCCTGATTGAGCATATAAATGTAGTCCGAGTTTTCAAAGATGTTCTCAATTTCTCTTGAAGAAAGAAGGTCCTTGATGTTCTGTGTTATGCCAGTCGGAATGCCGCCCCACTTGCGGAACCGCTTCCAGATTTCCACGGAATAAGCGGCGGTCTGTTCTTCTTTTAACAGCAGATGGAACTCGTCGATATAGTAGCGCGTGGATTTCCCCACGGCGCGGTTGACGGTAACGCGGTTCCAGACCTGATCCTGCACGATGAGCATCCCGATTTTTTTGAGCTGCTTGCCAAGCTCCCGGATGTCGTAGCTGACGACGCGATTCCTTACGTTCACGGTCGTGCGGTGATTGAACACGTTGAGAGAGCCGGTGACATAGATTTCCAGCGCCGTGGCGATGTACTGTGCCTCTTTTTCGTCCTGCTTCCGCAGCTCGTTGTACAAATCCTCCAGAACCGGCATGTTCTCCGGGCGCGGGTCGCTGAGGTAATTCCGGTACACCAGCCTCACGCACCGGTCGATGACCGTTTTTTCCACCGGCTGCAAGCCCTCCTTGCCGCCGACGATCAATTCACAGAGCGACAGGATGAAGTCGGATTTCAAAGACAAGGGGTTTTCTTCCTCGGAATAGTTGAGGTTGATGTCCATCGGATTGATATAATCGGTGGACGCGGGCGATATTTTGATGATCTGCCCGTGCAGGCGTTCGATCAGCGGGCCGTATTCGGCCTCCGGGTCGCAGACGATGATGTCGTCGTTTGTGACGAGGAACACGTTGGCAATTTCGCGTTTCGCAGCGAAGGACTTGCCAGCACCCGGTGTGCCGAGAATCAGACCGTTCGGGTTTTTCAGGAGCTTCCGGTCTACCATGATGAGGTTGTTACTTAGGGCGTTCAGTCCGCAGTACAGCGCCTCACGCCCGTTCTGAAACAGTTCCTGCGTGGTAAAGGGGATAAAAATAGCGGTGCTTGATGTGGTCAGGCCCCGCTGGATTTCCACCTGATTCAAACCGAGCGGCAGGCTGCTCATCAGCCCTTCCTCCTGCCGGAAGTCGAGGCGGGTCAGCGCACAGTTGTATTTCTGAGCGAGGGAGCTTGCCTGAAACACGTTGTTGTCCAGCCGCTGCCGATTCTCGGCCACGTTGAGGACGAGAAAGGTCACGAGGAACATGCGCTCGTTACGGGACTGTAAATCCTGCAACAGTTTTTTCGCTTCCTCGCCGTAGGTGGCAAGGTCGGAGGGAATGATGTCCATGTCGTATCCGGCTCGGATGGCCTTTTTCTGCTCCTGAATCTTCATGGAATCAAGGTCCGTGATTTTCCGCTTCACCGTCTTGATGGCGCTCACCTGGTCGATGGACTGGATGTGCATGGTGACGATGAGGGAGCTTTCCATGTCGAGAAAATCGGCCAGCATACGGTCGTTCAGCTCCGGCGCGAGAATTTGGAGAAACGATACCGCGCCCACCTGATGGTCCATGCCGAGCATGCTTCCGCTTTTGAACTCAAACGAGCTGGGGGCGATGAAGTCCTTGACGGAGAGGCCGGATGGAGCCAGCCAGTCCCACGAAAAGCGGAACGGCTCCGGTGCGCCCATGCGGAAGATGTCGTGCAGCAGCCGCAGGCGGTACGCGCCGTTCAGGGAAGCGGCTGTTACACCGAGATGTTTGAAGTTATTGAGAATGTCAATCTCGATGCGCTCCAGCCGGGGCTTGGCCGCTTTCAGGCTGTCCGCTTCGATGCCGAAGGTCAGGTATTTGGTTTTGATAAGGCCGTTGTTGCCTTTGGCAAGCTGGTTTTGGAGCATTTCCGTATACTCCGAACGCAGGCTGTCAAAATCGTCGCCCTGCGGAGGGATGGTAACGCTTTTCGCAAAGCTGTCCCGCGTCGCGGAAAGGTTCAGGAACGAAAGCTGAAACTTGATGGAGCTGTCAAAATAGTTGAGGAAATCGCACCAGCCCTCAAAAATGGCGGTCTTATCCTCGTTCTGGTTGAGCTGATAGTTGATGTCCTGAAACTGAACGGTTTTCGTATAATAGCTGTCGGTCACGCGGCAGATGCCGTCCGGGAACATGCGCTCAAACGGAATGCTGTCCTGTGCCGACTGCTTTTTCTTATCGGTCTGCCGTGCTCTTGCGACGGCAGCTTCGATCTGACACCTCTCGGCGCGGGACAATGACCGCTTCATGGCCGTTTTTTGCTTTTTTACCGACAATCTGATGCACCTCCTTGTCTAATTTGCTTTGCCGCGCGAGCACGGCGTAAAAATTGTTGGTCTGATACGGGCGCTGCTTTGGCCGAAGGAACAGCACCCGGACGATATTGCGGACGATTTTTTCCAGCGAAAGGCCGTTTTTCTCATAGACGGCCGTCAGGAAAAACGGCAGCATGACGAGCACCATGCACAGGGAAGCGGCTCCGGCGCTGAACCCCGCAGGCCCTTTGAGCAAAAAGAAAAGCGGTACGCCGACAAGCGCGCCGCCGCTGAAACAGACAAGCTGCCGTTTCGTTAAGTTGAACAGAACCTTGGTCTTTACGGCGGTCAGGTCCTTGGGTACGGGAACATAAGCCATTTATTGCGCCTCCTGTTCTTTTGTCGGGCGCGCGGCTTTCCCGGCAGTCTCGGAGGTATGATGAAGCTGCTCCAGCACGGACGGCTTTTCTTTCCGTTCGTAGTCCCGGAGCGCGTCCTGTTTGTCAAACACCTCGTCGAGCGCGAAGCTGAAATCGCTCAGGTCTTCCGTGCGTTCCAGCCACTTGTCCGCGACAACCTGTAAAGGGTTTTCAAACAGGAGAAGATAGTCGATTTCCTCCGGTTCAAAGCCGTGGCTTTCGGTCAGATAATAATGGGCGTCCTTAATCGCGGTGATCTCGCGGGAACCGTCGATCAGTTTTGCCTTATCGCTGGATTCCCACGTTTTCCGAAAATCCTCAAGATTGGCGTCCAGCCGGTCAAAAAGCTCCTGTAATTTGTCCTGCATTGAAATATCACCTCCGTCAATGCGCGTTAAAAATAGATTTTGCAAGGCTTCCGGTCTTAAAAAGCGTGAAGCACAGCAGCACCGTGTAGCCCATGCACGTCCAGATCGCCTTGCTGATGTCCGTGCTCACGCTGATGCTTTTTACCAGAACGGCGTAAATCGCTACGCAGACGATGATGAGAAAGCCCTGAAATCCCAGCGCGAACAGGGAGCGCAGATAATTCTGCCCCATGCCGCCCGATTCCCGGTTCAGCATCGTCGCCATCGGGATCGGCGCGATGGAAGTGGCCAAATAGATCTCAATCATCCTGCCGTATACGATGATGAAAATGCAGATTGTGAGCGCCCACATGGTAAAGCCCACGAAAATGCTCTGGAACCACAGCCCGAACAGGGGGCCGAGGTCCATTGCCATGAGCCGCGTCTGAAGGTTTGCCGTGACGGAGCTGATGTCGATGGACGTGTCGGAAACGATGATTCCCGCCGCGCTGTTGACCACGCTCTGCGCCACGTCGAATATGCCCATGACGATGTTCCATGTGTTGGTCACGATGAGGATGGCGCAGGCCGTTTTGAAAATCCAACGGAAGAAAACGGCGCTTTCGATGTCGTGAAAATTGTTCTTGTCGGTGATAATCTGAATCAGCTCCAGCGTCATGACGAACGCGAGAATCAGGCCCGCGATGGGCATCATGACGTTTTCGGACAGGGTCCGGATCATGTTGTAAATGCCGGTGTTCCACGCCTGCGGCGTCGTTCCCACCTGAGAGGCGATCTGCCCGACCTGACTGTTCACGTTGTCGAACATGCCCGACAGGTTGTTCATGATGCCGCCGACGAGTATTTCTTTCAGCCATTCGGTAATCTGCTGCTTGATGAAATCCAAACGGCATCACCTCCTTTTCCGCGCCCCCGGAATTGGGGGTGCGGAGTGTTTTGGCGTCGGCATCAGCCGAACAGGTTGGAGAGCAGAGGAACCAGCGTAATGCCGATCAGGGCTACGCCGCCGCCTGCCATGAGCTGTTTAATGCCTTGCGATTTCGCTCCCGGATTGTCGTTGCCGTAACCTTCCAGAAGGTTGATCGCGCCCCAAATGGCAAGGCCCGCGCCGAGGGCGATCACGAGGGTCTGGAGAACGCCGATTGCGGAATGAAAGAAACTCATAATACTACCTCCATTTTTTAAGTTGTATATATGAAAAAAGCCGCTATTCTGCGGTTTTCGGGTCCCCGGAGAGGTCAACGGAATACGTGTTGAACACATCGTCCGGTTTCGGTTTTAATTTGGTGGACAGAAACTTTTCGATAGAAAAGGCATTGCGGGGATTGTAATCGGACAGGTACTTGTAGTTCGGGTGCTTTGTGATGTCATACTTGTCCGAAAGGAAGGGCCGAACACCGCGAAGTTGGAGGATGCACTTGCCGCCGTCAAGGACAGACAGCTCATCGACCGAAGCTAAATCCTTCCCCAATTTCTGATAATTGAGGCTGTAAGAAACTTCGCGGCCCCGGCTCTCGCCGGTGTTATAGGTGTCGATCGTCTCCTTTCCCAAAGATTCCGTCAGTTCCTTCAAGGTCGTGCGTTCTTTGCCGCCGAGGAAGATGGCACTGTCGCAGTTGCCGATGATCGTGTCGGCGTTGTCTTTGTACAGAGCCTTGAGCTGGCTTTGCGCCTGCAAAACAAGGCAGGCCGAGATTTCACGGCTTCGGATGGTGGCAATCAGCTTTTCAAACTTGGGAATCTGTCCGATGTTGGCAAATTCGTCAAGCAGGCACCGGACATGGACGGGCAAGCGCCCACCGTACACGTCGTCAGCCTTTTCGCACAGCAGGTTAAAAAGCTGCGTGTAGGCCATCGAAACTAAAAAATTAATGGTGTCGTCGGTATCTGAAATAATGATGAACAGGGCGGCTTTGCGGTCGCCCAGCGTGTCCAGCTCCAATTCGTCGTAGGCCGTCAGATCCCGAAGCTCCTGAATGTCGAACGGAGCCATTCGTGCGCCGCAGGAAATAAGGATCGATTTTGCTGTCTTGCCCGCCGCCAGCTTGTACTTCTTGTACTGCCGGACGGCGAAGTGGTTTGGCTTCTCTTTTTCCAGAGCTTCAAACATGAGATCCACGGGATTTTTGAATTCCTCATCGTCCTCTCTCACTTCCGAAGCGTTGATGAATTCGATCAGCGTGGCGAAATTCTGTTCCTCGACCGGGGCCTCATAATGGATGTAGCCGATGAGCGCCGTATAGAGCAGCGTCTCAGCCTTCACCCAGAAATCATCTCCTTCCTTGCCCTCGCCCTTGGTGTTGGTAATCAGCGCCGTGACCAGCTTCAAAATGTCTTTTTCTGAGTGAATGTACGCGAAGGGATTGTAGTGCATCGACTTTTTGAAGTTGATGGTGTTGAGAATTTTGATGCGGTAGCCCCTGCGCCGCAGGAGATTTCCGCATTCCACGACGATGCTGCCCTTCGGGTCCGTGACCACGAAGCTCGTCGGATAATCCTTGGAATCGCACTGCATCAGGTTCGGCTTGATGAAAAACCGCGTCTTGCCGGAACCGGAGCCGCCGACGACCAGCACATTTTTGTTCCGGGACGTCTTGGGGTCCTTCGGTCGGCTGTTCATGGTGAGCCGTTCCGTCTGCGTGAGAATGACGTTGTTTTCAAAAACAGGGTCGATGTATGGTTTGATGTCCTCGGCCTTGCCCCAGCGGGCCGAGCCGTATTCCACGTTCTTGCGGAATTTCTTGGCGTTCCGGCCCTTGACGTAAACCGCCAGCCGGAGTGCGGCGGCGAGAAGGACGCCCACAGCCAAATCAGTCGGATAAAAGCTCGGCAGTGGGGAGGAAAACGCGGCGGTGAGGCCGTCCATCAGGTGCAGGAGCTTCCCCGAAGCGTCCGATCCTGCGGCCAGCCGCCACGCCTGCCCGAACTTGGTGGCGAACAGCGCGACGAACAGATACGGCAGATTCATCAGGAGCAGCTTTTTTGTTTTCTCACTCATCGCGCCCGCTCCTGTTCCTTATGTCTCACCCGGTCAACGGTATTCGCCTTGACCAGATCCTTGAACTGCCGGAGCCGCGAGAGGACGGAGGGCCTTTTCGCCCGGTTCACCGTTTTCGCCGTGAACTCAGTAAAAGCGGCGGTGAGCGCGTCCGCGTCCCGCGCCTTGAAAAAGACGAGATATTTCGGCGGCGAAACGCTGCGGTCCTTTTTGACGGCGTAATCCACGCCGTATTTCCGAGCCACGCGGTCAAAGGAACGGATGTTGCTGTCGGTGATTTCCATGTTGGAAACGCCCGCGTTCTGCCCGACAAGCTGCTTCACCGTCTGCCTGCCGTGGGGAATCACTGGACCGGCGCGGGCCTTGGCGTTTTTCTTCTCCTTCCGGTGGAGCAGATACTTGGCAATCGCCGCTTTGAGCACCCGGCCCGTGAGCTTCGCGCCGCTGATGATGAGCGTCACGGAACGATTTTCGATTTCTTCCTGCAAACGAAACACCTCCTGTCATGGGAAAGCCGCCCTCCGTCACCGTTCGTCGTGAGAGGGCGGCTTTTTCTTTGCCGGAGCCGGTTTCCGGTCATTTTTCTGTTCCTCGCTTTTTTTCACAAAAGGGGTGAGGACGGTTTCCTTGCTGTCCATGTACATTTCCTCGGTTTTCTGCTGCGCCTGCTGGAGCTTTGCAATGGCGTCGGTCACATCGTTGAACAGCGAATGGTACATTTTCTGATAATCCGGCACGTTATCTCCGCTCCTTCTCCGGGAATTTTTCCCGGCCCTGTCCCTTAACGGTGAGGATGCCGTCGAGCGTGGTGGCGGTGATGTGCAGCCGTTCCGCCGTGGCGATGTCGTTTTTCACGGTTTCGTCCACGTTCCTGCCGCAGACCACCAGCACATGGGCGCGGCGCAGAAAGTTGCAGGCGATGTCCACGCCGTCCTTGTGTTCCTGCGGAATGGCGTCGTTGAGGAAAAGCGGCAGGAACAGAACCGGGCAGATGGGCGAAAAGCCCGCGTCGTAGACCTTGCGGCAATACCCTGCCGCGTCCTCGGTGTTTTCGATTTCGTTTCCGCCCCACGGGGCAGTAATGTATGCGAGGGGTCGTTTCATGGTAAAATTACTCCTTCCCGATTTTTTGTCGGGTATGAAAACAGCCCGCGCGGGACGTTTACCGTCCTGGCGGGCCGCTTCCGTACAGGTCGTGATTGACCAGCGCCGAGTAATAGCTGCTGATGGTGGTCGGAGCCTGATACAGCGCGGTCAGAATGTAGTTTCGGATGTTGCGGACGTCGGTGGTGTTTTTGTCGAGACACTCAAGCACATATTCGATGTGGCTGTCGTCGAGCTTCAAAAGCCTGCTTTTCACCGTTTCGGCGGGCATGTCCTCACCGGCGATCCGGATTTCCTTTTTCCGGCTGCACACGGTGTCGAGCAGGATGCCCACGATTTCATCCAGACGTTCCGGGTCGCATCTTTGACGCAGGACGTCGTAGGAAATATTCTCCTTGATGATTTCGCGGTAGGCATCCGTCGCATCCATCGCATCAGCCGGAACACCGGCCTCCGACTTTCGGTTCGCCGGATTGGATGGATGCGTATTTGCTCCATACGTATTTGATTTTTTAGGGATATTAGTTCCCTTAGTATTTAATTGCGCGGGATTTTCCGTATCCGGTTTTCCCATATCCGGGTGATCCAGATACGGCTTTTCCGTATCCGGTGAATCCGTATCCGGCAAAGGCGTACCCGGCGGCTTGCGCGGCTGCTCGTAAATGGTGTATTCGGTATCCGTAATGCGTCCGTCCTTGCCGCGAAGCTGACGGCGCTCCATATAGCCCGCGCTTTCCAGCTCCTTAAGCGCCTTTCCGATGGCGTCCACTCCCTCGCGGCAAATGGAGGCAAGGCCCCGCGTGGTGTAATCCCAATCGTCCGGAAGGGAGAGCATCATGGACAGCAGCCCTTTCGCTTTCAGGGACAAGGCCCTGTTTTTCAGGTGATGGTTGCTCATGACCGTGTAATCCCGCGTCCGTTCCACACGAAAAACCGCCATTTTGTATCACTCCCTTCCAATTGAAAATAGACATGAGAAAGGCCGCCCTTCACGGACGGCCTTCGCTTTGATGGATGATTTTTCATTTACAATTTCAGCAAATCGGCGATATTTCTTCCCAAAACTCTTTCCGTAATCTCTTTACTCGGGCTCAGACGTTCCACCATCCGCCTGTAAAGGGCGGGATCGCCGTAGGGTGCATCGGAACTGAACAACGTGCGTTCCGGCAATTCCTCCATAGCAAAGCGCGGTGCGACCACTGTAAAAGCAGCAGACAGATCCAGGTAGATATTCGGGTGCTCTTTGGCAAGATGAATCGCATCCAGCCAGTTGACGCCGCCCATATGGCCAAAAATCACCGGCACGTTTGGGAACTGTCCACACAGTGCCGCAATCTCCATGATGTCCTCCCTTGTGACGGGGTGGAACGTATGGAGCCAAAGCGGCAGGCGCTCGTATTCGGAAGCGGCTTTGAAAATCGGCGGCAGGAGTTTGACCGTGCCGCTTGCCGGAGAGATTTCCCCGATTCCTTTCAGGCCGTTGCCTACGATGTTTTCCGCTACCCACGCCGCCGTTTCCTCGTTGGTCAGAGAAAACGGCACCATGCCGAATCCGTAAAACCGGTCGGGATGGGCTTTCAATACCCCGCACAGTTCCGCAATCGTCTGTTTGACGCTGCGGCAGCGTTCCTCTTTGGTAAAATGGCCGGAAAGGATTGTATTGAGTTTCTGAAATTCCTGCTCAAATTCCGCGAGATTTCGTGCTTTTTCAGGATGCGGCGTCGTGGTAAACAAAACGGCTTTTTCCACTCCGGCGTCATCCATTCCTTTAAGCTGCTTTTCCGTAGGCAGCATGACGTGTTCGTGACTGTCGATGATCATATGTAAAACCTTCTTTCCACCTCGATTGTAACATGCCATACATAACCGCGTAAGTACGCACCTTATTGAAACGGGGTATCCTTTATGATACGATGGAAAAAGAAAAGCGGGTGGTAACATGGCAAAGTTTCAGAATATAGATGAAAAGTGCCCGATGGAGATCGGAATGAACATGATTACAGGGAAATGGAAAATCCCAATTCTCTGGCACTTGCTTCGGGGAAAAAGCCGTTTCAACGAATTACAGCGATCACTTTCGCCCATTACGCAGAAAACGCTGACACAACAACTTCGGGAGATGGAGCGCGACGGGCTGATCCGGCGGCACGTTTACGCCGAGGTCCCTCCACGGGTGGAATACAGCCTGACCCCATTGGGCGAGAGTATCCGTCCGATCTTCAACGTGCTTTGCGAATGGGGCAAGGAATATCAAAAGCAATATTCGAACAGAAAACCGGATTCAGTCTAATCGCTAATATCAAAATCCAGCGTCAGCTCATGGGACACATTCGTTGCTTTTACCCAAGCTAGACCGAATTTGGCGGTAAGCGCCAGATTCCCCGACGCTCCGTTCGCGCCGAGTGTTCCCAACGGCACTTCCGACGTGGTATCGCCCGTATAAACGGGCGTTGTTCGGTCAACCACCGTCCAGCCGGAACCGGCTGTTTGGCTGATTCCCACGCCGAGCGCGATTCCGCT
>ENA-UOOI01003558-UOOI01003558.1-fermentation-metagenome-genome-assembly--contig:-NODE-3558-length-11535-cov-4.175174_pt1 | contig 11535 bp, 8 predicted proteins | sample MGYA00245779_ERZ724027 | MGnify/ENA primary metagenome ERZ724027 (study PRJEB28704, sample SAMN03018318) | fermentation metagenome | biome: anthropogenic terrestrial biome; feature: soil; material... | reverse complement strand
ACAAAACTGGCACCGCTCGAAAAGCGACACCAGTTTGTTGTTTAATTGAATACCCTACGATCGGGGGCCTTTTTGTACTGTCCGCACAATTTGCAGCAGTCCATTTTTGTGGGAAACCGGCCTATTTTTATCTGCAAAAAGTTTAATTTTGGGGTTGAAGCCGAACGGACAAAAACGAGTGCCGAAGAGGAGATCCGGCGCTCGTTTTCAGTATGGATCCGATTAAAAACGAATGAGATGGTCAATGTTGTGGAGCTTGCTGCCGGGGTTGTCGCTGCTGGCACGCAGCAGCGTGTTGATCTTGTCGAGACGTTCCCCCGATTTGGGCGCTCCATTTTTTGAGATAGGGCATTGCAGTCCAAGCGACAGATCAGCCACAATATCGCCCACGGTGCCGCCCGCCCGCCCCGAAGGAATCGCAAGAAGCCCCCGTTCGACCGCAAACCGGTAGGTGCCGAGCGCTTCGGTGATACTTCCCACCTGGTTGGGCTTCAGAATAAAACCGTCTACGGCCTTGCACTCATAGGCTTTTTTCAGGCGTTCCTTCTTAGTTACGATAAAATCGTCCCCGATCAGCAGTGTGCGTTTCAGCACCTGGTGGGCCTTGACAAATCCATCCCAGTCGTTCTCATCAAGAAGATCCTCGATGAACAGCAGATTAAACTGCTCGGTCAGTTCCCGCGCAAAGTCGATCAGTTCATCCGCGCCGACGCGCCGGCCTTTGAGTTCATAGGTACGCGTAGCAGAGTCGTACATCTCGCTGGATGCGCAGTCGAGTGCATAGGCGACCTTATCCGAAAAACCACATTCTTCCGTCGCCTGTTCCAGCAGTTTCAGTACGACCTCGGGGTCGTTGCTGGGTGCGCTCCATCCGTAGGAGCGGCCCAGTACGGGAGCGGTTCCTTTGCAGTAGCGCGTAACCACCGATTCCAACTTCTGGTAGATGGTCACGGCGATGAGGACCACTTCCTCAAGGCAGGCGGCCCGGTAGGGAACGATCATAAACTCGTTGAAGGCCTGGGTCACGCCAGCGTTTGTTCCGCCGTTGATGACGTTAAAGGTAGGCAGCGGCAGAACCTTGAGCGGGCCGCCGGCAAGGTATCGATAGAGCGGCACTCCCTGGGATGCCGCGGCCGCCCGCAGGCAGGCGCTCGAAACGCTGTAAATCGAATTTCCGCCGAGCCTCTGTTTGTTGGGGGTTCCATCAAGTTCGATCATTCGCTGATCGACCGCCTTCTGGTCTAGAACATCCATGCCGATCAGGGCGGGGGCGATCACCTTCTGGACCGCGTTGACTGCTTTATGGACACTCAGCCCATTGTATTCACACGGATCCCCGTCCCGTAGGATGAAGGATTCGTACGTACCAACCGACGTGCCGGTGGGGGCGGAGGCCCTCCCTATCGCTCCTCCTTTTGTGAACACATCCACTTCGAGCATGGGACGCGCCCGGCAATCGAGGATCTGCCTGGCAGAGATCGATTTGATCGTTGTGTCGGCCATACTTTCACCTCACAATTTTTCCATTTATTCCTTAAGTGCAGGAACATACATGATATTCAGGTCACAGACATTGGTGCCGGTATTTCCGGTCATGACGCAGTCACCGATGGTGCAGAGCGCTTCATAGCTTGCGTGCCCCCTGAGCGCGTCGAGAAGATCGACACCCAGATGCGCGGCCCGTGCGCCGCTTTGCGAATCGGTCATGCCGCCGGCCGCCGGTGTGGTGCCGTCAGTCCCTTCAGTGTCGATGGACAGCAGGCATGCTCCCTTGGTTTTGGCCGCCTCGATGGCGAAACCCACCGTCATTTCCTGAGAAGGGCCGCCGTGTCCCCGGATTTCCCGGTTGTCGGTGATGGTCGTAACGGCCTCCCCGCAGCTGAGAACAACGCAGGGAGGCGAGAGCGGGCGATGATAGCGCTGAATTTCGCGGGCAATGTCGGCCATCAGAGTGCCGACGGACTTGGCTTCGCCCTCGATAAAGGTGCTCAGGACCATCGCGGGCAGATCCATTTTTCCGGCAATCTCCCCGGCGTAGGCACAGGAATCGGGCAGAGTGTTCACCTGGTAATAAGTATTTCGGGGAAATGCCTTGGGCGTTTCCCCAGAAGGGCCGCAGGATTTAAGATATTGAATGACCCGCTTTGGAAGGCGTTCTGAAAGGCAGTAGCGCCGGATGACATCCAGAGCGTCGGCTACGGTGGTCTGGTCTGCGCCCATCGGAGTTCCGGCAAAATTGGGCCACGGCACGCTGATATCGGCAGTAGGAGGATTGGAGACGGAGTCGCTGATGTTAAACCCGATCAGCTCGGCGCCTCTGGCCTCGATGCGCTGGGCCAGCCTGCCGCCGTTCATGCCGGAAATGTGCCGGCGCACGGCGTTGACCTCCAGAATGGCGGCGCCTGATTTGAGCAGCACATCGGTCGTGTCGATCTCATCCTGAAGCGTCAGCCCCGGCGCGGGATAGCTGATGAGTGCCGAGCTTCCTCCGCTCATGACGCAGAGGAATAAATCGTCCGGGCCGCAGGAATCCACCAGACGGAAAATTTCCATGCAGGCGGCGACGCCGTCGGGTGTCGGAAGCGGATGCCCGCCTACGAACACCCTGGTCCGATGGAAGATATCGGTTGGTTCCGATACCTTGATCACAGCGATTCCGTCGGTCAGTCTGTCGCCCAGCACTTCTTCGACAGCCTGAGCCATGGCGTTGCAGGCTTTTCCCGCACCGATCAGGTAAACGTTGCGCTTCTTAGAGAGGTCCCACGTGCGCTCGCCGATTCGCAGAATGTCGCCATCCAGATGCAGGATAGACTTGATCCGGGTGTAGGCATCCAGCTTTTGAAGTGTTGCTTCGGCAAGATCCAGCACGATTCGTCTTGATTCGGCATCTCCGTGATCGAGTAACTGTGCGCGATTTTTGATCTTCTGCCTCAATTCGTTTCCCTCCCGGTTATGATGTGGCAGTTGAGGTAATACATTGTATTGAATGAAATAGTACAAAAAGTATATCATACAACAATAAGGATGTCAACGATTTAAGCAGTGAGATTTTATGAAAAATAGAAAAAATAGATTGATAAAGATATATCAATATGTAATTTCCAATAAAAATTTGAGTCAAAATATGAAATTGGATACAATAATTGGTCATTATTATTATAGATGCAGGATTTGGTTATACATTATTCACAAACCTCAAAAAAATAAAAAAATTCTATTGACATAGACAGTGTAGCATGATATGCTTTTTATGGTAGTATTTAATACATTTTTGAATGGAATAGTAAAAATTCTGCGTAATAAGCTAAGAAATCCAGCCATCTATACGGTAAAACGTTACTCAATATGTGTATTTCTCTCAATTTATCGTGGGGTTGGTATCTTTGCAAAGCAAAAACGACGTGAACCTAAGGAGGGATCTGTATTCATGTATAGAATAGGCATTGACGTCGGCGGGACGTTTACCGACGTCACGCTGCTCAACTCCGAGACCGGACAGTATTTCACCTACAAGCTTTCGTCTACGCCACAAGATCAGTCGGTGGCCATCAGCAATGGCGCAAAAGAAACGCTTGAGCTTTATGGAGTGCTGCCCGAGAAAATCGAGTATTTCGGACATGGGACGACCGTCGCGACCAATATGATCATCGAGCGCAAAGGAGCTAAGACAGCCCTGATTACGACGCGCGGATTCCGCGATCTGCTGGAAATCGGGCGCCAGACCCGTCCATCCCTTTACAATATTATGGAGGATAAGCCCGAACCGCTGATCAAGCGCTCGCTGCGCACCGAGATCGACGAGCGCATCATGGCGGATGGAACCGTGCTTCGCAAAGCCGATCCCAAAAAGGTCAGGGAACTGCTCAGGCGCCTTAAGGACAGCGACGAGGGCGTCGAGTCGCTGGCAGTCTGCTTTTTGTTTTCCTTCCTCAATCCCGAAAATGAAAAGGTCGTTGAGGATTGCATCCATGAGGTATGGCCGGATGTCTACTATTCGATTTCATCCACCATCCTGCCGGAATTCCGCGAGTTCGAGCGGCTGAGCACAACAGTCATCAATTCCTACTTAGGGCCCCGCATGAAGCTTTACATAGATAATCTGAGGCGCCGTGTAAAAAACGTGGGGATTAGGGTAGAGCCCTACATCACTCAGTCCAACGGCGGCGTCATGTCCATCGGTTCGACGCTGCAGACGCCCGTTCAGACGGCACTGTCTGGCCCGAGCGCCGGTGTGGTGGGGGCTATTTATGTCGCACAGGCGGCGGGCTTCAGCGACATCATCACCTATGATATGGGCGGAACCAGCACAGACGTTTCGCTCGTCAAGAACGGAGTCGCCGAATACACCACCAAACGTAAGGTCTGCGGTCTGCCTTCGGGTGTCCCGATGATCGACGTCAACGCCGTGGGGGCCGGAGGCGGCAGCATTGCACGGATCGACAATGCGGGCGCGCTGAAGGTGGGGCCCGAAAGCGCGGGCGCCTACCCGGGCCCGGCGGCTTACGGCCAGGGCAACGACGAGCCGGTCGTCACCGATGCCAATGTGGTGCTTGGGCGGATCAATCCGCAGTATGTGCTGGGAGGCAGGCTCAAAATCGACGCCTCGCTTTCCAGAAAGGCTGTGCAGAACAAGATTGCCGGTGCGCTGAACATGACGGTGGAACAGGCCGCACAGGGAATAATCAGCGTGATCAATTCCAATATGGCACGCGCCATCCGCGTGATCACGGTGGAAAAGGGCTACAATCCCTCCGATTTTACGCTGGTTGCTTACGGCGGTGCGGGGCCTCTGCATGCGGTGCATCTGGCGCGGGAAATGGGCATTAAGACGGTTCTGATTCCTCCCGCTCCCGGTACGCTGTGCGCGCTGGGCCTTCTGACTGCCGATATCAAGCGCAGCTACGTCAGGACGTCTCTGTTCCGTTATGAAGAAACAACTCCAGAGATGATCAACGGGGTTCTTCGGCCCCTGATGGCCGAGGGAGACGAATGGCTGGCTTCCGAGAAGGTGGCACCCGCGAACCGCCGTTTCCGCAACATCGCTGAGATGCGGTATGTGGGGCAGAATTACGAGCTTCAGGTGGAAATCCCGGACCGGCCTATCACGCGGGATGACATTGCCCGGATGAAGCAGGACTTTTTCAAGGCGCACGAGATGAACTACGGGTACTACAACCCGAACGCGCCCATCCAGTTCGTCAACTTCCGCAGCGAAGCAATCGGAATCGTCGCCAAACCGAAGCTGGCTAGGCTTGAAACGGTGATGGAGGATCCTTCGACAGCGCTGATCGAGCGGCGGGATGTTTATTTCGCGGAGACTGGAAAAATCTCCTGCCCGGTCTATGACCGTGCCAAATTCGGCAGGACCGGCCGGATCGAGGGGCCGTGCATTATTGAGCAGATGGATTCCACCACCGTGATTCCGCCTGATACGAGTTTTTCGGTGGATGTCTACGGAAATCTGATCGTCAGAACTTTTGCGCAGAAGCAGGAAGGGAGGAACCGGGCATGAGCAGCAAAAATATCGACGGGGTATTGCTGGAGGTCATCGGCAACACCTTTATGTCTATTGCCGAAGAAATGGGTGCGATTCTGGTCAAATCAGCCTATTCCACCAACATCAAGGAGCGCAAGGACTGCTCCTGCGCCGTCTTTGACGCACAGGGGCACACCATCGCCCAGGCGGAGCATATCCCCATGCATCTGGGCTCGATGCTGGGGATCGTCGCTGCGATCCAGGAACGGTTTTCCCCGGAGGAGATTCAGCCGGGCGATATGTTTATGGCCAATGATCCCTATAACGGCGGCGGAACCCATCTGCCCGACATCGCCTTGGCTTCCCCGGTCTTCTGGGATGGAAAAATCGTTGCCTATGTCGCCAACGTAGCCCATCATAACGACGTGGGCGGGCGCGTGCCCGGCTCGAACGCGGCGGATTCCGATTCGATTTTTGCCGAGGGCATCCGGATTCCGCCCGTCAAGATCTTCAAAAATGGCGTTCTCAACGAGGATGTGTTCAACATCTTTCTGCTTAACTGCCGCGTCAACGACATCCGCCGGGGGGACCTCAGTGCACAGTTTGCGTGCAACAACAAGGGCGTTCAGCGCGTGCAGGATATTTGCCGCCATTATGGTGCCGATATGATTCGCGACTGCATGAACGAGCTGCTCGATTATTCCGAACGAAAAATCCGTCTGGCTATCCGCGGAATTCCCAACGGAGTGTATGAATTTTCCGACTATCTGGATTCGGATGGCGTGGGCAGCGGGCCCATCCGGATGAATGTCAGGGTGGAAGTCGAGGATGAGGACATCAGACTGGATTTCTCGAACAATCCCGATCAGGTCGCGGGGGCCATCAATCTGCCGGAAAGCGGGCTTTACGCCGCCGTTTATTACGCCATCCGCAGTATTGTGGACCCCACGCTGCCCTCGAACGGCGGTTATTACCGTGCTATTTCGATCAAGACGCGGCCGGGCTGCATTCTTGGTTGCACCGAGCCTGCGGCCTGTGCGGGACGCAGCGACACGGCGCAGCGCGTGGCCGACATGGTGTTCGGCGCGATGGCACAGGTGGTGCCGCATCAGGTGATTGCAGGAAGCAACAGCTCGATCACCGGCGTGTATTTCGGTGGGATCAACCCGCACGACCACAAATATTACGTCTACATGGAGACCTTCGGCGGCGGTTCGGGTGCGCGCTTCTGCAAGGACGGCCTCAGCTGCGTGCAGGTACATATGTCCAATACCTCCAATCTGCCCATCGAGAGCATGGAACTGGAGTTCCCTTATCTGGTCGAGCAGTATAAGCTGGTTCAGGATTCGGGCGGCCCGGGCGAATTCCGCGGCGGCCTCTCGATGATGAAGGACATCCGTGTGTTGGGCCACTCCAGTCAGTTTACCATCAAGGCCGACCGGCAGAAGACGCCGCCGTGGGGGCTGCAGGAAGGCAAGCCGGGAAAGCCCGGCGTGATCATCATGAATCCAGACACCGACCACGCCGAGGTGATTGATTCGAAAAAATCCGGGACGATTCTGGAAGCCGACTGCGTCCTGCGCTGCTCGATGCCCGGCGCCGGAGGCTACGGGGACCCTTCCAAGAGGGATAAGAAGCTGATCGTGCATGATCTCGAAGAGGGCTACATCTCTCGCGAGAGTGCTGTGCGCGATTATGGAATGACCGAGGAGGAGCTTGCAAAGGTCAGGGTCCTCGAAAACTGAGCACCGGGTTTTGACGTGTGGGAGAAGAAGTTAATCAAAAATATAAAATTAAAGGAGGAAATTCTATGCGCTACAAAACGTTTGGCAAAACCGGAGAGAAGGTATCCGAGATATGTCTGGGGACTTGGGTGCTGGGGGGGCAGCAGTTCGGCTCGGTCACCGAGGATGACGCGATTGCAGCCGTGCATGCCATGATCGACAACGGCGTCAACATCATCGACACCGCGCCGATCTATGCCAGCGGCGGCTCGGAGACGATTCTTGGGAAAGCGCTCAAGGGCAGCTGGCGGAAAAAGGTTTTTCTGATCACCAAGTTCGGCAGTGAATTTGTGGATCCAAACGACAGCAGTAAGGGTACCGTCAAGGATTCGAGCCGAAAAAATATGCTCAAGTCCATTGAGGCGAGTCTGAAAAGGCTGCAGACCGATTATATCGACGGCTACCTGATGCACTGGGATGACCGGGTCGGTACCCCCATTGAAGAGACCATTGCCTGTATGAAGGAGCTTAAAAAGGCCGGCAAGGTGCGTTTTCTCGGGATGTCCAACCTGGAGCAGGAGCTTGCCGACCGGCTGCTGGAAGGCGGCGTGCTCGATATCGTGCAGTATCCCCACAATATGGTCGACCGCGGAAAGGAAGAGCTTCTGCACCATTACGCCGCGGCGGGATGCGGCACGATGGGGTATGCATCTCTGGGCGGGGGAATTCTCACCGGACAGTTCCGTGAGATTCCTACCTTCGGTCCGGGGGATATGCGAGGGAGCTTCTACAAGCCGATGTTTACCGAGCCGGGATTTTCACAGATTCAGGCACTGCTTCGCGTGATGGATCGAATTGCCGCCGAACATAATGCGACGGATGCGCAGGTTGCGATCAACTGGTCGCTTGCTCATGATTACATGAGCACCGTTCTGACCGGCGTGCGCAGCCCCGCCGAAGCGAAGGAAAACTGTGCGGCAGCCGCGTGGGAACTCACCGGTGACGAGATGTCGGCGCTTGACGAGGCGATCGGCAGGATCCACATCTACTAATCTTAATTTTATGAAAGTGAGTGATCCGGATATGGGCTATTCTCTTCCAACCAAACGGTTTCTGCAGTATATAGATGGCGAATTGGTGCCCGGAAAAGGCAAAACGGTGACGGTTGTATGCCCCGGTACCGAAAAGCCTGTTGCCGAAGCCGCTCTGGCTGACGCGGACCAGATTACCCAGGCGCTGGAAGCCGCGCAGGCGGCTTTCCCGGCGTGGTCCGCCCTTCCCCTGGAAAAACGCGGCGAATGGATGCTCAAGCTGCGCGAAGCCATCCGCGAAGAAGCCGACAACCTGCTGACCCTGCTTCTTCTCGAATCGGGCAAGCTGCGCAGCCACGCCTCATTTGAGACGGCCAGCCTGATCAACTATCTGACCTTTTTTCTAGAACAGGCCAAATGTGACCGCGATGAAGTACTGCGCGATATTTCGGGCGGTCACGGCATGAATCTGGCGGTTCGGGAGCCGCTGGGCGTTGTGGTGGCTGCGCTGGCATGGAATTTCCCCATGCACAACGTGGCGACCAAGCTGGGGCCGATCCTGGCATCGGGCTGTACCGCCGTTATCAAGCCTGCGACCAAAACGCCCCTTTCCACATTGTATCTGGGGGAAATCATGCACCGGATCGGATTCCCAAAGGGTGTCATCAACTTTGTGGCCGCCGATGCCAGGGAAGCAGGCATCATTTTCAGCTCCAGCAGGATCCCTGCCATGCTCACCATGATTGGGTCCTCGGAGGGCGGACTTCGGATGATCTCCGAGTCAAGCACGTCAATTAAGCGCTTTTCCATGGAACTGGGCGGCAACGCACCGGTGATCGTCACACCACAAGGCGACCTGAAGGCGGCGGTGGCCCATTCTGTGGGAGGAAAAATGCGCTGTGCAGGCCAGACCTGCGTGACGCCGCAGCGTGTGTTTGTCCACCGCAGTGTGTATGACGAATTTGTCGGGCTTGCGGCCGAACAGGGCAATACGGCCAAATGCGGCACCATCGACGAGGAGGCCAACACCGGCCCGCTGATCAGCCGCGAGGCGGTTGAGCGCATGGAAAAGATCGTCGCCGACGCTGTTGCCAAGGGAGCCCGCGTTGAGTGCGGCGGCAGGCGCCCGCCGGACAAGGGCAAAGGCTGTTTTTTCCTGCCCACGGTCCTGACCGGCGTCACGTCCGACATGCTGGCGTTCCGCGAGGAGATATTCGGTCCGATTCTGACGGTGACACCCTATGACGATCTGGATGAGGCCATCCGGATGGCCAACGACACCCGATACGGCCTGGCCTGCTACATCTGGAGCCGCGATCTCAATGAGGTCAACAGGATCGGCCGCGGGCTGAAGTTCGGCATCGTCAATGTCAACGGGCCTTCCACCGGTCCCTCGCTGCCGCACGGCGGCTGCAAGGACAGCGGAATCGGAAAGGACGGAAGCCATTATTCCCTCGATGAGTATTACTACATCAAGGGCTTCCGCATTGCTCTGGATTAAACATAACATCTTCGGTTATACAAAATACTGTTATATCGTGGCCGTCCCCGGGGCGGCCGGCAACAGCACACCATTGTAGTTAAAGGATGCAAAGACGCATGATACCTCCGACCTGGTTTCGGTTTGGCGTCAGCCTGAGCCTCGACACAGATGGTGTGCTTTTTATTAATCTTTTTTATGTCCAAATAAGGATTAGGAGGGATATCAATGACTTTAATGGATGTCGCCCACGATTTCGCAGTCGTCAGTATTCTATTGATCATCGGTTACTTTCTGCGCATGAAAGTCAAGCTGTTCCAGAATTTTTTCATCCCCGCTTCCATCATCGGCGGATTGGTGGGCTTGTTGTGCGGCCCGCAGGTTTTGGGCGCAAAAACGGGGATTTCCTTCACCTACAGCAATAGCATCGACCAGTGGCCGGGCGTTATGCTGGCCGTTACGTTCGCGTGCTCCTTTTTGGGGGAATCAATGGGCAAAATGACGCGGCAGGCACTGGCGGCGACCTTCGTGGGCGGAGTTGCCCATCAGACACAGGCCGTGCTCGGCATGGCGATTGCGTTCCTGTTTCAGGCCGCTATCCCTTTGGGCTTTGGCCTGATTCCATTGTTTTCGCTCTACGGCGGAATCGGATGGTCGGTTCCTGTCGCCACGATCTACAAGGAAAACAACTATTGGATCGATGCTATCCCTGTTGCCGTTACGATTGCCACCATCGGTGTGGTGTGCGGCATCGTATTTGGAATGGTAATTATTAACATCGGTGTGCGAAAGGGTCTTGTGGGCAATACCTACGCATCGATCAACAACCTTCCCGAAGATGTCAGAACGGGATATGTCCGCCCTGATAGCCGGGAGCCTATCGGCTATGGAGTGGCCCGGACCTCCTCCATCGACCCGTTCGGCCTTCAGCTTGCCATTGTGGGTGTGGTATTGGCCTGTGCGATACTGCTGAGAAATTTCCTGATCAGCATCGACCCATTCTGGAACAATCTTCCTCTTTTGTCGACCTCGCTGATCTGTAGCGGTGTACTGGGATTTCTCATCGGCAAGACGCCGCTCGCAGAACATATCGACCGCCAAACCATTGAGCGGATTTCCGGCGTTTCTCTGGAGTTCATGATTACCGCGGCCGTCGCCACCACCTCGCTTGAGGCGTTTGCTACTTATCTGATCCCGATCCTGGTCATTTCGGCCGTGACGATCGTGGGGACCACTCTGATAACCTTCCTCTTCTCTAAGCGCTGGTGCCGGATCGATTGGTTTCCCTCGGCGGTTGCGCAGTACGGCGCATATATGGGACTTCTGTCTACTGGGCTTCTGCTGGCGAAAGTGGTTGATCCCGACCATAAGACTGTCGCGGCGGAAACAGTTGCTGCGTCGTGTACTTTGGGGTACAGCTACTCGCTGCCCTACCTTCTGCTGATGCCCATGCTGGTCATGGCTAATCCCAAGATGGTGATGATCATCAGCGCATTGTTGCTGGTGGCATTCCTCATCGTCGGGGAGCTGCTTTTCAGACGGAAAACGGCTTCACCCGACCTGAACTCCGAAACGATGGAGGAAGAAAGTCTTTCAAAGGTCTAAAATCCGGCTGTAAACCCTCTCGTCCGCGCCCTGACTCCGATACCGGGAGCTCAGGGCGCGGGCTTTTGGTTGTATGCCAAAAGTAAGAGCCGGCATCCTTTCGAGACGCTGGCTCTCATATATTTTTATGGATTTTAAGGCTTTGTGTACCGTGATTTTGTTTCTTTCAGTCCCCGAAACAGATGCCGATCTCTCTGGCGGCCTGGATGATCTCGCAGT
>ENA-UOOI01003555-UOOI01003555.1-fermentation-metagenome-genome-assembly--contig:-NODE-3555-length-11548-cov-3.065257_pt1 | contig 11548 bp, 19 predicted proteins | sample MGYA00245779_ERZ724027 | MGnify/ENA primary metagenome ERZ724027 (study PRJEB28704, sample SAMN03018318) | fermentation metagenome | biome: anthropogenic terrestrial biome; feature: soil; material... | reverse complement strand
TATTCTAGGAGGGATACCATACGGCCTCCTGTAGCCCGGCTTACAATGTTCCCGGCAGCATCTATCTGGTCATATCCTTGTTCCAGATAGACCTTCAGCCTATCGACCGAGACATGTTTAATCCGGTTCTTCCGTTTAATCATCACTGTTTCCATATATCAAAACCTCCTAAAAAAGGGAGGGCTTACGCCCCCGCCTTTTCTGCGTGTATCTTAATTCCAGGTACCTTCTTTTCGATCGCAAACAGATCCCAATAAGACCGCTCATAGTATAAGTATTTTCCACCGGTAGCCGCGGACGGCTGATCCAGAGAGACAAACTCATATTTAAGCGGAGTTATCACGGACAGAGGATGCACCAGCACCATATTGATCTGCTCCCCTGCCGGCACCGCGCCACTCGTAAAGTCATAGGCGGTCTTAAACCTGGAAGAGGGCACAGCCTTGACAGTTACTTCGTCCAGGGCCCGTACGTTGCGGCTTATGTTGCCGGTGTTCATCGTAACATTAAGCATCCGGGAGATCTGATCCGCCTGCTTCAGCATCGTGTTAACCTGCGGAGTTACGTACAGGATACGCCCCATCTGCGGTACCTCTGCATCGTCCATCTCTTCCATAAACTGGTCATACAGCTTCAGGATATTGCCCGAATCCAGAGCGTCCGAAAGCACAACGCCCCCAAAATCGGTATACTCGGAGTACAGTTTGGAAGCTGCATATTTATCCATTTCAGGAATTTTTTCTTCTTGATTAAATACCCTGGTGATGTTCGCAATTGATATTGCAAGATTACTTTCGTCAATATCCATCGGGTCGACCAACGTCCGAAACTCCCTGTCGTGCTCAAGTGTTTTGGGCTCCCAGTCGTTGTCTACCCTGCGGGTAGGAGTCCCGACAGTGTCCCGATCCACATCCGTATAGCCTCCAACGGTAATGCGGGGGATCTGGATCGTTTTTGCATTTACCCATTTGATATTGTTGTTGTTAGGCGTGCTGTACAGCTCATTCAGCGCAAGTCCAGTGCTAAATTTCTGTTGCAGCGCCTGCAGATACAATGTTGCATAATTTACTTTTGCCAAAGCTTACATCTCCTTTTTACTTAAAGGCCTCTATCCAGGCATTAAGCTCGGACGTCGGCTGTTTCTTGTGTTCTCCCGTCGAAAACGACGGTTTTTTGTCTTCCTTTTCTTCCTCTTTTTCCTGTGTCTCCGCGAATTGGGGGTACTTCTCGACCACCTTTTTAATGGCATCGTCAATGGTTGTATCGTCGTTTACAAGTTGTTCTGCCAGTACGACCACATCACCGGCAGACTCGGGCTTCACACCCTGACTCAGGGCGCTCAGTTTGGCCTTCAGAGACTGGTTCTCTGTGGACAAGGTGTTCTTATCTGTCTCCAGCTTCTTAAGGCTCTCAGCCTGTTTCTCCTGCTCTGTTTTCTGACTGTCCTGCCATTCCTTAAATTTCTTCATGCCGTCTCTGGCAGTTTTAAAGTCTTCAATCCCCAGCTCTTTCAGGACTTTTTCTGTTGCTTTCTTTGATTCTTTCGAAACGATGTTGTTTACGTCTTCCTGCTTAAAGGTCTTCTCCTCCGGCTTATCTGCCAGTTTCTGTTCCTGTTGTTCCTCCGGCTTTTGTTCGGTGCCGATACCCGTTTTTTGTTCCTGCTCTCCAGATTGATTATCAGCAGTCTGGTCTGCCGCTTCGCCCTCGGCGAATAACTGCAAGTTCATCGGTTTAAAATGTTCCATATCAAGCCCTCCTGTTAAGGATAAATTTCTTCCGTTTCTTTAACGCCTCTGCCGGATAAAAGGCATGAAAAAAGCACCCGGTAAGGTACTTAACTGGCTGTGCTGTTCGATTAATTACTTAGCTATTTTAATGCATTTATTTTCCCATTTCTTGTAGGCATCAAAGTAAATCTCGTCCTTGTCGCCGTTATAAGTAAGCTCGTAATACATCCCGTCAAAGAGAGTTGTACTCAATAATGCCTTGCTGTTCTGCAAGGTCTTACAGCTCCAAACTACAAATACATCATCCTTAGTAATTTCCTTTTTGCCGGTCTTGTCCAGGTGTTCATTACTATACTCCGCAACAATTTCTTTGCATTTCTCGATAAACTTTTTACTATCCATTTCTTCCTCCCGTTAATTGTCTTCTTTTGATAATTCAAATGATATACTACCGGCTGATTGCTTTACTCCGCTTTTTATACACTTTTTTATGGTCAGTTCTGCATACTCTCCTGCTTCTTGAGACAGCTCATATTTTTTCACGCTGCTGGTAATTTCTTTCCCATCATCAAACACCTTAGCATTGCGCCCTTTCACGCAAACTACCAAATCATAATCCTTGGGGTTAATAGCTTCGTTTTCAATCAATTTCATTCATCCTCCTAATTTTTATAATCAAAGTCTTTTAATAACGTCGATAAAGGTACGTAAACTTTCTCCCGTTTATAATCGCGCCTCAGGTACTCGCCGTTCTCCCTCAAGTGTTCCCGCATTGCCTTCTGGCGCTTACGTACCATCATGCGCCAATAACCCGCCCTGTCGCTTCCCATCTCTTCAGATACCATAGCGTTCTTTTTGTATTTAACAATTTCCCGTTCAATCCGTCTCTGCGTTTCTCTTGCCTTTTCAACCCGTTCATTCAGACTCTTGTCAAACGTCGGCTGATTATTTGTGCTGACTCCCGGGACATATGGGATATGGAGATGCCTGCAATTTACGCCGCGGTGCCCCCCTGGTTCTCTGTATTCCGCTTGCCAATAGGGATCATATATGCTCTTGTATGACCAGCCTGCCGGTAGTTCCTCCGGCCGTCTCAGGTCAACCACATGCCCTTGTATCCGCGAGCAAGCCGGTCTGGGCCCTGCGTGGCTTGTTACAAGTACCGTATGCACATCATAATCGGCCATACGGATCTTTCGTAGTTCATTGTATGTGTTGTTCAGGGTACTTTTAAGCACTGTCCTCACATAGCCTTCCAGGCTCCATCTATGCCCACCCTTATCTGTCATGCCAGAGTCAATGCCCTTTTGTGCAAGCTCATCAATCGCCTTCTCCAGTGATTGGTCAAAGGTATAGATCCCAGAGTTAAACATTGCCGTCGTCTTATTAAGCACATCCGTATATGCCTTCTGTGCCGCCCCAACCCCGTATTGAGTAGTGACAAGCGTCTGGTTTACGTAGTTATCGATATCGCTCCAGCACTGGTCAGCGTATGCCTTCAATGTCTGATCAAGGTTGTTTGGCTTAGGAATCTCTGGCAAAGGAATTTCCTTGTCAACATCATCAACCGTTTCCCTGCCTGCGTCTTCTATCATTCGCCTGATTTCCGTCTCTGCGACCTTTGTTGCCTTCGATAGGTATTGGACTACCTGCTTGTTATACAAGCCCATCTCGCGGAGCTTCTGCGCCTGCCATTGCAGGATATCTTCATCCCCACGCTTAAGTCGCTTAATAAGGATCCGGATGATCTCTCCCTCAAGGCTGTCGTAAATGGATGCCAGGTTGGCCGACCAAAAGCTGAGCTGTTCAGGGGTTACTTTGCTTTTCTTGATTTTAGGTCACCTCCTTATTCCTCCTCTCCAAAGTTCCTTTGCTCTGCCTCTTCCTCTTGCCTTGTTACGTCGGTCTCCAGCTGATCCTGCGCAATCTCCTTCAGGATCTCTTCCGCTTCCTCCTCGGACACGCCCTGTGCCTTCATTATAGCACGCTTGCGAGACTGTATGCCGCCTACCACCATCTTGATCTGCTTATCTATCTCAGCTTCTCTGTCTTCTGCGATGGAGTCGTCAAACTTAATCGTAACTTCCCAATCCTCAGGTGCCGAAAACATATTATACAGCTCTGCCGTCTGGATGATGCATTCGATCAGATCCGTTATTCCGGACTGGATCTGGTTTTCGTTGGATTGCTTTGTCCTAAAAGTCTTGCTGTTCTCGGAGACAACTTCTGTTGCTGTCTTCATGCTCTTTCCGTCAAACGAAAAAGTTCCGGAGCTGAATCCCGTCTGCATGGACAAGAGATCCAGCATGCAGTTAATGGCGGATATATGCTCTTCGACTCTCAGTTCCACCACGTCATGGTCAATCTTAAAGTCATCCAGGTCTCCTCCGGCCAACCCCTGGTAGACCTCGTCGTTTGTGTCAAAGTATCTGACCGTTTTGTTGCCGTCGTTTGGGTCCGGTACAGCTCTTACAGCGCTTGCAGGTACGATGATCCGGTGCTTGCCCAGCAAAAACTCCTGTCGAAAGCTGTCAAATGCTACATCAAGCGTATGCAGAGTATCCATGGCGTTTGCGTAGATAGAGACGCCCAGCGGACTGTTCAGGTCGATATTATTTCCGGCAGAAGGCTTAAAGTACACGAAGTTGGAACGCTTAAACTCCTTGATCCGGACTTCTTCTTCCAGATCCTCAAACAGGGTATTAAGCGGTACCTTATGCCCTACGTCTCCGCTTTTACTTTCAGCTTCAAATAGCTCATTTTTAATGACGTACTCTTCGCCTTCCCACAAATGCCATTCCAGGTGTGTATACTTCTTGTCTTTCTTGCGGACCTCATTGACGAACACACCTTCACTGATGCCTTTATTATCCCAGCCAACCGGGATAAAGCAGTCAGCAGTTACGTAGGATAGCATAAGCTTATCATCCTTGACATATGGTTTTATGACTATGCCGCCCAAGGAGAACATATATTCCAGGTACTCCTGAAACAAAGCAGTAAAGTTATTAGCATCCAAAACACCCATAATGTTTTCAGAGAGTTCCTCATTTGACAGGCTGATCTCGCACTTCTCGTTGAAGATAATCGACGCCATCTCCTGAGTGATTACCTTCGGCGCCCTCAGGGATGCCATCTGTCTGCGGCGCTCACCATCTACCGTGTGATACGTAACCTTGTGCCATGGCTCGTAATAGCCCTGGTACAGTGCTTTCCACTCGTCAATCCTTTGATATGTTTTGCCGTCAACCGGAATATCTTTTATATCCGATAGATCCTTGATTGTCTTGATTATTCCCAATTTTGCCAGCACCCCCCGTACCTTGCTTTTGAAGCCTTCAAACACTGGATCACCCCCTAAAACTTCAGGCCCAGCTTACGCAGATTGTCATTTGTGTAATACTGAAACGCATCGCACGTGTGATCATCGATTTTAACCACTTTCGGATCATCAGTCTCCAGCGTATCCGGATCCCACTGATACTTTCTGTGCTCCTCAATGAATATCTGATTGTCCTCCGTGTCCAGATAAAAGAATTTCCCCCTGGCCAGCAACACATGAACATTGTCGATCATGTCAACTTTTTTCTTCTTCTTGACCGGATGCATGATGATCGCGTAATCCTTATATATCTGGTTCCGCAATGCTCCTTCAGCCGAATCTATCGTCATCATGTCGATTGGCCTTTTGTATTCCTCTCGGATCTTACCGATCCAGCTGTGGAAGTCTTTGGACAGCTCACTCGGTGCCTTTTTGTTGACCTTGCCCTCTGGTGAGTAGTAATACGTATCCAGCAGGATCACGTTCCCCCGCTTTGTCAGCCCAAATGCCAGATGTGTTGTGGCTGATACCTGGTGTCCGGTATCGGACGCGGTATCAATCATAAGGATATCATCATCATCGGGCAATTCTTTCAGCGGGTGGAAAAGGTTCATGTTGTAAACGTTTGTTCCCAGACCGACCGGTTCCCCCAGATACAGATATCGGTAATAATCGTAGTCGTTTTTCTTGATCCGGTTGATGTCCTTAAGCATCTGATCCGTAGTAAACCCCAGCTCATCATCGAGATAAGACGACGTATCGACAAGGTAATCCGGCTCTGCCTCCATCTGGTCAGACCATTCGTTTATCCAGCTGTAAGGGTTCCTCGGAGGGTTATATGACCAAAAAAACAGCACCCGCTTAGCAAGTGGATGTTTCTGCCTCATAAATGTTACGTTTGTTTGATCAAATTCTTCTGCACTGTCGAATTCCGCCGATTCCTCATACCAGCAAGCAATGATGTTCCCGATATCATTGGACTTGAGCTTCTGAAAGTCGTCCTGTCCATAGAAGTAAAATGCCGATCCTGTGCCCGGATGCGATACTTTAAATGGCGCTACCGTTGCCCGGAACTGATCCTGCACGCCGAACTTGCCCAGCGCCCATTGGATCTTTAAAAACACCGAATCACGGATGGTATTAGCAATCTTGCGGACAACAACAACGTTTGCTCTATCTCCCCTTGCGATGTATTGAAGCATCATGTATACGAGCTTAAGAGCAATTACGGACGACTTAAAAGAGTTTCTTCCGCCCCTGAGGATGTTATAAGGCTTGTCTGTATACCAAACTTTGCGAAAATGAGGATTGATCTCTCTGTTAAGATCTACGTTAACCGTCATCTTTGTCACGCTCCAGCGGGGTAATGTTTATGGTAGGCGGATCCACTGTTGCACTCTCTGCTTTTGCCTTGTCCGCCTCTGCCCTCAGCTTGTCAATCTTCGCCCTCTGCCCCTCTGTTGCCATGCTCATATGGTCAGTCAGCCACTGGAGCGCCTTCATGCGGTCAGGGAGCTTGATGGACGCTCCATCCTTGCCCTGCTTGATCTCTCCTATCAGGGTTCCATCAACTTCGGAGGACTCCCGGAAGTCTACAGTGTTTACTTTTACCACGACTGGTTCGCCATCTTCACCCTCTGAGACCGGGATCTTTTTTTGTCCGAATGAGAGATAGTCTGTAATGTCGGCAAATGCAATATCCATGTACTTTTGAAAGATATCCTCAGGCTTTAATAAAGCCATTGCATAGCGCTGTTCCTTAAGCCTTGTAATTTCTTCTTTTACTCCAATCTTCCCCAATAGCTCAGGCCCTGCTCTCAACGCGCTCTCATAGCTGCACCCATAAGCTTTCTGGTAGCTTCTGGTAGCATTAAATGATTTGCTATAGTACAAACAAAAAAGCCGTTGCTTGTCATTCAACTTAGGATTTTCCATGACGTGCCTGACGGCTCTGTCAATATTCTCTTTATTCTTCTTTTTCTGTTGCTTCCGTGTTGCCCTATGTTGCTGTGTTGCGTTGCGTGTTGCAACATTTATCTGATCGTCCCATTTGTCCCTGTTCTTCCGGCTCCTGAGCGTGGAATACCTAACTCCATGCTCTGCAGCGAAGTCTTTTAGGACAACATCACCGTTATGATCTATATAATTCTGCTTAATTTCATCCCAATTAACCACATCACCACCTGCTTGTGCCGTGTCCGTATTATCTTATCTGCTTTTTTATATCCGCTGAATATATCATATCGCCACCGCCATCAACAAGCTAAATATAGCCCACAGCATAAAGTAATCATCATGATCCACGATAGATACAGCAGCTGTAATAAGACTGCTGATTATAAGTATTATTTTTGGCCACATAGCATTACCTCCCTAGTAAATAATTTTGCACTGTTATATAATGCATGTACAGGTTCCGCCAAACCGAGTACACAACAAAAGGAGGAAACAACAATGACGGATAATGAACAGCGGGCTCATGATTTAGCAATTGCAATGTTACCGTTCGTTTATAACGAAGATACGAGTCAGACTGATAACGAAACAGACAACCCATATGAACCATTATATTTAGAGTATTTAAGAGCTTATAATGATGTGCTTGATTGGATTGACCGTGACTTTACATGTCGTCATCCCACCCCATTCTAAAAACATTTTAATATCTTAGGCTCCGGGATATCGGTAATGCTCTGGAGCCTATCTTTATTATGATAACTTTTTCTTATGCTTTCTCCACTCCTCCAAAAACTTCGATATATCTTTCGACCGGACAATATCTCGAAATGATTCCTTTTGCCTGTTCTTCATTTATCGGCTCAACAAACGGCTGAAACGGATGGCTCCAGAACCAATTTCCCTTTTCTGTCCTATATAGGATTTCATCTGGCTTTTGTTCAAAAACTATTTCCGACGTTTCTGTATCGTATAACTTGTCAGATACAATTGCTTTCATAACCTTTTCCTCCTGTTCCATGTGTCATACAAATATGCTATCCAGACTATAACTACCCAAACTGTCGTGAACGCTATAAATGCCTTGATTTTCCACATGTCATCCTCCTTTAAGCAAAATGCCCTCCGGTTGCGCTTGTGTCAGAGGCTGGAGGGAGAAGTTATGTTGCGGGCAGGGATTTGCACCCTGCATAGCACAAACTTAATCGGATGCTACCCGACAAACCTACTTGGCTATAGGCTCCAATTTAGTGATCAATCCAAATTATACCTTTTAAACGCCTCATTGTGCCTTCAGGCGCATGTCCGTCTACCTATTCCGGCACCACATGAATATGCTATACTGCCTTTACTGTCTTGCTCAACACTTTACATCCAAACAGATTACTATATCGATATCCCAGAGGCTTCAGTCCTCTTTCATATACCTTTCTTCTTCGGTTATCTTCCCAACAGCAATAAATAATTGCCGGTGTCAAACCTTCTTCTCTCACATGTTCTTCAAATTCTGTTACCTTCTGTTTTGCCCACAATAAGCCTTTCAGTCCATCTTTTCCTGTTCCTTTCAGCGTTACTGTAACTTCCTGTTTTCGTTTGTGACATGTTACGAGATAGACATTGTAATAAAGCTTGTCTCGTTTGTCATATGACCTATCCTCCTGGAATTCTATCTTGATTGTCTGCCCACTCGGAAGTTTGCGGGTATCGTAATATATTCTTCCGTCTTCGCTTCTTCTCATTTTAAAGTCGCTCACATTATCACTTCCTGGCATATTAAAAGGGGCCTCAGGATTATCCTAAGGCCCCCAGAAAGGAGGATCCCATCTGACCACTATCATAATATCACATATAAAGGCTCAAAAAGTATCAGACTTTAAGCAACTTGATTTATTTTCAATAATCCCTCCTGAATAGCTAACATCGTGGTAAAGAGTATAATCTCTTCCTTCCATCTGTAGTAGGTCGCCCTTTCGATATGCAGCTCTTGACAAGTCTGTACTTCTCCTAAACCCTCTACATATTTCTTCTGGATGATTCCTCCAAGCGGATCATCTTTATATCTCTTTATCACGCTATCAAGCACTTTCAGCCATCTTTCATAATTTATAATTTTGCCTTTACACAATCTTATGGCCCTTGATGCCGTCGGATCCGATCTAAACGACTGCCCCCCACCATATTCTCCGAAGTCCCTTCCCCCTCCGTCGATGATGTCTTCCTTTTCCTCCTGAACATACTTCTGTACTTTTTTATAGTTGTACAGGTACCATTCCACCTGCTTATATGTCTTCGTGTCAAGTGCGCTCATCACATTTCCTCCTGCCTTTTATACAATGTCTGCAATCCGCTCATTTCCGTTTCTAAGGCGTTCAGCATGTCTCTTGTTGTTTTATACGTAACCTCTGCCAGATCACGCTTATACTTAAGATCTGCCGTCTTCCCGCGGGCAACATCGTTGACAAGTGTTACCGGCATTCCGCCGTCCCTTAATTCAACCATCACCCTTGCCAGCGCCATCCGGTATTCATGTTCCGCTTCCGCGTATGCTCTTGCATGTTTGTACAGGATGTTTGCTCCCTCCCGCAACCTGCCTGCCGTATCGTAGATCTCCTGCCCTATATCCGTGTAGTCCATATAATCACCCCTAATACAATCTGTTGCCCATCAGGCGCCTTATAACGTCCTCTCGTGTGATTCCCTTTCCATGGTTCAACCACCTAAAAGCCTTTGTTGCCTGTTTTCTCTTTAACCCCAGGAGCCTGACAAGTTCATCTGTCTGGTAATAGTCCTTATCCAGCCGCTGTTCCAGTTTGTCCTGTAGCTCCTGCTTATACCTTAGATCCGTTTCCCGGCACATGTGAGGCCCATCATTTCCTCTGTGCTGTTCCGGTGTCAGTTTCTTGTAATTCAGCTCAAAGTCCATGCCTCCTTGACTCTTAAAGATTATGTGATGCTTTTCAGTAAACGTCTGGTATCACTCCCAAAAATAAAAAGGCGCCTCGATTTCTCGAAGCGCCTCCGGTTTTCCGGTCAGCTCTTTTATAGTTTTATTTTCTCTGTTGCTTTCTCGATCATTACTGGCTTCCCATCCTGCACCCTCACCAGGATCTCTCCATATCCCAGCTTTCGGATGTACCGGATCAGTGCATTCTCCCTTTCATCCGTCTCGGATCTGTATACCGCTTGCTCTTCCATGGTATCTCCCCCTATGCCGCCTTTTTGTTCTGCACATTGATATCTACAGCCCCAATCAGGATATCCACATATGAGTAAGATTCCTTCCGGGATCCGTTGTCGATCAGGATAAGATGATCATATTTCCCTGCCACGGTTCCGAAATATCTTTTCTTGCCTTCTTCCTTCACCGCCACCTTATCACCTATCTGATATTCGTCCTTAATTGCCTGCAAGTTAATCCATCCTGCTTTCATAGCTCTTCCTCCTCAAATTTATATTAATTGTTTTTTTATCAGGTTAAAAAAAGCGGGAACCGGCATAGTGCTTTACATAATGTATTTTTAGTTGAAAGGAGGAGAATTTTCACATCCTTTCAATTTTTGATTTTTAATTTTTTTGAGGCCGATTCCCACTCTAAAAAGTTGGAGCTGGTGGTATTCAACATATAGGGCAATATGATTTCTACCTGCCAATATTGCCAAATTCTGAAGAAAGGTGGAGTTTTCACTTCCTTTCTCATATTTTTGGTTTAGTTTGGTTTGATGCCAGCTCCCGCTTTTGCGTTGCTTTGCCTGTCATAGATCATCCCCTCTCAATGCTATGATGTTAGATTCCCGCCCACAGCCCTTTCACCATGGGTTCCTTTTTGTTTCTACGATTTTTCTTAAGCGCTCCGCCACATGCCGGGCATTCTTTTTCCTCGGTCAACCATTCTATCCGACAGTCCTCACAGCGCCATGTGGTAATAACGTCTTCATCTTTCACTTTTTTCAGCTCCTGTATTATCGTTCATGCTTCCGTCTCCTTTTTTCTGTACGCAATCCATCCGAGACGATGCAATTTTTTACCGTCCTGCATGCCGTAAAAATCCCCGTCCCACAGCCCGTTCTCCTTGTCTATGGCGTTTGGTGAGTTGCCCGCCACGTCTACCAGGCACCACATTTTATTCCCTTCCCCGTCCACACACCAGATAGGCTCGCCATCCATCCGCAGGAGTTCCTCACGCGTCAACGGTTCCTTTGTTCCCAGATAACTTCTACCAAAAATTCTGTTCATGGTCTCCTCCTTTCGTGTTCCTCCAATCTTTAGAGTTATTAGCCTCCGTGCTTGATAAAGCACCCATAGCTTTTTTCGGTAATAATCATCTGATTCAGGACACCTTGCACTTTTGTCTGCATTTAACTCTTTCTCACATTCACTGATTGCTTCGTCAATTTTCTGAAATCCCTCTGAGATCATTTCAGATCACCTTTCCACCATGTCTGTATGGCCGGGTTTTGTTATACTCGCTCTTCATCTTCACCATCTGTTCAATATCGATGTTTTCTTCTCCACACCAGTCAAGGATCCGGATCAGGCAATC
>ENA-UOOI01003553-UOOI01003553.1-fermentation-metagenome-genome-assembly--contig:-NODE-3553-length-11552-cov-15.769592_pt1 | contig 11552 bp, 11 predicted proteins | sample MGYA00245779_ERZ724027 | MGnify/ENA primary metagenome ERZ724027 (study PRJEB28704, sample SAMN03018318) | fermentation metagenome | biome: anthropogenic terrestrial biome; feature: soil... | reverse complement strand
CTCGAAGGTGTACATCTCCTTTTCCACCACGTCGGTCGCCTCGCCGACGGAGCGGCGGAACAGGCGCGTATCCTCGAACAGCGGCGTGCGGATCTCGCGGAAGCCGGCGGTCTCCGCCCCGGCGCGCAGCGCCTCTTCCACCGCCCGCCAGCGTTCGGACTGCCCGGGCAGGATGTCCTGCGTGCCTCGCTGCGCTTTGATCGGTTCCATCACAAGAAAACTCCTTTGCTTTTGATGTTTCGGGACGCCGGAAGGACAAAAAATCCCCGTCCCGCAGGAAAGGGACGAGGGAAACTCCGCTCGTGGTGCCACCCTTTTTCGGGAGCCGCAGGGCTCCCCTTAAAAGCGTCCCCGCGCGGGGACGGGCCGGCTCCCGGATGTCTTCCCCAAAGCCCCGCTCTGCGGGGGCGCTCTCAGCCGCGGCGCCCTTTCTCTGCGCGGGGGCTTCGGGTACTCTTTCCGTTCTTCGCCGGAATTCCGGGCGATTCAGTTTTTCGGGTTCAGAATATCGCGCCAGTCGAGGTCGCCGCGCTCCAGCCCGTGGATCAGCACCTCCGCCGTGGCGATGTTGGTCGCGACGGGGATGTTGTGCATGTCGCACAGGCGCAGCAGGTTCATGTCGTTCGGCTCGTTCGGCTTGGGGTTCAGCGGGTCGCGGAAGAACAGCAGCAGGTCGATCTCGTTGCACGCGATGCGCGCCGCGATCTGCTGGTCGCCGCCCTGCGAGCCGCCCAGGAACCGCTGGATCTCAAGGCCCGTGGCCTCGGCGACCATCTTGCCGGTGGTAGCCGTCGCGCAGAGGGTGTGGCGGCTCAGCACGCCGCAGTAGGCGATGCAGAACTGAACCATCAGCTCTTTCTTGGCATCGTGGGCGATCAAGGCAATCTTCATAAATTCCCCTCCCAAAAAAGGAAAATCGGTTTTTCAGAGTTTCTGCGGCGGGGGAAGGGGAACGCGCTCCCCTTCCATCCGCGCGGCCAGGCGGGCCAGCGCCATCCCCCCGGGCGATTTTTCCGGAGCGGGCCGCGCGTTCGCGGCCGCCGCCGCAAGGCGGGGGTCGTCCGGCACCACGGCGATCAGCCGCACGCCGGCCGCGTCGATCACGGCGTCGAGGTCGCGGTAATATCCCTGCCGCCGGAACGCCGCCCCGCTGAAGCGGTTGATCACCAGCCTCTGCTGCGCCACGCCGGCTTCCCGCAGGCGCAGGCGCGTCTGGGCGGTGTCGCGCAGGCAGACCGGGTCGGGCGTCGCGACCAGCAGCGCCCGCCGGGCGGCCGCCGCCGCGCTGAAGAATCCCTGCCCCACGCCCGCGGGGCTGTCGATCAGCACGTAATCGTAATAGCGGGAAAACACCCCCGCCAGCTCCCGCATGATGTCGGGGCTGACGACGTCCTCCTCCGCGCCCGGCGCGGGCAGGAGGAACAGGTTGGGGGAAAAGGAGGAGACGTAGACGGCCTTGTCCGGTTCCGCGGCGCCGGAGACCACGTCCGCCAGATCGAACACCCGGCGTTCGGAGACGCCGAGCATGTGGTCCAGGCACCCGAGGCCCGCGTCGCCGTCGATCAGGAGGACCCGCCTGCCGCGCGCGGCGAGCGCCGCGCCCAGCCCGGCCGTCACCGTGGATTTTCCCGCGCCGCCCTTTCCGGACGCGATGACCGTAACCGAATTCATAGGCTCCGTTTCTCCCCCGTTGTTCCTATCTTATCACAACCTTTTTGCGGAGTAAAGGTTTTTCAATGTTCTTTTGTATAAATATTGGAAAATTCCCGCCCCGGCCTCAGCCCGCGGAAGAGGAGGCGCCCGCCGCCTGCGACGCCGACGGCATCACCAGGCGGCCGGAGGAATCGACGGTTTTGCCGAAGAAATAGGCGTCGAACAGGTCCTTGGCCACCGTCATGGAGTATTTGCCGGTCGCGCCGTGCTCCAGCACGACGGCGACGGCGATCTGCGGGTCGTCGTAAGGGGCGTAGCCGATGAAGGTCACGTTGTCGGAGCCGTTGGTGCCCAGCTCCGCCGTGCCGGTTTTCGCCGCGATGGCGACGCCGTAGTCTTTGAACACGGAGGCGGCGGTGCCGCCCGTCGCGACGCTGCGCATCGCGGCCTTCACGTATTCCTGGTAGGAATCGCTCACGCCGACGTTCGCCGCCTGCTTGGGCTGCGCGGAGGAGATCACCTTCTGCTGCGCGTAGTCGGTGATTTTGTCGAGAAGGTGCGGCTGCAGGCGCACCCCTTTGTTGGCGAGGGTCGCGCAGTAGGTGGCGAGCTGCAGCGGGGAGAACAGGTTGTCGTCCTGCCCCACGGCCGCCTCGACGGTGTTGCCGTCCCACCACGAGCCGCCCGAGGCGGCGCGCTCCTCCGGGCCGGCGAGGACGCCCGCGCTCTCGCCGAGCTCCAGGCCCGTCTTCACGCCGAGGCCGAAGCGCCGCGCGTAGAGGTTCATCTTGGTGATGCCCAGCCGGTAGCCGACCTCGTAGAAAAAGGCGTTGCTGGACTTCATGAGGGCGAAATTCGCGGTCACGTAGCCGTAGCTCCCGAGGCTGTGCGGCGTGAAATGGGAATCCGCGAACCGCATGTAGATGCTGTTCGCCAGGATGCGCGTGGAGGTGGTGATGGCCCCTTCCTGCAGGGCCGCGAGCGTCACGTAGGGCTTCACGACGGAGCCGGGCGTAAACACGCCGTTGAACGCGCGGTTGATCAGCGGCTTGGTCTTGCCGTCCTTCAGCAGGGTGCCGTAGTATTTCGCATCCTCCGCGATGCGGTTCTGGTCGTAGGAGGGGTAGGTGGAGGCCGCGAGGACGGCGAAGTCCTTCACCCGCAGCACCACCGCGGCGCCGGCGACGCAGTCCTCGCCGTGGCCGGTCCGGCTGCCCTTGTAGTTCTGGGCGCAGAGCTGCTCGCCATATTCCCGCGCGCCCGTCACGTTCTGCGCGAGCGAGGCGTTCAGCACCTTCTGCAGGCGGCTGTCGATGGTCAGGTGCACCGTGTTGCCCGCCACGGGCGCCTTGACGACGGTCTCGGACGCGATGGAGCCGTCCTGGGCGAGGTTGAACCTCAGCTCGCCGGCCTTGCCGCGCAGCTGGTCCTCGAAGGCCTTTTCGACGCCGCTCTTGCCCAGCCGGTCGTCCAGCGCGTAGCCCTTCGTCTTGTGCAGCGCGTCGTATTCCTCCTGCGAGATGGCCCCCACCGTGCCCAGGATCTGGGGCAGCAGGGTGCCGTCCGGGTATTTGCGCACGGCGGTGACCTTCGTCTCCACCCCCGGCAGGGAGGCGGAGTTCTCGCTGATCACGGCCACGGTGTCCTGGCTCACGCTTTCGGCGAACGTGTAGGGGATGGAGAGCGAGAACCACGTGCGGGCCATATTGTACCGCACGGAGGCGATGTCCCGCGCGTCCTTCGCGGAATACCCCTCGCAGCCGTATTTTTCAATCAGGTGCTGCATGCACTGCTCCGCCGTCGTGTAGGGGTTCACGGCAAGAAAGTCCTTGGATTTCAGCACAGAGACCTCTTTTTCCTGCCCGGGGATGAACTCGTATTTTCCCGCGGAGTTCAGCCGGATGGGCAGCTTGTCCACCCACTTTTCGCCGCGGGCGTCCAGCAGGGCGATCAGCGTGTGGATGGTCGCGTTTTCCGTCTTTTCCTTCATATAGGCGGCGTTGAAGCGGATCGCGTAGCCCGTCTGGTTCACGGCGAGGCCGACACCCTGCGCGTCCAGGATCTCGCCGCGCGCGGCCTCCAGCGGGGCGGTCGCGGTGCCGGAGCGGTCGGCCTCCCGGAGCCATTTGTCGTGGTTCGCGATCTGCCAGTCCGCAAGGCGCAGCGCATAGGCGGCGAGCACGGCGAACAGCGCGATCCCCGCGAAGAGGAGGCGCCCGCCGCCCCTCGGCTTTTTCTCTTCTTCGTCCATCGCGTCATTCCTCCTTTGAGCGGATCTGCAGGGCGAGGGCGCGGTTGAAATAGTACGCCAGCGGCGTCAGCGCGAACGTGTAGCAGAAGATGGGCAGGTAGTGCGCCGTCAGCGCGTAGCCGGCGTGCGCGTAGCCGTACAGCACGAAGAAAAAAAGCCACTGCAGCAGCGTCATGCAGGCCTCCGTCACGGCGCAGGTCAGCAGCGCCATCAGAAAGTTCGTCTGGAACAGGTTTGCCGCCATCAGCGAGACGGCGAAGCACGCCGCGGCCAGCAGCAGCGCGTGGAATCCGAGCACGCCGCCGGCGCCGTAATCGGCCAGCAGGCCGGCCAGCAGGCCGAAGACCATGGCGGGCGTCTCAGCCTCGAACATGGCGATGCATACCGCCGCCGGGATCAGCACGACGGGGCGCGCCCCGCCGACCGCCGGGATCAGGCCCGGCGTCTCCTGCAGGATGAAGACCACGAGGATCTCGAGCGCGTACCCCAGGTAGCGGACCGCCCTGTACCGGTTCATGGCTTTCCTCCCGCGGAGGAGGACGACGCCTTCCCCCCGGCGGGGGAAAGCGCCTCCCCCTGCCCCGTGAACGAGGTGATGACCAGCACGTCGCGCACCGCCTTCACGTCGACGGCGGGCTCCACCTCGGCGTAAAGCGAGACGTCGTAGGTGCTGTGCTTCACGTCCTTCACGGTGCCGATGATCAGGTTGCGCGGATAGATGCCGCCGATGCCGCTGGTCACGATCAGGTCCCCGGCCTTGACGGCGGTGCCCGCCGAAAGGTAGTTGAGCTGCAGGAGGCTGCGGTCGGCCGCGCGGATGTCGCAGCCGACGACGCCGGTCTCACGGCTGACCCGGTCCATCGCGCTGATCTTCGTCTCCGGCGCGAGGAAAGTGGTCACTTTGCTGTAGCCGGCGCTCAGCGACGAGACCCAGCCGACCACGCCGGCCTCGGTGACGACGGGGTCGTTCAGCGCAATGCCCGCCCGCGAGCCCTGGTCGAGGGTGAACTGGCCGAACAGGTCGTTCGGGTCGCGCCCGATCACCGCCGCCGCGACGAGCTTGAAATCCGGGTTGTCGTTCTTCAGCTCGAGGAACTTGCGCAGCTGGGCGTTCTCCTGCTGGTAAGCGTAGTAGTTGACCAGCTTTTTGTTCAGATCCTCCACCTGCTGCCGCAGGCGGCGGTTCTCAGCCTCCAGCTCTTCCTTCGGCTGCGCGGCCGTGCGGGCCGCCGCGGCCGCATTGTTGGCCACGATGGCGCTCACCCGCTGCATCGGCGTGGTGATCAGCCCGAGCGCCGTCGCCGTCGCGGAATCCCCGGCGCCCGCCGTGTAGAGCATCAGGCAGAACATGGCGGCCACCACGGCCACCAGGATCTTGAACGCCGTGGAATGAAAAACGTCCTTCACGCGCAGGTTCCCTCCCGTCGCTTCGCTCCGCCCTTTTTGTTACCCCTGATTATAACATGCTTTTCCCCCGGAAACAAGGCGCGCCCCGGGCGGAGGAAGAGATTCCCGCCCGGGGCGCGCCGCCCGTCCGGCGCCGGAGCTTACCGCAGTTCGTTCCGGTAAACGACGCCCTTCGCCATCGACAGCCGGAGCGGGAGGCCGTCCCGCCCGAGCGCGACCAGGTCGGCGTATTTTCCGGGCTCGACGGTGCCGATCTCGTCCTGCGCGCCGATCTCCTTCGCGGGGTTGAGGGTCGCGGATTTGACCGCCTGCCGCAGCGGGATGCCGAAGCGGACGAGGTTTCTGACCTCTTCGCACACGTTCGTGGTGGAGCCGGCCAGCGAGCCGCTCGCCAGCGCCGCGCGGCCGCCCTTCACATAGACCCTCTGCCCGCCCAGCAGGAACGAGGAGCCGTCCGGCAGGCCGGCCGCCGGCAGCGCGTCGCTGATCACGACGGCGCGGTCCCCGCCCAGCAGATGGAACGCCAGGCGGAGCACGGCGGGGTGGATGTGGATGCCGTCGCAGATGATCTCCGCCCGGACGGAATCGCTGTCGAACACGGCGCCCACGGCGCCCGGCGCGCGGTGGTGCAGACCCGTCATCGCGTTGAACAGGTGCGTCACATGCGTGACGCCCCAGCGGAAGGATTCCTTCGCCTGCTCGTAATCGGCGCCGGAGTGGGCGAACGAGACCCGGCACAGCCGGCTCGCGGCGGTGATGAAGGCCTCGGCGCCCTCGCTTTCCGGCGCGACGTCCACCACCTTGATGATGCCGCCGCTGCGCTCGAAGATCCCGCGGAATTCCTCAAAATCCGGTTTGCGGATGAACTCCTCGTTCTGGGCGCCCTTCTTTTCGGAGGAGAGGTACGGCCCTTCCATGTTCGCGCCGCGGACGGCCGCGCCCTCGGGCGGATGCTCCATGCAGTCGCGCACGCAGGCGAGGGCGGCCTCGATCTCCGGCAGGGCGACCGTCATAGTCGTGGGGCAGAAGGACGTGACGCCGCTGCGCGCCAGATAGGCGGCCATCTTGGCGATGGATTCCCGCTTGGCGTCGCAGGTGTCGGCGCCGACGCAGCCGTGGATGTGGATGTCCACGAAGCCCGGCGCCACGATGCAGCCGGTCAGGTCGATCTCCTCCCCGCCGGAAAGGCCGGGGGCCACGCGGCTGATTTTCTGCCCGTCGACGGCGATGTCGGCGCGCACCAGGTTGAATTCGGGGTCGAAGACCTCCGCGTTTTTCAGGATCACAGTTCTTCCTCCTTTTTCGGATGCTTTTCCCGCGCGACGGCGAACGCCTCGCGATCCGCGACGACGGTCACGTCCGGGTGGAGCTGAAGGATCGAGGCCGGCACGGCGGGCGACACCGGGCCGAACAGGGCCCTTTCGGTGATCTGCGCCTTCCGGCCGCCGCTGACGACCAGCAGGATCTTCTTCGCCTGCATGATGGCCTTGATGCCCATCGTCACGGCGTATTTCGGCACCTCGTCCGGGCTCTCGAAGAAGCGGGCGTTGTCCGCGATGGTCTTCGGCTTGAGGGCCACCCGGTGCGTCATCTTGTCGAAGCTCTCGTCCGGCTCGTTGAAGCCGATGTGCCCGGTGTTCCCCAGGCCCAGAAGCTGCAGGTCGATCCCGCCGAGGCCCGCGATCAGCCGGTCGTAGCGCGCGCACTCCGCGTCGATGTCCTTCGCCAGGCCGTTGGGGACGAACGTGTTTTCGGGCCGGATGTTGATGTGCTTAAAGAAATTTTCCCGCATATAATAATGGTAGCTCTGGGGGTTGTCCGGCGAAAGGCCGCAGTACTCGTCCAGGTTGACGCTGCGCGCCCCGCTGAAGTCGATGTCGCCCTTCCGGTACCACTCGGCCAGCTGGCTGTAGATGCCCAGCGGCGTGGAGCCCGTCGCCAGGCCCAGCACGCTGCGCGGGAACAGGATGACCTGCGCCGAGAGGATGTTCGCCGCCTTGCGGCTCATGTCCCGGTAATCCGTTGCTTCGATGATTTTCACAGATAAAAGCCCCTTTCGTGATGAGACGAAACTCTCTTCTGAGATTCTGCCGCTTCCTTCAAAAGTATAGCCCCGTCCCGGGCGGAAGTCAACGGCGCGCGGCCCGCGCCGCCGGCGGAAAATCCCGCTCCACCGGCATCTCGGCCCGGGCGTTCAGGTCCGGGCCGGCGGTGTGCCCGGCGAGGAATTCATAGTAGCCCTGCGCGCCGACCATGGCCGCGTTGTCCCCGCACAGCGAGAGCCGGGGGAAGTAGCACGCGAGGCCGCGGCGGGCGCACTCGCTCTTCATCTCGCGGCGCAGCAGGGCGTTGGCCGAGACGCCGCCCGCAGCGGCCAGCTTCTTCGCCCCCGTGGCGGCGGCGGCAGCGAAGAAATTGCGCGTCAGGCAGTCCACCACCGCCCTGCGGTACGAGGCCGCAAGGTCCGGAATATTCAGCGTCTCGCCCCGTTGCTTCGCGTTGTGGATCAGGTTGACCGCGTTCGTCTTGAGGCCCGAAAAGCTGAAATCGTACGGCGCGCCGTCGACGGAGGGGCGCGGGAAACGGTAGGCCTTCTCGTTTCCGCCCTCGGCGATCCGGTCCAGCTCCACGCCGCCGGGGTAGGGGATGCCCATCGCGCGGGCGGCCTTGTCAAATGCCTCGCCCGCCGCGTCGTCGCGCGTGCGCCCCAGCACGCGCAGCCGGGTGTAGTCCAGCACCTCGACGATATGGGTGTGCCCGCCCGAGACGACGAGGCACAGGAACGGCGGCTCCAGTCCGGGGAAGCAGAGATAGTTCGCCGCGATGTGCGCGCGCAGATGGTGCACCGGAACCAGCGGCTTTTCCGCCGCCAGAGCCAGCCCCTTCGCGAAATTGACGCCGACCAGCAGCGCGCCGATCAGCCCGGGGGCGCAGGTCACGGCCACGGCGTCCACGCCGGAAAGGTCCGTCCCGGCGTCCTCCAGCGCCTTTTGCACCACGCCCACGATCGCCTCGCAGTGCCGGCGGGAGGCGATCTCCGGCACCACGCCGCCGTACAGCTTGTGCTCCTCCACCTGCGAGGCGACCACGCTCGACAGCACGGCGCGGCCGTCCTCCACCACGGCGGCGGCGGTCTCGTCGCAGGAGCTTTCGATTCCCAGTATTTTCATCCGGTTCTCCCTCAAAAGCGTTTTCTATATCTGTCTAAAGGAACAGCGTCAAAATCAGCGCGTCCTCCGCCGGGCGCGCGTAAAAATTTTTCCGGCGGCCCGCCTGCCGGAAGCCGAGGCTTCGGTACAGGGCGAGCGCACCCGCGTTGGAGGGCCGCGCCTCCAGGCTGACAAAGCGCGCGCCGGCCGCCCGCGCCCCGGCGATCAGATATCCCATCAGCGCCCGCGCGCACCCCCGGCGGCGGAAGCGCGGGAAAACGGCCACGTTGTCCACGTAGCATTCGTCCAGCACGCGGTGCATCCCGGCGTAGCCCGCCGTCTGCCCGCACAGCTCGGCCACCGCGAACACGGCGGCCGGCGACTCCAGCTCCGCGGCGAGGCCGGCGCGCGTCCACGGCTCCGAAAAGCAGGTCCGCTCCAGCTCCGCCAGCGCGTCCAGATGGCGCTCCGCCATGGGGACGACGGTCAGCCCATCCACCGGCGGCGCACCACCCTTTCGATCTTCTCGTCCCGCGAAAGGTAGATTGTGTGGATGCCGACCCACAGCAGGCAGAACAGCATCAGCACGGAGAGGATGCGGATGTGCAGGAAATGCGTGTTGAACAGGTTGTGGCAGACGACGTAGGTGGAGCTGAGAACCGTGATGACCGGCACGTAGAATTTTTCCGGAAAATAGAACGCGAACACGACCGAGAGGATGTCCGCCGGGTAAAAATAGCGCTCGTGCATATAGGGCAGCACGTACGGGACGAACAGCACCGAGAGCAGCGCGAGCGAGACCAGCATCTCGTCCGTGAGATCGAACTTCCTGCGCCAGAAGTACAGCGCGCCGGCCAGCGCGGCGGCGACCGCCGCGGCCGCGATGACCATGCCGGCGCTCTGGGGCGTGTCCTTCGGATACCAGACCGAAAGGTTGGGCAGGTACATCGAGATGTCGCTGTACTGCCGCGCCTGCCGGAAATAGACGGTCGCGAGGTCCCGCAGGTTCCGGCCCATCGCGGCCGCGGGCAGGATCGCCAGCAGGTACACGGCGGGCACGATCAGCAGGCTGCGCCACCGGATCTTTCGGTACAGCAGCATCAGCAGGAGGAACGGCGCGAGGAACACCGCCTGCAGCTTGAACACGAACGCCACCGACCACGCGGCGACGGCCGCGTCCCCGCGCCCGCGCAGCAGGTAGTACACGCACGCGAGCAGCGCGGCGGTGTAAAGGGAATCGCACTGCCCCCACGCCGCGGAGTTCAGGATCACGCTGGGCAGGAACAGCACGACGGCGTAGGCGATCTCGCCCCAGAACTGCTCGTATTTCAGCTCCACGATCTTCTTGGCGAACACCGCCAGCACGATGTCTCCCGCAAACGAGAGCAGCTTGATCAGGTAAAGGTCCCGCCCCGGCAGATAGGTCAGAAGCGCCAGCAGGTAAAAGTAGGGCGGCATGTAGTCCCCCAGCGGCAGACCGATGGCCGGCAGGCCGCCGTTCTGCTTCAGCTGCGCGAACCAGCCCTGCAGGAACTGCCGGTAGTCGCCGGATTCAAACGGCAGAAATTTCAGCCGCGCCGCGAACGCAAGCGCCGTCACGGCGGCGAGGAACAGCAGGCTCTCGGCGCTGACGAAGTGGACAAAGGCCTTTCGTTTGCTCATGCTTCTTCCGCCTTTCGGTAGACCAGGAAGTCGAACTGGATTTCGGTCCTCAAAAAATCGGCCTTTTCCAGCCGCTCGCCGCCTTCCCGCGGCGTCTTCCAGAAATAGGGCGTCATGGCGAACAGGTCGCGCATCGCCGCGCGGTCCGAGGTGGCGATCTCCCCCTCCGCGGGGAAGCGCCCCTCGAACCGGAAGCCCGGGTAATCGACGTCCCGGCGCTCGTTCTCGTACGGCGCGTCGTAGAGAATTTTCTTCAGGCCGTACAGGTGGCGCGGCCCCGGCACCGCGAGGATCAGCGCGCCGCCCGGCCTCAGCACGCGGCTCAGCTCGGCGGGGACGATCGGGGCGAACACGTTCACCGCAAGGTCCGCCGCGCCGGAGAGGAACGGGATGCCGAACATGCTGCCGACGGCGAACGAGATCGCCGGATAGCGTTTCGCCGCCAGACGCACGGCGTATTTCGAGATGTCGAACCCGTACAGCCCGGCCCGCTTTCCCCGCGCCGCGAGAAAATCGAGCAGCCGGCCGGTGTAGTACCCCTCGCCGCAGCCCGCGTCCAGCACCGCCGCCGGCCCGTCCGGCAGGCAGCGCTCCGCCAGGCGGTTCAGCGCGTCGCTGAAGATCCGGTAAAACCCGGTCCCGAGGAACCGGCGCCGCGCGGCCACCATCTCCCGGTCGTCGCCCGGCGCGGCGCTGTGCTTTTTGTTCGGCGGCAGCAGGTAGACGTAGCCTTCGGACGCGATGTCGTAGCTGTGGCCCGCGGCGCAGGAATACGCCTTTTCCCCGCGGGCGAGCGGCCGCCCGCAGACCGGGCAGGCGAACAGGCTCACGCCTTCGCCTCGTACCAGGTGCGGCCGCTCTTCGCGTCCGCCGTCAGCGGGACCGCGAGCGGGACCGCGCCCTGCATCTCTTCGGTCAGAACCTTCGCGGCCTTTTCGGCCTCCTCCTCCGGCGCTTCCACAATCAGCTCGTCGTGCACCTGCAGAATCAGACGGGCCTTCATCTTCTCGGCCGCCAGCCGGCGCTCCACGCGGATCATCGCGATCTTGATGATGTCGGCCGCCGTGCCCTGGATGGGCATGTTGCGCGCCACGCGCTCGCCGAACGCCCGCAGGTTGTGGTTGGAGCTCGCGAGCTCCGGCAGGTAGCGCCGCCGCCCGAACAGGGTCTGCGCGTAGCCGTCCCGCCGGGCCTGCTCCACCACGCGCTTCATATAGGCGTCCACGCCGGAATAGTGCGCGAGGTAGTCCTCGATATACTTTTTGGCCTCCGCCATGGAGACGTGGATGCTGTGCGAGAGCGAGAACGCGCCGATGCCGTACACAATGCCGAAGTTGACGGCCTTCGCGCGGCTGCGCATCAGCGGGGTGACCATCTGCTCCGGCATGTGGAACACCTGCGCCGCCGTGCGGCGGTGGATGTCGTCGCCG
>ENA-UOOI01003551-UOOI01003551.1-fermentation-metagenome-genome-assembly--contig:-NODE-3551-length-11555-cov-43.383739_pt1 | contig 11555 bp, 6 predicted proteins | sample MGYA00245779_ERZ724027 | MGnify/ENA primary metagenome ERZ724027 (study PRJEB28704, sample SAMN03018318) | fermentation metagenome | biome: anthropogenic terrestrial biome; feature: soil; material... | reverse complement strand
CTCAGTCTGGTTTTGATCTTTGGCTGTCTTCGTGGAGCACTGTTTTTCGGAACAAAGAATCCTCTGACTCCCTACATCGGGAGGAGAATCACGATCCAGGGTACGGTCATTGGAGATCCGCAGATCGAATCCGATCGGGCTGTTTACGTTCTGGATGTTCAGGCGGTGCAGCAGACAGGCAGGGAAACCCGTTCTGCAAAGGCGAAAGTGCGGGTTGGGCATTATGCGGGATTTCCCGATCCGGCGGAACGAAGTCTTTTCGAAGCCTTTCAAACGGGGGATGTGCTGCGGGTCACGGGAATCCTGAAAGAGCCCACCGGGCCCAGAAACCCCAAAGGCTTTGATTATAAAGGCTATCTGGCGGGAAGAGGCATTTACAGTACGATGAACGCTTCCGGCCGGAACGTTGTTTTTCTCAAAAAAGACAGATCCTTTTCCATAGGCAGCATGCTTGCCTGGTTTCGCCGCCGGGCGGATATTTCGCTGGATCGTACGGTTGGGGGGCAGGAAGGGGCTCTTCTGAAAGCCCTGCTGCTGGGGCAGCGCTGGACCATTGAGCCGCGAACGGTGGATGCGTTCCAGCGGACCGGCCTGGCTCACGTTCTTTCCATTTCCGGTCTGCATATCGGATATATTGTGACGCTGCTGCACTTTCTGTTCTCCCGGTCTCCCCTTCAAAGGTGGACGCCCCTGATCCTTGAGGCGATGATTCTCCTGCTGTATGGACTGCTGGTGGGAGCTGCTCCGCCAGTGGCGCGCGCGGTCGTCATGGCTGTGATTTATTCCGCTGGAAAGACCATGGGCAGGAAATCGGATCCGATCAACAGTGCCGGAGTGGCGGCGTTCCTGATTCTGCTGATTCGGCCAATGGATATTCTGGAAGCCGGCTTTCAGCTGTCCTTTCTGGCAGTTGGTTCCATTGCCCTGTTTTATCGGCCAATCCAGGAAAAACTGCGCTTTCTGCCGTCCAAAGTATCTTCGCTGATTGCAGTCACCTTATCGGCCCAACTGGGTACCTTTCCCCTGACGGTTTACTGCTTCAATGTCATTACGCCATGGTCGGTCCTGACCAATTTGGTTCTGGTCCCCGCACTGGGGCTGGTTACCATGGGAGGATTTTTGATTCTCCCTGTGGGAATGATTTTTCCTGCAGCAGCAAAAATCGCGGCGGCTCCGCTCCGGGTTCTCTGCCGCCTGGTTCTTGCGGCGACCGGGTTTGCCGCAAGGCTGCCTTTTGCGTCGATACCGGCTGTGTCCCCATCCATATCGGCGGTTCTGGTTTTTTATTCTGTATTGCTGATTTTATCCAGGGAAAGGCCCGCTTTTATCCGAAAGCCTTATGTGGTGTGTACTGTACTGATTGGTGCTTTGGTGGCGGGTTCCTTCCTCGCTGAAGTCCAAAAGCCAAAGGATCTGGAAGTAACGTTTGTGGATGTGGGGCAGGGAGACTGTACGCTGATTCGGACTCCCGACGGGAAAACCATACTGATAGACGGTGGCGGCAAGGAGGGCAGAAACGTGGGGGAGGATACGGTTCTTCCCTTTCTGCTGAAAAATGGCATTTCTTCCCTGGATCTTGTCATTATGTCCCACTGTCATTATGATCATATCGGAGGATTGCTTCCGGTGCTGGAACAATTGCCGGTGGATGCCTTTATGGAATATCCGCCCGGCCAGGCGGAGCCGGCATACCTGGAACTGAAGGAAACGGTCCGGCGAAAGGGTATTGATGTGCTGACGGCGAAGCGGGGGCAGACCTGGCGGATTGGCAGCGAAGTAAAGCTCCATATCCTGTATCCGGAGGATCGTGTGGTGAAATCGTTGGCCCAGGGCAATGAAAATAATGTTTCCCTGGTGATTCTTCTGGAATACCAGGATACATCGGTTCTTTTTACAGGAGATGTGGAGGACCGGGTGGAATATTATCTGACCGGAAGGATCCGGCAGGAAAATGTGGATATTCTCAAGGTGCCTCATCATGGCAGCCGGACTTCCAGTACGGAACCGTTTCTGGATGCCATTTCTCCAAAAGCCGGCGTGATACAGGTTGGAACCAATCTGTTTGGCCATCCGAGTTCCCAGACATTGGACAGGCTGAAGCAGAGGGGAGCCCGGGTTTATCGGAACGATGAGCAGGGGGCGGTTCGGATGCACTACCGGGACAATCAATGGAGGATCCATACCATGCTGCACAGCCCGTAACGGATTTTCGGAGACAAGTCACCAATGCCGGATATGTTTTGTATGATAAGTATGGATGTATCTTTGATATTCCCTTTGAAAAGCAGGTTTTTCAGTAGAACCATCGTTCTATTTGTGTTAGAATAGTTTTTGTTGAATAAAATCGAATTTTTGAGAATAGGGCAGCAGATATGAGAATGACAACGGTTTGGAAAGGATGATTCAATAGATGAAGAGATATGAGGATCCGCAATGGAAGGAAAGCATGGGAATTACCCTGGACTTCAATAACATGATGTCCGGGATGATAGGCGGGGAGCAGGGCATTTCCGGAAGCAGCATGGAAGCGATGTCCGATTCCCTTGCGTCTGCCGCCAAAGCCATGGAACAAAAGCGTGCGGAAGGCAGGATGGATTGGAGGGATCTTCCTTATAACCAGAAGGAAACGGTGGAGGATATCAAGCGTACCGCATCTGGGATCCGGGATCGGTTTGATGCCTTTGTGGTTCTGGGGATCGGAGGTTCTGCCCTGGGTCCCATTGCCGTGCAGCAGGCACTGAATCATGCCCATTATAATGAATTGTCCCGGGAGAAGCGGGACGGATATCCCCGGTTTTATGTGGAGGACAATGTGGATCCGGAGAAAATGCAGGCTTTGTTCGATGTGATCGATCTTACGAAAACCGTATTCAATGTCATTACCAAGTCGGGCAGTACATCGGAGACCATGTCCCAGTTTCTGATTATAAAGGACATGCTTCAGCAAAAACTTGGCGACCAATACCGGGAGCATCTGATTGCCACGACAGACCGGGAAAATGGCAATCTGATCCGGATTGCAAAGGCGGAAGGGCTGAAGACCTTTTATATTCCCAGAGGAGTGGGCGGCCGGTTTTCCGAACTGTCTCCCGTCGGTCTGCTTTCCGCGGCAGTGTGCGGTATTGACATTGAGGAGATGCTGGCCGGCGCAGCCTACATGGATGAGATCTGCAAGGATGAAAATATCCGTGAAAATCCTGCTTACATGGCAGCTGCCCTTCAGTATCTTGCCATGAAGTCCGGCAAGAATATCTCCGTCATGATGCCCTATGCGGATTCCCTGAAGTATATTGCGGACTGGTATGCGCAGCTTTGGGCAGAAAGCCTGGGGAAACGTTTCAACTCCAGGGGAGAGACGGTTCATGCGGGGCAGACTCCTGTCAAGGCTTTGGGAGTGACCGATCAGCATTCCCAGGTTCAGCTCTATACGGAGGGTCCCTTTGACAAGGTGGTTACCTTCCTGAAAGTGGGAAGATACCGTACTACGGTGAAGATTTCCAATGGATTTGAAGAGATTCCCGCTGTATCCTTTCTTGGAGGGCATACCATGAATGAGCTGATCCATGCTGAGCAAACGGCGACGGAATATGCCCTGCTGAAGGCAAAACGGATGAATCGGACCATTACCCTGCCGGAAGTGAATGCCTTTACCGTAGGCGAGTTGTTGTATTTCCTTGAAGTGGAGACGGCGTTTGCCGGGGAACTTCTGGGCATCAATGCCTTTGACCAGCCGGGAGTGGAGGAAGGAAAGAATGCAACCTATGCTCTGCTGGGCCGCCCTGGGTATGAGGCAAAGAAGGCAGAGCTGACTGCAAGGCCGGAGAAGAAGCCGGAATATGTACTGAAAGGGAAAGTAAGGGAACCGGTCGGCAGTGCGGTATAGCAGGCCGATAGAAAAGAGTCATATTCCTGTCCTGCATCCGATAAGATAGTATCAGTGGCAGATACAATATGCCGTGACCGGAGGGCAGGATGCTGGATATTTTACAGGTACTGATCCATTTTGTCGTCGGATCCCTATTGATTGTGACCGGCGTGAACACCATGGGAAATACTCTCGAGCAGGCAAACTCGAAGCTTTTGGAGAAAGCCATGCGTGCGTTCTCAAGGAACAAATGGACTTCCTTTTTTACCGGCATCCTGCTGACCGGCCTGATACAGAGCAGTACAGCGGTAACGATCCTGACCATAGGTTTTGTGGATTCCGGCATCATGAAGCTGGAAAGCGCGGTCGGCATCATTTACGGCGCAAATATCGGGACGACGTTTACCGCTCAGTTCATGAGTTTTCAGATTACCCAATATTCCCGGTATATTCTGATAGCAGGCTGTATTCTGAGTTTTGGCCCGATGCGGAAGTTCAGAACGGCAGGCAGTGTACTTGCAGGAATCGGTTTGTTGTTTTCGGGATTGGAGCTGATGGATAAAAGCGTAAACATCCTGAAGAACAATGCTTTTCTGGTTCAATGGCTGCAGGTTCACTCAGACAACGTCTTTCTGTGTCTGCTTGCCGGTCTGGTAATCACCATGCTGGTGCAGAGCAGCAGTGCAACGGTCGGAATGACCATATTGCTGTTCAACGGCGGATTGCTGCCGTTTCCTTCCGCTGTTGCGCTTACCCTGGGAGACAATATAGGGAGTTGTATTATCGCCCAGATCGCCGGTATGGAATCCAGCACGGCGGGGAAGCGGGCCGCATGGGCCCATACCATTTACAATATTGCCGGCGTTCTGCTGGCATGGCTTTTCTTGTCTCAATTCTGCAGGTTTGTTCAGTTTATGACCCATTGGATGGGGCAGGACAGCAGCCGCCTTATTGCAAATGCCCACACGATGTTCAATGTGCTGAGCGCCATGCTGTTTCTGCCGATTTCAAAGTATTATGTGAGATTTCTTCAGTGTGTCATTCCGGAAAGGAAACCGATCCGCCGTCTGAAGGAATCCAGGCACCTTTGATGCCCGGATTCCTTTCGGTCGGGCGGACTTTTAATACTCATTTTCAAAACGCTATTTTGTATTCCGTTTTTTAATATATTTGATCAGATCATACCACAGAACCGAAGCAGCAGCCAGTCCCACAGCGGCCAGCAGCAGGGGGGCGGACAGTGCGGAGAGCTTCAGGATGCCGGAAAGGGGCGAGTAAAGGATAAGGGCCAGCAACAGCAAAGTTCCGGTATTTGCCACCTGCATCACCCGGTCTCCGGCAAGCCGCCGCATGGATCGGAACGCGGGATCGCTGTCGGAGCTGTTGACCTGTACCAGGAACAGATTTGCCAGCATAAGGATGGCAAGCCCCATGGAGCGGGCTACGGGCGCACGGGAAACATCTCCTTTCAGCAGGGAAAAATATGCGCTGAATGAGGCGGCGAATATGAACAGACCCTGCAGGGAACTTTTGAGGAACAAGCCGGGAGTCAGCAACTTTTTCTTCGGGTCGCGGGGGCGTCGCTCCATGATGTCCGTTTCCGCCGGCTGGCGCTCCAGTACAATGGAGCAGGTGGGATCGATCAGAATCTCCAGCAGCACAATATGGAGCGGAAGCAGAGGCAGTGCTGCAGGCGGAATCTTCAGCAGCGGCGCCAGCAGGGAAGCAAAAGCAATCGGAATATGAATCGTAAACACATATCCCACCGCCTTGCGGATATTATCAAAGATACGGCGTCCATCCCGTACGCTCTCCACAATGGTGGTAAAGTTATCGTCCATCAGGATGAGGTCGGCGGCCTCCCTGGCCACCTCGCTGCCGCGTTTTCCCATGGCAATGCCGATATCGGCATATTTCAGGGCAGGCGCATCGTTTACTCCGTCGCCGGTCATGGCTACGATCTCCCCGTTCTCCCGGAACGCCCTGACAATGCGCATTTTATGTTCCGGCAGCACACGGGAGAAGATGGAAACCGTTTGAACGGCTTTCCGAAGATCCTCGTCGCTCATGGCACTGAGCTTGTCGCCCGTTACGGTGATGCCGCTGTGAGGCAGCCCTATTTTTCCGGCAATGGCGGAAGCCGTGGCGCCGCTGTCGCCTGTAATCATAACGACGCGGATACCAGCCTGGTTACAAACTGCGATATCCGCCCGGACATTTTCCCGCGGCGGATCGGCCAGGCCCACCAGTCCCAGCAGGGTGAGCCGGCAGTCGGTAATGGCATCCGGAATCTCCGCTTCGCTGGCTGGCTTTGCCATGGCAACCGCAATCACCCGCAGTCCCCGACCGGAGAGCTCCGTGTTTTGCCGCCCAGCCTCCGCCTTTTGTTCGCCGGTAAGGTCACAGACGGTGAAAATCTGCTCGGGACTGCCTTTGGCAGCGATTCGGATTTCTCCCTCATGACGCCAGACATGGCCCATCATTTTCAGGTCATTGGTAAAGGAGTATTCCGTGAGAAAACCGCTTTCCTCAAAGAGGTGTTTCCGTGAAATACCCTGGTCTTCGCAATAGGACAGCATTGCCTTTTCCATTGGATCAAAGGGTTCGGTCTCGCAGGCCAGTCCCATGGTTTCCACCAGGCCCTGCCTGTCGCCGGCTGCAACCCAGATATCCTCAACGGACATTTGATTTTTGGTAATGGTTCCGGTTTTATCCACGCAAAGTACGGATACGGCGCCCAGCGTCTCCACACTGGGAAGCCTGCGCACCAGGGAATGTTTTTTCGCCAGCCGCCATGCGCCCATGGAAAGAAACACGGTCAGGATAACCGGGAATTCCTCCGGAATCATGGCCATGGCCAGAGTAATGCCCGACAGGACACTCTCTGTCAGCCGGTCCGGGAAACCATGATCCGGGAGATTGCGCCAGGTAAATATGCCAATCAGGATAAACAGCCCGCCTGCAATGCCGGCGCAGGTTTTGACCAGATGGTTTATCTGCTTCTGGAGCGGAGTATCTTCCTGTGGAGCACCCGCTACGCTTTTACCGATTTTCCCATACTCTGTGCCTGTACCAATGTTCGTCACCCGAACGGCAGCGGACCCCTGGTTTACCAGTGTTCCCGCGTAACAGCGGTCCTTTCGCCAGTAATCCCCCGAAGGTTCGGCATCTCCTTCCGCGGTTTTCCAGACGCTTTCGGCTTCTCCGGTAAGGGAAGACTCGTCTATGCGGAGATCTGCACATTTGACGATCACCCCGTCGGCGGGAACCTTTATTCCTTCCTGGATCATCATAAGGTCGCCGGGTACCAGATCCGCACTGGCTATGGTTTGCTGCTTTCCATCACGGATGACGGCAATGCGGGGCTCGGACAGATCTTTCAGGGCATTCAGGGTTTTGTCGGTTTTCCATTCCTGAACCACCTCTATGGTGATCATGCCGGTTACAAAAATAAGCATGATCCTTCCGTCATGGGCTTCTCCGAGAACAAAATAAATTGTGGCTGCCGCCAACAGCAGCACGAACATGGGCTCAAAGATAATGTGCAGTGTCTTTTTGAGAAGGTTATCCTTTTTTTGCGGTACCAGTTCGTTTTTTCCAAACTTCTCCTGAAGATGTTTGGCTTCGTCTGAGGTTACCCCTGTTCCAACAGGGTTTGTTGTGTTTGTCATAAAAGAATCCTCCAATGGCCTTTTGGCGTAAAAGATTTCTCCTATGGCACTCCATTTCAAAAGTCGGCTGTTCTGTCAGAATATGAAAAAGCACACCTGCAGAACATACCACTGTCCCACAGATGTGCTGACCGTTCATCTGTTGCCGCTTGCTGGGCGGCCCGGCACCATGCCATACGGCATCGCCTGCTCAGTTTGTACTGTTGATTTCGCATTCTCATGGAATGTAATGCAGTGCAAAGAGATTATCATATAGTATATGAAAGGACACAGGAAATGTCAACTAAATTTTATATTTCAACGCCGAACAGTGAACTTCTGCAGGGCTTTATTTCTTATTTGATAGGGTACGGATATCGGGTCGTTGATGTGGATGATATCATTCTGAACACAATTGGAACGATGCCTGGATTCCTGATATATAGACTAACCAAACCTGCACTTGTAAAACTGGATCTGCCAAATAGGTAGGTACTGTCTTTATTGTGACGGCCGATAAAAACCAGCTCCGGTAAGAAGCCATATACTCTGCCGGAGCTGCTATTCCATTGCCGGCTTCTTTTTCGGCTTTTTCAGGAGATCCAGGGGCAGGCCTTTGACGAGCCAAAGGGAAAGGAAAAAAACAATAAAACCGGCCACAACAGACAGGAGCAGATTGGTCAGGGCAGGTACGTGAAGGCGGCCTAAACGGTTATGCAGAACACTGCATACAAATGCCATCAGAAGTGCGGAAGCCCCGGGTTTGAGAACCCAGTCCGGGAAGCGGAACGGCATTTCGGTTGTTTTCAGGACAGTGACGAGATTGCAGATGCAGACAATACAACTGTTGAGGAAGACTCCGATCAGGATGCCGTAAACCCGGATGGACGGGTTGGCTAACAGGAAAAAGCTGCAGAGAATCTGGATTATATTTCCGATCAAAAAATGGACGGCTCCCCGGTTTTGCTTGCCCAGGCCGTTCAGAATGCCGCTGCAGGTATGCGAAATCGCATGAAATACAATGGCGTAGGAGATGGGAACCAAAAGCGTGCCTGCCATTGGCTGGCGATACAGGATTTCTCCGATCGGTCTTCCCAGGGAAGAAACCAATGCCATGCATGGAAAGGCGGTCAGACATGTGATCAACATTGCCTTGGATACTTTGCTGCGGATCTCCTTCCAGTTTTTCAGAGCCAGATTTTCTGAAAGGTCCGGAATAATCACTATGGTAAGGGCACTGGTTATGGCAGAAGGCAGGAACAATACGGGCAGGACCATTCCGGACAGGATGCCGTACATCCCGATTGCCTCTTCCCGGAGCATGCCGCCGGCGATGAGCCGCTGCGGGATCATGATGGAATTGACGGCATTCATCAGGGAATTGATCAGCCGGGTCGCGGTGATTGGCAGGGCAATCGCCAGAATCGTACCAAGGATTTTATCACGTTCGGGTCGGATGGACTGCCTGGCAGAATACAATTCCTTTGTGGTCCGATGATATTTGTAGTGCAGAAACAACAGGCTGGCCAGCTCGCCAAAGACCGTTCCCAGCATGGTAACCGCGACTTTTGTGGAGTTATCCGTGCTGGAAGCGAACAGGCAGAGCAGGGAAACCGCAAGGGTCATTCTGGTCAGCTGCTCAATGATTTCCGCCAGAGCAGGGGGATGCACATCCTTCAGGGCATAAAAAAATCCTTTCAGGGATGCCCCCAGCCCGACGATGGTGATGCACGGAAACAAAACAAAAAGAGCCTTTTTTGCTCTCTCATCCCCGATAATCTTTTCGGCAATTCCATCCAGATTGCATAGCGCCGCAATGGTAATCACAACGGAGATTCCTGTAACAAGCATAAGGGTTGTCTTTACCACACGGCGGATTCCCTGAATATCTCCCCGGGCTTTTTTCGCAGATACCAATCGGGAAATCGCAATGGGAAGGCCTGCTGTCGTCAGGGTAATGGCAATATGGTATACAGGGAAAACCAGTTGCATAAGGCCCATCCCCTGAGGGCCCATCAATCGGCTGAGTATAATGCGGTAAACGAAACCCAGCAGCCGGACTATTAAATTGGCGATTGTCAGTATCAGGGTCCCATAAAGCAATGATTTCCTATTGATTTTCAAAGTAAATGCCACCGCCCAATGTAATATGTCTGTTTCATTCTATTCCGGATCGGAGTGCCTTTAGAAGTGTATTCTGTTTTCCGGTCTCTTGTTTTGTCAATCATACAAAAATGAATCGTTGAATAGGAATGATTTCTTTCAATAAAGGAAACAGGAAATGCGGAAGAAGGAGTAAGCATTTTATTTCCATATGTGGATATATAAAGGATATGTTATATGCAACCCTTTCAAAACAAAGTGTAAATTTTTTGTTAAGAAGTGCTATAGCCAGATTCTGCTTGTACGGATATAATGAAGGTAGTATTAAGGGGAGAACAAAAGCCAAATGCGATATGTGAGTGCTCGACAGGTGCGAAAAATTCAATTATGGAGGGGTTTTAATGTCAAGTGTTACGCTTAAAAACATCTATAAGGTCTATGAAGGCGGCGTTACAGCAGTCAGTGATTTTAGCCTGGACATAGCCGATAAAGAGTTTATTGTTTTAGTTGGTCCTTCTGGATGTGGAAAGTCGACTACACTGAGAATGGTCGCCGGTTTGGAAGAGATCACCGAAGGTGAGTTGTACATTGGCGACAAACTGATGAATGATGTTGCTCCCAAAGACAGGGACATTGCAATGGTGTTTCAGAACTATGCTTTGTATCCCCATATGACCGTATACGACAACATGGCTTTCGGCTTGAAACTGCGAAAGACTCCAAAAGCCGATATTGACCGCCGCGTAAAGGAAGCGGCACGGATTCTTGACATAGAGCACCTGCTCAACAGAAAACCAAAGGCACTGTCCGGTGGACAAAGACAGAGAGTTGCGTTGGGGCGTGCCATTGTCCGTGAGCCCAAGGTATTCCTGATGGATGAGCCTCTTTCCAACCTGGATGCAAAGCTGAGGGTTCAGATGAGAACGGAGATTACCAAACTCCACAACAGGTTACAGACAACCTTTATTTATGTTACCCATGACCAGACAGAAGCTATGACAATGGGTACCCGCATTGTTGTTATGAAAGACGGATTTATTCAACAAGTAGACACACCTCAGAATTTATATGACTATCCCGTGAATCTGTTTGTCGGCGGTTTCATTGGAAGCCCCCAGATGAACTTCATTCCTGCCACTCTCGTCAAGGAAGGCAATGATGTTTATGCGACATTTGAAGACAACAAGATAAGAGTGCCGGAAGGCAAAGTAAAGAAATTCAAGGATCCTTCCTATATTGGCAAGGAAGTCGTCATGGGCATTCGTCCGGAGGATCTTCACGATGAGGAAATCTTCCTGCAGAGCTCGACGGAAAGCACCGTAAAGGCTTATGTGGATGTTGTGGAGCTTATGGGTTCGGAAACCTATCTCTATCTGAACATTGCCGGTATCAACATGACCGCAAGGGTAGATCCCAGATCCACTGCCAGACAGGGGGATACCATCCGAATTGCCATGGATTCCAATCACTTGCATTTTTTTGATAAGGAAACAGAGGAAAGCATCCTGGTTCGATAGAATAAGATAAAATTTCAGGGTAAAAGAAGGATTTTTGTCAAACAGGCAGAAATATTATCCGTAAAGGATAGTATTTCTGCCTTTTATATTAGAAAGCATAGGATTGGAGAAGATAACGGATGGATAAAATTACTTCTGTTCATTCGTGATTAAATTATGTATACTTTAAATGAGTAGGTGATTGGAATGTTAGTTGAAAAAAGAATGCAGAAAATTATGGATAAACTGGTGAGGAGTATTCAGGTTGAAACGGATATATTGGATATCAACGGGGTGATTGTTGCCAGCAGCGACAAATCACGGATCGGAGAGACCAATTTTATCGTCAAGGGGTTTGTAGAGGAAGAGGATAAGGCCATCTTTATCGACGACAACCGGACTTTTATGAAATTCACGGTGGACAAGACATTGGTGTATTTT
>ENA-UOOI01003550-UOOI01003550.1-fermentation-metagenome-genome-assembly--contig:-NODE-3550-length-11561-cov-5.011733_pt1 | contig 11561 bp, 13 predicted proteins | sample MGYA00245779_ERZ724027 | MGnify/ENA primary metagenome ERZ724027 (study PRJEB28704, sample SAMN03018318) | fermentation metagenome | biome: anthropogenic terrestrial biome; feature: soil; material... | reverse complement strand
AATTTTAATTTCATCATCAGTAAAATACCTTTGTTTTAACGCTTGCCAACGAGTTATATAATCTTCGGATGCATAAACCTCGAACATATAATCAGCTATTAATTGCTTTTCAATGTTCATTAATTCAAATAAGAAAGTTGAATTAACATCATCTTTATTCATAAAATTTACTTCAAAATTCTTTTTATCTGGAATTAATAAAATATTTGAAATTGCTTGATTTAATAACTGTAACATTCGATTTTCTGCAATCTTTTGTACTTCTGTTGGCTCTGCATTTTGTATAAAAAACGTAGTATCTCTGATTATTCGATTTTGAAATAATTCATATATTTCACTAAATGGGGTGTTCATTTAAAATCCCCCTTCTACTATTTCTTTTTAGTACGTTTAATTGTTTTATCTGATTTATCTGATTTTTCAACATTTTCTACATTATTTAAAATATCTTCTGTTAAATCTAAACCAGTATAATCTTCTAAAACACCCAGTACATTTCGATCTTTAACTCTTTCTTTGACAGCGGTATCAACTATAAGTTCAAGTTCTGAATCTTCGCAGGTTTCAACAACTTCTTCAAGTTTTTTACTATCACCATCGTTTAATAATTCTTTGATTTTTTTACTGTCTAAATATTCATCATCTAAAGGTTCAAGTTTTAAATATTCTCTAATTTCTTCATCTTTGATTAAGAGTTTATTTTTGTCGAACATTCTATATAAATCTGCATGTCCTAACATTTCTTCAATGTCTGCAATTTGCATATCTTTATATTCCACTGTTTCTTCCCAAAATACAAATATGCCTCTTAATCTATAACTTAAACTTCCTACTATATTTTTATAAACTCTAACCTTTTCAGATGGTTTTATTGATTTTTTTGTAGCCATTAATTTATTTACCTCTCTTTTATTATCTTTTATATAATTTAGGAGTGTATTTCTACACTCCTATTAGTATTTATTATTCAGTATATTTTTTGTAGCAACCAATACCATCAGCATTGCCTAACATAACACCTAATTTAGCATATACTTCATATGTAAGTGATCTATCATCATTTTCTTTATCTTTAACTTCTGTTCCACCTTCATATCCAACTTTTATGAAACGATCTTCTGGTCTTGAACCATTTGGGAAAACAAATAAAGCATCTTCAGGGAATAAAGCAGTTCCATCTTTGTCATAAGTCTGTTCAATAACAACTACATCTGCACCACGGAATTTACCTACATATCCTCTTTCTCTCATGTCTGTTTTATCTTCATCTGATAAGAAATCAGCATCTTTAATTCTTGCTACCATTGTTGGAGCACCAACTATCATTGCTCCACCAGTACCAAATGATTTTGCATAAGATACCAATGTTAACATACCTTCAACTGAAAACGCATCAGTAGTTTCAGTATGAGTTTTCTTAAATGTAGTTCCATCTATAGCTGTGTTAAGTGCATCTGTTATTTCATCGTAAACCGTATTAATAAGTTCATCAATTAGAACGTTGCAGAGATCTGTGAATTCATACAAACCCTGTAAATAATGTTCCCACTCGATGTAGCATGCACCGCCAATTGCAAAGAATTCCATAAGTTGAGAAGTTCTATCTAATCTTACTCTCTTAAATGGTACTCCAAGTGCCACACGTTTTATAAATCTACGAACTTGTCCTTTACCTTTAGGCATTTTAAATAATGGTTTATCCCCATTATTAAAAGTCTTAAATTCAACAAATCTATCAAATATTGCATTTGCTCTAATAGGGAATACTTCATCAATAGTTTCTTCAATAAGTTCAAATACTTCAACTTTATTTCTTCTTAAAGCCTTTCTATCAGGAGCTAATTCTTTAAATCTTGCTCTTAATAATTCTTCGGCATATTCTTTTGTTAATTGTTGACCTTCATTTTCAGCAAAAAAAGCTGTTGCTACCTTTGCAGGAATCTTACCTGTGTAACAAATTCTTGCCAAGCCTTTATAAAATTGTAATTCTTTATTCATTTATATTTACGCTCTCTTTCTTTTTAATTTATTTTTTATTATGCTTCTGTTACTACTAATTCTGCAACTGATTCCCCATTAGGAGCTGTTACTATTGCTTTTACTGTACAATATACAACAGGGGCATCTGGAGCTGAAGGTAATGTAGCTGTAATAGTCCAAAGTCCAGTTGTGCTAGGAATTGCATATAATGTTGCAGAATCCATAGCTGTTTTAACTGCGGCTAAATTAGCATAAGTAGTTCCTTCCCAAGTACATGCATTGGTTTCAAAAGTTTGTCCTTTTCTAAGTCTATAAACTCTTGCTAAAAATCCATTAGTAGTATCTGTAACGGAAAATTCATTTCTTCCTTCACCATTATAAAGTTTTTCTACAGATGCATGTAACCATACATAATCTGCTGTTCCTGTTGCCAATGAAGCTTCTTCTTTTACTTCATCAACTACAACGTTCATTCCATTCATTAATTCTGTTACACCTGTTGCTAATGCTACTGATTTGATATCTTCAGTTCCTAAGTTGTTAATGCCTGTTAATTCAACAACTGGTTTCTTACCAGAAGTATACATATTTACTGCTGCCATTATTTATTTACCTCTTTCTTTTTAATTTATTTTTTAGTTTCGTCAGCTAATACTGACATCCAATCATTTGTTGATTTTGTTTGATTGAAATTTGCCGTTATTCTTTTCTTAGGTTTTTCTGTTGCTGAAAATTGCAACTGTTTCTTACCTAATAATGCAAAACATTGAACTTCTATTTCATCAACTGATTTAGTCATATCAATTGTTGAAATCTCTTCTTCTGATAATTTTTCTGAGAAATTATCAATTATTGCTTGTTTTTGTTCTTGAATCTGTTGTTCTTTAAATTCTTGTAATTCTTTTAATTCTGTTTCTAATTGATTATACTTTGATTCTAATTCAGAATATGCAGTTTCAGCACTTGCTCTATCTGCTAATATTTTATCATGTTCTTCTTTTGTAAGAAGTGTCATAATCATTTCTACGGCATCATCACCTATTATTGCTGTTAAATCGTCTTGATTGAAAGTATAGCTAAATCTAATTATTGTGTTATCATAACTACCTTCCGTCCAATGAGATTGTTCTGTGTAAACATATTCATCATCAAAATCTTGCACCCAATACCAATATTCCTCAATAAGATTTCCATCATCATCTCTTTTAAGTTCATTCTTAATTGACACTGCTTCTCTTAAAGCATCATATTTTTGACGATAGGTTGCAGAGAAATCCAATTTTTCGGGTTCATTATTTGGTTCTGCGTTAGAATTTTTATTTTCACTAAATTCTTTTAACTTATTTTCTAGTTCTTCAAGTTCAAAATCATCTATAGAAAAATCTAATTCTTCAACAGTTAGACTATATTTAGATACTAATTCTAATTTTTCATCCAAATTTTGTCCCTCCTTTTCTTTATTTAAATATATATTCAAAGCTTTAATCATTTGATTATAATCAGCTTCGAAATCTTGTTTTGAATAATCGGTAATCACTTTAGCATTTGGAAATGCAGGTTTTACAGTTTTCCCTAAAATAGTTAAAGCACTAAACTCAAAATCATCAACTTCAATACAATCTAATTCTTCATTTCTATGATATTGCAAGAGATTTATTTCCATTGATTGATTATTAGTTCCACCATTATTAATAAACGAAACGTCATAACGATCTGCCCATAAATACGCCTCACAAGTGACATAAGGAATCATTTCGCCGTTTTTTTGTTTGATATCTTCCCATTGATATGTATTAGCTATAACTACTCCATATGGTTTAGTAGTTTCTATATAGCGAATCCCGTCATCATCTAATATTATCTGACCGCCATGCGTTCCCGCATCGCCAACTTCTTCCTTATATTCTAAAACTACTGGAATATAATTAAGTCCACTTAACCTTTTATCAATTACTTCTTTACTAAAATGAGTTTTATTAGCAATTTCTTCACTCATTACACTTAATTTAATTTTCATGAATCCAGAATTTACTTCACCAAATTCCAATAAAGAAGCATTGAATCTAAACTTTTTTTCTGTCATTTCTACTCCTTTCTTAGAATTTTAATCTATTTGTTAAAACTATTCTATCTTGATAATCAGCAAAATTTATCTTTTTAGAACAGTCAACAAGCGTATAAATTTCATTTACATAACTTAATAATTTGCAACCTTTAGCTAGAAGTTCGGTTGCTGTATTTTTATCCTGAGTTAAAATTATATTATCCATACAACCACCTCCTATTTAGTTGCTCTATTTTTATCTTTGTTTTGATCTTTGCCTTTTATAGTCTCTTCGCTTGGATTATCTGTTTCAGGTCTACCAGATTCACCAGTCGGATTATATGATGATTGCAATGGTATTAATAAATCTAACAAACCACTATCATTTTCATAAGTAATTAAACTTATTACTTCGAATTGTCTTAAATTAGATGATGCTACCAAGTAAGGAAGTTTAGCACCCCCCAATGTAGCAGACTCTTTAAATATATTTGTTTTTTCTTTTTCATTATATATAGTCAACCCTAAATCTTTCAGGAAGAATTTTATTTTAGACAAAGCACGTAATCTTGTATTATAATGCTTTTCATATTGAGCAATTAAACTTGTAATTAAACTTTCATCGTTTTTAATTGATTCTGTTAAACCGATAGAAGTTGTTCCACTATTAAATAACAATTGACTTGTACCAAAACTTGAGAACATATTCTCTTTTGCACTAGCCATAATATCACGTTGTTTTTCCCCTTTAGATGCTATGTCAACACTAATGACTTCGGCAGGAGTAGTTAAAACATCTACTAATTGGTCACTACCTAACATATTCTTTGCATTTGTATGTAATTGTTGAGCTTCTTCATCTACTATTACAGGCTCATTAGTGTTTTTATCTAATGGAATCTTTTGTACAAGAATTTTATAAATATCAAGTTTACTTCTTGTTTTGTCTATTTGTTTATATTCTGCTAAATTAACTATTTCAGAAAATGTATTTGCAAACAATGGGGTTTTATCTGGTGTTAAGTAATGACAACGTGTAAAATTAATATCTAATTGTCTCCAATAATTATATTGAGAAGTTTCAGATGGTGTTCCTGCTTTATATTGATTGTATAAAGTCAAAAACTCTTCTGGTAAACGTTCAAACATCAATAATCTTTCTTTAGCATTTCGTATACTATCAAAATATCTAAAATCAAATTCTATTGCGTGTAATCCATTTTCATCAAACTGCGAACGACAATATTGTGAAGGTAATTCTTGTAATACTGTTATGTCATCAAACACTCTTTCATATCCATAAAATACACCATTAAGGATGCAAGAAAATGTTATATATGTATTGCATTCTTCAACATCATAATTCATTAGATAATTTGTTACATCTTCATATGCTTTTTCTATTTTTGTTGTTTTTTTGGTTGTTATTAAGGGGGCATATATATATCTAAAAGTATGTATGTTTGCCATACTGTGAATTAATCTTCGGTACTCTCCAGAAGTTAAGTAGAAATAATTACTCATTTCTATAAGTTTTTTAGAATCTCTATTTTTTAGTGCATTTTCTATTTCTGTTTGTGAATATTTTGTGTTTGTAGTTACAAGTGCATCAAAATCTACTGCTAATACATTTCCATTTACTTTTGCATATTTAAACAATTAACCCCCTCCTTTCATTTTAATTTAATTGTAAAACATTGAGTTTGACCATGAGAATTTCTTTTTTTTCTTTTTAGTTAACTGCTGTTCCAGAATGTTACTATATACAATTGCAAATCCGATACTTGAGAATCTATCCTTTCTCATATTAGGATTGTCGACTTTTAAATATATACCATTAGCTTGCATAGAAACTTCCAACGCAGTTAGTTCTTTTACTAATAAATCTGTTTCTATATTAGGAGCTATTAAATCTAATATTTGGTGTTCGGTAAATTTTAACCCTTTATCCTCTATTAAATCTCTTGCTTCATCACTATCAACCAGTAATTCTAATCTTCCTGTTTCTATTGCACTTTTTAATAAAGTTATTAATGTGTGATTAAACTTGGCATCCTGTTTTACGCACCAAATAATAGGTAAAGCATTTTCAATATCAACTTCAAATGCTCTATTGGTCATATCTTCTCTATTAAAAACAGTCCACGCAGGGTATTCACAATCACGTTTCGAATCATACTGAACCTTACTTAAACTATCTAGTACGGAAATACCTGCCCCCATGCCGTCTAAAATTTGTATATCTATATCAAAATCATTATAAAGCTGTTTTAATCTTATAGCTTGAGTTTCTGAATGTGTATCATTCCAATGTTCTATATAAGATAAATATTTTTTATATCTGTCACCATGAGGTATTAGTCTTATTACTGAAAATACTGAATTATCATTGCTCATTACGGCTATATCCGCAGACAACAGTCTTATTTCGCCTTGTTGTTTTGGAATATAATTTTTCTTTTTCCAATCCCTTAATAATTTATCATCTAAATACATTTCATGCGGAATAGGAATTAAAGGATTTTTAATTTTTCTTATATTTAATAATTGTTGATAACTACAAAAACTTTTTTCTGATTCCGACCAGAATAAACCTTCGTTCTCAATTGACCACCACATCTGGCTGTAATCACTTTTTTCCTTCTCTGCGAGAATATCATTTTCATAATCCATGAATCCATCAACAACTGGAAATCCCCAATGCAATGACATTACTGCTTGCGATTTTCCATCTATCATTGCTTTATACGCATCCATGCACATATCATATAAGTGATGATTCTGCATCCAACCAGAAGATATATATAAATCTTTTTTAGTTTCTGGGCTTTTATATCTTGCATATTTAGGATTATCTTTGTATCTTGGTCGTCTATCTCCATTTTGTTTAAATTTAGATAGCACATTTTTCATAACACTAGCGTCCAAAGTTCTAGCTTCTTCATATATGACAACACAGCTTCTATTCAATTTGTTATCGCAAGGGCTTTTTATCCCCTACTTCTTATGATTGGTAATTCTCATAAGTTCGGCATATCTTTTCATCTTCACCATTACGTGTTAAGAGTCGAGAACTCGTGGATAGATTATATTCTGCATTTGCAGGTTCACTATCTATGCTCTGCGTGTGACTAAAATTTTAAGTTTAGCCTTCCACTCGGATTAGCATTTCAGCTTTCCCGATTTCTTTCTCGATTTTAATTTAATTTATCAAGCATTTCTACTTGAAGAGGCAACTTGAAGTTTTGCATTGTCAATTTTAATTCTTGATTTTGTATTTGTTGAAATTAATAAAGTATGATATTTTTTAAATTTTCTATCTAAATATATATTACAATCATCATATATGTATTTGAAAAAAATATCAGTATTTCTTAAACCTTTTATAAATAATCTGGCACAATTCCCATCTTTGCCTAAATAACTGTATATATTTAATTCATATAATAAAGCTTGTATTTTTTCTAAAAATATTTTTGAATTGGAAATCATATCACCTTGCATCATATTAATTTTTTTATTTAATTGAATACAACCATCTCCATCAAAAAAACCTCTAATAAAATGTCTAACTAAACTTTTATCTATTTTAGGGAATGTTATTATTTTAGATTTATTTGGTAAAACTCCATGACTTATCAACGAATTTACTAATTCAACAGAATAAAAACGTATTAAACAACTTTCATTTTCTTTTCCATTCTGATTGCTAATTCTTTTTCTAAATTTTACTTCTACATTACCACATATACTCTTATTAAATTTTTTTAAATGTTCATAATCAGAAGCTTTTAATTCTATACCAAATTCATAATTCCCCACTTCAGTATTTTTTATAACATAGCCATCGGCATATATAAACCCCAACCAATACGCCTTTTCTTCTGTATTAATTATATCGAAATAATGTTTATCATACATATATTTTGATTTTTTATAACCCATTCTATTTAATTTAATTTTTACAGCATTAGCAGTTCTGTTTAATTCTTCTGCCATTTCTTTAAAAGACATATCTTTATAGTTATTTATTATAAACTTTAATTCTTCTTCTTTCCATGAATTTAAATATTGATTATTTCCCATTATAATTTCATCTCCTGATTTATTCTTATAATAGCAATTAAATAAAATAATTACCTCTTGATGAATCTCCACCAGTAACAACAACAACTTCACTGCCATTCCAAAATTTAACATATGTATTATTTTGAGCAACACTCGAATTTTTAATATCTATCTCTTGTCTAACTTTGGGATATCTATTGTAAATTTCACCCAATATTTTTTGTGTAACTATTAACCGTGCCTGTGAACGAGTTCCAGATGCTATTACAATTCTTGAACGGGGCATGATGGTACAGAAAACTACGCAAAACCAACCAATTTCAAAACTTTTTCCAATTCAATTTAATTAATTTTCTTGTAAACGCTACTTTACAAAAGCTATAATTATATAGCCACATAATTTCTCATGTGTTTAGACTATTTGTTCATCCTTATAAATAAAGGAGTCGGATTTTTCTTCCACCAATCGCTTGTGGTTTTACTCTCCCGTTAGGAGATAGTCGTTGAACGTTTCTCATCAGCTTTACCTGTTAAGAGAAGTCGATGCACGAACAGGGATTGTCACGAACTTTAGCACCTACTAAGTTAGGCTTTTATTTCAGCGTAGTTCATCCTTACGTTTTTTCTGCTTTCGCACCATTGCCGTTTTAGTTTTCACCATCCGTTTTGGTGTAAGGCTTTACCCATTACCTGCAATTAACCCGAAATACCCACTTGTTACCAAATAGGCAAGGCTGGAAATTACCTCTTGTCATTATTCCAAAAAATACAGTACACTTAAACATTAAATAAAAAATTAAATCTTGCCACCATGTAAAAGTTGTACATTGAAAATGTGTACTAACGCAACGATGTGGATTTTGTCTATATACATCGCACCAATCACGAACACCTTCTCTATGTCTTTCTTCTTTAGTTTTAGTTTTATCTAATATTCTTTTTCTTGTTTTAATAGGTTTTGCCATATAACATCACCTACTCTTTTTCTTCTTGTTCGTTTGTTTTTTCATCATCAATTTCTTCAAAGTAATCGGAATGAGTATCTACATATTCTTGCATTTCTTCATAATCTTCATCTACTGAAGATTTATCTATCTTCATAAAACGTTCCATGTGTTTGATGAATTTTTGGAACATAAAATTAATACCATCAACGTCAAAATATTTTTTATTAGGGATAATTGGTTCATCTTCTGCATAATCAATTTCTACACCAAAAGAAGTATTATTTTGTTTTTCTTTCATATCCTGAAGTAATAGACCATTATCTTTTAATAATTTCTGTCTTAATTCTGACATAGCTTTGCCATTTTTAATATCATTTTCATTATAAGCTTTTTTACTTAACCATTTAGCTTGTATTATTTCTGAATATAAATCAACAACAGCCATATCATCTCTACTGCCACCATATTGAACAATCATTTCATCAAGTTCATGATTCATAGCAATTAATTCTTCTTTTTTCCAATTAGAACCAAACAAAGAATATAGATGTCCTATTTTTTCATTATTCGCAAATATATAAGAATCTACGTCTGTAATTTCTTCATGTATTGGACTATCAGAGTAAACTAAATCAGACATATTTTTACCATTATCATATTTTTTCTTTGGATTGTTGACTAATAAAAGATAATTAGCAAATATATTTTCTTTTCCTTCACTCTCTTTTATTAATTCTGGAATAAAAGGAATATTTAATAATCTCAATACTTCGTGCATTCTTTCAATACTAATATTACCTTCTCTTGTAGCACAATTTTTACATAATGAATAATGTTCATCTAATAATGAATTTCTATGCTTATAGAAATATGTGGGCTTACCTTGAAACCCACATAAAACGCAAGTTGTTAATTCTTCTTCTTTTTTGGGAGTAGTTTTCCTACTGGTAGCCAAAACTACCACCACCTCTCTTTTAATTTAATTTTAATTCTCTAGCTAATATTTCTTCTATATTATCAAAATTCCAATATGGGATTCGAATTAATTTAATATTATGTTTTTTGCAATATTCGTTTTTTAATTTATCGTGATGCTTTAATATTTTAAAATTTTCTTTAGCAATTTCTTCTCCTAATCCATCAAAATCCACGGGTTCGTAATGCCCAATACCATCATATTCTATGTTTATTTTATACAATGGTACAGTAAAATCAAATCTTAATTTACCACCGTTAACACCTATTAAATCACTATATTCATATTGGGATATATAATTTATTTTATTGTTTAATAAAAATTCAGCTACACGTTGTTCGCCTTTGCTCGTATTACATTCTGGACATCTAAATCCTAAATCTGCTCCAGAATAAATAGCTTTAAGATAATCTTTATGTATTCCATTTTCACATTTAAACCAATATTTCTTTCTTGCTTTAGGTGCTATTTCATATGGAGAGTTGTTATTTTTATCAGACCAAATATTTAATACTTCTGGATAAACACTTCCTAAAGAATCTAATTTATGTATTTTTGTCTTTTTACAGTAAGAACATCTATTTCCAGCCTTAAAAGCATCTGCTCTAGTTTCATAACTTTCATGATATGGTTTATCTGGATTATTACACTTGATCCATATTTTCTTAGTACACCCAAAACCTATCTCCCACGGATTTAAAATATTTTTATCATAATCCCAATATTTTTTAAGAAAATCCTCACAAATATTATTAATTCCCCAAAATGCAAACGAATTACATTTAGTACATCTATAATTATAATTTTTGTTTTTATGCCTTGTAATATTTCTTATTTCTCTTGGTTCACTTTTGTGTAATCCTACAGGACATTTAAAATACACAATTTGATTGCTATTACAAGATATTTCATTTGAACTTTTATTATTTAAATTATAATCCCATAAATCCAAATAAACTTGAGCATTATTCTCTAAGCACCAATCATAAAAAGATTTTTCAAATCTACTTTGACTCGCTATTATGCTATTAATATATCTAGTACAGCCACAACTTTTTGTTTTTCCATGAGTTAAAGTATAACCTTCTACGGATATTAAATTTTTATTACCACAATCACATTCACATAACCAATATGTGCTTGCCTGATTTTTTTCACCATTTTTTACTCGTATTTTTTCTATTTCTCTTCTTTTATAATCTAATCCTATAACTTTTAATTGATTAAATTTTTGACCTGTCAAATCTAATATTTGAGTTTTCTTGCCATCAATTATTAAATACTTCTTTTCTTCCAATTTTAAATACTCCTTTTAACTTATTTTTTATAATAAAAAAAAGACGTTACTTACGCCCCTTTTCTGTTATCTAAATATTCTTTTAGCTCTGGTGTAACAATATAAACCCAAAATACTTTTTTAGTTATACTATGAGTATCGCACCATCTATATTTAAATCCCAAATTATTTAATTCTGCTTTCAACTTAGGTGAGTAGCAATAAAAATTATCACCAATCATAAACTTATCACTCCTTCATTCGTCCCGT
>ENA-UOOI01003549-UOOI01003549.1-fermentation-metagenome-genome-assembly--contig:-NODE-3549-length-11563-cov-107.355318_pt1 | contig 11563 bp, 10 predicted proteins | sample MGYA00245779_ERZ724027 | MGnify/ENA primary metagenome ERZ724027 (study PRJEB28704, sample SAMN03018318) | fermentation metagenome | biome: anthropogenic terrestrial biome; feature: soil... | reverse complement strand
TAAAATAAAAAGGTGCGTAATGCACCTTTTTATTTTTTTCTTGTTGAATCAAATATAAAGTAACCGTCCCTCTACCCTCTACCCCTCTACCTATAATCGGATTTAATTTTCTCAACAGCAGGATCAATGCCAGCTAAAAAGTCTTTAACACTATATTCAACTAAACAGTCAGGGAAAAATGCATCGCCGCTTCCATATTGAAAATATTTAGTTGAATAGCTTAATGAAATCTTTGAGTTTGGAAGTTTCAAGTAGTGCAAATCTCCATAATGATTAGGTTTCCCACCAGTAGGCTCTCCATAGAAAATAGCATTGGTTCTATTTTTAAATTCATATGTATATAGCAGCCCTGATGAAAAAGTTTTTCGTCCGACAATAACAAATAACTTTCCTTTGTTATTAAAATATGATGAATTACGTATTATATTAACTAACCTGCTGTTTCCAAAATATGAACCACCTACATTATCTCTTATATCGATAATTAACTTTTCTGCCTTTTTTTCTTTAAGCATACTTTTTAATAATGACAATTCTTTAGTGCTTGGATGATTTGCTGTAGTATTAAATCTGTAATAAATCAAATTATCATCTTCACTATATTTCAAACAAGAATTTTCATTGCTGCTTAAATATAGGGATTTGCTTTTAATTTTATCTGTTAGATAGCTCCATTTTATATCACTATTAGCCTCAGGAAGGATGTTAGTCTTGAAAGTCATATTATCTTGATTTACTAATGTTAATACTATGCTTTGTTTTTCACTCACTTCATTTATAACTCCAAAATGTCTTAATACTTTTGGTTCTTGTAACATAGATGGATTTTCCGACTTTAATAAAAATTCATTTTCATGAGGGATTAAAGTATTTATATCTTCTATTATTTTACCTATAGGGATATCGTTAATTTCAGTGATTTGGCAGCCCAAAATGTCTTTATATTTTGAACTAATACCAACAACAAACAACCCTTCTTTGAACCAATATGCATTTAAAGGATATTTATATTTTGAATCGAAATTTACTATATTAGTATGAGCATCTCCTATACTTGAAATTATACTCATTAATCGGACTTGTATTTCTTGTGAATCAATGTTATTTAAATCTTGCTCTAAGTTAAGAATGGAATTGTCAAACTCTTGGCGAGTAGTTTTAAAAAATAAATTAACATGTTTTTTGGGAAGGTTTTTTCTCATATATTCAAGATCTTCCTTCCATTGTGCTTTACTTATTGATTCATTCTTAAATGAGATATTCATTAAAGGACTTATTAATATTGCAAACAACACAACCATCACTAATATTATGAGCAAAATAACTTTTTTCTTCATACTTGTCCCCCTTAATATTATAAGAAATTATATAGTCTTCATGAAGTTCTTACCTCCACTTCCATTATAATATAATTACTGGAAAAATAAAACCACATTATTATGACTAAGGTAAAGATGATAATAAAGCTATTGATTCATTATCATCCCTTATTGGAAGCAAGTCATTATAGAGCATGAAAACCCGTTATTCTCCGCATTAAGCTGAGGATTTACGGGTGGTAGCCATCGGATAAGGCGATTCTTAAACTCAGGTGGAGCTTTCTTATAAGGAATACTTCCTCCAGCTAAGTTTTAGAAGAGCCGATCCAGGGGCGTAGCAGCCGTTATTTCCCCACATTAAGTGGGGAAATTATGGATGGTAAACCATTGGATAAAAGTTGATAAAAGAATTGCTTTAATTTTAATAAAAATCTATAATTAAATTGAATATTATTATTCAATATTTCAATGATATTTTATTTCTTATTATTCTCCAAAATTTATACACTATAAATGGGGGTATATTATGAATTACAAAATGATTTTTTATCTAGCTGGAGGATTAGGACTTTTCATCTATGGAATGAAGCTTACAAGTGAAGGCCTTGAAAAAGCAGCAGGAGATAAAATGAAGAGACTTATTGAAGTACTTACAAGCAATACACTTATGGCAATACTTGTAGGTGCTGCTGTTACCGCACTTATTCAAAGCAGTAGTGCTACAACTGTAATGGTTGTAGGATTTGTTAATGCTGGACTTATGAATTTATATCAAGCAGCAGGAATTATAATGGGAGCAAATATTGGTACTACCCTTATGGCTCAGCTTATTGCATTTAATTTAAACGATTTTGCCCCACTTATGATTGCAATAGGGGTAGCATTTCTTATGTTTTCAAAAAAGAAAAAGACAAAGGATACAGCTCAAATACTGCTTGGATTTGGTATTATATTTCTTGGAATGAATATTATGAGCACTTCTATGAGTCCTATAGCAAAGGAAAAATGGTTTTCAGATCTTATTTTAAATCTTAATGATAACCCAATTCTCGGCGTATTCGTAGGGCTTGGCATGACCGCTATAGTTCAATCCAGCGGTGCTACTATTGGTGTTTTACAGGCACTTGCAAAAACCGGAGCTATTGGAATCGATGTAGCAATTCCTGTACTTTTGGGAGACAATATAGGAACTTGTGCCACTGCACTTCTTGCAAGTATTGGTACTAATAAAAATGCAAAAAGAGCTGCAGTTATTCACTTAACTTTTAACACAATTGGAACAGTAATTTTCATGTTTCTTTTGAAATGGATAACCATGTTAATTGGAATGCTTGGTGGAGATGTAGCCCGCCAAATTGCAAATACCCATACAATATTTAACATCACAAATACTGTAATTCAAGCACCTTTTATTCCTCTCTTAGTTAAATTTGTTAACAAAGTAGTTCCAGGAAAAGATGAAGCAGTAGAAACTATGTCATTGAAATACATTGATAAAAGATTACTTGAAACTCCATCTGTTGCAGTAGGCCAGCTTCTAAATGAAATAGTAAGAATGGGAAATATTGCAGCAGATAACTTAGCCACATCCATAAAATCAATTATAAATAATGATGAAAAATGCATAGCTCAAGTAAAAGAAAAAGAAGAAGTTATTAACTTCCTTGAAAAAGAAATAACCAGCTTTATGGTAGAACTTTCTAATACGCCATTAGCAGAAGATCAGCTTGCAGAAGTTACATCATTTTTCCACGTGGTTAATGATATTGAAAGAATTGGCGACCATGCTGACAATATTTCTGAATTTGCTCAGGATAAAATTAATAACAATCTTGACTTTTCAGAGGATGGTGAAAAGGCACTTAATAAAATGGCAGACATTGTTCATACCGCAGTAGTTAACGCTGTAACAGCATTAAAAGAATCAGATACTGAACTTGCAAAATCTGTTATAGAAAATGAAGCTAATATTGATAGGATGGAAAAATATTTAAGGGAAGATCATATTGCAAGACTTAATAAGAGAGAATGTTCTCCCGTCAGTGGAACCATTTTCCTTGATTGTTTAAGCAATTTAGAGAGAATCGGCGATCACTCAAATAATATTGCTGAAATTGTAGCAGGAGTTTATGAAAAGGACATGTAGTAAATATTTTTTAAAATTAGACAACCTATATAATTATCAATAAGCGACAAATAATAAAATTCTTTGTCGCTTATTATATTTTGCTTTCTTTTGTCATTGACACATATTCCCCGGGTAATACAAAATAATTATTTTTAAGAAACTTTTGTAGAAAATTCACAGCAGCCATTATTCTCCTCTATAATACAATGTTTATTTCAGCACCGCAGTAAGGACATTTTGCATCCTTTAATTTGCTTTCTACATTATACCCGCTGCGTTTTATAATCACATTTTTGCAGACAGGGCATAATGTGTCGCTTTTTACATCTCCCATATTCCCTATATATACGTAGTTTAAATAGCTTGATGCTATGTCATAAGCTCTGAGCATTTTTTCAGGAGATGTGCTTTTAACTTTAAATTTATATGCAGGAAAATACCTCGAAAGATGAAGAGGAATGTCCTTGTTAATAGAAGAAAGCCACTTGCTTAATGCTTCAATTTCCTCTTCATCATCATTATATCCTTCAATTATAAGGTTTGTGATTTCTACATGACAATGCTTAGATGCTTCAATTATAGAATTTTTTACATACTCCATTTCACCTTTACAGATATTTCTATAAAAATCTGCACTAAAAGCTTTAAGGTCAATATTTACTGCACTAATACCCGGAAGAATTAATTTAAAAGCATCATCATTGATATATCCGTTTGACACAAGAATAACATCAACATCCTTATACTTTTCATTTTCCTTGATTATATTTATAGTATCATAGATATATTCAAACCAAACAGTTGGTTCATTATAAGTGAAGGCAATACCAATATTGCCTTCACTTTTATATTCAAGGGCAAGTTTAACTAAAGTTTCTGCAGGTATAAATTGACTTTCAGCCACATTTTGAGAAATAGACGCATTCTGACAAAATCCACATTTGAAATTACATCCAAAGCTCCCAACTGAAATAATTTTGCTTCCAGGTTTAAAATGATAAAGAGGCTTTTTCTCAATAGGATCTAATGCAATAGAAGTAACTTCACCATAGTTTAAAGAATAAAGCTCACCATCCTCAGCTTTTCGTGTGCCACAAAATCCCATGTGGTTATTATCCAATTTACATTGGTGTGGGCATAAATTACATTCAACACCGCTTTTATCTTTTTTATAATACATAGCCTTTTTTTTCATAATATCACCTGTGCCTTATAACTTTAAATCTTTCTATAGTGAATTTTTCATTCTTGGATATTCCGGCTTTTTTAAGAGCAATTTTTACCTGTTCCTCCTTAGTATCAACCCCTTCTAAATCAGGAAGTAAAAGCCCTGTCCTATAGCCAGATTTTACAATAACTCCATACTCTTTAGGATCTAAATCTTCAAATTCTGCCTTTTCCGGAGGCATTAAAATATCTACAGAGTATTCTAAGTCATCAAGCTCACTTCCATTTACAGCGTAAAATCTTGGGTCATTTACTCCAGCTTCCACAGCATTAAAAATAATCTCTTTTGCAACATTTTCACGACAAGGGTTTATAGTTCCTATGCATCCTCTTAATTCTCCAAATTTTTTTAGGGATACAAAAACCCCATGTTTTTCTTTTAACATCTCCTCTGTTGCATAATCAGGGATATTAATATATTTTCCTTTTCTTATATATGTCTCAAGGCTTTCCCTTGCAAGGGTTATATAAACATCTTCGTTTTTTCTTCTATTTTGAAGTTTTTCTTGTTCTCCTGCCTTTATTTTATTAAACAGTTTCTCACCTTCTCCGCTTTCCACCCCAAACTTAAATACGCCATATCCAACACCAAAAGGTCCTTCATAAGAAAGAACTTCAGAATTGTAATTTGCGCCATCTAAAGCGCCTAATAATATATACAAAGATCTTAATCCACATTCTCCTGCATTTTTAACAACATTTTCATCCAAATTAAAAATCCCCAAAATGTTCTTATTCCTTATAGCTTCTACTAAACTACTGTCGTATACTTCTCCGTAAGGACTATAGGAATATGGCCCATCATCACTAAGCTTATGGGACATATCACCGCTTGAAATGATTACTGCATTTATGTCCATTTCCTCTATACATTTTTTAATTATCATTCCAAATTCATAAAGCTGTGATTTACTTAAAAGCCCATAGGTTATGTGCATTATTTTATAATCCCTATAATTCTCATCTATAAAATACATAGGAACCATAGCCCCATGGTCAAGAGTGAATTCAATATTATAAAGTTCAGATGTCTTTTTATTTATAGAAGCTGTAGTTATTCCTTTTTTATTGGCTTCATTTATCACCCTTTTAGTTAATTCAGTATTTATTTCCTTGGCGAATCTAATCCCCGGTGCCCCAAAATCCTTAAAGCTGCCATCTATTCTTTTTTCGTCGGAAACTGCAATAGCATCTCTAAAAAGCGGGCCATGGGGAGTTATAAATATAATAGTATCTGGCTTGCTGCTCTTAATCTCCAAAGATACCTTTTTACAAGCGTCAATAGTACTTTGAACTTTTCCCTCCTCCCCTTTTCCTATCCATGGAACAATAATAGGGGGATGAGGCATTGCATAGGAGTTTAACAGTTTTCCCATATTAATCACCTCTATTATCATTTTACCACTGTATGAAAAATCAGTCTATTAACTCATTTCCATTATAATATCTTTCTATTCCTGCAAAAATTGCAAAAGCAATTTTATTTTGGTACTCTTCATCCTTTAAAAGCTCTGCTTCTCTTTGATTAGATAAAAAACCACATTCTACTATTATTGAGGGAATTTTATTATCTCTTAAAAGGTAATAGGAATCTGAAGACTTTTCCTCCCTGATATTACTTTTATCCACTAAATTTATCAAAGAGTCCTGCACACATTTTGCGAGTTTTTTGCTTTCCTCACTATTATGATGATAAAAGACCTGTGCACCATAATATTGTGATTGAGGAAAACTGTTTAGGTGAATACTTACAAATATGCCTTCACCCTCTGCCTTTATCATATCTTTTCTTTTCTTTAAATCATCATTTTTCTGATATCTTATGCCTTCCCCTTTTTCATATAAACCTTCATCTGTTTCTCTTATCATAATACATGTGTACCCGCTACTTTCGAGATATCCCTTAAGCATTTTTGAAATTGAAAGGTTAATATCCTTTTCACTGGTACCGCTTTTAGACACTGCACCTCCATCTATTCCCCCATGACCTGCATCAATTATTACAATTCTTTTATCCTGAATTAAAAAGTTTCTATTGAATATGCTTATGTAATTTTTGTTAATCATAAATATTAGTATTGCAATTAAAACTCCAATTATAAAATTTAAAATATTTTTTTTCATAAACTTCTCTCCGAAATAAAATTCATTACTATTATATGAACAGCAATATCTTTAATGTATTTTATTTCGTCTATTCAATTCAAAATTTCCCTTGCATCAATTTAAAATACTCCTTATTATTAAATTGATTATTAAATTATATGTAAGGCGTGATAGAAAATGATGTTAAATAAAATAAAGGGAAGCTCATATTATATAGATGCACCAACAAATATAGGGGTATATGTTTTTAAAAATAAAAATTGCCTGTTAGTGGATTCTGGAATTAACTCTACGCAGGCAAAAAAAATAGATGAAGTTTTAATTCAAAACGATCTTCATCCTAAGTATATTATAAATACTCACAGCCATATTGACCATTGCGGTGGAAATTTATATTTTAAAAATAATTACCCTGGAGTTTTAATTTATACCTCTCAATCTGAAAAACTCTTTATGGATAATCCCCTTCTCCATTCCTATGCCCAGTATTCTGCAAACCCAATTAAAGAAATAGTAAGAAACAATAAAGTTGTACCTGTAGATTCCGTAATAGATTATGGATTAAATAAAATAAACGATGAGAAGTTTGAAATAATCCCCCTAAAGGGTCATTCCATTGAGCAAATTGGCATTTTAACTCCAGAAAAGGTATGCTATTTAGGAGATTCAATATTTAGCGAAAATATTATTGAAAAATACTCATTTCCTTATCTTATAAATATTGAGGACAGTATAAACACATTAAAATCCATTGCAGACATAGATGGTGATTTTTTCATGGTAAGTCACTCCAGCGTTTTATATACTAAAAATGAAATTGTTGCCCTTGTTAATAAGAATCTGCAAAATATTGAAGACTATATAAATCAAATTTCAGATTTATTAGATCAGCCATTAACCAAAGAGGATCTCCTTGAAAACCTTATTATTATAAATGAGCTTAAAGTTAAAAGTTTAAACGAGTACCACAACTACTTTTCATCTGTTTCAGCATTTTTATCCTACCTTTATGAAAAATCCAATATAAGTTTTTCAATTGAGGATGGGAAAGTCTACTACTTCAAAAAAGCATAAAGAGGCAGGTCAGCTGATCGAGGCCGAGGCAGCCATAAGATTGCCCCGGTCTTTTGTATGTTCAGTATGTCTGCGTTAAGGCAGGAAGCTTTTGAGCTGATTGGACAGCCTATTGATTATTTCGGTATGGGTCCAGTTTTTGTATAAAAACAGATGATTAATTATTTGCCCCACATTTTCAGCTGGCAATGATGTATTTATAAAAGATATAATCCTTTCAACAATTTTTGGGTGCATTACTATAGGCTCCAGGGGCAGATTCAGGTTGGTAAGTCTGGAATTCACATTTTTGTCCAGTGATTTGCTGGTCAGAAGATAAGTCCAGCAGTTGTTCCTGCAGAAGCTTAAATTCAGGTAAATCAGTGCGATGTAATCCATTTTGTTGCCGGTAAACCGGAATTCCCGGGCAGCTATATCGATTAAATTATGGTAGTCATATGGTGCGGGCTTATAGCATATGGTTATTTCCTGTATGCATCTTCTATATTCCAGGGCACAGCTGTACCATGGACAGTTTGCATCTGCGGTGTCAATAACTTCCCTGGGGCTTGTATCTTTGTATCCCTCGCATGTTAAATATGAGTATGCCAGCCTGCTTATAATACCCTTTATTTTTTTCAATTTTCCATGATTTATTTCAACAGCCACCAGGTCCAGACCTAAGCTATCCACAATACCTTTTAATATCATGGTTGTATCACTGATATTGTAATCCTCCTTAAGGGCAGACACGAGCTTATCACATGGCAGGCCGCTTAGAGGGCCATTTCTTATATAGGTCAGCAGGTATTTGACAGGGCATTCCTTCTTCTTTCCCAGTTCATAAATTATTTCTATGGAATTCATATAACAGGCATCCAGCACAAGTATGTCTAAGGCTGCTCCGGTTTCCTTCAGGGCTGCGTTTATTGTCCTGCACATCTGGGGGACACCCATCATGTAAGGCACATCCTGACTGAAATCGGTCATGATAGCGACAAATGAGAATCCATGCCCGCCCACAACCAGCATCCTGCGCTTTGAAGGGTAGCTTTCAAACCCCCATTTTATAAAGTCGTATAGTATGCGGGGATCTGCCATGTTAATCCTGCCCAGATCTGAGATTAACTCAGAGCCTGTATTGGATATATAATAGCGCCTGACTCCTGTCCAATTTTCGCCTTCATCAGGAAGCGGCGCTTTGGGTCTCATTATTTCAACCATATGCCTTGGCACTCTTCCTATTTGCATCACCACATTGATATTTTCACTGGAGCCTGACTTTTCTGCGTCTATCTTGGACTTCCAAATTTCAGGTTCCAGTTCATTGTTGCCATTGGCATAAATAAGAACGGTCCAGCCTTTAATATTATTACTGCTCACAATAACCCCCAAGGACACTTCGAGTATTAAAAAATGTATAACATACTATATCATATTACTTGCAATACAGAATTGTTAATTGAAACAGACCCACCAGGGACAGTTCTTGATGGGGCACTTTTACAATTTTAATTAACAAATCGTGTTTTCCTAAATCAGTTTATTGAAAGTGCCATTAAAGAAAAGGTTCTCAATTCAAAAGGATAACAATAACAGCCATATAGGTTGCTTGACAAGCAACTCGTATGGCTGTTATTTTAAGAAGCAAGAGGCAGTTTAAAAGGCTTTTCACCCATAAAAAAGATTAATCAGCTTAGGCCCAGAATATCAATTCCTCTTGTAAGCTGTGCAGGCGCAGGGACATATCTGATTTGTGCAATAGCAAATCCGGCTGAATTCTGACCCGCTGCAATACTGATTATAACTTTGTTAAATGGGGAGCAAACTGCTGTTGCAGCAAATAAACGGCTGCCACTAGGTACAAATACTTGCCGGGTAATAGTCCCGTAAAGATTGCTGTCTTGATAAAAATCAACTGTATAATTATAGGTACCTAAAATATCGGGACTAAGTTCAAATCCAAAGGTAGTGACAGGACGTGACATGTTTAACGTTAAGGTATTTAGTGCAAGAGAAAAAAGTACAGCAGGTGTAGATGATTCAGCATTTGAAGGCGAACCCCAGTTGCTCCACGAGGATGGAACTTGCAGTTTTTCTACTGTTGTATTGAATGAAACTGTCAGGAACCCATCTGAAACGGAAGAAAGCATAGTAAAGTCAGGTATAGCTGAAATATCAATTTTTGTTGTTGATGACTGATATACTGCGTCAGGGTTTGAAATTGGTGTAAAGCAAGGGGAAAGCGCAACAATAACGGGCTGCAGCGCAGGAGTTTGTGCAAAATCAGCTCCTGTTGATTTTTCATTAAGGCCTTCTTCATATACGGGTATTTGTCCTTTATAACTGCCACGCTGAGATTTTATATTTGTATCAAGGATTTCCGCATTTATTTCTTTTCCTTGTTCGCTGTCCAATTATAACATACCTCCTTGTATTCAATTTATTTAACAAGAGAAACATTTCTCAATTCCAGTAATAATATATGCTGCATTTTAGATTCCGGAAACTTCAGGATGAGGAATACATAAAGATAAAACTCAACAATCGTTTAATAGCCGAATGTTGAGCCTTTTTTACATGCAAAACTTTCGTTAGTTGTAAGTTAGTTATAAATGAATTTGATTGATTTTTATAGATTCCCTTAGACAAGCAAATCCCTCAAACGTTTGTGTTTTTTGAAAATTTAAAAAAACAGTAGGAGCCATTAAAAAAGTGGCTGCATATTTTTTTGATAACGTTATAGACTAATATAGAAAATATTATCAAAAGGATTGATTTGTTTATATGAGGAAAATTATTTGTTTTTTCTTAATTGTATTTGTTAGTATTTCGGTTTGCTATAATTACAGTTATGCTACTTCGTCCAAATCGGTTTACATCTTGTTAAATGATAATCATACTTATCAATTTGCGGAAAACTTCAGTAAAGACTATACGGTTATTGATAAAAATGGGACTTATCACGTTCCTGCAAAAGCCATTAGCTCAATATTGCACTTAAACTTGGAATATCATGATAAAAATTATTTTAAAAGCCAATATATAAATAAGCTGTATGAAAGCCACGACTCAAATAACAAAAATGGTATAGTAATTTATTCAGGTCTTGAGCAGAAAATTATTTTTTTTATAGACTCAAATGATACCATTTACAGTAATTTAGATATTTATATGAATAACCCTGAAAGTGCGAAGTATCAAAGCAGCGCTTTTGATGGTAATGTTTTTACTCAAAATGGTGATGTTTATGTCCCGCTAAAATATTTAGCAGAGTTTTTTGGATATAATGTTTACGAAGATAACCAAAACATATATGTATCTAACTTTAAGCCTATATCAAAGGACGATGTAAATCCCAACGAAAATTATATTTTAACTGACCTGAATATGGGAATGTATAAATTAACCGATACAGGAGTTACCGCCAGAGATATAAAACTTGGAGATAGCTATGAAAAAGTTGTAGGAAAATATGGAATTCAATTTATGGGTGGTGATAGCAAAAATGGTACCCTTTGGTACAATATTCCTAATCCATTAGACCCACTTGGTTCCAGAGGTCGCATAACATTTGACATTAAAAATGGCGAGGTGGCATCTGTCGAACTTGAATATGTTTAGTGAAAGAGATTATTATGAAAATAAACAGTTTCCAAGCAGCACTGCGATGTTCCTGCCATTTGAATCTGCTGTAGCCAAATCTATTTTGCCATCACCATTGAAGTCG
>ENA-UOOI01003547-UOOI01003547.1-fermentation-metagenome-genome-assembly--contig:-NODE-3547-length-11570-cov-7.745549_pt1 | contig 11570 bp, 6 predicted proteins | sample MGYA00245779_ERZ724027 | MGnify/ENA primary metagenome ERZ724027 (study PRJEB28704, sample SAMN03018318) | fermentation metagenome | biome: anthropogenic terrestrial biome; feature: soil; material... | reverse complement strand
CGCGAATTATAAAATTTATGCATTAAAAAAAGATTGACAAGCATGCTATGATATGTTAGCATTAAAAAATGCGGGTGGTAGAGGGGAGTCGAGGGGATAATCACTGTGAATAACATCGTTTCACATGAGATTAAACTGTCCTCAATTAATCATCAACAGTCATCATTGTGGTTTTAAAAAAAGCGAGGTGGCTTTGGAGCAGCCTTGCTTTGTGTTGTCTTTATACATCCACAATTCAAGGAACCGATTTAAGGAACGGATAGTTATTCCCATTAGAGTACCGATGAGTTGTAACCACTGGCTTGGTTATATATAGTGGAGCTGAGAAGCGCAGTCTTACATATTTAGCATGCTCGTTTGCTCAGCAAGGAATCTAGGATGAGAGGTGAACGGTATGCCGAACAGGATCAAAAAGGCAGCAGGCGCCGCTTTCATTGAGGAAGAGTCGGCCGCCAGTCGCGCAGAAGATCGCGGACAAAGTAACAATACCATTGTTTATTGTGGTTCGCGTAAACGGCGCAGTTACGGCAAGTTTGAGGAAATCCTTGAGATTCCCAATCTGATCGAGGTTCAGCAGAAATCTTATCAATGGTTTTTGGACGAAGGTTTGAAAGAGATGTTTCGAGACATCTCGCCAATTCAGGATTTCACAGGAAACCTTGTGCTGGAATTCATTGATTACAGTCTGGGAAAACCGAAATACGAAGTTGATGAATGCAAAGAACGCGACGTTACTTACGCCGCTCCTTTGCGCGTCCGTGTACGTCTAATCAACAAGGAAACCGGAGAGGTCAAAGAGCAGGAAGTATTTATGGGCGATTTCCCATTGATGACGGAAAAAGGCACCTTTATCATCAATGGAGCCGAGCGTGTCATCGTCAGCCAGCTCGTAAGGTCGCCTGGGGTTTACTTTAATAGTTCGCTCGACACCAGCGGTAAATCGCTCTTTACCGCCAGCGTTATTCCGAACCGCGGAGCCTGGCTTGAGTTTGAATTTGACGCCAACGACGTGCTTTATGTCAGAGTGGATCGGACCAGAAAGAATCCAGCCACTGTCTTGGTAAGGGCTCTGGGTTATGCGAGCAATAATCAGATTATCGAGGCGCTCGGTGATTCGGATGCGCTCCGTAATACACTGGAGCGCGATAATACCACCAACGAAGACGAAGCGCTCATTGAGATTTACAAGAGGCTGCGTCCGGGCGAGCCCCCGACACCAGAAAGCGCTCGTCAGCTTTTTGAGACGCTGTTCTTTGATCCGAAGCGCTATGATCTCGCCGGGGTAGGCCGTTATAAGCTCAATAAGAAACTCGGTTTGGACATCCCGCGCGACGTCAAGACAATTACTAAGGAAGACATTATTGCATCAGTAACTTACATGTATAATCTGTTGCTGGGAACCGGCGAAACTGATGATATTGATCATCTTGGCAACCGCCGCCTCAAATCGGTCGGCGAATTGCTTCAGAACCAGTTCCGCATCGGACTGTCTCGTATGGAGCGTGTCGTCCGCGAAAGAATGACCATTCAAGACGTGGACGCTATTACTCCGCAGGCCTTGATCAACATCAGGCCGGTAGTTGCTGCTATTAAAGAGTTTTTTGGCTCCAGTCAACTATCTCAGTTTATGGGACAGGTCAATCCGCTGGATGAACTGGCTCATAAGAGGCGTATGTCGGCACTCGGTCCCGGTGGTCTTTCCCGTGAACGCGCCGGATTTGAAGTGCGTGACGTGCACCATTCTCACTATGGGAGAATGTGCCCGATTGAAACCCCTGAAGGTCCGAACATCGGCTTGATCGGGTCCTTGACGACTTACGCGCGCATCAATGAATTTGGGTTCATTGAGACTCCGTACCGCCGCGTGATCGACAGTAAGGTGACTGATGATATCATTTATCTGACCGCTGACGAAGAGGATAAGTATGTCATTGCGCAGGCTAATGAACCTTTTGATGAAGAAGGCAAATTTGTCAATACGCGCGTTTCAGTGCGTTTGAGAGACCAAATCCTGGTCGTCCCGGCAGAGCAAGTGGACTATATGGACGTATCGCCAAAGCAGCTCGTCAGTATCGCGACTGCTTTGATCCCGTTCCTGGAAAACGACGACGCCAACCGTGCCCTGATGGGTTCAAACATGCAGCGGCAGGCAGTGCCCTTGCTGGTACCCAAGGCGCCGCTTGTTGGTACTGGAATGGAATACAAGGCGGCCATTGATTCTGGTGTAGTCGTTCTGGCACGCAATGATGGCCGGGTAACTTATGTATCTGGCGATCAGACAGAGCTTGAAATCGAAGGCTTTACAATCAGATTTAATGCCGATCAATTTGCTGATGCTCCGATCAGTAAAGTCATTCAGGCTCTACGCATCCCGACTGAAGAAACAGCCGCCAAAGCCAGCCTTCCGATGTCCAAATTCGGCACAGTTGGAGAGGCGCGGCTGGCGATCGGGAAATATAACGCGAACCTGGCCATCGATTTTAAATGGAAGAAAGCCGAGCAGTTTGTGGCCGCGGGTGAGTTCAGCTTCGCAGCTTTTGAAACAATTGGGCGTTTGTGCGCTGCGCTGTCCGAGGTTCCTGGCATCGAAATCACAAATGTTGCCAAAGGCGGCCTGCACTCTGAGGACTTGTATCCCGTGAAGGCACTGGAGCTTTCCGAGACGGTTTCTGTGAAAGCCTGCGAAAGACATCGATTCTTGAAATATAAGCGCAGTAACCAAGGCACCTGCGTTAATCAGAAGCCAATCGTACAGTGCGGTCAGGAAGTTAAGGCAGGCGATGTGCTTGCTGACGGACCGGCCACTGATTTCGGCGAGCTGGCCCTGGGACGCAACGTGCTGGTTGCGTTTATGCCTTGGGAAGGCTACAACTATGAAGACGCGATTCTAATCAGCGAAGATCTTGTTAAAAACGATGTTTTCACCTCAATTCATATCGAGGAATATGAGGCCGAAGCTCGTGATACTAAGCTTGGGCCGGAAGAAATTACGCGGGACATCCCGAATGTTGGCGAGGAAGCCCTGGAAGATCTGGATGCTTCGGGCATTATTCGTGTCGGTGCCGAGGTGCGTGCGGGAGACATATTGGTCGGCAAAGTGACTCCCAAGGGAGAAACCGAACTGACCGCGGAAGAGCGCCTGCTGCGTGCCATATTCGGAGAGAAGGCTCGCGAAGTGCGTGATACTTCGCTGCGGGTACCACACGGCGAGTTTGGCAAAATTGTGGATGTAAAGATCTTCTCGCGTGAAAACGGCGACGAACTGGCGCCTGGTGTTAACAAACTGGTACGCGTGTATGTTGCCCAGAAGCGTAAGATTTCTGAAGGCGACAAAATGGCGGGACGCCATGGTAACAAGGGTGTTATCGCCAAGATTTTGCCGCTCGAGGATATGCCCTATATGCCAGACGGTAATCCGGTTGATATTGTGCTGAATCCTCTAGGCGTGCCGAGCCGTATGAACATCGGTCAGGTCCTTGAAACCCACCTAGGCTGGGCTGCCGATGCTTTGGGATTGCACATGGCCACTCCGGTATTTGGGGGTGCCCATGAAGATGACGTCTTTGATGCTTTAGTAGAGGCCGGGCTTCCCAAGAACGGGAAGACAGTGCTTTATGACGGGCGTACCGGCGAACCTTTTGATAATGAGATTACTGTAGGGTATATCTACATGCTGAAACTGGCGCATCTTGTTGACGACAAGATTCATGCCCGTTCGACCGGTCCGTACTCGCTCGTTACCCAACAGCCGCTGGGCGGCAAGGCTCAGTTTGGCGGCCAGCGTTTCGGAGAGATGGAGGTATGGGCGCTCGAAGCTTATGGTGCTGCCTATACTCTGCAGGAACTGCTGACAGTCAAATCGGACGACATTGTTGGACGTGTTAAGACTTATGAGGCGATCGTCAAAGGGGAACCAATTCCTGAACCGGGCGTGCCCGAGTCCTTTAAGGTTCTGATCAAAGAGCTGCAAAGTCTGGGCTTGGATGTCAAAGTCGTGTCTAAAGAGCACGGTGAAATCGAGATCCACGATGAGGATGAAGATTCACGCGAGGATGTTCGTGAAATGGCCAGAGAACTGGGCATCGACATTGAGCCGATACCAGCTGCAAAGGCATCGCGGTCCGGATCCGGTCGTCGTAGCGGCGACAGCGATGATGGCGATGACGATTACCAGGACGAAGATGGCGGCGAGGATGAAATTGACGCTGCCGACGAAGCTGAGGTAGGCCTGGAAGCGGACATGGAAGTTGAGGATATGGAAGAACCTGACCTTGACGCGGTTCTTGAAGCCGACATTGATAGCGGCGAGGCCGCCGATGTCGCCGTGAAAGCCAGGATTGCTGACGGCGATGCAATCGATAGCGAGGCAGAAGCTGAAGCGGAAGATTTTGAAGAACTCGATAGAGCAATTGACAAATAGAGGGGGTCGCTGTGATGCCGGAAGCTAATAATTTCGACGCCTTAAAAATTGGACTCGCGTCGCCCGAACGCATCAGAGGCTGGTCGAGCGGGGAAGTTAAGAAGCCCGAGACGATCAATTATCGTACCCTCAGGCCGGAACGCGAAGGACTATTCTGCGAGAAAACCTTTGGTCCGCAAAGAGACTGGGAATGTCACTGCGGCAAGTATAAACGTATCCGCTATAAAGGTATCATTTGTGATCGCTGCGGTGTGGAAGTGACACGTTCCAAAGTGCGTCGTGAACGTCTCGGTCATATCGAATTGGCTGCGCCGGTTTCGCACATTTGGTACTTTAAAGGCATTCCGAGCCGTATGGGCCTGTTGCTTGATATGTCTCCGCGGGCGCTGGAGAAAATCTTGTACTTCGCCTCCTATGTGGTGATCGATCCCGGCGAGACGCCGCTCAGCAAGAAACAGCTGCTCACTGAGAATGAGTATCGGGAAGCCCGTGAGCGCTATGGCCAGGTCTTTAAGGCCAAAATGGGTGCGGAAGCGGTCAAGAACCTGCTGGAAGAGATCGATCTGGAGCAGTATAGCGTAGATCTGCGCAAAGAAGTTAAGGAAGTCACCGGACAGAGGCGTATTCGCGCTATCCGCCGCCTGGAAGTTGTTGAAGCATTTCGTAAATCAGGCAATCGTCCTGAATGGATGATTATGGATGTAATTCCGGTTATCCCTCCGGATTTGCGCCCAATGGTGCAGTTGGACGGCGGCCGTTTCGCGACCTCAGATCTGAATGACCTCTATCGGCGTGTGATCAATCGGAACAACCGCCTGAAAAGATTGCAGGAACTGGGTGCTCCCGACATTATTGTCCGCAATGAAAAGCGTATGCTGCAGGAAGCAGTCGATGCCTTGATTGATAACGGACGGCGCGGTCGCCCCGTAACCGGTCCTGGCAATCGCCCTTTGAAGTCCCTTTCCGATATGCTGAAGGGTAAGCAGGGACGTTTCCGCCAGAACTTGCTTGGCAAGCGTGTCGACTATTCCGGTCGTTCCGTAATCGTAGTCGGTCCGGAATTGAAGCTGCATCAATGCGGTTTGCCAAAAGAAATGGCTCTGGAGCTGTTTAAGCCCTTTGTCATGAAGCAACTGGTCGATAGAGGCCTGGTGCACAATATCAAGAGCGCTAAACGCATGGTTGAAAGGGCCCGTACGGAAGTGTGGGATGTGCTGGAGGATGTAATCAAAGATCATCCGGTGTTACTGAACCGTGCGCCAACCCTGCATCGCCTTGGTATCCAAGCATTTGAGCCTGTCTTGGTTGAAGGACGCGCCATTCAGATTCATCCGCTGGTCTGTTCAGCTTATAACGCTGACTTTGATGGTGACCAGATGGCTGTCCACGTGCCTTTGTCAAGGAAGGCTCAGAAGGAAGCTAAAGAGATGATGCTGTCGGTGCACAACATCCTGTCTCCAGCACATGGCCGGCCAATTGCTACACCTACGCAGGATATGGTACTGGGATGCTATTATCTGACTGTCAAGAGAGACGCTCTGGAGGATGCAGCTCTCCCGGCTTTCAAAGATACAGAAGAAGCCATTATGGCCTATCATACCGGTAACGTTGAGCTTCACGAGGAAATTTGGGTCCGGCTGGACGGCAAACGCATCCAGACAACAACCGGCCGCTTGATTTTCAACGATTCACTGCGCAAGGCCGTACCGGAGCTCAGCAAGGATCTAGGTTACATTGATGAAGTGATTGATCGTAAGCGTCTGGGTAAATTAGTCGGGGAATTCACCCGTATTTACCCGACTGAAAGAGTGGCTTTGCTGCTGGACACGGTCAAACGCCTCGGATTCCGTTTTGCCACGCAATCCGGTACGACGATTGCGGTTAGTGACATTACGGTACCGCCGGCTAAAAAGGAAATCCTGGCCAATGCCGAAGCAGAGGTTGAGCAGGTTGAGCTGCAGTATAAACGCGGATTAATTACAGCTGATGAACGTTACCAAAGGGTCATCGATATTTGGACCAAAGCCCGTGAAGCAGTGACGCAGGCGATGCTGGATGGCTTGGATCGGTTTAACGCAATTTACATGATGGCGACTTCCGGAGCGCGCGGTAATATCTCGCAGCTGAGCCAGCTGGCAGGCATGCGCGGTTTGATGGCCGACCCGTCCGGACGCATTATCGACCTTCCTATTAAGGCGAACTTCCGCGAAGGCCTGACCGTTTTGGAGTATTTTATCTCCACCCATGGTGCCCGCAAAGGTTTGGCTGACACAGCGCTGCGTACTGCAGACTCCGGTTACCTGACCCGTCGTCTGGTAGATGTGGCTCAGGATGTCATTGTCCGTGAAGAAGATTGCGGAACAACCAATGGGATTATCCTGGAGGATCTGCGCGAAGGCGAAAATGAAGTGATTGAGGGATTGCAGGATCGTATCATCGGTCGTTACGCGCAAGATGATGTCGTTAATCCTGAAAGCGGCGAGCTGATTGTGAAGGCCAATGAAGAAATTACCGAAAGTCTGGCCAAGGCGATGGTCAAAGCCAATGTCACGCAGGTCAAAGTGCGCTCGGTTCTGGCCTGTCGCACCCGCAATGGTGTCTGTGTCAAGTGTTATGGCCGCAATTTGGCTACTAATAAGTCAGTTGGTATCGGGGAAGCAGTCGGTATTATCGCTGCCCAGTCGATTGGCGAGCCGGGTACACAGTTGACCATGCGTACTTTCCATACCGGCGGTGTTGCCGGCGATGACATTACTGCCGGTTTGCCCAGGGTTGAAGAGCTCTTCGAGGCCAGAAAGCCGAAAGGGCAGGCGGTCATTACCGAAGTCAGCGGTACTGCGGCAGTTGTTGACGAAAAAGGCAGCCGTAAGGTTAACATCACCACCGAGAATGGCGAGGAAAAATCTTATGTGGTGCCGTTTGGGGCCCGGTTGCATATTCGCGACGGCGCAGTTGTGGCGGCTGGCGATCAGCTGACAGAAGGCTCTGTGAACCCGCATGATATCCTAAAGATTAAAGGAATCCGCGGGGTAGAGAAATACCTGGTACGCGAAGTACAGAAGGTTTACCGCTCACAAGGCGTTGAAATTAATGATAAACACATTGAAGTGGTTGTGCGGCAGATGCTTCGCAAAGTCAAAGTCGATCTTCCCGGAGATACTGAGTTCTTGCCAGGCGGTCTGGAGGATATTCTGACATTTGAGAGCGAAAATGAAGCCGTGGTCCAGCAAGGTCTCGAGCCTGCGACTGCAAAGCCAGTACTGCTAGGAATAACGAAAGCTTCACTGGCTACGGACAGCTTCCTGTCGGCAGCGTCTTTCCAGGAAACCACCCGTGTGCTTACGGATGCCGCCATTAAGGGCAAGGCCGATCATCTTCTGGGGTTGAAGGAGAATGTCATTATCGGCAAATTGATTCCGGCCGGCACTGGTATGGTTGGATTCCCGGATGACGATGAGGCAGAAATGGAAGCCGGAGTGGAGAACACCGGCCTCCACGAGGATGAACCTCTTGCGGATGCAGAATGATATTTTCTTGACAGTGTTTCTCCCTGCTGTTAAAATATAATAGTGTCCGGAAAAGAGCATTCTTTTCGGCATAAGGGAGGAACCTGCCAGGATGCAGGATTTGATCGCTAGCAGTAAAGCGAAAGTAGTCGGTTACAAACAGACCCTGCGCGCACTGAAACAGGATCAGGCCGCTCGAGTATTGTTGGCTGCGGATGCCGAAGAAGATTTGGTGCAGCAGATTACCGAAGTTTGTCAGGAAAAAGGCTTATCGATCGAAAAAACGACATTTTCTCAAAGCGATTTGGGGAAATTATGTAAGATTGAGGTTGGAGCAAGCGTGGTCACGCTTTTGCGTGAACCGGGCCAGTCCACCCCAGATCAACAGTGTTTGCCGGGAAGGAGGTGTAGCAATCATGCCGACCATTAATCAGCTGGTTCGTAAAGGACGCAAGTCGATTGCTGTTAAGAGCGGCGCTCCGGCTTTGCGGTGGTCATACAACACCAATCGTGAAGAAGCAGTCAGCAGTAAAAAAGGCAACCCGCAGAAGCGCGGAGTATGCACCCGCGTTTCCACCATGACTCCGAAAAAGCCGAACTCAGCTTTGCGGAAGACCGCAAGAGTGAGGCTTACTAACCGGATCGAGGTTACCGCCTATATTCCGGGTGAAGGGCACAACCTCCAGGAGCACTCAGTAGTATTGATCCGCGGCGGTCGTGTCAAAGATCTTCCCGGCGTCCGTTATCACATTATTCGTGGTACTCTTGATACATCCGGTGTCCAGGATCGCAGGCAAGGTCGCTCGTTATACGGCGCCAAACGGCCGAAAGCCGCTGCGACGAAGGGCAAGAAGTAAAAAGGGGGGACTCCTGGTTGCCTAGAAGAGGCTATATAGCCAAACGCGAAATTTTGCCTGATCCGTTGTATCAGAGCAAAGTCGTCTCACAATTTATCAGTAAGATTATGTATTCCGGCAAAAAGGGCGTTGCCGAAAGAGTTATGTATGATGCTTTTGACCTCATCAAGGAAAAAACCGGCAAAGATCCGCTGGAAGTATTCCAAACAGCGATGAAGAATGTCATGCCGGTACTTGAAGTCAAAGCCCGCAGAGTCGGTGGTGCTACCTACCAAGTTCCGGTAGAAGTTCGCCCCGAGCGCCGTACTGCTTTGGCAATGCGCTGGTTAATCAGCTATTCACGTAAACGCGGCGAGAAAACGATGGTCGAGAAATTGGCCGGAGAGATTATGGATGCCGCGTCAGGCGTGGGTGCCTCGATTAAGAAGCGTGAAGATACCCATAAAATGGCAGAGGCCAACCGTGCATTTGCTCATTACCGTTGGTAAAGATTTGGAGTATAATAGAGCCTGTGTTGAAGGAGGTATGAGATGATGGCTCGCGAATTTTCACTTGAAAATACAAGAAACATCGGCATTATGGCGCACATCGACGCTGGAAAAACTACGACTTCCGAGCGCATCCTCTTCTACACGGGGAAGTTGCATCGCATGGGCGAGGTTCACGAAGGTTCCGCGACAATGGACTGGATGGTTCAGGAGCAGGAGCGCGGAATTACCATTACATCAGCTGCTACCAGTTGTGAATGGAAAGGGCATCGTATTAACATTATTGACACGCCCGGCCACGTGGACTTCACCATGGAGGTCGAACGTTCGCTGCGAGTGCTAGACGGCGCCGTGGCTCTGTTTTGCGCAGTTGGCGGAGTGGAACCGCAGTCCGAAACGGTGTGGCGTCAAGCCGATAAATATGGAGTACCCAGGCTGGCGTTTGTTAACAAAATGGACCGTGTCGGAGCGGATTTCGAGCGGGTTGTCGGACAAATTCGTAAACGTTTGGGTGCCAACCCGTTGGCAATTCAACTGCCCATTGGCAGCGAAGATGCGTTTCGTGGCATCATTGATCTGATCGAAATGAACGCAATCGTCTACGAGGATGATTTAGGAACTAAGCGTGAGGTTGTTGCTATACCAGCAGATATGCAGGAAGCAGCCGATCAATATCGCGAGCTCCTGATCTCCGGTTTGGCAGAACATGACGAGGCGCTGATGGAGAAATATCTTGAAGGTATTCAGCCTGGCGTCGATGAGATTAAGGCTGCCGTCAGAAAGCTCACCGTCGCGAACCTGATCATCCCTGTATTATGCGGTTCGGCTTTTAAGAATAAAGGCGTTCAGATTCTGTTGGACAGTGTGGTGGCATATCTGCCTTCGCCGTTGGATCTGCCGGCTACCACCGGCACAACCCCCGAAGGAAAAGAGATCATCCGGGAAACGAAAGATGACGCTCCTTTTACAGCCCTAGCCTTCAAGATTATGACGGATCCTTTTGTTGGTAAGCTTACTTATATCAGAGTTTATTCCGGCGTGCTGAATACGGGATCCTATATTTACAACGCTTCGAAACAAAAACGGGAAAGAGTAGGGCGCATCCTGCGGATGCACGCTAATCACCGGGAAGATATTGACGCATTGTACGCTGGCGACATTGCCGCGATTGTAGGATTCAGAGAAAGCGGCACCGGAGATACTCTCACAGATGAGAAACACCCGGTTTTGCTTGAAGCGATGGAATTTCCAGAGACGGTTATTTCAATTGCCATTGAGCCGAAAACAAAAGCCGACCAGGATAAGCTGGCGACTTCTCTGATCAAGCTGGCTGAAGAAGATCCAACTTTCCGGGTGCAATCCGATCAGGAAACCGGCCAGACAATTATCAAAGGTATGGGCGAGTTGCACTTGGAGATTATCGTTGACAGACTCCTGCGCGAATTTCGCGTCGAGGCTAATGTTGGCAAGCCACAAGTTGCGTACAGAGAGACCATTCGTACGGCGGCCAAAGCCGAAGGCAAATTTGTCAGGCAGTCTGGCGGCCGCGGGCAATACGGGCATGTTGTTTTTGAAGTTGAGCCCCGTTCCGCAGGCGAAGGTATTGAATTTGTCAACAAAATTGTTGGCGGTGTAGTTCCCAAAGAGTACATTCCGGCAGTAGAAAGCGGAGTGCGCGAGGCTCTACAGAATGGCGTGCTAGCTGGTTTCCCGGTCGTAGATGTTTTGGTCCGTTTTGTGGATGGCTCCTATCATGAAGTTGACTCATCGGAGATGGCTTTCAAGATCGCTGCCTCGATGGGTGTTCGTGAAGCCTGCCGTAAAGCTCAGCCGGCATTACTCGAACCGATTATGGATGTAGAAGTTGTTGTACCGGAAGAATACATGGGTGACGTTTTAGGAGATCTGAACTCCAGACGCGGACATGTTCAGGGAATTGACACGCGGCCGGGCGCTCAGGTGATTAGTGCTCATGTTCCATTGTCCGAAATGTTCGGCTATGCTACGGAACTGCGGTCCAGATCACAGGGACGCGCCACTTATACCATGCATACGGCTTTTTATGAGGAAGTTCCTAAAGCTATTGCGGAAGAAGTTATTGGTCGCCGGTAAGCTAATACCCGAAATCCGGCAGGCGGCACGCGCGGCCTGAAACTAAAGCAAAAGGCCGTGTTGATATAAAGAACGAGTTAAATTGGGAGAGGAAGACTCCCGACATTCCGGTTGAAGGAGGAAGTAAGATTAATGGCTAAGCAAAAATTCGAGCGTAACAAACCGCACGTGAACATCGGCACCATTG
>ENA-UOOI01003546-UOOI01003546.1-fermentation-metagenome-genome-assembly--contig:-NODE-3546-length-11572-cov-3.379873_pt1 | contig 11572 bp, 10 predicted proteins | sample MGYA00245779_ERZ724027 | MGnify/ENA primary metagenome ERZ724027 (study PRJEB28704, sample SAMN03018318) | fermentation metagenome | biome: anthropogenic terrestrial biome; feature: soil; material... | reverse complement strand
GATCTGGAGCTGTCACCCTTTGCGATAGCAGAGGCAGAGGCGCCGCCGGCGCGAAAAGATCAGGCGAAGGAAAAGCGGGTAGAGCTACATCTGCATACACGGTTCTCTAAAATGGATGCACTGACTGAGGTCAAGGACGCAGTGAAACGGGCGATTTCCTGGGGGCATTCTGCCATTGCCGTCACCGATCACGGTATTGCGCAGTCTTTCCCGGACGCTGCCAGTGCAGCTGGCGACAAAATCAAAGTAATCTATGGCGTAGAGGGGTATTATGTCAATGACGTGGATGACCGCGTGGTGGTACATGGTGCTTGTGATCTGTCATTGGACACGGAGATTGTCTGCTTTGATATTGAAACGACTGGCTTGAATCGACAAAAGGATTCTATTACGGAAATTGGTGCGGTTGTATTGAAAGACGGGGAAGTGATCGACCGCTACAACACCTTTGTAAACCCAGGGCGTCCCATTCCAAGGGATATCGTCGAGCTAACCGGGATTACAGATTCCATGGTAGCGGATGCAATAGGACAGGAAGCGGCATTGAGTGACTTTCTGGATTGGGTCGGTCAGCGGCCTATGGCGGCTCACAATGCAGAATTCGATATGGGATTCCTGTCAGAAGGCTGCCGTAGAATGGGGCGGTCGTTTGAGAATCCGTCCATTGATACGTTAATCCTTGCTCAAAATCTGCTGCCACATCTGGGGAAATACAAGCTGGATATTGTGGCAGAACATCTGGATCTGCCGGCATTTCAACATCATCGTGCCTGCGATGACGCTGCGGTGGTAGGATATATGCTGATTCCCTTCCGTCGGATGTTAGCGGATTTGAAAATTCAACGGATCAGTGAAATCAATGCGGCAATGCTCCAACTGCGCTCAGCGGTCAAGCGTCGGCAAAGACCGGGGCATGTGATTTTGCTGGCCAAAAATCAAACCGGACTGCGTAATTTGTATAAATTGATCTCGCTGTCTCACTTGGAACATTTTTCGCGTTATCCTATCATGCCGAAAAGCCTGATTAACGAGAATCGGCAAGGGCTAATTGTGGGCAGTGCTTGTGCTGCCGGTGAACTGTTCCGGGCGATGCTGGATCACAAAGACTGGCGGGAATTGCAGCGAATTGCAGCATGGTATGATTTTTTGGAAATTCAACCTATCTGTAACAATTCCTTTTTATTGGAAAAGGGGCAGATTGCAGATCAGGAAGGGCTGCGGGAGTTAAACTGCACCATTGTCCGCTTAGGCAAAGAGCTTGGAAAACCAGTTTGTGCCACCGGTGACGTACATTTTTTAGACCCAGAACAGGAGATTTTTCGACATATCCTGCTGAATGCCAGCGGGTTTTCTGATGCGGATAAGGAGCTTCCCATTTATTTTAAAACAACGGATGAAATGCTGGAGGAATTCCGTTATCTGGGCGAAGCGGACTGCCGCAATGTAGTTATAGAAGCCCCCAACCACATTGCGAAAATGTGTGACCGAATTCCGCCACTGCCCAAGGGCCTTTTTGCACCCAAGCTGGAAAACTCGGCCAAAGAGCTAGAATATCTGGTTTACGACAAGGCGCATAAGCTCTATGGAGACGAGTTGCCCCAGATCGTGCAGGATCGAATTGACTTGGAGCTACCTGGTATTATTCAACGAAAGTACGATGTGATTTACATGTCTGCTCAGAAATTGGTGGCGGATTCTATGGAGCACGGCTACCTGGTTGGTTCCCGAGGCAGCGTGGGTTCTTCTATCGTAGCATTTCTTTCCGGGATTACCGAGGTAAACAGCTTATCTCCTCATTACCGCTGCCCAAAGTGTCGGTACGCTGACTTCGATACCGATACAGAGAAATATGGGTGCGGGGCAGACCTGCCGGACAAATACTGCCCAGTCTGCGGGGAGCTATTGGATAAAGATGGATTCAACATTCCTTTCGAGACATTCCTGGGCTATGGCGGTACCAAAGTGCCAGATATTGACTTGAACTTTTCGGGGGAATATCAGACAAAGGCACATCAGCACACCTTTGAGTTGTTTGGAGAAAACCATGTGTTCAAGGCTGGCACAGTGGGCACGGTGGCAGAGCAGACCGCCTATGGATATGTGCTAAAATACCTGGAAGAACGCAATCTGAATGTATCAAAGGCCGAAGAAGCCAGGATGGCCCAAGGATGTACCAATGTAAAGCGAACCACCGGCCAGCATCCGGGAGGTATGGTCGTTATTCCAGCGGACAAGGAAATCTACGATTTCTGCCCGGTGCAGCATCCAGCCGATGATCCCCACTCTGATATTGTGACAACGCACTTTGAATATCACTCTATGGAGGATAATCTGTTAAAGCTGGATATGCTGGGACACGATGACCCGACTATGATTCGTATGCTTCAAGATCTGACCGGAGTAGATCCACAAAAAATCCGGCTAGATGACAAGGATACCATGTCTATTTTTTGCAGTTCCAAAGTTCTGGGATTTGAAAACGATCCTGTTTTAGGGCCAACTGGTTCTTGCGGTATTCCAGAGTTCGGAACAGGGTTTACGCGGGGCATGCTCATCGACACCCAGCCTAAAAACTTTGATACCCTGCTGCGCCTATCTGGTTTTTCTCATGGCACTGACGTGTGGTTGGGCAATGCAAAGGATTTGATTCTATCCGGTACGGCATCCGTTACCGAGGCCATCGGCTGCCGAGATGACATCATGCTCTACCTGATCTCTATGGGAGTCGATGAACTGCGGAGCTTCAAGTTCATGGAAGCGGTCCGGAAAGGCGTGATTCACAAGGGGAAACCCTGGCCAGACGGAATTGTGGAGGAAATGCAGGAATATCACATTCCAGAGTGGTATATCGAGTCCTGCCGTAAAATCAAATACCTGTTTCCTAAAGCCCATGCAGTCGCCTATGTTACCATGGCGTTCCGAATCGCATGGTTTAAAGTACATCACCCCCTGGCTTTCTATTCAGCCTATTTTTCCATCCGTGCCAAAGCGGTGGATGCCACTTGTATGTGCCTTGGGATGGACGTGTGCAAGAAGAAAATGGAGGAGATCAAGGCAAAGGATAAGATTACTGATGTGGAGGATAAGATGTACACCACATTAGAAATGTGCTATGAATTTTATCTCCGCGGTTTTACGTTTGGAAAGATGAATCTCTACGAGAGTGCTGCTACAGAGTTCCTCATGGATGAGGAACGTAACTTGTTGATTCCGCCCTTTACTGCGGTGCCCGGTCTGGGGGAAGCAGCAGCGGAATCCATTGTAGAGCAGCGGAAAGGACGCGAGTTTATCTCAATAGAAGAGCTTTCTGCTGCCTGTCCCAAAGTGTCCAAAGCGCACATTGAACAGCTAAAATATATGGGAGCACTGGATGATATTCCGGATACCAGTCAGTTGACCCTGTTTTGAAAAGTGGAGTGAATAGCCATGACAAACAGCACATCGAAGCACTTTTTGTGGGCAAAAGAACTACAGGCAATGGCGGCTGCCGGGATACAGTATACAACTAACGATTTTGACCGGGAACGCTTCCTACGCATTCGAGACATTGCAGCGGAGATGGCTGCTTACGAGTTGGACTTGTCGGCAGGACAGATGAAAGACACCTTTGCGTTGGATGTCGGGTACCAGACACCAAAAATAGAGACACGAGCGGCTGTTTTCAATGGCGATCAAGTACTGCTGGTACGAGAGCGCAACGGAAAGTGGTCCATGCCGGGGGGATGGTGCGATGAGCAGGAAACCGTGCGTTCCAATACCATCAAGGAGGCTTGGGAGGAAGCAGGGGTACAGGTAGAGCCCTACCGTATCATTGCTCTAGATAGCCAAAACCTGCGCAATCGTCCGGCAAACTTTTACGGTGTCTGCAAAATATTTGTCCTCTGCCGCGTAATTGGTGGGGAATTCCAACCCAACTTGGAAACCTCTGAGCGGCGTTACTTTTCAATCTACGATCTGCCGCCACTGATTTTAGGAAAACAGAATCCGGAGCAAATTTTCTATTGCCATGAAGCGTATCTGGCGGAAAATTGGACTCCGCGGTTCGATTAAGGGACAAGTTTACCGGGTGCGAGGCAATTTGGAGAATTTCTGGTTGACAATTGATAACATTCGTGCTAGTGTGTTAGCGAGCTAAAGTGGTGGGCGCCTGCGCTGCGCCTTTGAGACAGGAGCGTTGATTTATGAATTATATTCCCAATACCCCAGAAGGTACACGAGATCGCCTCTTTGGGGAGTGCATGGAACGCCGCAGCGTACAGATGAACTTAACCCATCTGTTTCGTCAGCGTGGCTACACGGAGATAATGACTCCAGAAATGGAATATTACGATGTATTTACCCTGGCAGGCAATAATATTCCCCAGGAAAACTTGAGTAAAGTAATTGATCGCAGCGGGAAGATTTGTGTTATGCGCCCCGATATGACCACTCCCATCGCCCGCGTCGCTGGTACAAAACTGAAGGATATGGTTTTGCCGAGACGGTTCTACTATAATGGGAACGTTTATCGCTCCAGTTCCGGACATAAGGGTGAGAACAGCGAAATTCCTCAGTGTGGGATTGAGCTGATCGGCGCAGGCGGAATCAAGGCGGATCTGGAGGTAATCGCAGTGGCTGTGGAAGCCATAAAAACCTGCGGTCTGGAAAAATTCCATGTAGAGTTGGGGCATGCCGGCATCTTCCGTCTGTTTGCGGATCGCCTGGAAATGGACGCGGAAGAGGAAGAAAAGATGCGCTGTCTGATTGAGGGGAAAAATTACGCTGCGCTGAACGATTTTCTGTTGCCCTACGAATCCCAGGAAGGGTGTGCAGCCATTAAGCGCCTTGCATTTCTCTTTGGCGGCGTAGAGGTTTTGGATGAGGCGGAAGCGCTCCAGGGCGGCGCATCGGAAGTGACAACCTACCTTCGAACCCTGTACGAAACCTTGTGTGCAGCTGGATTCGGTGACCATGTCAAGTTTGATCTGGGCATGGTGCACCAGTTGGACTATTACACGGGCGTGATTTTCCGTGGGTACGCAGAGGGTGCTGGTGTTGCAGTGTTGTCCGGAGGCCGTTACGATAATCTGGCCACCTGTTTTGGACGGCCTGCTCAGGCGACCGGCCTTGCAGTGGATGTGGATGCGCTGGCATCTTGCCTACCCAAGGCAGAGCTGCCTTCTGTGGAGACAGTGGTGCACTATGATCCGGAGTTGCTGGGTTGGGCATTGTCCATTGTGGATCATTTACTGGAAGGTACCTGCCAGCTTTCTCCCTGTATGCGTCTGGAAAGCACTATGAAGATGGCAAAAGAACATGGAGTAACCACGGTCATTGTGCTGGACGATAAGGGACAACGGGAGGTATCGGTATGAGCAACAGATTACGGATTGCCCTGACGAAGGGGAGACTACAGGATAAGAGCGTAGAACTGTTTGAACGGGCTGGCCTAGACTGTAGTCCTATCAAAGATCCAGGTCGCCGATTGGTTCACTCGCTGCCCAACTATCCGTTGGATGCAGTGCTTTCCAAGGCGCCTGACGTGATTACCTATGTTGAACATGGTATTTGTGATTTGGGTATTGTGGGAAAAGATACGATTATGGAGCAGGGTGGCAGCTTTTTTGAAGTACTGGATCTCCAGTTCGGCAAATGCCGCTTTGCACTGGCAGTAAAGGATGGAAGCAATTTTTACGGAACCTACAAAACTCGCACGATCGCATCCAAATATCCTGGAGTGACAAAAGCCTTTTTTGCAGCCAAAGGGATGGACGTAGATATTATTAAGATTGAGGGCAGTGTGGAGTTAGCTCCTATTTTGGGGCTGGCAGATGCTATTGTGGACATTGTAGAGACGGGTGCGACACTGAAAGCCAATGGCTTAATTCCCATCGAAACGGTAGCTCCCATTAGTGCTCGTTTGATTGTCAATACGGCAAGTATGAAGCTATACAAAAATGAGATCTTAGATTTTATCAGTAAGTGCGAACAATTTATTGAAGGATAAGAGATAGAAGACGATGATTAGAATCATAAAAGCGGATGGTTCCGCAGAAAGAAAGTTAATTGAAACTCTGCGCTCCAGAGCGGCGGAAATTGGGGCTGAAATCAATCAAACTGCCGCAGAAATTATGGCCGACGTCAAGATGCGGGGATATGAAGCGGTTCGGGAGTACAGCTTGAAACTGGATCACTGTGAGCCAAGAGAGTTTACGGAGGCAGAATTACAGGCGGCCTATGATGCCTGCGATCCTAAGCTAATTCGAGTGATGGAGCACGCTGCGAACAACATCCGAGATTATAATGAGCATCTGCTCTGCAAAACCCTGGAATGGACGAACCCGGATGGCGGCTGTGTCGGACGGGTGGTCCGCGGGTTGACTCGGGTGGGAATCTATGTCCCCGGCGGCACAGCCGCCTACCCCTCCAGCGTACTGATGAACGCAGTGCCAGCCAAAGTGGCAGGAGTCAAAGAGGTGGTTATGGTTACGCCACCTACGGAGAATTTGAATAACGCAGTATTGGCAGCAGCTAAAATCGCCGGGGTAGATCGTGTAATTGGCGTTGGTGGCGTTCAGGCTGTGGCAGCACTGATGTATGGTGCAGGGTTCATTCCTGGAGTTGATAAGCTAGTGGGCCCGGGCAGTGCCTATGTGGCGGCGGCAAAACGAATGGCCTACGGAACCGTAGACATTGATATGGTTGCCGGCCCCTCTGAGATCCTGATTCTAGCCGATGAGACGGCAAATCCGAAGTTTGTCGCGGCTGACCTGATGAGTCAGGCGGAGCACGATAAGCTGGCCTCTTCTATGCTTTTGACCACCAGCATGGAATTGGCAGAGGCCGTTGATCAGGAGCTGGTGCGTCAGATGTCTTACCTGGAGCGCAGTGAGATCATGGAGCAGTCCTTTGCCAACTTTGGTGCGATTATCGTCTGCGACTCTCTGGATCAGGGTGCGGAATTAGCGGACTTGATCGCACCGGAACACTTGGAAATCTGCACCGCAGAACCGAGGGCATTGCTGCCTAAGATTAAGAACGCAGGTGCAGTTTTTCTGGGCCACTGGGCACCGGAACCGCTGGGCGATTACTTTGCCGGACCGGCTCATGTGCTGCCGACCTCAGGTACGGCACGCTTTTTCTCGCCGCTGTCTGTTGACAGTTTCTTGAAGATGATGAGTGTCATGGAATTCGATCAAACAACGCTGTCCGGTATTCATGATGAGATTGAACTCTTTGCGGAAACGGAACACCTTACCGCACATGCTAACGCAGTTAAGGTGCGGTTTGAATAATCTGGAGGAATTACAATGACACGCACAGCTACAGTTACACGCAACACAAAAGAGACGCAAATTCAGTTGACCTTGAACCTGGATGGGGGAGACGTTGCAATTAAAACCGGTATAGGCTTTTTTGACCATATGCTGACCGCCTTTGGCTTTTATGCAAAGATTGGGTTAAACATCTGTGTAACAGGCGACTTGCATGTAGATGGGCACCACACAGTGGAGGATACCGGAATTTGCCTGGGTCTGGCGTTGAAAGAAGCGTTGGGAGACAAGCGAGGGATTCAGCGCTTTGGCAGCAGCTATGTGCCTATGGATGAAGCACTAACCTTTACTGCACTGGATTTTTCCAATCGCCCCTATCTTGTTTTTGATGCGGACATGCCTCAACAGATGATTGGATCCTATGACAGCTGTCTGACAGTGGAGTTTATGCGTGCCGTAGTGATGAACGGAGGCATCACCCTCCATCAAAAATGTTTCTATGGCAGCAACGCGCATCACATTACAGAAGGGTTGTTCAAAAGCTTCGGCATGGCTGTGCGGGATGCGATAAAACTGGAAGGAAGCGATGTGGTTTCCACTAAGGGAGTGTTATAAATGGGCTATACAGCGGTTGTTGACTACGATGTAGGCAATTTAATGAGTGTGAATAACGCCATGAATTACCTTGGATTTGAGACGAAGGTTACAGCAGATCCAGTAGAGCTGGAACGGGCAGAAGCCATTATTCTGCCTGGTGTAGGCGCCTTTCCGGATGCAGCGGCAAAGCTGTTACGCTATGGAATGATGCAGGAACTGCGTATTCAGGCACAGAAAAAGCCCATTCTCGGTATTTGCCTTGGAATGCAGTTGCTTTTTGATCAAGGTGAGGAAATCCGGGAAACCCAGGGATTAGGCTTGGTGCCTGGTAAGGTGAAGTGGATTGAAACGAGCTTGAAACTTCCTCACATTGGTTGGAACAGTCTAACGTTTCCCAATGCCTCTCCGCTGTTTGCCGGTTTAGACGAAGGTAGCTATGTTTACTTTGTTCATAGCTTTTGCGGCAATGCGGCTGATCTAAAGTATGTTATTGCAAGCACCGACTATGGTATTTCGGTAACCGCTGCGGTACAAAACGGAACTGTCTTTGGTACCCAGTTCCATCCGGAAAAATCCGGAGAGGTTGGTATGGAGATCTTACGAAACTTTGGAGGGCTGACACGATGATCATTGAACCTGCCATTGATTTAAAAGACGGAAAGGTCGTCCGGTTACAGAAGGGTGATTTTGATACAGTACATCAAGTTGCGGAAGATCCCGTAACGGTAGCAAAAGCCTTTGCAGCCTCAGGCGCAACCGTAATCCACATGGTGGATCTGGACGGAGCCAAAAGCGGTGCCCGCGTCAACGCAGCCATAGTCAAAAGGGTTGCGGAAGAGACGGGGATGAGGATCGAAATGGGAGGCGGCATTCGCACCATGGATGATCTGAAAGCGGTGGATGCTATGGGCGTATGGCGCATGGTAATCGGTTCTGCAGCAGTCAGTGATCCGGAGTTTGTGCGGGAAGCGGTTGCACTTTATGGTGACCGCATTGCCGTGGGATGCGATGCGCTGAACGGAGAGATCAAAACGGCCGGCTGGATAGAGGGAAGCGGAGTTCATTATCTTGACTTTGCCCGCAAGATGGAGAAGATTGGGGTGAAAACCCTGATTTTTACCGATATTGCAACGGATGGTATGTTGTCGGGTCCTTCCTTTCATTCTCTGGAGCAACTGCAAAAATCGGTTAGCTGTCAGATCGTTGCGTCTGGCGGGGTGTCCAACAATGAGGATATTCGTAAGCTGAACGATATGCAGTTGTACGGAGCCATCATTGGAAAAGCTTATTACGCCGGAACCATTGCTCTAACGAAGGCGGTAGCCGATAGCGGTAGCCAAGACAATCCGTAAGGGGAGGAAATACGATGTTAGCAAAACGAATTATTCCCTGCCTGGATGTGCGGGATGGCAGAGTCGTAAAAGGAGTCAACTTCGTCAACATCCGCGATGCCGGCGATCCGGTACAGTTGGCTACCTACTATTCTCAGCAGGGGGCAGATGAGATTGTCTTTTTGGACATTACTGCAACCTATGAAGCACGGAAAACTGTGGCAGATGTGGTACGGGAAACGGTGAAGCAGGTTTTTGTCCCGGTGACGGTTGGCGGCGGTATTCGTACATTAGAGGACTTTCAGCAACTGTTGCGGGCGGGCGCGGATAAGATCAGCATCAATTCTGCGGCGGTAAAGGACCCTACCTTGATTTCCAGGGCGGCGGAACGCTTCGGAAGCCAGTGCGTAGTATTGGCCATTGATGCCAGACGTCGTCCTGATGGATCCTATGAAGTGGTAGTAGCCGGTGGACGTACGCCCACAGGTTTGGACGCGATTGAGTGGGCAAAAAAGGGCGAAGCACTGGGCGCGGGTGAAATTCTGCTAACCAGTATGGATGCAGACGGAACCAAAAAAGGGTTCGATTTAAAGATGACTCGATCCATTACCAGTGCTGTGCGGATTCCGGTGATTGCCTCCGGGGGATGTGGATCGCTGGAGCATTTCAGCGATGTATTTGAGCAGGCTGACGCCGATGCTGCACTGGCAGCGTCTCTGTTCCACTTTGGAGAACTAACGGTGCCGCAGGTAAAAGAATATTTGCGCTCCAAAAACATTCCAGTCAGATGAGGCGAGTGAAATGATTGAAACGAAAGACCTGTTTGCAAAGTCTGGGCTGATCCCGGTGATTATCCAGGATCAGAGAACCAAAGAAGTTTTGATGCTGGGCTACACCAATGAAGAGGCATATTTGAAGACACTGGAAACACATACTGCTTGGTTCTGGAGCCGGAGTCGGCAAAAGCTGTGGAATAAGGGTGAGTCAAGTGGTCATTTCCTCTTTGTGAAGAAAATGATTACAGATTGTGATACGGATGCCTTGTTGTACCTCTGCGATCCGAAGGGGCCAACCTGCCATACTGGCAGACCCAGTTGCTTCTTCAACGATATTTGGGAGGAGCGATAGAATGCAGATTCAAAATGCACTACAAGAGCAATATTGTGTTATTCTGGACCGCAAGGTCAATAACGGCGGAGAAAAGTCCTATACCAACTATTTGTATCGAGAAGGTCTGAATAAAATCCTGAAAAAGTGCGGGGAAGAGTGCTTTGAAGCGGTCATTGCGGCAAAGAACGGAGACGATGAGGAAACCATCGGAGAACTCTGCGATGTGTTTTATCATATTACCGTGCTCTTGGGAAACGAAGCGGTTCCCTTTGACGCTGTGATGGAAGCGCTCAATGCTCGCTGTCAAACGGAACAGAAGCCCGTTGACGACCTCTTTCAGGTGATTCAAAGCCGAAAGGAAACGGCAGCGGATACATCCTATACAGCTTATCTGTTTCGAGAAGGCCTGGATAAGATCCTGAAAAAGGTGGGAGAAGCATGCAGCCTGCTGTTGATTGCAGCAAAGAGTGGCGATCAACAGGGAATTGCAGACGAGATGGCAAACCTCATCTATCACCTCATGGTAATGATGGTTTGTGCGCAGATTCCGCCAAACATGTTAGGGGATGCATTAGATCATCGCAATGGAAAAACGGGTAATTTGAAGCAATTCCATCAGGCTGATCAGAACACCTAAATAAAACAGAACCTAAAAATGATCCACAATCACTAGTGACTGTGGATCATTTTCACATTGCTATATTAGTTCTTTTTGCGCACCGGAAAGAAAATGTCAGTTTCCCACTCGTTGGGAGGGAGTTTGTCAAATTGCGTTTTCCGATAGATTTCATAGGGACAATCAACCACTTCATATTCGCTCTCACCCAGCCACTTGACCACCGCGGCATAAGCATCTGTAAGGCTAGCGTACGGGCCGTAGTGGGTGGTAGCGGCACAGAGTTCCCCCGGGATGATCCGGTTAGCCTTGTCCGATTCTTGGATGGAGACAGCCAGTTCAATGTCGCTGCATGCAGGATCAAACTCTTTGTCGTGGTAAAGTGCCATGACCTTACCGGATGGATGAAGTTGTTCCTTGGCAATTTTTTCAAACAGGGTGCCGTAGTAGGTTCCAAAATCGTTAACGGACATTTTCTGACGACAGCTGACCACTGTAATTGCATCTGTGTTGACCAAGTGAATCTCATAATTATCCTGGTAGCTCATAATGTCACCAGTCCTTTCCAAATTCAGTAAGTGATGTTCCAGTTCTGTGATCACATATTGAGTTTCCGCTACTTGCCGGCGCAATCGCTCTATTTGCTGCGCCAACTGGCGAGCGAG